>FSVW01001500.1_pt1 | contig 9916 bp, 10 predicted proteins | sample 1637551 | NCBI WGS metagenome assembly FSVW01 (sample SAMEA3914814, study PRJEB12502) | metagenome | biome: forest; material: soil | place: USA | collected 2011-09-16 | depth 0.1 m | reverse complement strand
TGAGCGTCACGGGCATCGGCGACGTCGAGCGCGCGGGCGATGGTCGACAGGCGGGCAGTCACGAACGGGCGCACCTCGGCGTGCGGCACGATCAAGAACTCCCCCGCCTCCACGCCGTCGAGCGCGATGCGGCCAACGGTATCGGCGTCATGCGCCTTGGCCATCAGCGCGTCGATGCGCACCAGCGCCTCCGGCGGTAGCGCGCGTGCGCCGCCAAGACGATCCGGGCGATGCTTCTTGCTGTTGAGGAGATCGGTGCGCACCAGCGCCGGACAGACGACGGACACGCCCACGCCAGCAGGTGCCAGATCGACACGGGCCGTGTCGGACAGCGCCAGCACCGCGTGCTTGGTCGCGTTGTAAACCCCGGCCGGACCGAGCGGCGGCGTGCCAAGCGAGTTCTCGGAGCCCGTGTTGAGCACGTGGGCAAACTCGCCGCGTGCCGCCGCCGCGCGCAGCAGCGGTGCGAAGACGCGCAGCCCGTGGCAGAGGCCGAAGACGTTGACCTCGAACATCCACTGCAGGTCTTCCGGCGTCGTCGCCTCGATCGTGCCGCCGATGCTGACGCCGGCGTTGTTGCACAGCAGGTTCACCCCACCGAAGTAACGAACCGCGGTGTCGGCCAGGGCCTGCACCGCTTCCGGGTTCGCCACGTCGCAGGCGGCAGCCAATGCAGTACCGCCGGCCGCCGCGATTTCTGCGGCCACCACCTCGGCTCGCGTGGCGTCGAGGTCGGCCACGAGCACGCGCGCGCCGCGCCGGGCGGCTTCCAGCGCCAACGCGCGGCCGATACCGCTGCCGGCGCCGGTAATCACAGTCACGGCCTTGTTCAACTTGTTCGACAAACGAATCTCCTTGTGTTGTTCGCGACTGCTCAGGCCAGCGCAGCGAGCGCTGCAGGCAGTACCTCAGCTTGCTCGGCGTCATGCCCGTACACCAAGAGCGCGCCGCCGTCTCGCAAGTCGCGCAGCCGAAGCAGGCTCGCCAGATGGAGCTCGCGGTCGTGGCTCTTCGGCGGCAGTAACAGCTCGTCCATCGAGCGGCGCATGTAGCAGCAGTCGCCCGCGAGGATCACGTCACCCGACGCCAGTCGCACGCGGGCGCACTGGTGCCCTGGTGTATGTCCAGGCGTGGGGAACAGGACGATATGGCCGTCTCCGAAGAGATCGAACTCGCCTTCGATCTGCTTCACCGCATGGCCGAGGTCGAAGTAGCTGCGGTCGTATTCCGGACCACCGTGACCCGAGATTGCCATCGCCCACTCGCTGCGCTGCACCACGATCGTGGCGTTCGGCAAGGAAGCAAGCCCGGCGACGTGGTCCAGGTGGAGATGCGACAACACCACCCAGCGGATTTCCGCCGGATCGATGCCGCGCGCGCGCAGCCGGGCGCCGATCTCCTGGTCTTCCGTCATCTCGACGCGAAAGCCCGAACCGGTATTGGCCGCGTCCACCCGCTGCTTAAAGCGCAGGTTCAGGCCGCTGTCGAACAAGACCTTGCCCTTCGGATGTTCGATCAGAAAGGCCGGCACCGGCACGCGCATGCGGCCCGGTGCCCCGCCCAGAAAGAAGCCGCTCGGCGCGTCGAACCAGCCGCAGGTGATGGCATGGAGTGCGATCGTCATAGGAGTTCGTCTTGAAATGGCAAATTCAGATTTTTGGTAAAATTCTATCTAGCAGAACGATTGAACAAATTATGGAACATCTTTAAACTGATCGCAAGATAAAAGAAATACCTCTTTTGGAGACGCTCTTGATAGCTAGCATTCCGTCCGCCGCATCCGGCACTCGCGCCGACGAAACCTATTTCGACGGCGAGGTCGAGACGATGCCGCGCGACCAGATCGAGCGTCTGCAGGAGGCCCGCATCCTGCAACTCTTGCCGTACGCCTACAGCCGGTCGCCGCTCGTGCGCGAGGTGTGGGCCGAGGCTGGCATCACGCCCGACGACATCCGCTCGCTCGCCGACTTCCGTGAGAAGGTGCCTTTCATCGACAAGGACCGCATCCGCCGCTTCCGCGACGAGCATGGCGACCCGGCTGGCGGCCTGCTCTGCGCGGAAGCGCCGCACCTGCGCGGCATTGGTTTCACGTCGGGCACTACTGGCGACCCTACGCCGCTGCCGCGCGCGGAGGACAGCATCTCGCTGGCCGCGCTCAAGCGCGAGATGTGGCACATGGGCATGCGCCCCGGTGACTATTTCTCGCATCTGCTGTTCACGTTCCGGGAGGGCTTGAACGGCGATCGCTGGCTCGACAGCGGCTTCCGCCCTATCGCCATCCAACACATGCCCAGCGCGATGCCGGCCTTGGTGGAGATCTCGCGCACCATGCGGCCGAAGGCAATGTTCATGCTTTCGACGCCGCTGATCATCACACTGGACAAGTACCAGAAAGAGACCGGCGAAGATCTGAAGGCGGCCTTCTCGTCCTACCGAGGCGCTGTGTTCGGCGGCGAGCCGCTGAGCCCGAGCCTGCGCGCACTCGTCGAGGGCTGGGGCCTGGAGATCTTCGAGCTCAGCTCGCTTGGCGACATCGCGACCACCATGCATTGCAAGGCCCATGACGGCATGCACACCTGGGAAGACCTCGCTCTCGTGGAGCACCTGGACCCGACCGGCAATGCGGCAGCCGTCGACGGTGAGCGCGGCGAACTGGTGGTCACGTCGCTGACCGACAACGTGGCACCGCTGATCCGCTATCGAACCGATGACCTGATCCGTTTCACGCGCGCACCCTGCACCTGCGGGCGCACGCATGGCCGCCTGTACCCGGTCGGACGCAAAGGTGACGAGATGCTCGTGCAGGGGCGCTCGGTACTGCCGATCGACGTCTTCCCACTGCTCCAGCACTTTCCGGAAACTGCCTCGGGACTGTTCCAGTTGATTCGGCGGCAGCGGGAGGCCGATGTGCTGGAGTTGCGCGTGGGCTGCGATGCTGTGGCGCTGGAGGCTGGCGAGGCCGAGCTACGTGGCCGCGTCGCAGAGGCGATCGGCGGCGCGCTGGACATTCCGGTGCAGGTGCGGCTGATCTCCAACGAAGCACTGCTCAAGAGCGGGCCGCCCAACAAGATCCCGCGAGTGAGCAAGAACTGACCGGCGCGGCGGCCTCAGCCATGCGCAGGGCCGATGATGCGCATGCGCAGGTCGAGCAGCGGCGCGTCCAGGATCGCGCGACCCACGTCGACCGCCTGCGCGCCGGCCCGTCGCGCAGGGAGCAGGTCGCACAGCCGGACGCCGCCGCCGAAGGCCAGCGTGATGCGATCGCGAAGCCCGGCCTCGGTCAGCGCCTCGTGGACTGCCGCCAGGTCTTCGAGCCGCGCGGTATCCACCATCACGACACCCGCGCCTGCGCAAACGGCGAACAAGGCCTCGTCAACATTCTTGACCTGCACCGCGACCGGCCCATGGCCAACCTCGATGCCCGCGCGAATCGCCGGAGCGACACCGCCGAGCAGCGTCACCGCGTTCTTGCTCGCATAGACGAAATCCCCGGCCACCAGGCGCGGCAAGACCCCGGCGACGGCCAGGCCTGCGCGCAGAAGCGGCTTCAGCGCCGCGGGCAGCTTCTTCCATCCGCCGCAGGCGATGGACATGCCTTCGGGGCACGCCGCCTTGAATTCCGCGGCCCGCCGGGCAATGCCGCTGGCGAAGCCGATGGGGCCCAGCACGTAGTCCTCGGCCACGCCGAGCGCCGCGGCGCTGCCGATCACCTCGACCAGCGGCGTCCCCGCTTCGACGCTTTGACCTTCCTCCGCGAGCAGGCGCCAGCGCCCCGCGCCATCAGGTGCGGCCGATCTGTCGACAAAGCCGAGGCCGGCGACCAATCCGGGTTCCGTCGCTTCGACGACGGCCCGGTAGTCGCCTTCGACATGCCTGAACATGCGCCCGGCAATGTCGACGCTGGTGACCTTGGTGGCGTTGGTGTTCATGCCGCTCAGCCTTCGGACGCCAGGAAGAACATGGCCCCGTTCGGCACGCCGGGCAGGACGCGACCGCCATAGACGCGAGCCACATCCTCGATCTGGACATCAGGCCATTTCCCGAAGCGCGCGCCGGCCGATTGCAGGAAGGCAATGGCCGTGGGCGTGACCGTCTCCCCCGTCGACGGAATGCCGTAGACCGGCACGCCGCGAAGCATCTCTTGCACCGCAGGCGCCGGGCTCGCCAGGGGGCCATGCTCGCAGCGTATGGTGCCGTCGCACAGGGGCAGCGGGCTGCAATGGAAGCTCGCAGGCGCGATCCGGGTGAAGAGCGCGGCGGCCACGCAAATGTCGAGAATGCTGTCGAGCGCGCCGACCTCGTGGAAGGACACCTGCTCGAACACGATGTCATGCACCTTGGCCTCGGCCTTGCCGAGAAAGATGAAGGTGTCCGACGCCAATTGCTTGGCCTCGGGTTCCAGCGCGCTGGCGCGGATCAGGCCGAGGATGTCTTGCAGCGTGCGATGGTGATGCTCGTGCGGCAGGTCGACAGTCGCCTTCCAGCCGGAGATCTCACGCACGCTGTGAGGATGGATCGTGATCGTGTCATGCAGCGCCGGCACGCCGATGGTGTCAACGATGGCGCGCAGTTCGGGATTGTTGAGCTTGCAGAGCCGGGCGAGGCCGGTCACCAGCATGTCGCCGCTGAGGCCGGACGGGGTCCGAAGGACGATGGCCGGTTTTTTCATGATGCTTCGGGAGATTGAAAGGTGTTGAGAATGCGGGCCGCTGCGCAAGCGCCGCCGAAGCCGTTGTCGATGTTCGTCACGACCACACCCTGGCCGCAGCTGGCCAGCATGGCGTTCAGGGCGGTATGCCCGCCAGCGGCAACGCCGTAGCCGACGGAGGTAGGCACGCCGATCACGCAGGTGCCGACGAGCCCGCCCATGACGGAGGCCAGCGCGGCGTCCATCCCGGCCACGACGATCACGACCTGGTGGCGCCGGATGTCCTCGATGCGGTCGAGCAGGCGCCAGACCCCCGCGACGCCAACGTCGACGACGATCGTCGGGGAGAAGCCCATGAAGGTCAGCGTGCGCGCCGCTTCCTGCGAAACACGTAGATCCGAGGTACCCGCGGCGACGATGGCAATGCTGCCGCCGCGCGGCTTCAGCGAACCATGAAGAATGCCGGTACCCGAGAGCGGGTCGTAGTCCAGCAGGCCCGAGAGCTCTGGATTCAGGCGCTCGAACTGCGCCGGATAGAGGCGAGTGAACAGCACCGGGCGGTCGCGCCTGCCGGCTAGTTCGCCGAGCAGCGCATCGAGCGAGGCGGGGTCTTTGCCCTCGCAGAAGATGGCCTCGGGCATGCCGATGCGATGCGTGCGGTCGTAGTCGTACACGGTGGTCATTGCACGGCTCCCACGAAGGATCGGCCGGCACGATAGGCTTGCGCGTCCAGCGTCACCGACCCGATTCGGGGTTCGTGACTGCGCACCACCGCCGCCAATTCATGGAGCAGCGCCTCGGTGATCCGTGCGCGATCCGCATCGCCCACCTCGACCAGCATCTCGTCTTCACGCAAGCGGCAACGCACGACCGTAATGCCCGTGCGCTCGCGAACCAGCAGCTCGCCCACTTCCACCGCGCGCAGCCGCTGCGGCGTGACGCGGGTGCCGGTGTACAGGCGGCTTGCCAGACAGGGCGAGGCCGGCAGTTCTGCGAAAGGCAAGTCCAGCTCGCGGGCGATCGCGCGGATCGTTGCCTTGTCGATGCCAGCCTCCACGTAGGGGTGGCGCACCGCGTTCTCTGCGGCCGCGATCAGGCCGGGTCGGTACTCGCCCAGGTCGTCGAGGTTTGCGCCGCTCAGCATCGTGGCGCCTGCTGTCGCAATGCCGGCCAACTGGTCGAGGCTTGCGTACAGATTGCTCTTGCAGTGGTAGCAGCGGTTCACCGGGTTGCTCAGATAGTCCTCGCTTCGGAACTCGCCGGAGGTGACCAGGCGCAGGTTCCATCCTTCGCTCGCGGCCTGCTCGTGGACACGGCGCGTGGCCTCGCTCGGGACAGCAGGGCTGATGGCATGGGCGACCACGGTGCCCACAGGATCGAGGCGGTGAGCAATCGTTGCCAGCAGCAAGCTGTCGATGCCGCCGCTGCAGGCGATGACGCGCGCAGTCATCGTTCTCAACACGTCTTGCAAGGCGCGCTGAGCCGCAGAAGCGTCATCGGCTTGGGTGTGCGGCGGCCGGGACGGCACGACGCTGATGGTCATTTCATGCATGGGGTAAAATCTCCGAGGCTGTCGGCTCGTTCAACTCATAGAGCGAATGGCGACGGATGTAGTCAATGACCGGTGTCGGTGCGAGATAGCGAATGGATTGCTTGCGGGCAAGGCGCTCGCGCAGCAAGGTGGAGGAGATGCCGAAGGTCGGCATCTTCAGCGACAGCACGTCGCCATCGGGGGTATCAGGGGAAGACGCAAGTCGATCAACATTGACGAAGCGCACCAGTTGACGCAACTCGTCGATGCCCTTCCACCGGTCCAGCTTTGCGGTGCAGTCATCTCCGAGGATGAAGAAGAGCTCGGTGCCGGCCGGGCTTGTGTGGGCGAAATGGCGCACGGTGTCGATGGTGAAGGACCGACCGGGGCGGCGGATCTCAAAGTCGCTGACCGAGAAATTCGGGTTGTCCGCGACGGCCGCATTGAGCATCGCCAGCCGGTGTTCGCCATCAACGAGCTGGTGATTTCCCTTGAGCGGGGGTTCACCGGCAGGGATAAACACGACTTCATCGAGCCCCAGTGCGTCGAACGCCGTCTGGGCCACGAGCAGGTGCCCTTGATGGACGGGATTGAAGGTCCCGCCGTAGAGACCGATACGCATGAAAGTTCCTGGGGCGCCGAGGCTTCGGCGGGCCGCATCTCAGTGAGTGGGAGGGTGCGCGGGGTGCACCGGGTGGTGTTCGGGATGGTGTCCGTGGCGCTGCATCTTTTCACGCAGCTTGTCGCGCAGGTTGGCAGCCAGCGCTTCGGCCAGCGCGTGCTTGGAGGGGCGTTTCACCAAGCCGTCCAGCAGCAGCGGCAGGCTGGCCCGCACTTCGTCGTTCGGCCCGGGGAGGCTGACGATGAGCGCGTCCTCGAATTCCCCAACCCCGATGCGCACGCCGTCCTTGACGTGCCTGCCCTGCCCTTTGGTGAAGGTCACGATGTAGGGCGTGGCCGCCGTCGGGTCGACCTCGAGCACCGCCTCGACGGTGCAATCCTTGCGCTCCGCGCCGACGCCGCCGGTAGTGACGATCAGGGTGTAGCCGTCGAACACCGCTTTGCGCAAGCGGCCCGCGATCAGCTCCTGGTCGTCGCTCAGCGTGCCGCCGAACTTCACCGTGTACCCTTCAGCGACCAGCGCCTCCGAGATGGAGACGCTGTTGGTGTCCTTGATCTCGCCCTTCATCACCTCGGCGCCGGTCGAGAACACCACAGCACGGCGGGTCAGGCGCTCGCGGATGCCGGCGGTCATGGCTTCGACCTTCTCCATGGCACCCGCGACGTCTTCCACGTTGGCGGCAATCCAGCCCAGCATGCCTTCCGAAAACACGGTAGTGGCTTCCGTGACGGTAACGCCGGGGATCTCGCCAAGGCGCTTCAGCATTTCATCCTTCTTCGACAGCACCTGGTGCGGGTAGATCGTGTCGCGCAGGATGTCGAGCGTCATCACGCCATCAAGCACGTCGGTCACCAGCACTTCGGACGGCTCCAACTGCATGACTTCTGCGATGACGGCGGCGATCCGGTTGAGATCGGCGCCGTTCAGCGCGATATCGCGGAACTTCAGTTCGTTCTTTTTGAGCAGATCGAATTCGACCATGGCCTTGTCTCCAGTCTTCTTTTCAGTGCTTCTTCAATGCTTGGCCACGCCAGGATCAATGCCCCGCTGCTTGAGCCACTTGGGCAGGGCCGCGTCCACCACGGCGCTGCAATCCGCCGCCTTGCTCATCAGCGCCTGCGCCATCGAAGGGCTCAGGTTGATGCTGCCGTAGGTGCCGTCGAAGAACAGAACTTTGTCGGTGCCGCCCTTGAGCTTGGCCCACTCGATCGCCTCGGTGAGGTTCGAGGCGGTCGCGGCCCTGTCCATGAAGGTCGGGTTCGAGCAGTCGCGCCGCATCGTTTCGGCCATCTCCTCGCTCGCCACGATGGTCGGATACATCATGGGCATCGCAGCAATGCTCAGGCCGACGAGGCCCTGATTCAGCACCACCGCCTTGATGCCTCGATTCACTGCCGAGCGGATCAGCGTGGAGATGTTGGGCGAGACGTCGCCCTCCAAGTCATACCAGTCCTTGTTGCCGTACCAGAGCTGGCCGAAGATCATGCCGCCTGCGTGAACGTAGTACGGCCATTTGCCACCGTCCAGCACGACCACGCATTCGTCGATGCGCTTGAGCAACTCCAGCATCTTGCCGTAGGAGTTGAGGATGTTGAAGGAGACGCGGTCGCCGAGCCGGTCAAGGTCGTTATCGGCATCGACGCCGATGATGCCGTCGGGCGAGCTGCACATGTCGACCGAGAAGACCAGCTTGTCGCGCACGAATTTCGAGTCGGCAATTGCGCGCGACACGAAGTTGCCGCTGCGTGAGCCGAAGTTGGAATGGAAGACCGAGCGCGTTTCGAAACGCGCATAAGACATGCCGAAGGGCTTGCTCACGCGGTCGATCACGCGGTGGGCGTAGATCTCGCGCGGATCGTCGTAGTGGGTGTGGATGATCCACTTCGCGTTATAGACCTTGGCCAGGCCGTACAGCGTGCCGATCTCGGTCTCGATGGCGACACCGCGGTCAAACGGTGTGGCACCTCGCACCTTGCCACCGCCGCCGAAGGCCTCCTCGAAACCGTAGAAGTCAATGATCTCCTGCGACTCCTTGTGGCCCAGCCAGGCGATGACCACGAGGCGCAGGTTCTGACATCCGGTGCGCTCTTCCACCACGTCGCGAATCGTCTTGATCATCTCAGCGTAGGCGAAGCCGCCGAGGATGCCGAAGCCATGTTCCGAGCAGAGGATGTTCACGCTGTCGGTCGGCTCGATCATGTCCATCTTGATGTCGGCGAGCACGGCGCGCGTGGCTTCGCGCACGGCCGAGCAATCCTGGCCGCCGTGGTAGATGGCTTCCTTGATGTCAGGGAACAGTTCGCGCACCTTCAGCGACACCATGCCCGCGATGTCCTTGGCGCGCTGGGTCGGGGCAGTGCGCGGCCCGTAGACGGAGTGCATGACGACGGGTGGCTCGATCACGGAATCGAAGGTCTGGGTTTGCATGGTCATCTCCTCTTGCGGGATCAAGGAACGGGAGGCTTGGGCGCCATCGCGGCGGCGGCACGTTGCCGTTCGTCGAGCATCGTCAGCTTTTCCTCGCTCATGAAGAACTTCGGGTGACGGCTCGCGACGTCGTCGGGAACGTCCGACAACATCATCGAAGAGTTGTACCACTTGTGTTTTGTGGCAGGCTGCGGCGGCGCGCCGAGCTGCGTGGTCAGTAAGCGATGGATCGGCGCGAAGCAGTACATGAGGCAGCCGGATTGCGAGCCGGTGGCCAGCGCCACGGCTTCCATCGTGTGCGCACCCAAGAGGATGGCCGCGGCCGTCTCCTGCACGGTGGTCATGCTGCAGGGGCAGGCCATGCGGTTCGGGTCGATGCCCGCGCGCAGGCACAGATCAGCGATGGCAGCAGGATCGACCGATTTCGGATCGGTGCCGAAAACGAGCGGTTCGGCGCGCTGTGGCGCGAGCAAGGCGTCGTCCGCGCAGATGTCCACGCATCGGAAGCAGGCCACGCATTTGTTGTTGTCGACGACGGCCAGCGCCTTCGACTTAGGCCCCTCCATCACGATGGCGCCGGTGGGGCAGATTTGCTCGCACAGATAGCAGCCGGTGCAGTTCTCCGCGATGACCTCGATCTCGTAGTTGACCTTCTTCACGTCGTCTCCTCGCTACGTTCGCAGCGTAT
>FSVW01000521.1_pt1 | contig 9938 bp, 8 predicted proteins | sample 1637551 | NCBI WGS metagenome assembly FSVW01 (sample SAMEA3914814, study PRJEB12502) | metagenome | biome: forest; material: soil | place: USA | collected 2011-09-16 | depth 0.1 m | reverse complement strand
TTGACGAGCTGCTTCATCGCCTGCACCTGGTTGACGATGGTGCCCACCGAGCGGACCAGCATCGCCTGATCGGTGCCTTCGAGCTTGGCTTCGAGCTTGTGCTGCAGGCGCTCGGCCGAGAGCTGGATCGGCGTCAGCGGATTTTTGATCTCGTGGGCCAGGCGTCGCGCGACTTCGCTCCAGGCCGCGGAACGCTGGGCCGAGACGACCTCCGAAATATCGTCGAACACCATCAACCGCGCGTTGTGCGGCAGCTGCGCACCGCGAACCAGGAGGGTCAGTTGGTCCTGGCCAGCTTCGAGCTGGAGTTCGAAGGCGTCCTGCCAATGGTCACGCTCGCCGATGTCGTCGAGCCCCGAGCCGGGCTGGTCGAAGCGCTGGCCGATCGCTTCCGCAAAGGCATGCAGTTGCGGGACCTCGGCCAAGGTGCGGCCGCGGTATTCGGACAGAGGCAGGTGCAGGATGCGCGTGGCGCCCGGGTTGACCGTGTCGATGCGGCCTTCGGCATCGAACACCATCACGCCGGCGGTCAGGTTGTCGAGAATCGTCTGGAGATTGGTGCGCGCGCTTTCTAGCTGCGCGACGCTGCGCTCGACCATCTCGCGCGCGTCCGAGAGCTGCCCGGTCATGTCGGCGAAGGATCGGGTCAGTCCGCTCAGTTCGTCGCGCGAGGTCAGCACCGGCTTGGCCGAGAGATCACCCTGCGCGACCTGCCGCACCCCGTCGGCCAGCAGCAGCAGTGGTCGCGCCAGTTGGTTGCCGAGCGTGACGGCGAGCAGCAAGGCGGCGAAGACAGCGAGTATCAGCACCAGCGTCAAGGTGCCGAGGTACATGCGCCGCAAACCGTCGCGCTCCAGCGCCCGCACCTGGTACTCGCTGCTTGCCGTCTGAACGGCCAAGGCGTTGGCCAGCACCGTGCTCGGGATGCGCTGCACGACCATCAGGAAGCGCTCGCCCAGGCCGCCGGCACCGAGGCGCAGGTCGGCGTTGGGCAGCAGGGCCAGTGCGCGGATGCGGGCCTGGCCCTGCAGCGCGAGTTGCTCGTCCTCAAGCCCTTCCATCTGGCTCGCCACACTCGCATTGCGGGCCTTGCCCAGCAGTTCCGCGCTGGGCCGCTCCGGCGCGAGCGAGCTGGTGTCGCCCCCACTCGAGACGAGGATCTGCCCCTTGCTTCCGACGAGCGCCACCGTACGCGCACCGATCTGCTCGCGCAGGCGCTCCAGCGCCAGCAACTGGGTGGAGTTGGTGCTCGACGCATCCGTCATCCGGTCGGCCGCGTCGCGCGTCTTGTTGGCCAAGTCGTTGACCATGCCGTCCAGCGTCCCGCGGCCGAGGTTCAGGCCGGCTTCCAGTGCCGTGGCCAGCCGCACGTCGAACCAGTTCTCGATGCTGCGGTTCACGAAGGTGTACGAGACGCCGTAGATCAGCACGCCCGGCACCACGCCGACCAGCGCAAAGATGCCGGCCAGCTTCAGCAGCAGCCGACTGCCGAAACGCCCGCGGCGCACGCGCAGCACCAGGCGCACCGCAGCCACGCCGATGACGATGATCAGCACCGCGGCCACGCCGGCATTGAGCCAGAACAGCCAGAAATAATGGCGCTCGAAGAAGCCACGCTGGGCCGTCGCGCCGATCGACAGCAGGAAGGCCAGCACGCCGCAAATGCCGGTGACGGTCACCAGGGAGATGACCCAGGCCAGACGTGCCGCGCGGGTCATGGCGTGATGGGCAAATGCGCGGTGAAGTCGGCGTTGAGGTTCACCGTGCGTTCGATGCTGAGATCGAAGCCCGCCTGCGTGCCCAGGCCGAAGCCCTGCAGCGGCCGGCTGGTGTCGAGCCGGTAGCTGAACTCAAGGTAGTAGCCACCGTCACCATCGAGTTCCTTGTTGTCGGCAAACCGCCAGCCAGCCACGCTGCGCAGCCAGGCCATGGCCTCGGGCAAGGTCGGGAAGGTCTGGTTGAAGGCGCCGGTGCTGACCTTGTACTGGCGCGTCAACGGCTGCCAGGCCAGGCGCCAGCTGCGCGTGTCATGGCCGATCCGCACGTCGCGCCAGTACCAGCGGTGCCGGAGCAGGGCTACCTCGGCCACGAAGTACAGCGGCACGCCCTTCATCAGCGCATCCTCGGCCTGGCGGGGCAACTCGAAACGGGTGCTGAAATTCAGCTCCACGCCTTCGTCCACGCGCTGGGTGCCGAACTGCGTGAGCTCCACGCCGGTGCTGCCCGCGGCCCAGGCCGGCCGGCCGGCGAGCAGCGAAGTCACCATCAAGAGCGCAATGGCCAGCAATGCCGACAGCGCCCCCCTGCGGATGACACCGAGGCGGAAGGACAAGACCGGGAAAAGGGAGACGATCGCGGACGGGCTCAAGGGGTTCGGTCAATCAGGACTTCTGCAGCAGGGCGTAGTAGAAACCGTCGACCATCGACGGCTTCCCCTCGCCCGCTGTCGGCCCATTGTCAGCGAGGGGCAGCAAGTGCCCTGTGACACCGTCCATATCCATGCGATTCGCACCATTTTGGCGTTGCAAAAATGCGTCGATCTGGTTCACCCCTTCGGACTTGAAGACCGAGCACGTGGCGTAGACCAGGCGCCCGCCGGGCTTCAGCGTCGGCCACAGCGCATCAAGCAATTTGGCCTGGAGGCTGGCGAGCTTGGCTATGTCTTCGGCGCGGCGCAGCCAGCGCGCGTCCGGATGCCGCCGCACGATGCCGGAGGCGCTGCAGGGTGCATCGAGCAGGATCGCGTCGAAAGGCTGGCCGTCCCACCAGCCGGAGGTGTCGCGGGCGTCGGCGGCCTTCAGCTTGGCTCTTTGCTGCAGGCGATCGAGGTTGCCTTGCACACGGGCAAGGCGATCAGCGTCGGCATCCAAGGCCAGCAGATCGACGTCCTGCAGCTCGAGCAGATGGGCGGTCTTGCCGCCTGGCGCGGCGCAGGCGTCCAGCACGCGGGCGCCGGCCCGCACGGCGTCGCCCAGCAGCAGCGGCGCGGCCAGTTGCGCCGCCACGTCCTGCACCGAGACCTGACCCTCGACAAAGCCCGGTAAGGCCGTCACCGGGAGCGGCCGGTCGAGGATCACCGCCTGCGGGGCCAGCGGCCCGGCGAGCCTGGCCCCGATGCCGGCGGCGGCGAGCCGTTCGAGATACGTCGCTGCGCTGCCGTGCCGCGCATTGACTCTGAGGCTCATCGGCGGATGCTGGTTGTCGGCCGCGAGGACGGCCTGCCATTGAGCCGGCCAATCCTGGCGCAGGCGCTCGATCCACCAGACCGGATGATTGAACTGGCCGCGGGGATCGCGCTCGGCGGCGCTGACGATCGCGTCCCGCTCACGCAGGAAACGGCGCAGCACCGCATTGACGAAGCCTGCGCTGGCCGGCGCCCGTTTGCGCGCCGCACTGACCGCCTGGTCGACCACGGTGTGGTCCGCGTACGGCGCTTCGTCGCTGGGCCATAACAGCGAGATTGCACTGACCAGGAGGCTGTCCACCTTGGCCGGCGGCGCCTTCGGCGCCATCACCGCCCGGGCCGCCTCGGCGGCACCCAGGCGCCGCAGCACGTAGAAGCTCAGCGCCTGCGTGCCGGGGCGCAGATCGCCCGGCACGCGCGCCAGCACATCCGTCAGCGAGCGGCCGTCGCGCACGGCCTGAACAGCATCGGCAACTTGAAGTAGGAGCTTCTGCAGCGGCGCGGATTGAGAAGCGGAGGAAGACGAGGAAGGGGAAGTCACTGCAGCAGTGTAGAACGCACCGCCGCCGGACAAGCCACAATGGCAGACGAAGAAAACCACCGAGAAGCCTGATGTCCAGCGCCCCGCCCGAGAAGACCGCTCCTGCCTCAGAACGCATCCGCTACCGCCTGGTCGGCGCCGATTGCCGCCACCATGCCAACGACAACATTGCCGCCTTCATCGAAGACGGCGAGCTGGACGAACTGCAGGCCGAGGTGCAGGCGAAGATGCAGGAGGTCCTGCGCGCGCTGGTGATCGACACCGACAGCGACCACAACACGCAGGACACCGCCAAGCGCGTGGCCAAGATGTTCATCCGCGAAGTCTTCAAGGGCCGCTACGAGCCGATGCCCAAGGTGACCGAGTTCCCCAACGTGACCCGGCTCAACGAGCTGATGATCGTCGGCCCGATCACGGTGCGCAGCGCCTGCTCGCACCACCTCTGCCCGATCATGGGGCGCGTGTGGATCGGGCTGATGCCCAACGAGCATTCCAACCTGATCGGCCTGAGCAAATACGCCCGCATCTGCGACTGGATCATGAGCCGCCCGCAGATCCAGGAAGAGGCTGTCACGATGCTTGCTAATGAATTGCAGGAGCGGGTACAACCGGACGGATTGGGCATCGTGATGGAAGCCGACCATTTCTGCATGCACTGGCGCGGCGTCAAGGACACCGAGACGCAGATGACCAACAGCGTGATGCGCGGCTCCTTCTTGAAAGACCCGAGCTTGCGCCGGGAGTTCCTCTCGCTCTTGAGCAAAAAGTGAGGCCCATCAAATGCTAGTCCGTCTTCTCTACGCCAGCCGCGCCGCCACTCCGATGAACGAACACGAGTTCGGCGCCATCCTGAAATCCTCCCGCGAGCACAACCAGGCCGAAGGCATCACCGGCCTGCTCTGCCACAACGAGGGTGTGTTCATCCAGCTGCTTGAGGGCGGGCGTAACGCCGTCAATGCGCGGTACAAGGAAATCATCGACGACGCCCGCCACAAGGACGTGATCCTGCTGAGCTATTCGGAAATCGCCGAGCGCGAGTTCGCCGGCTGGGCGATGGGCCATGTGCAGCTGTCGCGGCTTAACCGCGCGATGGTGCTGAAGTATTCGGAGACCGGCAAGCTCGATCCCTACGCGATGAGCGGCAAGGCGCTGACGGGGCTGTTCCATGAGTTGGTCAGCGCCGGTGCGATCGCCTGCAGCTGACGGGTCTGGCGCCCGGTTAACGCATTAGCTCAGCGCATCCGCCCAGATCGCCTTCGCCCAGCGCCAGGCGGCCTCGCCTTCAGCTGCACTGGGTGAGTCGGAAGAACCGCCTGCGCCGTGCACCGGCTGATACGTCTTCTCCGCCGCCACGTATTCATGATCGCTGGCGATATGCATCGCCCGCTTGTCGTCCACGAAGCTGTAGCAGAGGCTGCTCAGCATCGGTTTCGGTTCGGGCGACGCTCCGCTGAGTTCCGCCGTCAGCGCCGCGGCCAGCACCTTGCCCTGGCTGGAAGCCATGTGCCCACTCTTGGGCATCGCCGGCGCGATCTGGATCGAGTCGCCGATCACATGGACATCCCGCGCCGCAGTCGATTCGAAGTCCAGGAAATGGACGTTGACCCAGCGACCGTTGCTGTTCGCGAGACCCGCCTGCACGGCGATCGATCCCGCACGCATCGGCGGCAGCACATTCAGCACATCGCCGCGGATGTCCTCCTGGATCTCGAACTTGAGCGTGTTCGAGGCCGCGTCGACGGCAACCGTCTTGGTCTGCGGCAGGTACTCAACGATGCCCTTATAGTCCTCGGCCCAAACCTTGCGAAACAGCGCGCCCTTGGACGTCAGGTCCTCGTTCGCATCGATCACCAGCACCTTTGACTTCGGCTTGGCCCGCTTGAAGTAGGCCGCCACCAGACAGGCCCGCTCGTAAGGCGCCGGCGGGCAGCGGTACGGCGCCTCAGGGATCGCGAGGGCGAAGACGCCACCATCCGGCATCGCCTCCAGCTGGCGACGCAGCGCGGCGGTCTCAGTGCCGGCCTTCCAGGCCTGCAAGACCTGACCCTTGGCACTCGCGGCTCGCAAGCCTTCGACGCTGTCCCAGATCATGTCGACGCCGGGGCTCAGCACCAGCTTGTCGTAGGCCAGCACGCCACCAGAGGCCAGCGCGGCTGTCTTCTTCACCGGATCGATGCCGGTCACCAGGTCGCGCAGCACCCGCACGCCGTGGCGCGACTGCAGCGCCGCATAGGGCGTCGTCAGCGATGGCATTTGCTGCGAACCTTCGAGCACCAGGTTCGACAGGGGGCAGGAGACGAAGGCGGCTTCGGGCTCGACCAGCGTGACGTCGATGCCGCCCTTGGACATCAATCGGACATGCTTGGCCACCGTGGCGCCACCGAATCCGCCGCCGACGACCAGCACGCGCGGCGCACCGGCGGGCGCCGCGCGCGGCACGCCAGCGGCCATGCCCAACGCTCCTGCACCGAATACGAGTTCGCGCCTGCGCATGGACTTGATCTCCTCGTGCTTGCTTTAGCGACTTGCCAACGTCAGATCTACAGTGACCGGGCTTCGGCAAAGCCGTACAGGCTGGCCAGGATCCGTGTCGGGAATTGTTGTGCCGCCTCGTTGTACTGCGTCACGGCCATATTGAACACCTGACGGGCGAAGGCGCGCTGCCGTTCGACCAGCTTCAGCTCGTCGACCATCGCGTCGATGCCCGCCTGCTCGCGCAGCTCGGCCTGGTGTTCGAGCAGCGACATCAGCCGCGTCAGCGCCGCCGCGTGGACCGCGCTCGCCACCGCCAGGGCCGCGACCGGGTCGCCTGCGTAAGGCCGCGCGCGCGTCGCTTGGGCGGCCGTCTGCGCCTCGGCCTGTGCGGTGTCGAGCGTGTCGAAGGTCGCCTGCTCGCTAGTGAGCATGGGGCGCAGCCTGCCCAACAGTGCAGAGCAGACCTGGGCCCGCTCCGTCAGATGCTGATCCAGCAGCACGTACGCCTCGCCAATGGCGTTGCGCAGGCGCATCAGGCGGTTGTAGGCGCCAATGCCCCAAAACACGAGGATCGCCGCCACCCCGCTCAGGACCCATTCCCAAGTCATGCGGTTCGCGACGTGTATTCGTCGTAGCCGCGCGCCCGCAGCTCGCAAGCCGGGCAGGTGCCGCATCCCCAGCCCCAGGCATGGCGGACCTTGCGTTCGCCGAGGTAGCAGGTGTGCGTGTGCTCGATCACCAGTTCGTTCAGCGCGGCTCCGCCGAGGCTTTCCGTGAGCTGCCAGGTCTGCGCCTTGGTGATGAACATCAGCGGCGTCTCCACCGTCATCGGCGCATCGAGGCCCAGGCTCAGCGCGACCTGCAGCGCCTTCAGCGTGTTGTCGCGGCAATCGGGGTAGCCGGAGTAGTCGGTCTCGCACATGCCGCCGACCAGCACCGAGGCGCCGCGGCGATAGGCCAGTGTGGCCGCGAAGGTCAGGAAGAGCAGGTTGCGGCCGGGCACGAACGTGTTGGGCAGGCCGTTGGCCTGCATCTCGATGGCGACGTTCTCGGTCATCGCGGTGCCGCCGATCTGGCCCAGCAGGCTCAGGTCCAGCATGTGGTCCTCGCCGAGCCTGGCGCCCCAGGCGGGGAACTGCCGGATCAATTCGGCGCGCACGGTCTTGCGGCATTCGAGTTCAACGCGGTGGCGCTGTCCATAGTCGAAACCGATGGTTTCAACTTCGGCATAACGCTCGAGCGCCCAGGCCAGGCAGGCGGTCGAATCCTGTCCGCCAGAGAAGAGAACGAGGGCCTTGCGGGTCTGGTTGGCTTGCGGAGGGGCGGTCATGGCATGGCATTCGAAGCGATCTGCGCATGTTATGTTTGCCCGCACCGCAGTAACGAGCCCGCGATGAAAAAGACCTTTCTGTTCTGCACCTGTTTTTCTTTCTCGACGCTAGCCCTCGCGCAGGCCACAAGCATCGCCTCGGCCACGACGCCGAGCCGCATCGACAACGTGCTGGTCTATCCCGGCGGCGCCAGCGTCGAGCGCGTGGTGCCCGTCAAAACCGGCGCGCAGGCGCAAGTGCTGCGGCTGAGCTGCCTGACCGCGCGCTTCGACCCCGACTCCCTGCAACTGAAACCAACGGCCGGTATCAACATTGGCGAGGTCAGCGTGCAGACCTTGGACCGCGCCGCCGCGCCCGAATGCGCGAACTCACCGCTGGACTCGCGCATCCGCGAGCTGGAAGACCAAGAGGCCGCACTCGACGCGGAGTCCGCGGCGCAAGACCTGACCCTCGGCTTCCTGAAGAACTACGGCGGCGGCGAGGGTCGCAACACGCCTAACGCCCAGATCACAGGCACAGCCGAGACCCTGCGCCGCACCGGCCTGGACGCGCTGCAGAAGCAGCACCAGTTCGCCCGCCGCAAGGAAGACATCGATCGCCAGCTCGCGCCGCTGGTAGCCGAGCGTGACCGCCTGCAGGCCGCCAATCCGCAGGTGCGCACGGTGCTCGTCCGCCTGGCCGCAAGCAAGGACGCCGAACTGCACCTGAGCTACCGCCTCGCGCAGGCGGGCTGGGAGCCGGTCTACCGCGCCGATCTCGACACCACGAGCGGCCAGCTCCGCCTGGAGCGCCACGCTCAGGTCGCGCAGAGCAGCGGCGAGGACTGGAGCAGCGTCAAGCTGCGCCTGTCGACCGCGCAGCCGCGCCAGGCCAGCGGCATGCCGCCGCCCTATGCCTGGAACCTCGACATCCTGCTGCCGAATCCGCCGTCGGCCCCGATGATGGCCCGCGCGATGGCTGCGCCAGCGCCCGTCGCCGCGGAAGCGCGCATGTTCAAGGCAGCGGAAGCGGCCGACGCCCTGCCCGCCTTCGATGTCAGCGTCTTCCAGGGCGAGTTCGCCACCGAGTTCGAGGTGCCCGGCCGTGTCGACGTGGCCGCCACCGGCCAGCGCATCGCCCTGGCGCTGGGCAGCACGCAGCTCGATGCCAAGGTGATGGCCCGCACGAACCCGAACATGGAAGCCGCGGCTTATCTGGTCGCCGAGAGCAAGCGGCCGGCCGGCGTCTGGCCCGCGGGCAATCTGCAGCTCTACCGCGACGGCGGCTATGTCGGCCAGAGCCGGCTGGCCATCGCCAACCAGGAGCAGGTCGATCTCTTCTTCGGCCGCGACGAGATGGTCCGCGTAACGGCCGAGCCCGAGGCCCGCAATGCCGGCAGCACCGGCTTCATCGGCAACCGCGCTGAGCAGAAGATCGGCCACGTCTACCGCGTCGAGAACCTGCACCAGCGCCGTTTCGCCGTGCAGGTGCTGGAGGCGTCGCCGGTGCCGCGCCACGAAGACATCAAGGTCGTCTCCGCCTTCGACCCGAAGCCGACGACAGAAGCCTGGCGCAAGCAGCCCGGCGTGGTCGCCTGGGATTTCACGCTGGAGCCCGGCGCCTCGCAGCGGGTCAGCGCGGACTACACGATCAGCTACCCGAAGGACGCGCGCATCGGTGGGATGCGCTGACGTAAGGCGTTAGGTCCTGACCTCGCCCTGCCCCAGCACCACCCACTTCATCGAGGTCAGGCCTTCCAGGCCGACCGGCCCACGCGCGTGGAACTTGTCGGTGGAGATGCCGATCTCCGCGCCGAGGCCGTATTCGAAGCCATCGGCGAAGCGGGTGCTGGCGTTGATCATCACACTGGCGGAATCGACCTCGCGCAGGAAGCGCATCGCGTTCGGATGGTTGGTGGTCAGGATCGCGTCGGTGTGGTGCGAGCCGTAGCGGGCGATGTGGGCCATCGCCTCGTCGAGGCTGTCGACGACCTTGATGCTGATGATCGGCGCGAGATATTCGGTGCCCCAGTCGGCTTCGGTAGCCGGCACGGCCGCGGGAATGAGGGCTCGCGTGCGGCCGCAGCCGCGCATTTCCACGCCCTTGGCGGCAAACACCGCGGCGATGCGGGGTAGGAATTCGCGTGCCTGGGCGGCGTGGACCAGCAATGATTCCGTCGCATTGCAGGGGCTGTACTTCTGCGTCTTCGCGTTGTCGACGACGACCAGCGCTTGCTCGATGTCCACTTCGGCATCGACGTAGCAATGGCAGTTGCCGTCGAGGTGCTTGATCACCGGCACCTTGGCTTCGCGGCTGATGCGCTCGATCAGGCCCTTGCCGCCGCGCGGGATGATCACGTCGACGAACTCGGGCATTGTGATCAGCAGACCGACAGCGGCCCGGTCGGTCGTGTCGATCAGTTGCACCG
>FSVW01001564.1_pt1 | contig 9945 bp, 10 predicted proteins | sample 1637551 | NCBI WGS metagenome assembly FSVW01 (sample SAMEA3914814, study PRJEB12502) | metagenome | biome: forest; material: soil | place: USA | collected 2011-09-16 | depth 0.1 m | reverse complement strand
GAAGCCGCTGCCGGTCACGCCCGAGGCGCCCTTGGAGGTCAGCAGCAGCACCGCCAGCAGGGTCAGCTCCTGCGTCAGGCTCAGCGGCGTGTTGGTGGCTTGCGCGATGAAGATCGCGGCCATCGTCAGGTAGATGGACGTACCGTCCAGGTTGAAGGAATAGCCGGTCGGGATCACCAGGCCGACGGTCGACTTCTTGGCGCCGAGGTTCTCCATCTTGGCCATCATGCGCGGCAGCACGGTCTCGGATGAGGACGTGCCCAGCACGATCAGCAGTTCCTCGCGGATGTACTTGACGAACTTCCAGATCGAGAAGCCGTGGAAGCGCGCAATGGCGCCCAGCACGATGAAGATGAACAGCAGGCAGGTGATGTAGAAGCAGGCCATCAGCTGGCCCAGTTGCACCAGCGAGCCGACGCCGTACTTGCCGATGGTGAAGGCCATCGCGCCGAAGGCACCGATGGGCGCGAGCTTCATGATCATGCCGACGATGCCGAACAGCACGTGCGAGGTCTTCTCGACCAAGTCGAACACCAGCGTGCCGCGCCCGCCAAAGCGGTGCAGCGCAAAGCCGAACAGCACGGCGATCAGCAGCACCTGCAGGATCTCGCCCTTGGCAAAGGCATCGACCAGCGTGCTGGGCACGATGTTGAGCAGGAAGTCGACCGTGTTCTGCGACTTGGCGGCAGCCGTGTAGCTGGCGATGCCCTTGGTGTCGAGCGCGTGCGGGTCGATGTTCATGCCCGCGCCGGGCTGCACCACATTGACGATCACCAGGCCGATGATCAGCGCCACCGTGGACACCACCTCGAAGTACAGCAGCGCCAGGCCGCCGGTCTTGCCGACCTTCTTCATGTCCTCCATGCCGGCAATGCCGATGACGACGGTGCAGAAGATGATCGGCGCGATGATCATCTTGATCAGCTTGATGAACGCATCGCCCAGCGGCTTCATGTCCGCGCCGGTCTGAGGGTAGAAGTGGCCCAGCAGCACGCCGATGACGATGGCGGTGAGGACCTGAACGTAGAGCGACTTGTACAGGGGCGGTTTGGCTTTGGCCATGGCTTGTCTCCGTCTTTCTTGTGAGTCCGACATCTTGCGCCGCCACGCGCCGGTTTTGGAGTGTGGAAACACGCAGCCCGGACGGGGGTTGCCGCGGCGCAAATGAAAAAGGGAGCCGAAGCTCCCTTTGTGTGCGGGCTGACGGTCCCCTTTTTTCAGAACGTGTAGCCCACGCCCAGTTGCACCGCCACCGGGTCGAGCTTGGCGTCGATGTTCTGGCCCGTGCTCAGATGGCCCGTGGTCTTCAGGAAGATCTTGTTGACCGAGAAGTCCACAGACCACTTGTCCCAGACCTTGATGGCCACGCCCAGCTGGGTCAGCGCGCCGGCCTTGCTGTCCATCTTCATCGAGGTCGGGTTGGCGGGCGTGCCACCGGTCAGCGCATTCAGCGCGGCCGTTCCCTTGGAGTCGCTGAAATGGGCGTAGACCGCACCCAGGCCGACGTAGGGGCGAACCTTGGTGCTGGCCTCGCCGAGGCGGTATTGCAGGGCCAGGGTGATGGGCAGTGACTTGACCGTGCCGATCGTGCCCGCGCCGTCAATCGCGCCCGCGCCGACCACCTTGTGCTTGAAAGGAATGCCCAGCGGCAGGTCGATGGCGATGTTGTCGGTCCACATGTAGGTGATACCGCCCGAGACCTGCGTGGCCTTTTCCACGTCGATGCGCGTGTGCTCCAGGCTCGGCGCGCTCAGGTCGCCGCTGGTGACGTTGGGCATCACCGTGGTGGCGCCCGCGCGGACCGTGAAGGTGCCGGCCGCTTGGGCCTGCGCCTGGCCCGCCGCGGCCATGAGGAGGGCTGCGCTCAGCAGGCCAGCCAGGTTCAGATGCTTTGTTTTCATGGGTGTCTCCTGGTATGGGGCCGTGTTACAGCCAGCCCTTCTGGGCGATGCTGCGGGCGATCAGCTGCGAGGCGAGCTGGTGGCCATAAGGCGTCGGATGGAAGCCGTCTGCGAACAGATAGGTCTGCCAGCCGGGCTTGGCCGCCGTCGTCGTGCAAGCCGGGAAGTCGTACGTCGGCAGGCCATCGCTGCCCTGGCCGGTGATCGGGCAGGACGGGTCCTTCACGTTCGACAGCGCGTACTGGGCGGGGTTGGCGACTTCGTCCTGGAAGTTCGAATAGATGTCGATCACCACGACGCGACCGTCGGTGCCGGCCTTGACGGCGATTTCCTTGTTGAAGGCCTCGACCCAGCCCTTGAACACGGCCGTCAGCTGCTGCTGCACCGCAGCGCCCTTGGCGGCGCCGATACCGGCCAGCACCATCTGGAAGCGCGGGGTCAGCGTGATGTCCGGGATGTTGGCGATCACCACGTGGGTGGCACCCTTGCTCAGCACCGTGGCGTTGATGGTGTCGTAGAACTTGTCGGCCAGGCCGGTCATGTACAGGATGCCGGAGTTGACCGGGTCTGCAGCAGCGGCTGCGGCTGCACTGGACACGCTGCCCAGCAGACCGGCCCACTGGGCATTGGCGGCTGCGCCAGGCGTCAGCTGCGTGGCCAGGAAGGCACCCACGAGGTTGGCGGCGTCATTGCCACCGCCGTCGATGATGACGAGCTCCGTGGGGCTGTAGGCCGTGGCAGCACCGTCGACCAATTGCAGCTGGATGCCCTTCTTGTTGGCCGTCGGGTTGGTCAGCGTGGCGCTGTTGATCACGCCGCCGGCAATCGCGTAGTTGGTGCAACCGGTCTTGGCGGTATTGGGTGCAAAAGCATCGAGCGCGGCGTTGGCCGGCTTGTAGTACGGGCACAGCGTCTGGCCGTAGTTCAGCGCGATGCGCTCGGTGAACAGGTAGTTGTCGCTGCTCTGGACCGTGGCCTTGAAGCCGAAGGTGCCGCTGTCGGCCAGGCTGTCGCCGAAGACGCGCACCGTGCTGAGCTTGGTGCTGGGTGCGGATTCGCCGCTGGAGCCGCCGCCGCAAGCGGTCAGTGCGGCCAAGCTTGCCAGGCACAAGGTCGCCACGGCAAGCTTCGTGGTCTTGATTCGTTTCATGGTTTGTCTCCGAAAGAGAGGCCCGATGATCGGGTCGGATTGAGCACTCCAGGACCGTGCCGTTGGCACATCTCCTGAGGGAATTCAGGCCTCCAGGTTAACCCGGATCGGCTTGAGAGCGTCAGGCACTGTAGCGATGACTAACACGGCTGGGAAGCGGATTTGCATGGGGCTGTTGCAGATTGCGGATAGTCGCCGGGCCTGAGTCTAAAGGGCTTGCAAATGTCAAGGGACAAAGCTGTGGACAAAAAATGCGCAAGCTGGCGCTTGTCCACAGGGGTGGCGCGTTTTCCGCAGTTGTTCATATTTGCGGACTTGCACACACGACCTCCGCGCACAGGCTTGGCAAGGGGCTAACTGTCTGCCGCAGCTGACAAAAAGAGCCTTATCCACAGCGGCAGGCGCCCTCTACTACGACCACTACGTTTCTATAAAGAGATGTCCTTGAATACAGAGGCTCTGGACAAATTTGTGTCTGTGCCTCCGTGCCACACTGCCCCGCCATGAACATCGAAGACTTGCAACAGCGCCTGCGCGAATTTGCGGCGGCTCGCGACTGGCAGCCCTATCAGACGCCCAAGAATCTGGCCATGGCCATGGTGGTCGAGGCGGCTGAGCTGGTGGAGATATTCCAATGGCTGACCCCTGAAGAATCACTGTCCCTTCGCGAGGACGAGGCAAGGCAGACCCACCTGGGCGAGGAGATTGCCGACGTGATGCTCTATCTGCTGCAGATCGCCGATCACACCGGTATCGATGTGGCTGCTGCCGTGGAGCGCAAGCTGGCCTTGAATGCCTTGAAGTACCCCGCGCTGCGTCCAGAGTCTTGATGATGGAAACCATTGCCGTCATCGACTTTGAAACCACCGGCATGGGGCCCGGCATCGGAGCCGGCCGCGCCACCGAGATCGCCGCCGTGCTGGTGAGGCAAGGCGAGGTCGTGGGCAGCTATCAGAGCCTGATGAACAGCGGCGCGTACGTGCCGCCCTTCATCGAACGGCTGACCGGTATCAGCAACGCGATGCTCGCCCAAGCGCCGCCGGCCGAGCTTGTAATGAAGGAGGTGGCTGCCTTCACCCACGGCATCCCGCTCGTGGCCCATAACGCCTCATTTGATCGGAGTTTCTGGCAGGCCGAGCTGGCCCTGGCCGGTTGCGAACCTGATCCGGCGCATGAATTCGCTTGCACGGTGCTGCTGGCGCGCCGGCTTTATCCGGAAGCGCCCAACTGCAAGCTCGGCAGCCTGAAGGATTTCTTCGATCTGCCCGATGCCGGCCGCGCCCACCGCGCCTTGGCTGACGCGACCGTGACGGCCCGGCTTCTTGTACGCATGCAGCGCGATCTTGAACGTCGCTATGCCCGGGAGTTGGATGGCTGCGGGGTGGACCATGGCTTGCTGTCCAAACTGCAGCGGGCCTCGAAGTTGGGGCTGGCCGCTTGCGTGCGAAAGCACGCGGCATCCTGGATGCGCAGCCGCCAGCTCTGCCTGGAGGCGTGAGCGATATGCGTCGATATGCGTGGAGGATGAATTAATTTTCTGCTGTCAAGTGCGCGTGTTGGCGGCAATGCCCGGCAAAATCGCGCGTTTTCGTGATCGTCTCTCCATTGGGCGTCGCTTCATTCAGTTCTCCGGCGCTTCAACACTTTTTCCGTTACCAGTATGTCGAGTATTCAGGTTCGTCCGGCCACCCTGCGGGACGCCAAAGCCATCGCCGAGATTCACGTTGCAGCCTGGCAAGACGCCTACAAGGAGCTGCTGCCCAAGGCCACGCTGGATGCGCTCTCCGTGCAGAAGCGCCAGGCCTTCTGGCGCGAAGCCATCGACCTGTGCGAGCCGCAGGTGGTCGTGGCCCACGTGGAAGGCGAGCTGATGGGTTTCGCGGGCTTCGACCGCTCGCGCGACAAGGGCACGCCCGCCACCACCGGCGAGATCTGGGCGATGTATGTCAAGCCCATCCATTGGGACAAGGGCGTCGGCCTGGCGCTGTGGGATGCCACGCGCGACGGCCTCCAGGAAGAAGGCTGCACCAAGGCCACGCTGTGGACCTATCTGCGCAACGAGCGCGCGCTGCGCTTCTTCGAGCTCGCCGGTTTCAAGCGCGAGCTGGGCAGCACCAAGACCAATGAAGTGGGCGGCGTGCGCCTGGAAGAGCTGCGGCTCAGCCGCTCGCTCGTCTGAAGTTCTTCAACCCATCTCTTCTTCGCCTGCGCTGAACACCACCCATGAACAGCTTGGACCGAAATGCCGCCTCAGGAATGTGGCGGGTGGTGTTTTATGAACGCAAGGGCAATCGGGTCGAAGTCGATCGCACGGGCCCTTGGCTGCCCACCAAGCAGATGGCACAGAGCTGGGCCAACTGGTTCAATGCGCATGGCTACTACGTGGCCCTGCAGGGGCAGGGCGGGGTGCTCGAGCGCATGAGGCCGGGCCTGCCTGCCTGATCGTCGGTCGATCGGTCGACGAATCAGCTGATCGGTCAATGCCAGGCCGCATGGGTGTAGCCGCCACGCTCCAGCGCCCAGCCCTCGGTGGCCTGTGGCGCTTCATGCTGCTGCACATGGACAGGCGTCAGCTGCAACGCGGCGGCATGTGACACCAGCGCTTTGGCCTGCTCGGCGCTCAACTGCAGGGCAAAGCGGGCCCAGCGCTTTTGCACCAGGGGCAGGGACCAGGCATCTTCCAAGGCCCAGCGGATCTGCTGGGCCGGGTCTTCTCGCCTGAAACCGAGCACGCGCGGCGCCAGGGCCAGCAGGAAGCGGTTGAAATCGCTCCGCAGGGCATCGGTAGGCAGCAGCGCTTCCAGCCGCGCCAGGCGCTGGCTCCAGCCCTGCGTGCCCAGCTGGCGCGTGACCAGGGCCTGCAGGGCCTGGATGGGGTTGAACAGGCGCAGCCGGTTGGGCGGCAGCACCGACATCGGCAATTGGGCTGCGACCTCATGGGGCAGCTCGGTGACATAGCTGGCCAGCACGGCCACACGCTGCCATTCGGCGGCGCCGAAGCCGGCAATGGTGATGATCGTCGAGCCTTGAGCCGCGCTCCGAGCGCGCTCAGAGGCGACGGCATAGCCCAGGCTCGCCTTGGCCTGGTTGGCGGCCGTGCTCATCATCACCAGATTGCCGGCGGCGTAGCCCGCATCGTCGCGCACGCGATCGACGGAACGTGTTTCGGCTGTCAGTGCCTGGCGGGTGATCGGGCAATGGCTGACCTCGATCTGCTGCAGGTACAGCGGCGTGACCTGGATGTCCTCGAAGCTGCGGCCGCGCAGCCAGGCGTGGGTGCGCAACATCAGCCAGAGCCGTGTTTGCGCCTTGGCGCGGCGCGTACGGCGGCCAAAAGCCGCGCGGCCTGCCTGCCAGCCTTCGCGCAGCGGTGAGCTGGCGAACAGATGCTCGACCGGCGGCGTCATGCCGTGCTCGGCAAAGTCGCGGCCCAGGGAAAAGCCCACGCTGTCGTGCGCCGATGGCGTGCGGCGCGCTTCAACCGGCAAGGGCAGTTCGGCCTGCACGGCGAAGGGAAGGTTGGCGAAGGTCTGAACAGCGGCGATCTGCGACATGTGAGGCTCCTGGTTTGATGACCTGGAGGACAGTTTGTGGCCCCGCTAGCTCATGGCGTGAGCCACCTAGAATGGGCGCAAATCTTTCTCATCCGCCATGGACCGCACCGAACGTTTCTACAAGATCGAACTGCTGATCCGCAGCCGCGAATGCGTGAGCTTCGCGGCGCTGCTGGAGGCACTGGAGGTTTCGCCCGCCACCCTCAAGCGCGATCTGCAATACCTGCGCGACCGCATGGGCGCGCCGATCGAATATGACGTGCACAGCAACGGTTACCGGTTTGGACAGGAGTGGCGCGGCGAGCAGCACGAGCTGCCGGGCCTCTGGTTCAACGAGAAGGAACTGCACGCCCTGCTGACCATGCACCAGATGCTCTCCAGCCTGGACGAGCAGGGTACGCTCGCGCGGCATCTGCAGCCGATGTTCGACAAGCTGACGGGCATGCTCGGCGTGGACGAGAGCGAGGCACGCGAGCTGACCCGGCGCATCAAGCTGATCAGCACGGCCCGCCGGCGGGCCAGCAGCGAAGGCTTCGAGACCGTGGGCAGTGCCGTGGTGAAGCGGCAGCGCTTGCTGATCCACTACCGCTCGCGCGGCAAGGAGGCCGGCGAGCGCATCGTCTCGCCGCAGCGTCTGGTCCACTACCGCAACAGCTGGTACCTCGATGCCTGGTGCCATGCATCGGATGGTTTTCGCCGCTTTGCGCTCGATGCCATGCTGAGCGTGCGCATGCTCGAGGAGAAGGCCAAGCCCGTGGCGCTCAAGACGCTGGAGGCCGAGCTGGACCGGGGCTACGGCATCTTTGCCGGCGGGCGTGAGCAAAAAGCCGTGATCGTCTTCAGCCGGGACGCGGCGCAATCGGTTTCACGCGAGGAATGGCATCCGGATCAGCGGGGTGCGTGGGAGGCCGATAGCCGCTGGCGGCTGGAGTTGCCCTTTGTCGACCAGACCGAACTGCTGATGGACCTGCTGCGCCACGCGGGCGAGGTGGAGGTGCTGGCGCCGGCCGACTTGCGCAAGCGCTTCGCCCAACGCCTGCGCGCGGCGGCGGCTCAGCTTTCGGACTGACTGCGCTTCAACCGCTCGCTCTGCCAATAGACATCGTCGCCGCCAAGCCCATCGAGATTGGCGCGGTTGAGCACGCGGCTCAGCACGAAGAGCAGGTCGGACAGGCGATTGAGGTATTGGCGCGGCGCAGCGTTGATGGGCTCGGCATCGGCCAGTGTCACCACTGCGCGCTCGGCGCGGCGTGCCACGGTGCGGCAGACATGCGAGATGGCCGCGCTGCGCGTGCCGGCCGGCAGGATGAATTCCTGCAGGCGCGGCAGCTTGGCGTTGTAGTGCTCCAGCGCTTCGTCCAGGCGCAGCACGGCCTCCATCTTGAGCAGCTCATAGCCGGGCATGGAAAGCTCGCCGCCGAGGTTGAAAAGCTCATGCTGGATCAGGACCAGCAGCTCGCGGACATCGTCGGGCAGTGGCTCGGCCAACAGCACGCCGAGGTTGGAATTGAGTTCGTCCACATCGCCGATGGCAGCGATGCGCAGGCTGCTCTTGGGCACGCGTGAACCATCGCCGAGGCCGGTCGTGCCGTCGTCGCCGGTGCGGGTTGCGATCTGTGAAAGTCGGTTGGCCATGCGGCCGATGCTAGCGCAGCCGCCGGCGCCTCAACCGCGTCGGCCGCTGCGGTGGATGGCCGGCCTGTGATGGTGCGGCTGATGTTGCAGCTGATCGTCGTGCAGATGGCGAGGCGGCTGCGGCGCTTTTCTTTCAATCGCCGGCTCCTCAGCGGCGGGCGGCGGGGTGAACCATGCAAGCAGTCGGGCCCGCAGCAAGTCCCAGCGGGTCACACCGACCAAGGCCAGCAGCACAAGAACGATCACCAAGGTGAAACCGTAGCCCATTGCGCACCTCCATCTTCAGTGCCTCGATAGTGGCACTTCGAGGGCCGAAGATCAATCAATGCTCGGGCGCCGGCACATGCCAGCGCGCGGTCATTTCGCCCTTGTCGTTGACGCTCTCCAGCTGCACGCCAAAGCCCCACAGCCGCGCTACGTGCTTGAGCACCTCCTGCGCGTTGTCGTGCAGCGGGCGATTCATGTGCTGGGTGTGGCGCAGCGTGAGCGAGCGGTCGCCGCGCAGGTTGACGTTCCAGACCTGGATGTTGGGCTCGCGCGTGGACAGGTCGTACTGGCGCGAGAGCGCCTGGCGCACATGGCGATAGCCGGCTTCGTCGTGGATGGCCGAGATCTCGTATTCGCTCTGGTCGGCATCGTCGAGGATGGAGAAGAGGCGGAACTCGCGCATCAGGCGCGGGCTCAGGTACTGGCCGATGAAGCTCTCGTCCTTGAAGTTGCGCATGGCGTGGTCGAGCGTGACTTCCCAATCGCTGCCGGCGAGGTCGGGGAACCAATGCCTGTCTTCCTCGGTCGGGTGCTCGCAGATGCGCTTGATGTCGGTGTACATCGCGAAACCGAGCGCATAGGGATTGAGGTTCTGCATCGGCGGCTGCGCCACCACGTTGGTGTGCGACTTGAGCCACTCGATCATCATGCCGTCGCTCAGGTAGCCGTCGTCGTACATGGTGTTCAACAGGCGGTGGTGCCAGAAGGTGGCCCAGCCCTCGTTCATCACCTGCGTCTGGCGCTGCGGGTAGAAGTATTGAGCAACCTTGCGCACGATGCGGACGATCTCGCGCTGCCAGGGCTCTAGCAGCGGCGCGTTCTTCTCGATGAAATAGAGCAGGTTTTCCTGCGGCTCCTCGGGGAAGCGGCGCACGGCCATCGCCTCTTCGGCTTCGCTCTCCGCGCGCCGCGGCAGGGTGCGCCAGAGGTCGTTGATCTGGCGCTGCGCGTGGGCTTCGCGGTCGAGTTGAAGCGCCCGCTCCTTCGCCAGCGAGAGCTTGCTCGGCCGCCGGTAGCGATCCACACCATGGTTCATCAGCGCATGGCAGGAATCGAGCAGGTTCTCGACGGCATCGAGACCGTGGCGCTCCTCGCATTGGGCCACGTAGTTCTTGGCGTAGACGAGGTAGTCGATGATCGAGCCGGCATCCGTCCACATGCGGAACAGATAGTTGCCCTTGAAGAAGCTGTTGTGGCCGTAGCAGGCATGCGCGATCACGAGGGCCTGCATGCCCATCGTGTTCTCTTCCATCAGGTAGGCGATGCAGGGGTCGGAGTTGATGACGATCTCGTAGGCCAGCCCCATCTGGCCGCGCTTGTAGTTGCGCTCCGTGGCGATGAACTCCTTGCCGTAGCTCCAGTGCCGGTAGTTGACGGGCATGCCGACGGAGGCATACGCGTCCATCATCTGCTCGGCGGTGATGACTTCGAGCTGGTT
>FSVW01000631.1_pt1 | contig 9952 bp, 11 predicted proteins | sample 1637551 | NCBI WGS metagenome assembly FSVW01 (sample SAMEA3914814, study PRJEB12502) | metagenome | biome: forest; material: soil | place: USA | collected 2011-09-16 | depth 0.1 m | reverse complement strand
TAGCCGCCGCGCAGCAGGTCGGCCTTGAAGCCGGCTTCGCCATCGAGGGCCAGCAGGCCCGATTGGACGGAGCCATCGAGGCTCCAGAGCTTTTCGACCACGCCCAGGCGGTCGTTGGGGATGTAGCGCACGATGCCGGCGAGGCGCACGAAGATCGCGAGCAGCAGCAGCGTGGCAAAGGCGATGACGAGGCCGATCACCCAGGGCCCGCCGAGATCAGTGAAAGACATAACGTTCTCCGTTGACTGACTGACTGACAAGGGCGAGGCACTTGCATCGCCCGGGCCTGTTTGTCCCGCTGCCGGCGTCAGGAAAGCATATGGACAGCTGAATGTGATCTGCCGCACGCAAAATCCGCCCCACACGTGCGGCGCTGCTGACGCAAAACCACGCAGCAGGGACAATCGCCCGTTCCCCGCCCCAAAGAGAATTCCCGCCGCCATGGCCATCCACTGGTTCCCCGGCCACATGAACTCGACCCGCAATGCGATCAGCGATCGCATGAAGCTCGGGCTCGATGTGGTCATCGAAATGCTCGACGCGCGCCTGCCCGGCTCCAGCAGCAACCCGCTGCTGGCCGAGCTGACGGCGGGCAAGCCGCGCCTGAAGCTGCTCAACAAGCAGGACCTCGCCGACGCCGCGCGCACGGCCGACTGGCTGGCCCACTACAACGCGCAGGCCCAGACCCGCGCCATCGGCATGGACGCCAGCGTGAAGGCGCCGGCCAAGGCCTTGATGCAGGAATGCCGCTTGCTGGCGCCCAACCGCGGCGGCATGGACAAGCCGCTGCGCGTGCTGATCTGCGGCATCCCCAACGTGGGCAAGTCCACGCTGATCAACACCTTGATGGGCAAGCGCGCCACCAAGACCGGCGACGAGGCCGGCGTGACCAAGATCGAGCAGAAACTGGTGCTCGAAAACGACTTCTATCTCTTCGACACGCCCGGCATGCTGTGGCCGCGCATCAGCGTGGAGCAGAGCGGCTACAACCTCGCGGCCAGCGGCGCCATCGGCCGCAATGCGTTTGACGAAGAAGAAGTGGCGCTCGAATTGATCGCCTATCTGCGCAGCCACTACCCGGCCCTGCTGGAGGCGCGCTACAAGCTCGGCGACATCAGCGCGCTGACCGACGGCGAGGCGCTGGAGCTGCTGGGCCGCAAGCGCGGCGCGGTGCAGAGCGGCGGGCGCGTGAACATGCAGAAGGCGGCCGAGGTGTTGGTGTATGAGTTCCGCCAGGCCGTGCTCGGGCGCATCACGCTCGAGACGCCGACAGAATTTGTGCAGTGGCAGGGCGACGCCGAAGTGAAGGAAGCCCGGCGCGAAACCGACAAGCGCGACCGCAAGCTGCGCCGTTCGGGCAAACTGCCCAGGGCCGCTGCCGAAGCGGTGGACGCCGAAACCGATACCGATACCGATTGATGCAAGCCATGCGCGCCTTGATTGCTGCCCTGCTGCTGTTCGCACTCGCCGCGTTCACCGCCGCTCCTGCGCGGGCCGCGGACGCGCCGCAGGTGCTGATCGCCTACCGCGACAAGGCGCCGTATTCGTACACCGAGAACGGCCAGCCCGTGGGCCAGCTGAACGACAAGACCCGCGCGATCTTCCAGCGCGCCGGGCTGGATCTGCGCTTCGAGGAAATGCCCAGCAAGCGCATTGCGCTGGAGCTCAGGAACAACAATGTGCCGCTGTGCTCGCCCGGCTGGTACAGGCTGCCCGAGCGCGAGGTGTTTGCCGGCTTCAGCAAGCCCATCCAGCGCGACCGGCCGCAGGTGGTGCTGGCCTCGGTGAGCTCGGCCCCCAAGGTGCGCGCGCACGCCGGCCTGCAGGCCTTGCTGAACGACAAGGCCCTGCTGCTGACCGTCATCGACGAGATCTCCTACGGCCCCGAGATCGACCTCATGATCCGTCGCGCGCCGCGCCCGCCGCTGCGCGCCACCGCCACCTCCGAGCAACTCGCGCGCATGGTGGCCGCCGAGCGCGCCGACTACATGCTGGTGGACCAGGACGACCTCGACCACCTGAAGAAGGAAGGCGAGACGCGCGGCCTGGTGGACATCCATTTCGCCGACACGCCGGCCGGCCTCTACCGCCACCTGTGGTGCAGCAAGAAGGTCGACCGCGCCATGATGGAGCGCATCAACGGCGCCATCGGCCAGCTGGGCTACGACAGCCCCAGGTAAAGAGAAAAAGCGGCAAACCCGCGGCTTGCATTGAGGCGATCCAGGCCCATGTAGGGCCGATGACGACGCTCCTGCTCCTGGTCGCCCTGGCGGCCTTTCTTGCCGGCTGGCTGATCAGCCACCCGCTGCGCCAGCGCCACCGCCGCGCACGCATCGCCGCCCAACCCTTCCCGCAGGCCTGGCGCCGCATCCTGCGCCGCCGCGTGCCGCTCGTCGCCGCGCTGCCCGCACCGCTGCAGCTGCGCTTGAAGGCGCTGATGCAGGTTTTTCTGGCCGAGAAACCCATCATCGGCTGCCAGGGACTCACGGTGAGCGACGAGATGCGCGTCACCATCGCCGCGCTGGCCTGCCTGCCCCTGCTGGGCAAGAGCCGCGGCTTCTATCCGGGCCTCTCGCAGGTGCTGCTCTACCCGGGCGCCTTCGTGGTGGAGCGCCCGGTGCTCTCACCGGGCGGCGTGCAGATGGAACAGCGCCGCGCGCTGGCCGGCGAAAGCTGGGTGCAGGGCCAGGTGCTCTTGTCGTGGCAGGACGTGCAACGCGGCGCCAACGAGCCCGGCACCGGCCACAACGTCGTCATCCATGAATTTGCGCATCAGCTCGACCAGGCCAAGGGCTTTGCCAACGGCGCGCCGCTGCTGGCCTCGCGCGAGGCGTATGCGCGCTGGTCGCTGGTGATGCAGCGCGAGTACGACGCGCTGCAGTGGCGCGTGGCCAACGGCGAGCCCGGCTTGATCGACGCTTACGGCGCCACCGATCCGGCGGAGTTCTTTGCGGTGGTCAGCGAGGTCTTCTTCGAGCGCGGCGTGGAACTGGCCGCCTGGCATCCGGCGCTGTACGAGGAATTGAAGCGTTATTACGCGGTGGATCCGGTCAGCTGGAATTAGCTTTCGGGTTGTGGGCTTCGTCTCGCTTCCAATGCTTGAGCAGCCTTGCCTCCCGCGCCGTCCCTGGCCATAGGTAGACGAGGTACTTGTCGTCTGCATCCTCCCACTCCGTCTTGATGGTGGCAGCGCCGGTCATGACGCAAAGTGCACGATAGGTGCCGGGCGGCAGCTTGAATCTTGGCGCCTCTGTGAAGTAGTCGGTACAAGCCATGACGACCACAATTCCCGACCCAAGATCAAGGCTTCCCTCGACTGCGTGATCGACGGTGCTCAGATCCGGCGGGGGCTGTGTTTCGAGGATGTGAATTTCGACGGGAACGTCGACGTTTCTGAGGGTTCCAGGGCAGATTGCAGCTGTCCCAAAAGCGACTCCCATCGCAAGAGCTTCCGGTGTCCAGATTGTGGAGAAATCATCCGCCGAAGCTTCGTCTTGAACGATGAACTGAAAGTAATCCGCGAAGACCGTGAACTGATGAACGCCGTGCATCCCCGGACGGTGGCTCAAGCAAGCACTTCACGCAAGACTTCCGGATGCCGCTTGGCAATGCGCATCAAAGCCTGAGCCGCACCCGTGGGTGCACGACGCCCTTGCTCCCACTCCTGCAGCGTGCGCTTCGAGATCTGCAGTGCAGAAGCGAACTCGGCTTGCGACATGCCCGTGGATTGCCTGGCTTCGACAACCTCATTGACCGCGACCTCGGTGACCCGCGCAAAATTGCGCGCCTTCATTTCTCGCACCGATTGCAGCAGCTTGATGCCCAGCTCCTCGCCGGAGGAAGCGGCTTTTTTTGTCTTAGGTGTGGCCATCTTCAAGTTCCTCTTTGATCAGCTTGAGTATGTGGCCGGGGATGTTGTCCTTCTCGGCCTTTGAATAGACGAGCAGCATGCACAACTCTCCTGCGGCCAGCCGGGTGAAGTAGATGACGCGCGCACCACCCCGTTTGCCCATGCCTGCACGCGACCAGCGAACCTTGCGGCAGCCGCCACTCCCCGCGATGACAACGCCGGCCTCGGGCTCGGCGGCTATCCAGGAAAAGAATTCGAGCCGCTCATCGGCAGACCAGATCTTGGCCGCCTCAGCAACGAAGGTCGGAGTCTCAAAGATGGACAGCACGCGGAATTGTACGTCAACGACGTACTCAGGCGAAGGTGCGCCTCAGCGACTCGTCGCAGGGTCAGAACCCCATCGACGCCAGTAAATCATCCACATCATCCTGCTGCAGCGCCTTGTCCGGCGTCTGCACGCCGGCCAGCTCTTCAGCGGGAGCCGCGGCTTCACCGGAAGCAGTTGCTGCGGCGCCTATCAATTCGTTCAGCGGCGCTTCCGCCTGCTGCAGCATCTTGACGACCTTGTTGATCACCTGGCCCGAGAGATCCTGGAAATCCTGCGCCTGCATGATCTCGGCGTGGATGTCCTTCTCGCGCTGGGCAAAGGCGGCGGCCGTCGCTGCGTACGAGGCGCAGAGCTTGAGCATGGAGCGGGCGCGTTCCAGCGTCAGCTCGGACGAGACCGCGTGGCGCTGCAGCATCTCCGAAAGATCCTCGCCCTGGCGGCGCACCTGCTCGGCGCCGTCGCGCGCGGTGTCCACCAGGTCGAGCACCTGGTTGGCCGCGGCTTCCGTCATGCGCCGCACATAGGCCAGGCGCTCGCAGGAATCCGGCAGCTCGGTGGCGAGCTGCTGAAGGGCCTGGGAGGACTGCGGTCCGGGGGTGGCAAAGGGAAGCACGACGGCGGTCATGGCGGCGCTCGCTTGAGGGGTGTTTTTGGGCTTGAGTTGAATCATCGCCCAAGCCTCGGGAGCCTGTCTGTTGCAAGGTTGACGCTTGTTTTGACTAGTGTTTTTCGAGCGTGAAAAATGCCACGCTTAAACGGTTTCATGGCCCGATTCAGCGCCGTTATGACGCTTGAATCAAACGTTATGTTCCGGTTCAGGCCGCGACGCGATTGCGGCCGCCCTGCTTGGCCCGGTACATGGCCGCATCGGCCGCGCCCACCAGGGTGTCGCCGGTGTCGGCGCCGGTCACCAGGCCGCCGCGCACGCCCACGCTGATGGTGACGGGAATGGGCTGCGCGCCCCACTGGATGGGCGTGGCTTCGACCGCCGCGCGCAGCGCCTCGGCCACGATCTGCGAGCCCGCCAGATCGGTCTCGGGCAGCACGGCCAGAAACTCCTCGCCGCCAAAACGCCCCATCATGTCCTGTGCGCGCAGCCGCAGCTTGAGCGTGTTCGCCACCGCGCGCAGCACCGCGTCGCCGGCCTGGTGGCCGAAGGAATCGTTGACGCGCTTGAAGTGGTCGATGTCGATCACCAGCAGGCCCAGCATCTCGCCATGGCGGCGTGCGCGCGCCACGGCGCGTTCCAGCTCGTCGGTGATGGCGCGGCGGTTTTCCAGGCCCGTCAACGTGTCGCGCATGGCCAGCTCATAACTCTGCCGTTCAGCGCGCTCCATGGTCATGTACACAAAGCCCAGCGCCACGCTGACCACGGCGCACATGGCCACCACGAACAGCGCGGCCTGCGCCGGGTGGCTGGCGTTGACGGCGCCCACCGCCAGCGAGCCGAAGCCGATGGCCACGCCGCGCCCCAGCAGCACCGCCATCAGCAGGCCGAAGGAGGAGATCAGGATGTAGTGCCCGCGGCCGCGGATCGGGTACGCAGCGTCGGTCAGCGCGCGCAGGATGAACACCAGCTGGACCGAGAACAGGAGGCTCGATGCCAGCGCACGGTCCTGGAAATCGTCGAGCAGCAGGCCGAACACGAGCAGCGAGAACGGCACCGGCAGCAGCACCTCCAGCCGCATCTTCCAGGAGCGCTGCGGCGCCTCCTGGAAGCGGCGGATGGCCACCAGCATCAAGGTGAGCGAGCCCGCATAGAAGGTATTGGCCATCGCAATGGTCACGAAGCGCGGCAGCAGCTCGCGCCCGCCGAAGATGACGTTGGACAGCGCGTAGCAGACCAGGGCCGCGGCCCAGGGCCACAGCGGATCGGCGAGCGGCTTGCCGACCGCCATCACGCTGACCCAGAAGGCCATCACCAGCGCCACGAGGGTGACGCAGATGAGGAGGGTCGGCACATCGAGGGTCATGACCAGCCCAATATAGCGGTCGGTTCAGCGCCCTAACGCTGAATTCAAGCGCAAGAGCGTTGCTTCGTCGAGACGCCCGCTGGCCCGCGCGAGGCTCAACTGGCGTAGGGAGAGCTCGCGGTAGAAGGCGCCGTGCTGGCCGCCCAGCGCGTCGAGCGCCTTCAAGTGGCGTTCGATCACGCCCACGTCGCCGCGCGAAAGCGCCCCGGCCTGCGCGCCGGCCAGGCCCCTCGTGCCGGCTGCGGCCAGCGTGGCCTGCGCCATCGGCAGCAGGGCCTGCAGCGCCTGCTCGGGCGGCAAGCCGATCTGCGCCCAGACCTGCACCACCTCGTCCAGCATCGACAGCAGGAAGCTGGCCGCGAAATTGGCCGAGCCGTGGTAGGCGGCGCGCGCGCCGGGCGGCAGGCTCATCGGGCGCAGGCCCAGTGTCTGCGCCAGCGCCAGCAGCGCGTCATGCAAAGGCGCCTCGGCCTCGATGGCGACGCTGCAGCCCTGCAGAAGGCTGGCCGCGCGCTCGGGGTCGGAGAAGATCTGCAGCGGATGGAAGCCGCCGATCAGCGCGCCGGCTGCACGCGCCGCGGCCAGCGCTTCGATCTCGGTGGCACCGCTGCAATGCACGGCGAACTGGCCCGCGCGCCAGGGCAGGCGGGCGGCCACGGGGGCGATGGCGTCATCCGGCACGGTCAGCAGCACCAGGTCGGCGGCGCTAACGGCATCTTCCGGCGGCATGGCCCGGCAGCCTGGCACGCGTGCGGCCAGGGCCTGGGCATGCGCCATCGTGCGGCTGCCCACGGCCACGGGCGGATGGCCCGCAGCGGCCAGCGCCAGGGCCAGGCTCTGGCCGAGCCGGCCGGCACCGATCAGAACAATCTTCGCGTCCATGGCGCCATTGTGTGGGCTTATGCTCGCCGCACCACGTGAAGGAGACATTCACCATGCGCCTGTTCCTTGCCGGCATCGCTGCTCTCATGATCGCAACTTCGGTGCAGGCCGACACCAGCTGGCGCGTGCCCGCGCCGCGCCTGGCGCAGTACACGCACTTCACCAATCTGGAGGAAGGCGCGAGCATCGAGACACCGTTCCTGCTCAAGTTCGGCCTCACCGGCATGGGCCTGGCGCCGATCACCAAGGCGCAGGCGCACACGGGCCACCACCACCTCTTGATCAACCGCGAGCTGCCGCTGGACTTTGACAAGCCGCTGCCCTTCAACGACCAGTACATCCACTTCGGCAAGGGCCAGATGGAGACGGTGCTCAAGCTCAAGCCCGGCACCTACACCTTGCGCCTGGTGCTGGCCGACAACCGCCACGTGCCCAACTTCGTCTACAGCAAGCCGCTGCACGTGACGGTGAAGAAGTTCAACGCGGACGTGGCGCCCGAATCATTGATCAAGCCCGGCACGCAGCTGATCGTGCCCAAGACCGAGGCGGCCCACAACGAGCCGCTGCAGGTGATGTTCCACGTCTCCAAGGGCAATGTCTCGCACATCGCGCTGAAGGAGCCGGGCACCGGCCACTTCAAGCTCACCGTGGCCGGCGGCGCGGGCACGCAGGTGATGGACATGACGGGCGGCGAGACCGAAACCTGGATCGCGCCGCCCGCGGGCAGCTACACGCTCAAGCTCGATTTCATCGACAACGTGAATGCGGGCAAGGTGATCTACAGCGCCGAGCCGGCCTCAATCACCATCCATTGAACTAACGCGTTACGTCACCGGCAGTGCCGTTTCATATTTCACCTCGCGCAGCACCACATCGCTGCGCACGCTGGCCACGCCGGGCACCTTGAAGAGCTTGGCCTGCAGGAACTGGTCATAAGCCTTCATGTCGGGCGCCACCACCTTGATGACGTAGTCGGCCGCACCGGTCACCGCATGGCATTCGACGATCTCGGGGCTCATCCGGACCATGGCCTCGAAGGCCTCGACCGCACCTTCGCCGTGGCGCAGCAGGCTCACGTGGGCGAGCACGCACAGCGAGAGGCCGAGCTTCTCGCGGTCCACCAGGGCGACGTGGCGGCGGATCACGCCGCTGTCTTCCAGCTCCTTCATGCGCCGCCACACGGGCGTGGCCGAGAGGCCCACGCGCTCGGCCAGGGCTTGCGTGCTCTGGCGGCTGTCCTCCTGCAGGGCCTGGAGGATCTCGCGCGTCGCCCGATCGAACGATGTATTTGCCATATTCACCTCTTCTGAGAATTATTTTCTCATTGAGACCCAGATGCCCGGCAAATAGGGAAGCACTGTTTCGGCTGTTGGCGCAAAAATCGCACGCCTGACGAAAGAGCCGAAACTGATGACCCAGGAATCCATGCCGCTGCGCGACTACAAACTGTCGGACAACCTCGCCGCCGAAACCGGCGCGGTCTTCCTCACGGGCACGCAAGCCCTGGTGCGCCTGCTGCTCGCGCAAAAGCGCCTGGACGAGCGCGCCGGCCTGAACACCGCCGGCTTCGTCAGCGGCTACCGCGGCAGCCCGCTGGGCATGGTGGACCAGCAGTTGTGGAAGGCCAAGAAGTTCCTCGACGCCGCGCGCGTGGACTTCCTCCCCGCCATCAACGAAGACCTCGCCGCCACCGCCTGCCTGGGCGTGCAGCGCGTGGCGCTGGACCCCAAGCGCACGGCCGACGGCGTGTTTGCGATGTGGTACGGCAAGGGCCCCGGCGTGGACCGCTCGGGCGATGCGCTCAAGCATGGCAATGTCTATGGAAGCTCGGCGTTAGGGGGCGTGCTGGTGGTCTGCGGGGACGACCACGGCTGCGTGTCTTCGAGCACCCCCCACCAGAGCGACCAGGCGCTGCAGGCCTGGAGCATGCCGCTCGTGCATCCGGGCAATGTGGCCGAGTACCTGGAGTTCGGGCTCTACGGCTGGGCGCTCTCGCGCTTCTCAGGCGCCTGGGTCGGTTTCAAGGCGATCTCGGAAGTGGTCGAGTCGGGCATGACGGTGGACCTCGACGCCGTGCCCCTGGATTTCGAGCTGCCCGTTGATCACACGTCGCCGACCGACCTGCACATCCGCCAGGTCGACCTGCCCTCGCTCGAACTCGAATCGCGACTCGCCCACAAGCTCAACGCCGTGCGTGCGTTCGCCAAGCTCAACTCCATCGACAAGCACATCGTGTCGAGCCCGGCCGCCACGCTGGGCATCGTCACCGTGGGCAAAGCGCACTACGACTTCATGGAAGTGCTGCGCCGGCTCGATCTCGACCCCAATGCGCTCGCCGCGGCCGGCGTGCGCGTCTACAAGATCGGCCTGGTCTTCCCGCTCGAACCCACGCGCATGCGTGAGTTCGCGCAGGGCCTGACCGACATGCTAGTGATCGAGGAGAAAGGCCCGGTCGTCGAGCTGCAGATCAAGGAGCTGCTCTACCACCTGCCCGATGCCCAGCGCCCGCGCGTGGTGGGCAAGACGGACGAGCATGGCGCGCAGGTGCTGAGCGCCCTCGGCGAGCTACGCCCCTCGCGCATCATGGGCACGGTGGCCGACTGGCTGGCGCGGCTCAACCCCGCGCTGGACCGCCGCCATCTGGTGGTCGATTTCCAGACGCCGGCCCTGCTCTCCAACGCGGCCGATGCGGTGCGCCGCCAGCCCTATTTCTGCTCGGGCTGCCCGCACAATATTTCCACCAAGCTGCCCGAGGGCTCACGCGCGCAGGCCGGCATCGGCTGCCACTTCATGGCGAGCTGGATGGAGCGCGGCACCTCGGGGCTCATCCAGATGGGCGCCGAGGGCGTGGACTGGGCCGCGCAGAGCCGCTTCACGACCGAGAAGCATGTGTTCCAGAACCTCGGCGACGGCACCTAC
>FSVW01001997.1_pt1 | contig 9957 bp, 11 predicted proteins | sample 1637551 | NCBI WGS metagenome assembly FSVW01 (sample SAMEA3914814, study PRJEB12502) | metagenome | biome: forest; material: soil | place: USA | collected 2011-09-16 | depth 0.1 m | reverse complement strand
GTCCTGGTTCTGCGACAGGTAGCTGTGATTGATCACCGGCTTTTGGGATTCGTAAGGCCCGGTGGCGCAGGCGCTGAGCAGAAGTGCGGCTGCGGCACTGAAAATGGTGTTCTTGTTCATTGGGGCGCTCTTCCGCTTGGCGGATTCATGTCGTCGCGAGAGGGTAGGCGGCAGGTCTGCCAGCGGCAAATGTCAATGCGGGCGCGGGGCATAACTTTTGAGAATGGCCGGATTGGGCGTGAGTGTGCCCAAGAATGGTCACTCGCCTGACTCTGTTTGTTGATTTCGATAACAACAAGAAGAAGGATCTGCAACGGAAAGGATGCCGGCTTGATAGCAGCAGCGACAGGCGTTCTACAACTGACAGCGGCTTACAGCGACTCGCCGATCCAGAAGTACCGGAAATACGTGCAGGAGCACGGCGCGGAACCCTTGCCGCAGCCGGCCTCGCTGAATGCGGCTGTCTTGCCCGACTCTCCGGCGAAAGATTTCACCGCCGACGTCGAACGCGACCTCACCTACAACCTGCGCCCGCTCGGCAAACTGCCCGAGCCGGTCTCGGCCGTCCATACGCCCAGCTATACGCGCGGCAACTACCAGATGCATTCCGATCCGGGCCTGCGACTGAACGTCGACCTTGGGCCGCTGCTGTGGATCCATGCCGACCGTGGCGCGCCGGGCAATTTCGGACAGATCCTGAACGAGACGGCCTGACCCGTCGGCCTTTCAATTTATTTGCGTTTTCTGCAGAAATGGCAGGCACGGGCAAAATTTGTTTGTGTTTTGAAAAGAGTCCTTTCCGCTTTTGCCGGTTTTTCTAGGGATGAGCAACTCTTAAAGTTCATCCCATGGACGAAGCAAAGCGAAACGAAAGCAACGCTGAATCCAACAACCGAGCTGCCGCGACCGACAGCAAGCACTCACCTAAGGATTCCATCATGAACACGCTGAACAAGATCTTCTCCGCTACCGCCACTGCCGTCATCCTGCTGAGCGCCAACGCCGCTTTTGCCGATACCGGCCTGACACGCGAGCAAGTCACCGCTGAACTCGCCCAAGCCCGCGCCACTGGCGCCCTGGCCGCGATGAACAGCGACGATCCTGAGCACTTCATGCAAGCGCCGGTCGCCGCCAAGGCCACCAGCCGCGCTCAAGTCGTGGCCGACCTGAAGCAAGCCCGCGCCACCGGCGAAACCGCCGCGATGAACAGCGAAGACAGCGGCAAGTTCCTGCAGAACAACACGCAAGTGGCCGGCGCCAAGACCCGCGCCCAGGTGATCGCCGAACTGCGCGCTTCGCAAGCCGACGGCACGCTGGCTCTGCTGCACAGCGAAGACCCGCTCGACCAGATGCGTGTTGCGCAGATCCTGAACAAGAAGGCCAATGCGCCGGTGATGGCTGAGTAAACCCAGACTCGGGCCGAGGGACACCAGGAAGGGGCGGCGCGAAAGCGTCGCCCTTTTTGCGTGGTGCGCCCAGCAGGGGAGCACTCCTACGGGTGCAAGTCCCGTCGTAAGTTGATCACGACGAACGAAGCGAAGCGCAACTGCATGAGGGTGGCCAAGGGCCGGGAAGTGAAGTGCGCGGTGGCCAACAAGGCGCTGGGCAACTTCAAAGCCCGAATCCGGCAACTTACACGCCGTTCGGGCGGGCGCAGCATGAAGCAAGTGGTGCAGGGGTTGCGGCCCTACCTGTTGGGTTGGAAGGCGTACTTTGGGATGGCGCAAACGCCAACAGTCTGGCGCGAGCTGGACCAGTGGCTGCGTCACCGGTTGCGCGCGATCCAACTCAAGCAGTGGAAACGTGGCACGACCATGTATAGGGAGCTACTGCGTCTCGGCGCCAAGCCCTTTGTTGCCCACCGGGTGGCGGCCAACAGCCGTCGTTGGTGGCGCAACAGCGGGAAGGCGCTCAACAACGTGCTCACTGTCGCGTGGTTCGATCAACTGGGCTTGCCCCGGCTCTCATGACCTCAAGCTCTCGAACCGCCCGGTGCGGACCCGCATGCTGGGTGGTGTGGCAGGGGTACTCATCTATGATGAGGGCCCCCTATGCCGATTGATCAGCCGACGTGGCCTTTCAAGTCGCTCGTTCTGAGTGATTGATTTGCATGAACCTTTTTCAGCGACTTCGGGGCGATTTTCGGCCGCGGCCCGATTACTTCACTAACTGATTCTCCAAGCGGAGCGCGGCCCCTCGCGGCCGACCCGGTCCAGGGCCGACGCAACGATGGCGTCGAGCCCTGCGGCTGGCACTTGCAGATCGCCGGTGCTGTGGAATTCCCACCGCTCGCCATAGCGTAGCCAGACCGCCGCTTGCAAGGCTTCGCCGCCGCCGATGTGCAGGCGCAGCCGATCCGGTGAATCGCCCGCGCCGATGTAGACCATTGCCTGCGGCAGCGCCGCCCCAGCCTCGGCCAGCCAGGGCGCGGCTGGCACCAGGGCCGGTTCGGCATACGGCCCGGCTTTCAGAGCATCGGCCAGGCCGCGCCGGTTCTGCGCGAGCGCAATCATGCTGAAGTGGGCATGACCAGCGTTCGGCGCCAGTTCGCGCTGCATCTGGATCTGGCCGACGATCTCGTCGACCGGCCAACTGTCCCCTTTGTTGTCAGCCTTGCCCGCGGCCAGTACCTTGCTCGTGAACAGGCCGGCCCAAATGTGCCTGCCCAGCGGATTCTGCGACTGCCAATACTGCAGCAACGGACCGAAAGCCTGCGCCGCTTGCGCCCGCGGCCAATACAGCTGCGGCACCAGATAGTCCGGCCAGCCCTTGGCGAGCCAGAGCTCGGCGTCCGCATATAGCTTGTCGTACTGGCTGAAACCGGCAATGCCCGGTGGGCGCAAGGCCGGCTTGCCGATGCCGAAGGGACTGATGCCGAAGCGCACCCAGGGCTTGGTCGCGCGCACGGTGTCGTGCAGGCGTTCGACCACGGAGCTGACGTTCTGGCGGCGCCAGTCGGTTCGCATCAACTTCCCGCCTTCATTGACATAGCGCTGCCAGGACGGCTCGTCCGGAAAGTCCATCTCCGCCTTGCCCTCACCGACGGGGTAGGGATAGAAGTAGTCGTCGATGTGGATGCCGTCCACTTCATAGCGCTGCAGCACGTCCTTGAACACGGCGATGCTGTGATCGGCCGCATCCGGCTCGCCCGGGTCGATCCACAGCTGGTCGCCATAACGCTTGATCCAAGCGGGGTGCGAGTGGCTCAGGTGATTGGCCGCCGGTGTCGAACGGGCCCCGCTGTGGCGCGCGCGGAAGGGGTTGAACCAGGCATGCAGTTCGAGGCCGCGCTTGTGCGCCTCGGCGATCCACAGCGCCAGCGGGTCGTAATAGGGCTCGGGCGCCTGGCCTTGCGTGCCGGTGAGGTATTCGCTCCAGGGTTCGAGCGGGCTGTCGTAGAGCGCGTCGGCTGCGGTGCGGACCTGGAAGATGATCGCGTTCAAGCCCAGCGCAGCGGCGCTGTCCAGCAGCGCACGCATCTCGGCCTGCTGCTCAGCGCTGCTCAATCCGCGCTTGCTCGGCCAGTCGATATTGGCAACGGTGGCCACCCAGGCCGATCGGAATTCACGCGGCGCCGCGGGCGGCAGCGGCACGAGTTCGGGCGCCGCCTGCAGGCGCGGGCTGATGGCGTCCGGCGAGCCGGGGCTGCCGGGCTTTTCGCCAGCGCAGGCCGTCAGCGCGAGCGCGCTGGCAAGGACGGTACGGCGATTGAGCATGCTTCGTCAGACTTTCACGAACCAGTGCTTCTTCCACATGGCCCAGGCGATCGCGTACATGACCGCTACGAAGCCTATGGCGAAGACCAGCGAGGCATTGACAGGTGCCAGGCCCGAAGCCTGAATCGGCGCAAAGAGCGCGCCCTTGAGCGTCAAGCTGGAGTCCAGCTTCACCAGGCTGATGATCCGCGCGACCAGGCCGGACAGCGCGAAGATGAACAGCGCATTCATGCCCAAGACGATGCAGGGCTTCATCCAGCGCGCGATCCGCTCGCGCTGCATCGGCAGCGGCATCGCGTCGAGCAGCCAGTAGAAGACGCCGAAGACCAGGCAGGCCCAACCGGCCATGAAGACCGAGAAGGACGGCGTCCACAGGTTCTTGTTGATCGGCATCAGCCAGGCGTCGCCGAGCTGGCCGAGCCACAGCAGGGCAAGACCTGACACCATCAGCCACGTCGCCTTTTCGATCGGCTGACGCTTCGTGGCCAGCCAGTGACCGGCCAGCACGCCGAACAGCTGGCTCGCCACCGCCGGCAGCGTGGATAGCACGCCTTCCGGATCCCAGGTCTTCGCCTGCACCCAGAGATGGCCGCTCATCAGCGTGCGGTCCAGCCAGGCGGCGGTGTCCTCACCCTTGAGCAGCGAGCCGGTGTGCAGCACACCGGTCGCGTCCGGCACGCTAACGCCGAACATCAGCAGCGTGTAGACGGCCAGCAGGCCGACGATCCAGCCGATCTGCTGGCGCCAGTTGAAGTACAGCACCAGCGGCGCGCTGAGGACCGTGCATAGGCCCAGGCGCTGCAGCACGCCGGGGATGCGTACGGTGGCGAAGTTGAAATGCGGGAACAGATTTAGCGCAATGCCGATCGCGACGATGGTCAGGCCGCGGCGGACCGTACGCAGCAGCAATTGCGTCTTGTCATCGCCCAGCGCCGCGCGCCGGCCGAGGCTCATCGTCATCGAGATCCCGCTGATGAAGACGAAGAACGGGAAGATCCAGTCGGTGAAGGTCCAGCCGTTCCATTCGGCATGCTCCAGCGGACCGTAGAGATGCGACCAGTCGCCGGGGTTGTTGACCAGCAGCATCGCCGCAACGGTGAAGCCGCGGAAGGCGTCGAGGGAGAGCAGTCGTGTGGTCTTCATCTTGTTGTCGTCGTCGTCGAAGCGGCCTTCTTGCCGAACCCTTCCGGGATTCTGATCAAGGCGGCCATCGCGAGCGAGGGAAGGGTCGCGATCAGCACCCAGCCGAAGAAATGCAGGTAGCCGAGCTGCTGCTGCAGCCAGCCGCTCCACATGCCGGGCAGCATCATGCCCAGCGCCATGAAGCCGGTGCAGATCGCGTAGTGCGCGGTCTTGTGCTCACCATCCGCCACCAGGATCATGTACATCAGGTAAGCCGTGAAGCCGAGGCCATAGCCGAATTGTTCGACGGCAAGTGACGTGCTGATCAAGGCGAGGCCCGCCGGCTTGGCCCAGGCCAGCAGCAGGAATACCGCGTTGGGCACGTGCATCGCCAGGATCAGCGGCCATAGTGCGCGCTTCAGGCCGACGCGCGAGACGATCCAGCCGCCGAGCAGGCCGCCGAGCGTCAACGCGATCAGTCCGACCGTGCCGTAGGCGATGCCCACTTGCCGGGTCACGAGGCCCAGGCCGCCCGCCTCGGGTGTGTCCAGCAGGAACGGCGTCGCCAGCTTCAGCAACTGCGCTTCGGGGAATCGGTAGAGCAGCAGAAAACCAAGGATCACCGCGATGTCCGGCTTCGCAAAGAACTGCTTGAAGATGCTCAGGAACTCGGCCGCGCTGGCGCCGCCCACCGCGACGGCGCGCCGATCGCCGGCCGGCCGCGGCAGCATCCACTGGTGATACGCGGCAGCCGCCAGGAAGATGCCGCAGAGAAGGAAGAAGACGATCGTCCAGGCCGTCTTCATGTCACCCAGCTGCTCCTGCAGCAGGCCGGCGAGGTAGACCAGCGCGCCCTGGCCGAGGATGTTGGCCAGGCGGTAGAAAGTGGAGCGCACGCCGACATAGGCGGCCTGGTCGTGCGTCGGCAGGGCCAGCATGTAGAAGCCGTCGGCGGCGATGTCGTGCGAAGCCGAGGCAAAGGCCATCAGCCACAACACGGCAAGCGTCATCTGGAAATACAGCGGCCCAGGAATCGTCAGCGCCACCAGCGCCAGCGCTGCGCCAATGACGAACTGCAGCACCACCGTCCAGCCGCGCTTGCTGCCGACCAGCTCGACCAGCGGGCTCCACAGTGGCTTGATGACCCAGGGCAGGTAGAGCCAGCTGGTGTAGAGCGCGATGTCGGTGTTCGAGACGCCGAAGTTTTTGTACATGATGACCGAGAGAGTCATCACAACGACATACGGAACGCCCTGCGCGAAGTACAGCGTTGGCACCCAGGACCACGGGGATCGTTGTACTGCTCCTGGCGTTGCGATGTCAGTCATGCGGGGCGAGTATCAGCGAGACAGCGCGCGGCGGATGCTGCCATCGGCTGCCTCCAGCTGCGCGCGCGCCTGCTCAACGCTGACGCCGTTCTTCAGCGCCACCACCGCCACCTTCACATGGTGGCCGCATTGCTCCAGCACAGCCTTGGCGGCGGCCTCGTCCGCGTCCGCGGCACGCATCGTCAGTGCCACCGCGCGTCGTATCAGCTTCGCGTTGGTCGGCTTCAGGTCCACCATCAGGTTGCCGTACACCTTGTGCAGCTTGACCATCAGGGCGCTGGAAAAAGTGTTCAACGCCATCTTCTGCGCGCTGCCGGCCTTCAGCCGCGTGCTGCCCGAGATGACCTCGGGGCCGGTGTCAAGCGTGATGCCGACGTGCGCCTGCGCAGTCAGTGGAGCTTCGGCGTTATTGGCGAAACCGATGGTCAACGCGCCGGCCTCCCGGGCCGCGGCCAGCGCGCCCAGCGCATAAGGCGTGGCGCCCGAGGCGGCGAGCAGCAGCACCACGTCGTTCGGCCCCGGCTTCAGCGCGTTCAGGTCGGCGGCGCCTTGCGCGGCGTCGTCTTCCGCGCCTTCCACCGCGACGAACATCGCCGAAGGTCCGCCGGCCAGGATCGCCACCGCTTGCTCGCGCGGCCAGGAAAAAGTCGGATACAGCTCCACGCTGTCCAGCACGCCCAGCCGGCCGGAGGTGCCGGCACCCGCGTAGATCAGCCGGCCTCCGGCGGCGATGCGCGGCAGCGCCTGCTCGATGGCCTGGGCCAGTTGCGGAGAGGCGGCACGGACCGCGTTGACGGCATCGAGCTGGTCATCGACGAAGGCGCTAACGAGTTCGTTCAGCGGATACAGGTCGAGGTCGGGATGGCGGGTGCTGGGGGTTTCGGTCTTGAGCATGGGTGCGATTGTGTTGGCCGGGCCGGGGGGCCGCCAATGCCGGCGGCCATTGTCCCCATAACCTTTGTTCATCAAAATATGCCTGTGGGCTGTAAGGACGGCGCCATCTGCCGCGACACAGGCTGGCGAGTCGATGTTCGGAGGGCTATTCAACATTGAATCCGATCGCAAGACCCTTGCGTATAGCCCACTGCGCATCGCTGCGTGTTTTCCTGGTTCCTCAAACTTCCCTGTTCAACCTCTTCTGGAGACCGTCATGCAAGCTCAACTGAAAACCGGCCTGGCCATCGCTGCGGCCGCTGCCGCCCTGTTCGCCACCGCCGGCGTAGCCACCACCGCCCAGGCCGCCGATGACGGCGCCGTCCATTGCACCGGCATCAACAGCTGCAAGGGCACCGCCGACTGCAAGACCGCCAAGAACGACTGCAAGGGCCAGAACTCCTGCAAGGGCCAGGGCTGGGTCAGCAAGGCCTCCGCTGCAGAATGCACCAAGGCCGGCGGCAAAGTCGCAAAGTAAGCCAGTGCTGTTTTCATCCGCGCCCCGAACGGGGCGCGGATTTCTTTAGGGAACTCGCGATGCCGACAGCGGCCATTCAAGGATTCGGCCTCGGCCTGCGCACCGAACACTACGCCGCGCTGGCCGAGCCGCTCCCGCAAGCGCTGAAGCCCGACTGGCTGGAGATCATCAGCGAGAACTACATGGTGCCCGGCGGCAAGCCGCTGCATCACCTCGACCGCCTGCGCGCCGACTTTCCGATGGTGATGCATGGTGTGTCGCTTTCGATCGGCAGCACCGATCCGCTGAACGTCGAATACCTGAACGACCTGAAGATGCTGGCCGCGCGAGTCGAGCCCGGCTGGGTGTCGGATCACCTGTGCTGGACCGGCGTCGACCACCGCAACCTGCATGACTTGCTGCCCATGCCTTACACCGAGGCGGCCCTGCAGCATCTGCTACCGCGGATCGCGCAGGTGCAGGACATCCTGCAGCGCCCGCTGGTGCTGGAGAACGTCTCCAGCTACGTGCGCTTCGCCGCTGACGAGATGGACGAAGCCCACTTTCTCGCCGAACTGCTGCGCCGCTCGGGCTGCCAATTACTGCTGGACGTCAACAACGTCTATGTGTCGAGCCGCAATCATGGATTCGACGCCCGGGCCTATATCGACCTGATGCCCGCCGCCCAGATCGTGCAGATCCATCTCGCCGGCCACGAGGATCGCGGGGAGATCGTCATCGACACCCACGACCATCCGGTCTGCGATGCGGTCTGGAAGCTCTATGCCTACACGTTGATGCGGCTGGGCGAGCGGCCGACGATGATCGAGCGCGACGACCACATCCCGCCGCTGGACGAGTTGCTGCGGGAACTGGCCCAGGCCCGGCAGCTGGCGCGCAGCGCCGCGCGACTGGACCTGGCATGAAGAAGGCAAAGACCGCATGAACAGGGACATCCGCTCGATCCAGCATGCGATGCAGGCGGTAGTCCGCAACGCAGGCGCCGATGCGGCCGGCCTGCTGCAGGGCCCGGCCGCACTCGGCCTGTCCATCTACCGCGAGGCGTACAGCGCGCGGCTGATCTCCGCGCTGCGCGACAACCATCTGGTGCTGCACCGGGCAATGGGCGACGAGGCTTTCGACGAACTCGGGCTGGCCTACCTGCAGGCGCATCCGTCCGGACATCCGTCGATCCGCTGGTTCGGCCATCGGCTGGCCGATTTCATGGCTAACGCCTATTCCGAGCGGCTTGACCATCCGGCCCTGGTCGACTTTGCACGCATGGACTGGGCGCTGCGCACCGCCTTCGACGGGGCCGATGCGCCGCTGCTGCGCATCGAGGACCTTCAATCGATAGTGCCCGATGGCTGGCCGGACCTGGTGTTCCATCTGCATCCGACCGTGCGTTTGCAAACGCTGGACTGGGCGATCGAGTCTGCCTGGCGTGCGCTCCGCGCGCATGAGCCCGAGTCCGGCGAAGCTGCGCCCGAACTGGCCGCGCCCGAGGAAGCACGCCACGAACTGCTCGTTTGGCGCCAGGCGCTCGAGACTCGCTGGCGCGCGCTGGAGCCGCTGGAGGCCGCGCTGCTGCGGGCGGCGGCCCAGGCGCAAAGTTTCGAAAAGATCTGCGCGCTCGCGGCCGGCCATGTCGGTGACGAAACTGCCGCCGCCACCGTGGTGCAGTTGCTGCAGCGTTGGTTGGGAGACGGCCTGCTGGCCACTTCCGCGTAGCCGACGCGGCTTGCCGGTTCGGTGCATGATCCGGCCTTCGTTGACACAACAAGGAGAGCCGTCACCATGAGCCGCACCCTGCACAAGAACCCGATCCGCCTGGCCCTCGCACTTTGCGCTCTGGCCCTGGCCGCCACCCCTGCCTTCGCCACCTTGGCCGTCGGCGCCGATGCTCCGCGCTTCACGACCGAGGCGGCGGTCGGCGGCAAGGCCTTCAAATTCAGCCTGGCTGAAACCTTGAAGCAGGGGCCGGTCGTGCTGTATTTCTATCCAAAGTCCTTCACCACCGGCTGCACTGTCGAGGCCCACAACTTCGCCGAGGCGACCGACAAGTTCAAGTCGATGGGCGCCACCGTGATCGGCATCTCCACTGACAACATCGAGACTCAGAAGAAATTCTCCACCGAGGAATGCCGCGACAAGTTCGCCGTGGCCGCAGATGCCGATGGCAAGGTTGTCAAGGAGTACGACTCTGCGCTGAAGATCATGCCCGGCCATGCCGACCGCGTGTCCTACCTGATCGGTACCGATGGCCGCGTTGCCGCCGTCTTCTCCAGCCTCAGCCCCGACGGCCATGTGGAGACGATGCTGAAGGCTGTCCAGCAGCTGAAACCCGTGACCAAATAGGCCGCGAGGCGAGTCGCCGGCTCAACCGCCGGCTTTGCCTTCG
>FSVW01001137.1_pt1 | contig 9967 bp, 7 predicted proteins | sample 1637551 | NCBI WGS metagenome assembly FSVW01 (sample SAMEA3914814, study PRJEB12502) | metagenome | biome: forest; material: soil | place: USA | collected 2011-09-16 | depth 0.1 m | reverse complement strand
TCGTCGCCGGCCGCATGGCCCAGCGTGTCATTGATGACCTTGAAGCGATCCAGGTCGATCAGCAGCAGGCCGACCTCATGGCCGCCGCGGCGCGCCTGCTCGATGGCGCGTTCGACGCGCCAGATCAGTTGGCGGCGATTCGGCAGGCCGGTGAGCGAATCGAAATGCGCGAGCTGGCGGATGCGGTCCTCGGCCTGGCGGCGGTCGGTCACGTCCTGCAGCACGCCCGAGTAGCCACAGGCATTGCCGAATTCGTTGAACTCGGGCTCCGCCTCGATGTGGACCACGCGCTGGCGGCCGTCGAGCAGGGTCACCGGCAGGTCGGTCACCAGCACCGAGTTGTGAGAGAGCACGTCGCGCAGCAGGCGCAAAAAGAGCGCGCGTTCGCCCGGCGGCACCATGCGCATCACGCCGATGAAATCGAGCGGATCGCTGGGCCCGCGGCCGAACACGCGCAGCGCCTCGGCGGCGAGCGAGAAACCCGCCAGATGGTCCCATTCGAAGCTGCCCATGCGCGCCAGATCCTGTGCGCGGGCCAGGCGTGCCTTGCTGCGCTCCAGCTCGATGCGGGTGCGCGAACTGCGCAGCAGGTACTGCAGGCGCCCGGCCAGCAGGCTCCACTGCGAGGACTTGACGAAGAAATCGGTGGCACCGACCTGGTAGGCGCGCGTGATGGAGGCGTCGTCGTCCAGGCCAGTCAGCATCAGCACCGGCGTCGATTCGAAGCCGGGCAGGGTGCGCATGCGCGTGCAGGTCTCGAAGCCGTCGAGCTCGGGCATCATGGCGTCGAGCACGATGATGTCCGGCGACCATTCGGCCATCTTGTTCAGCGCCTCGGCACCGCTGGTGGCTTCGGTGATCTCGAAGCCGCGCTCGCGCAAGGCCACCGCGGTCAGCATCAGCGTGACCGCGTCATCATCGACCAGCAGCACCTTGGGCAGTTCCGTCGTATCGGCGGCGAGCGACGGGCTTTTTTCAGCATTCATGTCGCGTATGTTCATGGCCATGGCAGCGGTTCAGGGCTGCGCTTTGCGAAGGGCCGCCAGCGCCACGCGGGCCCGCCCAAGCTCTTCAAGCATAGCGTCAATCTCTGACTCAATGCGCTCTGTTTGGCCGTTACGGGCGAGCAATTCGACCTCGGCACAATGCCGCGAAAGCTTGATGGCGCCCAGGCTGGCGGAGGAGGACTTGAGGGTGTGGGCGACCTGGCGGATGGTGTCCAGCGAACGTTGCGGCCCACGGGCAGCGGCCAGGTCGGGCAGCAGGCGGTCGAGCGAGCCCAGGTAGGCGTTCACCACCCGATCCAGCAGGCCATTGGCGTCGCCCGGGTCGAGCTCGCGCAAGCGAGCCAGCGCTTCGGCGTCCAGTGGGCTATCGGTGGGATCGGGATACGGCATGTCTCAGGCGTGGCGTTTGTTTGACCGCAGCAAGCTTGTGAATGTACCCCTGACGCTGCGGCTTCTGGCCCACAGACCGTGACGGATTTCGGGATCACTGCCTTTGCCAGGAGGCCGGCCGTTGTCAGGGCGCGAATGAGCGCTACATACAATGCCGGCCATGAACAGCCTGAGCAAGGTCGGGGACCCCGGCGACACGCCACCACGCCGCGGCACAGCGCTGCTGCTGGGCGTGCTGATCACGCTGGTGATGCTGGGCCTGGCCGGCCTGGTGCTGCAGGCGGATTCCGGCCTGGGCCTGATGGTCGGCGCGACGCTGTGCATGGCCATGCTGCTGCTGGCCATGGGAGCCATCGGCTGGCATCTGGGCGTACGGTTGACGCGCCAGCACCTGGGTGAGCTGCTGCGCGAATCGCGCATGCAGACCCAGGCCCTGGCACAGCTGCAACGCGACTGGCACTGGGCCAGCGATGGCGATCTCCACCTCGTGCGCTGGCAGCCGCCGCGCGATGCCGTGGCCTCCAGCTGGGTGGGCGCCGCGGCCACGCAGACCCTGTTCGAACGCTTCCAGTGCCCGGCAGACAGCGAGCTGCGCGCGACGCTGAATGCGCGGCGAAATTTCGACGGCCTGCCCGCGCGCGACGAGGCGGGCCAGCAATGGCTGCTGCGCGGCGTGGCCTGCTTCGACGGCCAGGGCCGTTTCTCCGGCTACCAGGGCTCGGCCGAGCCGCTGCGCGCCGATCCGCCGAGCGAGGCCGCCGAGCATGCGGCCTTCGCGTACACGATCTCCCACGACCTGCGCGCGCCGCTGCGGGTGGTCGAAGGCTTTGCCAAGATCCTCAAGGAAGACTACGGCCCGCAGCTGGACCCGCGCGGCAACGACCACGTCGACCGCATCAGCGGCGCCGCCGCCCGCATGCAGGGCATGATCGACGCCTTGCTCTCGCTGTCGCAACTGTCCGCGCGGCCGCTGCTGCGCGAACCCGTCAATCTCTCGCAACTGGCCGGTGCCATCATGGAAGACCTGTGCCGCGGCGAGCCCTCGCGCGAGGTCGCCCTGCATGTGGAGCCGGGCCTGATGGCCGAAGGCGACCCGCTGCTGCTGCGCCTGGCGCTCGAGAATCTGCTGGGCAACGCCTGGAAATACAGCACGGCCTGCCCGTCCACGCAGATTCGCTTTGAATGCCGCATGGAGCCGGGCCGGCGCATCTTCCTCGTGAGCGACTGCGGCGCGGGCTTCGACATGCGTTTTGCGGACAGGCTCTTCGGCGCCTTCCAGCGCCTGCACAGCGCCTCGGAATTTCCCGGCACCGGCATGGGCCTGGCCTCGGTGCGGCGCATCGTGCGCCGCCATGGCGGCGATTGCTGGGCCGAAGGCGCGGTAGGCGAGGGCGCGCGCTTCTACTTCACGCTGGGCTGATCGAGCGTTTCCACCAGCAGCTGCGCTTCGTCGATCAGGCTGCGGCCGTGCACGCTGGCCTGGTGCTGCAAGGTTTCGAGCGCCTGCGCGCGGCTCATCCGCCCGCGCTGCATCAGGCAGCCCACCGCCATCGGCACATACTGTTGGAGCACGCCGGGCAGCGGCAGATCCTCGCGGGGGGTTTGTGCAAAAGCCGCTTCCACGGTGGGCACGATCTGCTGAATGTCGAGCGGCTTGACCAGGTAGGCCGCGGCACCCAGCTCGCGCACCCGGGCCACGGTTTCGTCGTCGGCAAAGGCCGAAAGGAAGACGAAGGGGATGCGCAGATGCTCGCGCAGATAGGCCGCCACGTCGAAGCCCGAGCGGCCTTCCATGCGGATGTCGAGCAAGGCCAGGCCGGGCCGGTGCTCGCGCGCCAGCAGGATGGCGTCGTCGCCGTTGTCGGCGTCGATCACCTCGAAGCCGGCGCGCGCCAGGCCGAAGCTCAGCGTGGCCAGCACCAGCCGGTCGTCGTCCACCACGAGGATCTTGCCCTTGCTCTTGCTCATGAGGTCTCCCAGTTTTGGCTCACGCTCGGTTGCGGGGCGGCCAGCGCGATGCCGGGCGGGGCCAGCTCCAGCGCGCACAGCACCTGCTCGCCGGCTTGCGCAAAGCTCAGCCGCGCTCCGCGCCGCGGCAGCAGGGCGCGCACCAGGCTCAGGCCCGAGCTGCCCGCGCCGGGCTGGGCGGGGTCGAAGCCCGGCGGCAGCCGGCCTGGGTTGCTGATCTCCAGCCGCAGGCCTTCGGCATGGGCGATCAGCGTGCAGAACACCTCGCAGTCGGGCGTCAGGCTGTGCTTGATGGCATTGGTCAGCAGCTCGTTGAGCGCCAGGGCGATGGGGATCGAGTCGCCATCGGGCAGCAGCCAGCGCTGGGCATCGAAGCCATGGGCGGTCTCCGTTTCGGTGCGGATGCGACGGCCCGACATGCGGCGCACCGAATCGACGATGGCCTCCATCACGTGGCGCACGCGCAGCGGCCCGTCGTCGCCCACCTTCAGGCCGTAGACCTGGGCGATGGTGCTGACCTGGCCCACCGCCTCATGGATCACGCCGGCCACCTCGGGCCGCCGCGCCGCGGCCTGCTGCAGGAGGCCGGCCACACCTTGCAGATTGTTCTTGATGCGGTGGTGCACCTCGCGCACCAGCAGCTCGCGCTGGGCAATGGCCTCGCGCAGGCGTTCGGCCTCGGCGGCGCGCTGGGCCGTCACGTCGCTGGCCACCAGCAGTACCTGACCGGCATCGCCCACGGCTGCGGCCTCGGTGCTGCCGCTCAGGTGGAGCAGCCGCAGGTCCCAGACACGCTGCTCGGCGCCAGCGCCGCTGCGGTATTCGCCCTCGATCACGGCACCCACGTCGGCCAGCATGGCGCGTTCCATTTCCTTGGCGATGCGCGCACCGTTCTCCGGGCCAAAAAGCGCTTCCGGCCGGGCGCCGAGCAGCTCGTGCGGCGCTCGCCCCGCGATGTCGGCCGCGGCCTGGTTGATGCGCTCGATGCGGCGGCTGCGCGCATCGTGCAGGCTGATGGCCATTGGCGCGGCCTCGATGATGCGGGCCAGCGAGGCGCGCGCGGCCTCGGTCTGTGCCTCGGCCTGGCGGCGGCGGTCGATGTCGAGCAGCGCATAGGTCAGGCGCCGCGCCTCGCCCTGGCCGGTGATGACGGCATTGCCGGCGATCCAGAACTCGCGGCCATCGAGCGCGTGGATCTGGCATTCGAAGTTCTCGCTCTCGCCCTCACGCAGCGCCTGCAGGCGCTGGGCCTGGCGCAGCGGATGCTCGGGGTCGGGCGGTGCGACGATGTCGATCCCCCGGCCGATGCAGTCGCCCAGCAGCGCACCGAACATGCGGCGCGCCGAGCGGTTCATCCACTCGATGCCGCCCGGGCCCACGGTGACGATGCCCACCAGCACCGAGTCGAGCTCGACCTGGCGGCTGATGTCGCGCGCATGGCTGCCGCTGCGGTCTTCGAGCAGGCCGATGTAGGCATCGGCAAGGCGGCGCACCCGCACGCCCAGTTGGCGGCGCCGGCCCTCGCGGTCCTGCAGCTCGCCGCGCAGCTGGTGTTCGGACGACGCACCGGGCGGCCAGGCCAGCAGGCGGCGCAAATCCTCAGGCGCTTGTTCAAGATGCTCGATGTCGCTGAGCTCGCGGAAGGCGGCGTTGCTGCGCAGGACCCGTCCCGAGGCGTCGAAGCACAGCAACGCTGCGCCGCTGAGCGCGTCCATCACATCGAACGCTTCGAGCACGGAAAGCATGCTGGCCGCCATGTGGACGAGTGTAGGCGCGGTCGAGGTGTTCACGGGCACGCAAAGAAAAAGCGCGCCGGCTTGCTCGGCGCGCTTTTTCTTTTCATCTGATCCGCATCATGCTGCTGCGCGGCCTATTCGAGGTGGCTGGCTTTCTCCAGCGCGCGCAGCAGGCAGCTGTTGACCTCGTGGGCGCCGAGCATCAGCTGCTCGGTGGTGCTGCGGAAGTCGTAGACCGATTCGGCCTCCAGTGCCTGCACCAGTTCAAGGTGCGGGCGGTAGGGGCCGGTTTCATCGACCAGGGCCTGGCGTACGCGCTCAGGCACGGGGATGGATTGCAGCAGCTTGGTGAAGGGCTGCTTGAGCATGTGGTCGAGCAGGGAGAACAGGCCGCAGACGAACATCTCGTCACGCATCTCCGAGTCGTCCATGCCCTTGGCGAGCTCTTCCATCATCAGGCCGCGGCGCAGGGCGCCGTACATGATGGGCCGCATCGCGTGGTCCTTGCTGGCCGTGGTCAGCAGCAGGGCCAGCCAGCGCTTCAGGCGCGAGTAGCCCAGCAGCATGATGGCGTGGCGGAAGGAGGACACCTCGACCGAGAGGCCGAAGGCGGCCGAGTTCATGTAGCGCAGCAGCTTGAAGGCCAGGCTCGGGTCGCGCTTCAGGGTCTGCTCCAGGCGGTCGATGTCCTCGCCCTGGTCCACGCGCGACATCAGCTCGACGATGACCTGCAGGTCGGCCTGCACATCGCTGCGTACGGGTGCACCGGGCGGCGGCTCGTAAGCGCCATCCATGGGCCAGCCGAACACACCTTGCGCGCCGCGCTTGAAGGCCGCGTCGATGTCGGCCGCGCCGCGCACGCCGGTCAGCAGCTTGGTCATGCCGGGGTCGGCGCCGCCCGTGGCTTCGTCCTGCGAGTCGAGCACCGCGTACTTGAAGCAGGGCAGCACGGCCAGCGAGACATTGGCCGAAGCGCGTCCCTTGAGCAGGAGCTTGTTGCCCGCCGCCTTGAGCGCCTGGATGGGTTCGTTGAGGTTGTCGTCGGCCGCCATGAAGGCCGGCACTTCGATCATCAGGTTGGGGCTGGGCTTGGCCGCCATCACCGCCTTGAGCAGCGCTTCGTTGTGGATGCTCAGCACCACTTGGCCTCCGCCGGCAGGCCAGACCTCGGCCACGGCGGCGAGCAGCTCGGCGCCATCAAGCGCCGCGTCGGGCCGCAGCGGCACGACGGTCAGGCGGGTCGCATTGACGACGCGCTGCGCGTCGATCAACGGTGCGAAACCCAATGCGACGGAGCCCAGAATTGAATGGTTCATTGTCTTGGCGGGCTCCGCCTGGACGGTCCCGTGGTTAGCTGGTGATGTACTGCAACAGCGACATTCGTTGCACCATCGCGTACGTCTGCAGGGCCGCCTGATAGCCCGTCTGCTGATTCTGGAAGCTCGAGATGCCGGACACCATGTCCAGATCTTCTGCGTTCGACTGTTCGGTCTGGGCGTTCAGCTTCAGCGCACTCGTCCGCGTGGCGGTGTTGTCCAGATTATTCATGGTCTCGCCCACCTGGCTGCGGACATTTTGCATATTTCCCATCACCGCATCGAGGTCGCGCAGGTTCACGGCGTTGGACTGGGAGATCTGGGAGCCCGTGCGAGAAGGGGCTTTGAGGTCGGCGATGGTGCGGTCCAGCACGTCGAAAACCTTCAGATCGTTGGCCGCAGGCGTCACCGTGAACTGGTCGCCGTCGGTGGGCGTGCCGGTGATGGCCATGGACATGCCGTCGAAGCTGATCGACTGGCCGCCGTGGAAGGTGTCCGAGGCCACGACCGCGCCGCTGTCGTTGTCGGTCACCACATAGTTCTGGTCGGGTGCCGTGCCGTTGATCTGCACCAGGTAGTTGTGGCCGGTCAGGGCCTGCGGGTCGGTGACGGAGCCGGAATCGACCCAGGCCGTGGGTGCGTCGCCGCTGTTGCTGTTGGTGCCCGCGGCGGTGACGAAGCCGCCGTTGCCGCCCAGCGCCCGCTCGAAGGCCGAGCGGCCGTCCACTGAGAGTTGGTAGTTGCCCAGCACGCCGGTCTGGTTGATGCCGGGCACGCCGGCGTAGGTGACGCCACCGGCCTGGTCAAGGAAGGGCGGCCCGCCCGAGCCCTGGCCCGAGAACAGGAAGTTGCCGTTGCCGTCGGTGCGGTTGGCCACGGTGAAGAGCTGGTTGCGTAGGTCCTGCACCTTGGCCGCCAGCGCCTGGCGTTCGGCGTCGGTGTAGCTGCCGTCGCCGGCCTGCACCACGGTCTCGCGGATCTGCTGCAGCAGATCGGTCGAGTCGCCCAGGGCTGATTCGGCCAGGGTCATGCTGTTCTGGCTGGCCTGCTGGGCACGGCTGTCGGCGTCGATGCGGCTGATCGAGGCGCGTGAGCGCTCGGCCTGGGCGGCACCGGTGGGGTCGTCGCTGGCCTGCTGGATGCGCTTGCCCGAGCTGAGCTGGATCTGCGTCTTCTGCAGGCTCAGCTGGCGCAGCTGCAGCGTGGTGATCGAGGTGTCGAAGTAGTTGGCAGTGGAGAGACGCATGGCCCTGACCTCACGTGTTGACGACGCTGAGCAACTGGTCGAACAGCTTCTGCGCCGTTTGCAGCACCCGCGCCGAGGCCTGGTAGCCCTGCTGGAACTGCATCAGCCGCGCGGCCTCTTCGTCGATGTTGACGCCGGCCTGGTTGGAGCGCGCCGTCTCGGCGTCCTGCGCCACGCTGGCCGAGACCGTGGACAGGTAGGTGGCACCCTGCACGCGGGAGCCGATGTCGCCCATGGCCGCGGCGTAGGCGTCGTTGACGTTGGCACCGGGCGCGACGCTGCCGTCGGCCTGGACCTGGCGGCCGACGAAGGCCTCGGTCTGCATGTTCAGGAAGGCCTTGGCGTTGCCGTTGTTGTTGCTGGTGTACTGGGTCGGGTCGATCTGCACCGTGTCGCCCGTGCGCGGCACGCCATTGAGCTGCAGCTCGAAGCCGAGATCGATGGCCGGGTCGGCGCCCGGCTGGTTGCCGATGGCCTGGCCCGAGGTCCAGGTGCCGGTCAGCACCGTGCCGTTGGCCAGGCTGAGGTTGTAGTCCATCTTGCTCGGATCGTCGGCGTTCGGCCCGGTGAAACTGATCGTCATCGGCGCCAGCGTGGGGTCGATATTGCTGTTGACCGCGTAGAGCGAGGCGACCGTGGTCGTGCCGGTGTTGGCCGCGTCCACCGAGGCCGTCAGCGGCGAGGCGGCGGCAATGCCATTGGGGTCGCTGAGCACGGCCTTCATGCTGATGGCCGCGCCGCTGACCGTCTGCAGCAGGAAGGAATCGCCCTGGGCCATGGTGGTGGCGCCGTTGATGTTGATGCGGAAGCCGTCGACCGTGTCGCCGTCCGAGACATTGCGCACCAGGCCGTCGGAGCCGCGGGTCAGCTGGTAGAGGCCAGGCGTGCCGTCGCTGACGGGCTTCAGGCTGTAGTCGGTGGCCTGCAGCTGGGTGGCGTCGACGATGGTGATGCCGACCGCACTGGCATAGGTGCCGTCGGGGTTGCGCGCGTTCGTCACCGCGGGCAGGGCGCGCGGGTCGCTGACGCCGAAGATGGGCGCGCCCTTGCCGGGCGGGTTCGAAAGATCCAGGCCGAGTGCCTGCTGCTGGTTGACGCGCGCCGTCATGGCGGTGGACATCTGGCCCAGCAGGGCCTTGGCGTGCGCGAGGTCGTCGTTCTGGAACAGCAGCCGCGCGGTGATGGAGCCGCCGGTCAACACGCTCGGATCGAGCGTGCGCGGGCCGTTGGATTCCTGGATCGCGACCTGGGCCTTGGCCGGGTCGTACGGGTCGGCCTTGACCACCAGATCCTGCGACTGCGTGCCCAGCACCAGGCGCTGGCCGCCGCCGATGAACACGCCCACCGTGCCATCCGTAGCCGGCAGGGTGCTGACCTGCACGAAGGTACTGAGCTTGGCGATCAACTGGTCACGCTGGTCGAGCAGGTCGTTGGGGGATTGGCCGCTGCCTGCCGAAGCCGCGATGGCCGCATTGGCCTGCGCGATCTGCTTGGACAGCTGATTGACCTGCGAGACGTCGGCCTTGAGATCGCTGACCACGCCGGCTTGCAGATCGGCCAGCTGCTGGCCGGCCGAGGCAAAGCGGTTGGCCAGGTCCTGCGCGCCGCTCAGCGCCACCTGGCGCGCGGAGGGGTCGGCCGGCGAGTTGGCCACGTTGATCAGGTTGTTGAAGAAGGTGCTGGCCGCGCTGCCGATGCCGGCGTCGCCGGTGGGGAAGACCTTCTCCAGCTGACTCAGTGCATCCGAGTGCGTCTGGTCCATCGACGCGGTCGACTGCGATGCAGCCGCCTGCGTGGTGAGAAAGTCGTTGTGGGCGCGCATCACCGTGTCGATGCTGACGCCCTTGCCGAAGAAGCCCGCGCCGGTGAACTGGCCCGGCGGCGTCGTCAGCACGACCTGCTGGCGCGAGTAGCCCGGCGTGTTGGCGTTGGCGATGTTGTGGCCGATGGTCTGCAGGGCCGCCTGGTTGGCGAACATGCCGGTGACACCGAGTTGAAGCAGGCTGCTGCTCATGTGAGTCCTCCGCGCTTAGGCGATGGCGCGCTGCACGCGCACCGTGGTGTCGATGACCTTGGCCAGCTTGCTGGCGTACTCAGGATCGGTGGCGTAGCCGGCCTTCTGCAGGCCCTGTGCGAAGCTTGCGGCATTGCCCTTGCGGGCCTGCGCCACGACCGAGGCATAGCGGTCGTTGGAGCTGATCAGGTTGGCGTAGTCCTTGTAGGCCTCGGCATAGCTGCCGTAGGCGCGGAACTTGGCGGTCACGCGCTGGGCCTTGCCGTCCACGTACTCGGTGGTCTGCACGT
>FSVW01002286.1_pt1 | contig 9977 bp, 5 predicted proteins | sample 1637551 | NCBI WGS metagenome assembly FSVW01 (sample SAMEA3914814, study PRJEB12502) | metagenome | biome: forest; material: soil | place: USA | collected 2011-09-16 | depth 0.1 m | reverse complement strand
GGAGTCCTTCGTGCTGGACGTCGAGCGCCCCGACGGCTCGCGCGGCCAGCTGGTTGGCTTCTACGTCATCCACGAGGAACGCCTGGCCGCGCTGGACGCGGCCACCGTGGCCATGCTGCACCAGGCCGACTACCTGCAGCCGATCTACATGGCCATCGCTGCGCTGTCCAACTTCACGGCGCTGATCAAGCGCCACCTCGCGCGCGAGGCCTGAGGTCCATGTCGGAGACCAGCGATGTCAGCGCCGAAGCCCTAGCAGCCATTCCGGCCGAGGTGCTGCAGTCCGCACAGCCCGTGCTGTTGCGCGGCCTGGTGCGGCACTGGCCGCTGGTGCAGGCGGCGCAGCGTTCCGATGTGGCGTTCTGCGACTACCTGCGCGGCTTCGGTGCCGACACGCGCCTGAGTCTGTGGCGTGGCGCGCCGGAGATCGCCGGGCGCTTCTTCTACAACGCCGACTTCACCGGCTTCAACTTCCGCCACGAGACCCACACCTTCGGCGCGCTGCTGGATGAACTGCTGGCCGGCACGCCCGACGCGCTCTACCTCGGCTCCACCGGGATCGACCAATGTTTCCCGGGCCTGCGCCAGCCCAACGACCTGGCCGCGCTGGCCGGCTTCAACCCGCATGTGAGCATCTGGCTGGGCAACCGCATGCAAGTGGCCGCGCATTTCGACCTGCCCGACAACATCGCCTGCGTGGTCGCCGGACGGCGCCGCTTCACGCTGTTTCCGCCCGAGCAGGTCGCCAACCTCTACATCGGCCCGCTGGACCTGACGCCGGCCGGCCAGCCGATCAGCCTGGTGGACCACGCGCATCCCGACCTCGAACGATTCCCGCGCTATGCCGAGGCGCTCAGGCACGCGCAGACCTTCGAGCTGCTGCCCGGTGACGCGCTCTTCATCCCCAGCCAGTGGTGGCATGGCGTCGAATCGCTCGAGCCCATCGGCGGACTCGTCAATTTCTGGTGGCGCCAGTCGCCGTCCTTCATGGACACGCCGCTGAACACGCTGATGCTGGCGCTGCTGTCCCTGCGCGATCTGCCGCCGGCCCAGCGCGATGCCTGGCGCGCACTGTTCGACCACTATGTGTTCGACGCCGACGAGCAGACGGCGGCCCACATCCCGCCCGCCGCGCGCGGCCTGCTCGCGCCGATGAACGACAACATCGCGCGCCAGCTGCGCGCGATGCTGCTGGGCCGACTCAACCGCTGACCCCCGAGTTCCCGGGCCGCTCCAAGTGCCCATGCTTGCGCGACAACGCGCAGGCATGGGCACTTTGCATTTCTGTCGTGCAACTTGCGCCGAGGTTCCGCAGCAACGGCGCAGGCCTCCAAAAGCTTGCGCCAGATCACCTCGGTTCGTCTTTCACGGCGCGCTAGGTAGCGGCCCCAGTGCGTCGCATCGGGCTGGTGAATTTAAATATTTTGGAGCCTGTATTAATTCATCCGAGAACGCCCATGCGGGACCCAGTTCTCCTCGTCGATGACGACGCGATGTCGGATGGATTCAAGCCAGTTGTTCGGCATTGATTGCAGACCCTGAAGGAAGTTGTATGAAAAAAACTCAGCCCATGATTCGCCGAGGAGACGCGGCACAGTGGCATCGCTCTGGAAGGAACCCCGTTGCGGCGGCATGCGCGGTCACGCTTGGCTTGTGCGCCTCCGCCGTGCTGGCCCAGGAGGCGCCCCCGGCGCCGGCACCGGCGGCGTCGGCGCCTACCGACACGAATGTTCTTGAGACGGTGGTGGTGAGCGGCATCCGCCAGTCACTGACCTCGTCCATGAACCTCAAGCGCGAAACGCACGGCCTCGTCGACGGCATCGTGGCCGAGGACATCGGCAAGTTCCCCGACACCAATCTGGCCGAGTCGATGCAGCGCATCGCCGGCGTGTCGATCGACCGCAATGCCAGCGGCGAGGGCTCGAAGATCACGGTCCGCGGCGTCGGCCCCGACTTCAACATGGTCCTGCTGAATGGCCGGCAGATGCCGAGTGGCGTGATCAATGCCGCCAATAGCGGTGGCGCCAGCGGCTCACGCGCCTTCGACTTCGCCAATCTGTCTTCGGATTCGATCTCGGCCATCGAAGTCTTCAAGACCTCGCGCGCCTCCTCGCCAACCGGCGGCATCGGCGCCACGGTCAATGTGCGCACTGCACGTCCGCTTGAACAGCGCGAACGCGTCGCCAGCCTCGGTATCAAGGCCGATTACGAAGGCTCCAATTCGCGCCTGCCCGACTCCTTCCAGGGCAGCAAGATCACGCCCGAGGTCTCCGGCATCTACAGCGACACCTTCGCCGACCGAACCTTCGGTATCGCCATCAGCGGCAGCTACTCCAAGCGTGCCTCCGGCTCCAACAAGGTCGTCTCGCAATCTGGGTGGCAGACCTTGACACCCGACTCCGGCAACTGGGGTGCGATCCCGGCCAAACCGGCGACGGGGCAGGACATCATCACCAACCGCCCGACAGGGCTGTACTCCACCACGGTGGAAGGTCCACGCTATTCCTTGAGCGGGCTGGAGCGCGAGCGCATCAACGGCCAGATGACGCTGCAATGGGCGCCGAGCAAGGACCTCAAGTTCACGCTCGACCAGACCATCGCGACCAATACCACCAGCACGAAATCGGCCGAGCTCGCCAGCTGGTTCAACTTCGCTTACGGTCCGACCACCTTCACGAATGGTCCGATCGCCACGCCCATCATCCTGGGCGCCTCCTTCCCCAACAATGACCACGATCTGGCCTTCGAGGCGGGTCAGTATGGTGCGAAGAGCAAGCTGTCTTCCACGGGCTTCAACGCCGAGTGGAAGGCCAACGCTGATCTCAAGTTTGAATTGGACGCCCACCATTCCACGGCCAGTACCAAGCCAAGCAGCCCCTTCGGCACCTATTCCTTGATGGATCTGGCGCTGTTCGCGCAGGGTGATGCCGTCGCCTATTACGACAAGAAGTTCCCCATCCTGGCTCTGCCCAATACGGTTTACAACCCGCAAAAGCTGCAGCTCTCGGGAACCCAGTTCGTCAACAATCTGTCCGACCAGACCGTCGATCAGGTCCAGACCAGCGGCAGCTATCGCGTGAACGCCGACGACAAGATCAACGTGGGCCTGGGCTTCACGAAGGTGAAGAACCGCGCCGCGAGCTACAACAACCAGAACAACGACTGGGGCGGCATTGGGGCCTCGGGCGACTTCGCGGGCGTGCCCGTCAGCGTCTCCAAGCTGGGCAGCTACTACAGCCGCGTGCCGGGCCACGACGATCCGCGTCTGTACCCGAACATGTATGTGCCTGATTTCAACGCGCTGCGTGCAACGGCCATCCAGGTGGCCATGGCCAAGGGCACGCCGAGCAACAATTTTGTGCCCATGACGCAAGCCCAGGCCGAGGCCTACTTCTCGGCTGCGCCTGACTACACCAAGGGCAATGACTGGCACACGACCGAGAAGTCCAGCAGCGCCTATGTGCAGTGGGACCACTTCTTCGACACCACCATCCCGATGAATCTGTCGGCCGGCCTGCGCTACGAGGGCACGAAGGTCGAATCTTCCTCGCAGGTGGTGACGCGCAACAGCGCTGTCTGGATTTCCCAGAACGAATTCGATCTTGGCACCGGGCCGACCACCTTCGGCTCTGCGCAGGGCAAGTATTCCTATGTGCTGCCCAGCATCGACTGGGATGCCGACCTGACCTCGGATATCAAGGTACGTGCCAGCTACGGCGAGAACATCGGCCGGCCAGGTTGGGACGCCCTGGTGGGCGGCCTCAGCCTCGGATCGGGGGCCAGCGCGGGCGGCGGCGGTGGTTCGACCGGCAACCCGGCGCTCAAGCCGCTGAAGTCGAAGAACCTCGATTTCTCTGCCGAGTGGTACTACGCCAAGGCCAGCTTTGTGTCGGCCGGCGTCTTTTACAAGAAGGTCAGCAATTTCATCGGCGGGTCGACCGTCGATACGACAGTTCCGGGCCTGACTACACCGATCGGTGGCGCCTACTACAACGCCGCGCTGGCGGCTTGCGGCGCCAACGCGCAGCCGCTGTGCATCCGCAACTACATCTTCACGACCTATGCCGGCCAGCCTGGCGTGACCGTGACGGGCACGAACGCCGCGGGCGAGATCACCGGCCAGATCGCAGGCCTGGCCACCGATCCCTTGCTGAATTTCAAGGTCAGCACGCCGTCCAACGAAAAGGGCGACAACATCAAGGGCCTGGAGTTGAACGCGCAGCACATGTTCGGCAACAGCGGCTTTGGTGTGGCTGGCAACTTCACCTGGGTGCGCACGGGGATCAAGTACGACAACACCAACCTGAACCCGCAGTCGGTCCTCGTCGGGGTAAGCAACTCAGCGAACCTGGTCGGCTTCTACGAAGACGACACCTGGAGCGTGCGCGCGGCTTATAACTGGCGTGGCGAATTCCTGGCGGCCAAGACGGACGGTAACGGCAACAACCCGGTCTACACCGAGCCCTACGGTCAGGTGGACATGTCGATCGGCTACAAGATTGGCAAGAGCCTGAGCATCCAGGCCGACCTGCTCAATCTGAACGACGGCTATGTCCGTCAGCACGGTCGGACCCAGGATCAGCTGATCTCGGTCATCCAGACCGGACGACGTTATCTGCTAGGTCTGCGCTATCGCTTTTAAGCCCGTGATGCCTGATCGGGGCCTGCGCTGCGCAGGCCCCGATCGGGAAAGCACATGCCATTGCCAAGCTGCTTTTGTGCGAGCATTAGACTTTTGATTTCAAGGGCCGAGATGACTGCTTTTTTGATGTCGGCAGCCTGAGGCCTCGCTCTCCCGTCCCATGCTCGAACTGCTGAACAACATCACCCACAAAGACCTCCGCGTCGTCACCGAGCGTGGCGCGCAGTGGGGCGACGATGTGATGTCCGCGCCCGTCACGGTGGACGAATTCCGCAGCCTCCAGACGCACTATCCGATCGTGTTCGCGCCGGATGGGCAAGGCAGCTTCTTGCCGGTCGTGCTCTTCGGTTTGAAGGAAGGCCAGAACCTGTTCCTGACCGAGCAGGGTTGGGACGCCGATTACCTGCCGCTCGCCATGCAGCGCATGCCTTTTTCGATCGGCGTGGCCGAGGACGAATTGCGCATGATGGTGGACATGGCGAGCCCTCGGATTGGTGACGGAAACGCAGGCGAAGCGGTCTTCCTGCCCCAGGGTGGCAACACCGAATATCTGGAACGTGCCAACTCCATCCTGCTGACACTGCACCAAGGCATGCAGGCCCTGCCCGACTTCATCCAGACCTTGACGGCAAACGAGTTGCTGGAATCCTTCGTGCTCGACGTCCAGCAGCCCGACGGCTCGCACGGTCAGTTGCTGGGTTTTTACATGATCCACGAAGAGCGTCTTGCATCACTCGGCGCCGACACGATCAGTCTGCTGCACCAAGCCGACTATCTCCAGCCGATCTACATGGCGATCGCTTCCATGTCGAATTTCAGCCGGCTCATTCGCCGTCATCTGAAGCGCGAAGCCTGAAGCCATGCTGGAGCGCAAGGACGTGGTGGCACAGGCGCTGCCCCCTGACGTGCTGACGTCCACCGAGCCCGTGCTCCTGCGCGGCCTCGTGCGGCATTGGCCGATCATGCAGGCCGCTTTGAAGTCGGACATGGACTTCTGCGATTACCTGCGCCGCTTCGGCAACGCCACGCGCGTGGGCCTGTGGCGCGGCGAGCCGGAAATTGAAGGCCGCTTCTTCTACAACGACGATTTCTCAGGCTTCAACTATCAGCGCGAGATCGGCGTCTTCGGGGGCTTGCTGGACGAGCTGCTCGCCAACGTCGACGAGCCCAAACCGCCTGCGCTTTATCTGGGCTCGACGGAGCTCGACGGATCTTTTCCCGGCCTCCGGCAAGACAACCCCTTGGCGGCCCTCGAACCGTTCGACCCGCTGGTGAGCTTGTGGCTCGGCAACCGGACCCGCGTGTCCGCACATTTCGATGTACCCGACAACCTCGCCTGCGTCGTTGCCGGCCGGCGTCGTTTCACGCTGTTTCCGCCAGAGCAAATGGCCAATCTCTACATCGGCCCGCTGGACCACACGCCGGCCGGGCAGGCCATCAGCCTCGTTGACGTCAAGCATCCGGATCTTGCCCGCTTCCCGCGCTTCGCGCAGGCGCTGGAGCAGGCGCAGATCGTGGAGCTGGAACCCGGCGATGCGATCTTCATACCCAGCCTGTGGTGGCATGCGGTGGAGTCCCTCGATCCGATCAGTGCGCTGGTGAACTTCTGGTGGCGCCAGTCGCCGGCCTTCATGGACACGCCGCAGAACACGCTGATGCTTGCCGTGATGACGCTGCGCGACTTGCCGCCGGCCCAGCGCGAAGGCTGGAAGCGGCTGTTCGACCATTACGTCTTCGCGGCCGACGAGCACGCGGCCGAGCACATTCCGCTCAAGGCGCGCGGCATGCTGGCCCCGATCACCGAGGACGTGACGCGCCGCCTGCGCACATTTCTGCTGAACCGATTGAACCGTTGAGAACGCCATGATGATGATGAACAAACCGATTCGACGCGTCGTGATCGCCGGCGGCGGCACGGCTGGCTGGATGGTGGCCGCCGGCCTGTCCAAATGCCTGGGCCAGCAGGTCGAGATCCGCCTCGTCGAATCGGAGGAAATCGGCACCGTGGGCGTGGGCGAGGCGACGATCCCGACCCTGCATTTCATGCACGAGATCCTCGATCTCGACGAGAACGAATTCATCCGCGCCACGCAGGCCACGTTCAAGCTCGGCATCAGCTTCGAGAACTGGCGCAATGTCGGCGAGCACTACTTCCACTCCTTCGGCAAGACCGGCAAGCCGCACTGGACCGCAGGCTTCCTGAACTTCTGGCTCGAGGGCAGGAAGCGCGGCCTGGCCAGCGACTACGGCGACTACTGCCTCGAACTGCGCGCGGGCCTGGACAACCGTTTCGCGCGCCTGCCCGACAACGGCATCAACTATGCCTATCACTTCGACGCCACGCTCTATGGCCAGTTCCTGCGTCGCTTCTCGGAAGACCTCGGCGTGCAGCGCATCGAGGGCAAGATCGCCAAGGTCCACACCGATGAGGACAGCGGCTACATCACTGGCCTGACCCTCGGCAGCGGCGAGCTGGTCGAGGGCGATCTCTTCATCGACTGCACCGGCATGCGCTCGCTGCTGCTCGGCGAAACTTTAGGTGTGAAGTACGAGAGCTGGTCGCATTGGCTGCCTTGCGACAGCGCCGTGGCCGCGCAGACCACGCTGGTTGGCGAGGCCGTGCCCTACACACGCTCGATCGCGCATCCCTGGGGCTGGCAATGGCGCATCGGCCTGCAGCACCGCGTCGGCAATGGCCTCGTCTACAGCAGCAAGTATTTGAGCGATGACGATGCAAAGGCTGCGCTTGTCGCGAACGTGCAGGGCGAACTGATCCGCCCGCCGCGCGTCATCAAGTTCACGCCGGGCCAGCGCGAGGTCGTGTGGAAGCACAACTGCGTGGCCATCGGTCTTTCAAGCGGGTTCCTCGAGCCGCTCGAATCAACCAGCATCCACCTGATCCAGAAAGGCATGACGCGCCTCGTGCAGCTGTTCCCCAGCGAAGGCATCTGCCAGAGCGACATCGACGAATACAACAACCAGTCGCGCGAGGCGATCGAGAACGTCCGCGACTTCGTCATCCTGCACTATCACGTGCAGAACCGCGACGACTCGCAGTTCTGGCGCGACTGCCGCGAGATGGAAGTTCCCGAGCACCTGCGTCATCGCATCCAGCAGTTCCGCGACTCGGCCCGCGTGGTGATCAGCGCGGACGAGCTCTTCGCCGAGAACTCCTGGATCCAGGTCATGATGGGCCAGGGCATCACGCCCAAGTCGCACCATCCGATCACCCGCCAGATGGACGATCGCAACCTCGCCGATTTCCTGGGCGAGATCCGCAAGGACGTGGCGCGCACGCTGATGAAGCTGCCCAAGCACCAGGCGCACATCGACCACACCTGCAAGGCGCCCGAGCCTGCGATGCCACCTGCTGCGCCGCCGGAGCTGCGCATCAATCCGCAAGCGCGCATGGAGACGGTCGAGCTGACTGATGGTTCCAAGGTCTACGTCGTCGACGACTTCTTCCTGAACCCGGAAATTCTGGTGGCGATTGCGCAGTCGGCCGGGCCTGAATTCAAGACCATTCCTGGTCATCCCTATCCGGGTCCGCAGCTCGATCTGCCGGCACTCAACGCACCGCTGCAAGCTTTCTTCAACAAGCATTGCAGCGAGCGGCTGCGCGCGGCGCCGACACAGAACAGCTGGGTGCGCCTCTCGCGCGTCAACCAGGCCAGCGACACGCTCGACCCGCGCCAGCGCATCTGCCATCGCGACAGCTTCGGCCTCCAGCCGCACGAACGCATGCTCGCTTCGGTCCACTACCTGTTCAAGGACGAGCAACTGGGCGGCACCGTCTTCTTCCGCTCGCTGATGTCCGACGAGGACACGCAGCGCTTCATGTTCGATTCGGGCATGCTGTCATCCGCAGCCTTCGGCGCGAAATACGATCTGCCGCCGAGCTACATGACCCAGAGCAGCCGCTACTTCGAAGTGATCGGCCGCGTGCCCGCCAAATGGAATCGCATCATCTTCTACGACGGCGGCATCTTCCACTCGGGCGATATTCAAGGCCCGCCCGAGGCCTACCAAACAGGCCCGGGCCGCCTGACCGCCAACGCGTTTTTCAAGAGCGTGAAGCTCGCTTGATAATGTCCGGGAATCAAACAAATTTGATACCGGCCCATGAGCACCCCCACAACCACGACGCTGCCCATCACGGGCGATCAGCGTCTGGTGAAGAACATCAACCGGATCGCGCTGCTGCGCCTGCTGCGTGAGGAAGAGGGCCTGTCGCGCGCCGATCTGTCCGACCGCAGCGGCCTGACCCGTTCGACCGTCAGCCTGCTCGTCAAGGAGCTGATCGACGAGGGCTGGCTGCAAGAGAACGAGATCGTCGTGACGGGCCAGCTCGGCCGCCGTCCCACACCGCTACAGCTTGACGGTCGGCGCTTCGTGCTCGTCGGCGCCGAGCTCACGCCAGACACCATTCGCGTCGTCACCACGTCCATCAAGGGCGAAGTGCTGGAGGCCAACCAGGCCGCGCTGCAGCAGGTCGATCCTGAAGGCGCCTGCCATCAGCTGGTGGAGATGATCTCGGTGCTCGTGCGGCGTGTCGTCGGCGAAGGCCGCGAGGTGCTCGGCATTGGGGTCGGCCTGCCCGGCGCTGTGGAGCCGCAGACCGGCATGCTGCAGTTCGCGCCGAACATCGGTTGGCGCAAGGTACCTGTGGGCGAGCGTCTGCGCGCCGAGTTGGCATCGGCCGGCCTCTCGGCGATTCCCGTGCACTATCAAAACGAAGCCGACCTGGCCGCCATCGGCGAGACCGAGTTCGGCCCGCGGCCGGCCGACGACCCACTCGTCTACATCAGCTGCGGCGTGGGCCTCGGTTCGGGCATCGTCCTAGGCGACACCATGTTCACCGGCGCCACCGGCGCAGGCGGCGAGATCGGCCACACGACTTTGCACCCCGAAGGCCGCGCTTGCTCTTGCGGCCGGCGCGGTTGTGCCGAAGCCTATGTGGGCCTGCGTGCGATTGCGGCCCAGGCAGGCCTGAGCCAACCCGATGCCTTGAAGGCGGCCATGGCCAGCGGGCAAGCCGAGGCCGCCGCGGCCCGTGCGGCCTTCCAAGCCGCCGGCAAGAACCTCGGCGTGCTGCTGCAAAATATCTGGACCACCTTCGACCCCAAGTCCATCGTGCTCGGCGGTGAAACCATCGCGCTTGGCGGTGCCGATTTCATCGACGCCGCCCTGGAAGTGTTGGCTTCCTACGCCGCCGCCGCTGGCGTTACCGCCCCGACCGTACGTCTGGCCCGCTACACCGAACTGGCCGTCGCCGTGGGCGGCGCGGGCTACGCGCTGTACGCGCTGATGCATCCGTATCAGGCGTTGTTGCAGC
>FSVW01003960.1_pt1 | contig 10018 bp, 5 predicted proteins | sample 1637551 | NCBI WGS metagenome assembly FSVW01 (sample SAMEA3914814, study PRJEB12502) | metagenome | biome: forest; material: soil | place: USA | collected 2011-09-16 | depth 0.1 m | reverse complement strand
CTGGTCGTCGTGGAAGACGGGGATCTTCATCCGCTCGCGCAGCTTGCGCTCCACGTAGAAGCAGTCCGGCGCCTTGATGTCCTCGAGGTTGATGCCGCCAAAGGTCGGCTCCAGCGCGGCGATCACGTCCACCAGCTTGTCGAGGTCGTTCTCCTGGATCTCCAGGTCGAACACATCGATGCCGGCGAACTTCTTGAACAGCACGCCCTTGCCTTCCATCACCGGCTTGGAAGCCAGCGGGCCGATATTCCCGAGGCCCAGCACGGCCGTGCCGTTGGTGACCACGGCCACCAGGTTGCCGCGCGCGGTGTAGCGGAAGGCGTTGGCCGGGTCGGCCACGATCTCCTCGCACGCAAAGGCCACGCCGGGCGAATAGGCCAGGGCCAGGTCGGTCTGGTTGAGCAGCTGCTTGGTCGGCGCGATGGCGATCTTGCCCGGTGTCGGGAACTCGTGGTATTCGAGTGCGGCCTGGCGCAGTTGCGCGCGTTTTTCTTCGGACGTCAGCATCTTGTCTCTTCCTAGGGCCTGTTAACACTGCGGGAATCGGTGCGAGGGTGGCTGCGCGGGCGCAGGGCAAAGTGCGCAACAACGCCATGCGCCCGTGCAGCCACCCTCCCGAAGGGTTGTCATTCAACAGCCCGCGCGCGGCCTTGCGAGTTTCGCTGGGGGCGACCCCGGCTTGGACTTCGCGCCTTGCTCGCGGGCTGTTGAATGGCAACGCACCTGATCCCGCGGTGTCAACAGGCCCCGGCCTGACGCGGACGGGCATTGTAGGAGCGGCCCCGCGGCCATCGTCTGCGGACATCCACATGGGCATACTCCCGCTTCATGAACCCTGTGCCCCGCCATGGCGTCTGAGCCCGCCCAGGCCACGCCGATCCGGCTGGATCGACGCCAGCGCGACCGGCGTCGGCCGCTGCTGTGGGGCGCGCTGCTGCTGCTGTTGCTGGTGGGACAGACCCTGCTGGTGGTGCTGACCCAGCGTTCGGAGAACATGCAGCGCCAGGGCTTCGCCGAGGCCCAGGCCAGCGAGGTGGCCAGCAAGCTCAAGGAGCTGGCCGGCCGCGACCTGCAAGGCATGCAAGGCCTTCTCTGGATCAAGCCGGGCGACGCGCGCTGGCACGATGACGCGATCGAACTGCTGCGCCGCTTCAGGCCCCTGCAGCGCATCGAGCAGCGCGATGAACGGCTGGCGCTCATCGACGCCGTGGCCTCGCCCTACGCCGCGCCCCTGTTCTTCGATCTCGAACGCCGCCAGTTCCAGGCCGACCTCGAGCTGGCCTGCAACAGCGCGCTGCGGCGCCAGGCGGTCCCGCAGTTCTCGCGCAGCTACTTCGTGCCGCGCGGCAGCAGCGGCGAGGGCGTGGAGGTGATGGACGTGTGCCTGCCGCGGCTCGAGGCGGGCCGGCTGCAGGCCTATATGGTCGCCACCATCAGCCTGCCGGCCCTGCTTGAAGACGCCCTCACGCCCGAACAGGCGCGGCACCTGGAGCTCAGCTTCGTCGACGGCGACGGCACGCGGCTGGCGCGCGGTGGCCTGGTGCGCGGCAGCGGCGTCTACGTGGCCGAACGGCTGATCGAGCTGCCCGGCTACAGCCTGGTGCTCAGGGTCGACAGCGAGGACCGTCGGCCGGGCCTGCTGCCGGTCCTGTCCACGGCCCTGGTGCTGGGCCTGTCGTTCACGCTGCTCGTGGTGGTGGCCCTGCTTGCGCGCGACGGCCGCCGCCGCGCCTTTGCCGAGCATCAGCTGGCCCAGGCCCTCGCCTTCCGCCAGGCCATGGAGAACTCGCTGACCGCCGGCCTGCGCGCCCGCGACATGCTGGGCAACATCACCTACGTCAACCAGGCCTTCTGCGCCATGGTCGGCTTCACGCCGGAGGAGCTGCTGGGCCGCGAGCTCGGCAACCACGGCGAGGTGCCGCCGCCGCCGCCATATTGGCCGCCCGAGCATGCCGACGAGTACCGCGAGCGCCTGCTGGAGCGCAATGCCCTGATCGACATGGTCCGCCAGGCCGGCCGCCGCGCCGACGAACCCGACCCGCGCCAGAGCTTCGAGACCGTCTACATGCGCGCCAACGGCGAGCGCTTCCCGGTGATGATCTTCGAGGCGCCGCTGCTCAATGCCGACGGCCGCCAGACCGGCTGGATGAGCGCCGTGCTCGACGTCAGCGACCGCCATCGCATGGAAGAGCTGGCGCGCCAGCAGCAGGACCGGCTGCAGGCCTCCTCGCGCCTGGCCGCCGTGGGCGAGATGGCCTCGCTGCTGAGCCACGAGATCAACCAGCCGCTCGCGGCCATCGCCAGCTACGCCACCGCCGCACTCAACCTGCTGGGCCGCCAGGATGCGGATTCCAGCACCGTGCACATGGTGCGCGAAGCCACGGCGCGCATTGCCGAGCAGGCCGACCGTGCCGGCCGCGTCATCAAGAGCGTGCACGACTTCGTGCGCCGCCGCGAGCAGGCCCACGAGGTCGTGCCCGCCGACCAGCTGATCGATGCCGTGCTGCCCCTGGTGCGCATGCAGGCGCGCAAGAGCGGCACCCGCGTGGTGGTGGAGTGCGCCGAGCCGGTCCCCAGCGTTCAGTGCGACCGCACGCTGGTCGAGCAGGTGCTGCTCAACCTCGCGCGCAATGCCCTGCAGGCCATGGAGGTGGGCACGCCGCTGGCCGAGCGGCTGCTGGTGCTGCGCATCCACCAGATCACGCCGCGCTGGGTCAGCTTCTGCGTGCTGGACCGCGGCCCGGGCATCGCGCCCGAGCTCGGCGGCAAGCTCTTCACGCCCTTCTTCACCACCCGCCGCGAGGGCATGGGCCTGGGCCTCTCACTTTGCCGTACGGTGGTCGAGCAACATGGCGGTGCCATGGACTATGTCAATAGAGAAGTTGGCGGCGGGTGCGAGTTTCGGTTTACCCTCCCGGCAAGTAAAGCGTTAGGAAATTCGTGAGATGAACCCCAGCGGCCTTCCCATGGTCTATCTCGTCGACGACGAGGAAGTGATGCGCGACGCGCTGGGCTGGCTGCTGCGTTCCCGGCGCCTGTTGTGCGAGGGCTTTGCCAGCGCCGAGGCCTTCGAGGCGATGGTCGGCCGCCTGCCCGATGCCGGCAGCGGCTGGCCCTTCGCACCCTCGTGCCTGCTGCTGGACGTGCGCATGCCCGGCAAGAGCGGGCTGGCGCTGTTCGAGCAGCTGGTTGAACGCGATCTGATCCAGGTCCTGCCGGTGATCTTCCTGACCGGCCATGGCGACGTGCCCACGGCCGTGGCCTCGGTGCAGCGCGGCGCCTTCGATTTCTTCGAGAAGCCCTTCTCCGACAACGTCCTGGTCGACCGCGTGGAGCAGGCGCTGCAGGCCAGCGAACGCGCCCAGGCGGCGCGGGCCAGCGTCCACCAGCGCGAACGCCGCCTGGCCGAGCTGACCGAGCGCGAGCGCGAGGTGATGCTGCTGGTCGTGCAGGGCCTGCCCAACAAGCTGATCGCCGACCAGCTCAACATCAGCGTGCGCACGGTCGAGGTGCACCGCGCCCGCGTGTTCGACAAGATGAACGTCAAGTCGGCCGTCGAGCTCGCCAACCTGCTCAAGTCGGGGTGATCTGCCGCGGCGCCGCGTGCTAACGTCGAAACTCAGCGCATGAGGGTTGATGTGGGCTGATGGGGGTTGCCAGTGAATCCGCTCTTCGACGCGCGCTCCATCAAGCAGCAGTTTGCGCTGCTGCTCGGCGGCATCCTCTCGGCCCTGCTGGTGCTGGCCCTGTGGTGCTTCTACGAAGTCTCGGAGATCGCGGTCAACGGCGCGCTCTACCAGCGCATCCTGCTGGGCGAGAAGCTCGAGGCCGACGTCCTCCCACCGCCGCAATACATCGTCGAGAGCTTCCTGCTCGTGGGCCAGCTGCGCAGCGCCGAGCCGGCCGAACGCGCGCCGCTGATCGCGCGGCTGGGCCAGCGCCAGCACGAACTGCTGGCCGGCCAGGAAGCGTGGCGGCGCAGCGCCTTGCCGGCGGCGCTCAAGGAGCAGGTCAACGGCGCCGTGTTCACGCCGGCGCAGGCCTTCTTCAACGAGGTCTATGCCGGATACCTGCCGGCGCTCGCAAGCCATGACGCGGCGGGCATCCGCGCTTCGTACCTGCGCCTGAGCGCCTTCTACGAGGCCCATCGCGCCGCCGTCGACCGCCTGGTGGCCGCGCTCGCGCCCTATCGGCAGAGGATCGAGGCCGAGGCCAAGCTGACCATCACGCGCAGCCTCGTCGGCACCGGCGTGCTGGCCCTGCTGCTGCTGGCGGCCGTGGTCGCGCTGGTGCTGCGCCAGCTGGGCGTGACCATGGAGCGCACCTTGCAGCAGCAGGCCGCGCTGATCGAAGCCAACGAGCGCGCCCGCGCGGCGGCCGAGGCGGCCAACCGCAGCAAGAGCGAGTTCTTCGCCAGCATGAGCCATGAGCTGCGCACGCCGATGAACGCCATCATCGGCATGACGCACCTGGCGCTGAACACCGCGATGACGCCCAAGCAGAGCGACTATCTCGGCAAGATCCGCAGCGCCTCCGACTCGCTGCTGGCGCTGATCAACGACATCCTCGACGTCTCCAAGATCGAGGCCGGCCGCTTCGAGCTGGAGCTGCGGCCCTTCAAGATCGCCGAGCTGCTCCAGCATGTCGAAACCATCATCGAGGTGAGGGCGCGCGAGAAGGGCGTCACGCTGCGCCTGGACGGCGGCGAGACGCAGGGCTTGAGCTTCATCGGCGACCGGCTGCGGCTGGAGCAGGTGCTGATCAATCTGTGCAGCAACGGCGTCAAGTTCACGCCCGCGGGCGGCAGCGTGCAGCTCGGCATCGCCGTGCAGGCGCGCGAGGCCGGCCGCTGGCGCCTGCGCTTTGTCGTGCGCGACACCGGCGTGGGCCTGAGCGCGCTCACCGCGACCGAGCTCTTCCAGCCCTTCCGCCAGGCCGACAGCTCGATCGCGCGGCGCTACGGCGGCACCGGCCTGGGCCTGGCCATCAGCCGCCAGCTGGTAGAGCTGATGGGCGGCGAGATCGGCGTCAACGTGCAGGTCGTGCCCGGTGCGGAGTTCTGGTTCCAGCTCACGCTGGCGCTGGCCGATCCCTTCGACGCCGCCGCGCCGGCGCTCGACAGCGAAGCCCTCCTGCTCGACACGCCGCGTCGCGCGCTGCGCGTGCTGGTGGTGGACGACAACGCCGTGGCGCGCCAGACCTGCCTGGAGCTGCTGCCGGCCATCGACGCCACCGGCGTGGGCGTGGCTTCCGCGGCCGCCTGCCTCGAGTTGCTCGGCCAGCCCGCCGAGCCGCCCTTCGACCTGCTGCTGATCGACTGGCTGATGCCCGAGATCGATGGCGTCCGGCTGGTCGAGCTGGTGCGCCAGCGGCAGATGGCGAAGCCGCCCAGGCTCGTGCTGATGACGGCCTACGCCTCGGACGAAGCGCGCGGCCTGGCCACGCGCGATCGCTTCGACGGCTTCCTCGGCAAGCCGCTGACCCGCGCGGCCCTGCGGGACACCGTGCAGGCCCTGTTCGGCCGCGCCGCGCCGCGCGAGATCTCGGCGCTGCCGGCCGAAACCATGGCGCGGCTCCGGGGCCGGCGCGTGCTGCTGGTCGAGGACACCGAGTTCAACCGCCAGGTGGCCGGCGAGCTGCTCGGCGATGTGGCGGGCATGCAGGTCAGCATGGCCGTGGACGGGCTCGATGCGCTGGCCCAGCTGGCCGGCAATGCGATGTTCGACCTCGTGCTGATGGATGTGCAGATGCCCGTGATGGACGGGCTGGAGGCCACGCGCCGCATCCGCACCGAGGCGCGCCACGCCGCGCTGCCCATCATCGCCATGACGGCCTCGGCGCTGCAGTCGGATCGCGAAGCCAGCCTGGCCGCGGGCATGAACGCCTTCATCCGCAAGCCGGTCGATCCGCCGCGCCTGTTCGAGCTGATCGCGCGCTGGCTGCCCGAGCCCCAGCCGGCAACGGATGCCGAGGCCATCGACGCCGCGCTGGGCCTGAGCAACTGCATGGGCCAGGGCCGGCTCTACCGGCGCCTGCTGCGCACCTTCGTGGATTGCCATGCGGACGATGCAGCCAAGCTCGCCCGGCTGCTCGACCAGGACCTGCTGGAGCCGGCCGGGCAGCTGGCGCATTCGATGAAGTCGGTGGCCGGCACGCTCGGCGCCAGCGCGCTGGCCGAGGCTGCCGAGCAATTGATGGCGGCGCTGCAGTCGCGCGAACCCGCGCGCATCGACGCCGTGCGCCGCCGCTACCTGGGCGAGCTCGAGGCCGCGCTCGCGCACGCCCGGCGCATGCCGGTCGAGGCCGATTGAAGCCGATTGAAGCCGGCGCGCTGACACAATCCCCCCATGGGTGAATTCGATCTGATCGCGCGCTTCTTCGAGCGTCCTTCGCAAGCCGCGCATGTGGCCGCCGGCGTTGATCTCGGCATCGGCGACGACTGCGCCGTGCTGCAGCCGCAGGCCGGCCATCAATGGCTGGTCTCCAGCGACATGCTGGTCGAGGGCCGCCACTTCCTCTCCACCGTCGCGCCGGATCGGCTCGGCCACAAGGCGCTGGCCGTCAACCTGTCCGACCTCGCCGCCTGCGGCGCCACGCCGCGCGCGTTCACGCTGGCCCTGGCCCTGCCGCGCGCCGACGAGGCCTGGCTGGCCGGCTTCGCGCGCGGCCTGTTCGGGCTGGCCGACGCGCACGGCATCGCCCTGGTGGGCGGCGACACCACGCAGGGCCCGCTGAACCTGTGCATCACCGTGATGGGCGAGGTGCCGCAGGGCCAGGCGCTCCTGCGCTCCGGCGCGTGCGAGGGCGACGACATCTACGTCTCCGGCACGCTCGGCGATGCGCGGCTGGCGCTGGAGGTCTTCCGTGGAAACATCGCCTTGGCGGCCGAGCAGTTCGAGGCCGCGCGCCGCGCCATGGAATGCCCGCAGCCACGCGTCGCGCTGGGCCAGGCCTTGCGCGGCGTGGCCCGCAGCGCGATCGACGTGTCGGACGGTCTGCTCGGCGACCTCGGCCACATCCTGCGCCGCTCGGGCATGGGCGCCACGCTGTGGGCCGACGCGCTGCCGCAAAGCGCGCTGCTGGCGGCGCAGCCGCTGGCCGTGCGCCGCGAGATGGGCCTGGCCGGTGGCGATGACTACGAGCTGGTGTTCACGGCCGCCGCCGACCAGCGCGAGGCCGTGCAGCGTGCGTCGGCAAGTGCTGCGACGCCGGTCACGCGCATCGGCCGCATCGAGGCCGCGCCCGGCCTGATCCTGGTGGACGCCAAGGATCAACCTGTGCGCAACGCCTTCGCCGGCTTCGACCATTTCAAATCATGAGCGCACCGATTCGCGCCACGGCCCGCTTCATGTGGCCCCATCCCGCGCACTGGATCGCGCTGGGCTTCGGCAGCGGCCTCTCGCCCAAGGCGCCGGGCACGGTCGGCACGCTGTGGGGCTGGGCCAGCGGCTGGCTGCTGATGCAGGTCCTGGACACGCCGCAGTGGATCGCGCTGCTCGTGGCCGGCACGCTCGTCGGCTGGTGGGCCTGCACCGTCACCGCGCGCCACATGCACACGCCCGACCCCGGCGCCGTGGTGTGGGACGAGATCCTCGCCTTCTGGCTGATCCTGTGGCTGATCCATCCGGCGGGCGGGCTGGAGCAGCTCGCGGCCTTCGCCGTCTTCCGCTTCTTCGACGCCGTCAAGCCCGGCCCGGTGCGCTGGGCCGATCAGCTCTTCAAGGGCGAGCGCGGCGCGCCGGTCTCGTGGGCCCAGGGCTTCGGCATCCTGCTCGATGACTTCGTGGCGGCGGGCTGCACGCTCTTGTGCCTCGCGCTGTGGCGCTGGGCCGGTCTCTAGAGCAAGCCGTCCATGACTGTATCGGCGGTGTCGTCGCCGAGCTCGGGCAGCTGCCAGCCCGAAAGCCAGCCCACGAACTGATCGGCGGGCATGGGTTTGCCCATGAAGTAACCCTGTCCTTCATCGCAGCCGAGCGTGGCCAGCAGCTTCCAGGCCTTGGCCGTTTCCACGCCCTCGGCGACGACCGAGAGGCCGAGGTTGTGCGCCAGCTCGATGGTCGAGCGCACGATCTTCGCGTCGTCCAGATCGCGCTCCATCGCCAGCACGAAGCTCTTGTCGATCTTCAGCTCGTTGACCGGCAGGCGCTTGAGGTAGGCGAGCGAGGAATAGCCGGTGCCGAAGTCGTCGATGGAGAGCTTGAAGCCCATGCTGCTGAGCTGCTCCAGCGTGGCCTGGGCGCGCTGCGGGTCGTCCATGATCGCGCTCTCGGTGATCTCCAGGCACAGCGCGCCGGGCTCGACGCGGTGGCCGTCGATCAGTGCGGCGAGCTTTTGCGGCAGGTCCTGGTCGAGCAGGTCGCGCGTGGACAGGTTGACCGACAGGCGCAGCCGCACGCCGCTGTCGGCCATCTCGCGCCAGTTGCGCGCGGCGGCGGCCAGCACCCAGGCCGTGAGGTTGCGGATGAAGCCGGTCTGCTCGGCAAAGGGAATGAACTGCATCGGCGGCACCAGGCCGCGCGTCGGGTGCTGCCAGCGCACCAGGGCCTCGGCGCCGATCACCTGGCGGGTCCTGAAGTCGATCTTGGGCTGCAGGTACAGGCGCAGGTCGTTGTTCTCGACGGCCTCGCGCAGCTCTGAAAGCAGCGACAGGCTCTCCTGGCTGCCCGCATCGAGCTCGGCCGTGTAGACCAGGCTCCCGCACTGGCGCTGCTTGGCCGCATACATGGCCAGCTCGGCGTGCGCGAGCATCTGCACGGCGTCGGCGCCATGCGGCGGATGCAGCACGATGCCGATGCCGGCGGACAGATCGACCGTGTGCACGTCCAGGCGCTGCGGGCGCTGGAAGTCGGCGTGGATGTCCTGCGCCAGCGCCTGCGCCGAGGCATCGCTGGCGTTCTCCAGCAGCAGCGCAAATTCATCGCCGGCCAGGCGCGCGAGCAGCGCGTGGCGGCTCTTGCACAAGGACTGCAATCGCTCGGCGACGCTGGAAAGCAGCCGGTCGCCGAACTCCTGGCCCAGCACGTCGTTGACATGCTTGAAGCGGTCCAGGTCGAGCATCAGCACCGCCGCGGGCTGTCCGGTCTTGAGCGCTGCGGCCAGCCGCGTGAGGAACTGCGCGCGGTTGGGCAGGCCGGTCAGATCGTCCCAGTAGGCCAGGCGGTCCACCTGCGCGATCTGCGCGCGGATGCCTTGCCGCATCGATTCAAAAGCCACGGCCAGGTCGCCGATCTCGTCACTGCTCTGGCGCTGGATGGGCTCGCCGTACTCGCCCTGGCCCAGCCGCTCGGCCGAGCCGCGCAAGGCCTTGAGCGGCCCGCTGATGCGCCGCGCCAGCAGCACCGACAGCACGGCAAACACGGCCGCGCCGATCAGCGTGATGGTCAGCAGGATCAGCTGCAGGTCCACGAAGGGCGCCACCGCCGCGTCGTACGAGCGCAGCAGCACCACGCCGAGTTGCGGCACCTCGGTGGCGGCGCCGATCTGCTGCAGCGTCAGCATGCGCCCGCGCCAGCCCTCGCCGGCCATCTGGGCCGCGAAGGTGTCGTGGCCATCGGGGATCTGCGCGGCCAGCATGGGCGCAGCGGCGGCCTCGTCGAGGCTGCCGATCAGCGGCTTCCAGCGGCCGTTCTCGCGCCGCACCACCAGGCCCTGCAAGTCGGACAGGGCCTTGAGGTCGGTCAGCGCGTCGGCATTGAGCGCGAAGCCCATCAGGATCCAGCCCACCGGCGCCGGCGTGCGCACCGGCACGGCCACCACCTGGTAGATGCGGCCATCGAGCTGCACCACCTGCAGCTCCTGCTCGGCCTGCGGCTTGCCCGCGCTGTCGACCTCGCGCTTGAGCACCTCGGCAAAGCCGGCCGCGTCCTTGCGCGTGGCGGCCACCAGCTGCAGGCCGTTGTCGAAGTAGGCCACCACGCTTGCGCCGATGCGCTCGCCCTGGTTGGCCAGCGCGTCCTGGATGGTCTCCACCGTGCCGGCCTCGGCCAGCGGCAGGCCCACCGCCTGCTTGAAGCCGTAG
>FSVW01004051.1_pt1 | contig 10019 bp, 9 predicted proteins | sample 1637551 | NCBI WGS metagenome assembly FSVW01 (sample SAMEA3914814, study PRJEB12502) | metagenome | biome: forest; material: soil | place: USA | collected 2011-09-16 | depth 0.1 m | reverse complement strand
CGTCTATCCTTGGCGTTATGACTGTCGACCTGTCCACCGCCCTTTCCGGCCTTTCAGCAGCCAATGAGCGCATGCGCGCGTCGGCGAGCAATATCGCGGGCTTGGCGGATGCGAACCAGAAGCGCAGCCAGGTGAACCTCAGCACCGCGCCAACCGGCGGCGTGCAGGCAGACACGGTATTGACGGACCAGCAGGTCCAGCCAAGCAATGAAGTGGTTGAGCAGCAGTCGGCCACCTACGCTTACGTTGCCAACCTCAAGGTCCTGCAGACACAACTGCGCGCCGAAGGCAGCGTTCTCGATATCCAGGCCTGACCAGGCCGCGCTCTCGATTCAGACCAGGCCTTGCTTGCTGGCCAGCACGGCGGCTTCGGCGCGGCTCGACACATTGAGCTTCTTGTAGATGCTCTTGATGTGATCGTTCACCGTGAACCACTTGATGCCCATCAGGTTGGCGATTTCCTTGATGGTGAAGCCTTTGCTCAGGTAGGTCAGCACTTCGTTCTCGCGCGGCGTCAGGCGCTCCCATTCGGGCGGGGGATCGAGCACCACGCTGCGGCCCGGGGCGAACTGCGAACTTGACGACAGGCCGCCGAAGCCGGAGTTGAGCGGGATGGGGCCGCTGTCGCCGGTAGAGCCAGGGCGGAAATGCGAAAGCAGGCGCCGCGCGATGGCAGGCGAGAGTGGCGGCTGACCACGCACGATGCGCTGCAGCTCTTCCACCAGGACCTCAAAGCGGTCCTCCTTGAGCAAGTAGCCGTCGGCTCCGCACTGCAGAGCCGGGAACAGATGATCGTCGTCGGAGTAGAGCGTGGTGACGATCTTGGTGGCCGCCGAGCCGGCCAGTTCGGCCAGGAATTCCATGCCATTGCCGTCAGGCAGTTCGAGATCCACCAGGATCAGCTTGAAGCCTTGCTCGGCTTGGTGTGAAGCCAGCCGTGCGACCTGACGGCGTGCATTTTCAAGATCGCCGACTTCGGTGATTTCCATCTCGTCACTGAAGCTCTCTCGCACCACGCGGCAGAGGAAGCTTCGCGCGACCGGGTTGTCTTCGATGATCAAAACTTTGACGGTCATTTTTGTTTGCTTGAGTTGCTCCACACCTCGTGTTTCGATACTAGCGCACATCCCCCGCGCCATTGCTTGGTTGTAGCCTTATGTAGGTGATATTTCCAAGCTGGAATCCCGGCGAATTGCGCAGGATCATCTGGACTGTGCCAGCTGGATACAAATCCGAGGCACGCAGAACTGCACAGCATCGTTCTAACGCGGGCAGAGCGGCGCTGCCTACAATCGCGGCCATGCGCATTCTCATTTCAAACGACGATGGTTACCTTGCGCCGGGGCTGCATGCCTTGGTCAAGGCTTGCGAGGGACTCGGCGAGATCGATGTGATTGCCCCCGAGCAGAACGCCAGCGGCGCATCTAATTCGTTGACCCTGAGCCGACCCTTGTCGATGCACACCGCAGCCAATGGGTTTCGATTCGTCAATGGATCGCCTTCGGATTCGGTCCATCTGGCTTTGACCGGCGTGCTTGGCCATCGGCCGGACCTGGTGCTTTCGGGCATCAACAACGGCGCCAATATGGGCGATGACACGCTCTATTCAGGCACGGTGGCCGCTGCCACCGAAGGGTATCTCTTCGGCATTCCTTCCATTGCTTTCTCGCAGGTTGAGAAAGGCTGGGGCGAACTGGACGCAGCTGCGGCGCTGGCGCGCGCTCTGGTGGAGCAGGTGATTGCCGGCGGCTTGGCCCAGCCCTTTCTGCTCAACGTGAACATCCCTAACCGCGCCGATGCACTGACACTGCCGCGTCGTATCACGCGCTTGGGCCGCCGGCATGCGAGCCAGCCGGCGATCCATCAACAAAGCCCGCGCGGCGAAGCCATCTATTGGATCGGGCCTGCTGGCGATGTGCGCGAGGCCGGCGAGGGCACGGACTTCCACGCGACTGCCAACGGCCAGATCTCGATCACGCCCCTGCAGGTGGACCTGAGTGACCATGCCGGCCTGCCGCAGTGGCGCACTCGTCTGGGCCTGCCGGCATGAACGAGCCCAAGGCCAAGCCGCGTGGCTTCCCGCTCGGATTGGACAAGCTCACCAAGACGCCGAGCGCCACGACCCGGCAGGTGTTGATGCCGCAGCGGCATCTGCAGCAAGCGGCCTCCGATGCCGCAAGGCGGGCGACGCCCAGCGGCCTCGGGCTCGACTCGGCAGAGGTGCGCCGGCGCATGGTGCAGCGCCTGCGGCGCGAGGGCCTCAGTGATGAGCGCGTGCTGCAGGCATTTGCCGAAGTGCCTCGTCATGAGTTCGTAGACACCGCTCTTGCCATCCAGGCCTACGAGGACACGAGCCTGCCCATCGGCCATGGACAGACGATATCCAAGCCTTCGGTGGTGGGGCGCATGCTGGCTTTGTTGATGATGGGTGCCGGAGCCGCCGCTCAAGGTCATCTGGGCCGCTGCCTGGAGATCGGCACCGGATGCGGCTATCAGGCCGCCTTGCTTGCTGGCATGAGCCGGCAGCTGATCTCCATCGAGCGGCTCAAGCCTCTGCACGACAAGGCGATCGAAAATCTCGCCGCGCTGCGTCGGCAGAACATCCGGCTCGTCTACGGCGATGGCCGGCTTGGCCACGCACCCAACGCACCGTATGACAGCATCGTGGCTGCTGCGGGGGGGGAAGACATCCCGCCTGCCTGGCTGGCACAACTCGCCCCGGGCGGCCGGCTCGTGGCGCCGATGGTCAAGCCGGGCGGACGTGCACAGGTGCTGGTGGTGGTTGATCATGTGCTGGAGAACGGTGCCAGCCGCTATCTGCGGTCCGAACACGAAGGCGTGCTCTTCGTCCCTCTAAAATCCGGCGTTATGTAAGCGTGGCCCGCCGCGCCTCGAAGTAACAACCAAACACCAGCACACCGACGCATGACCCCACAACGCCTTTCGTCGATTCGTTTCGTCTTCGTCGCCCTGATGGCCATGATGCTTGCTGCCTGCACGCATGTTTCGCTCAAGCAGCCCGCGCCGGTGGAGAGCCGTGCGGTCAAGGTCAAGCCTGCACCGCTGGCTGCAAGCGCACCCGCTTCCGGGGCCAGCGCTGCCGAGCCGGATGATGCCAAGCCGCAGGCGGGCTTCTACACCGTCAAACCTGGCGACAGCCTGATCCGTATTGCGCTCGACAACGGCCAGAACTGGCGTGACCTCGCCCGCTGGAACCAGATCGACAACCCGAACCGCATCGAAGTCGGCCAGGTGCTGCGCGTGGCGCCTCCCGGCGCGGATGTGGCGGGCGTGAGCACCAAGCCCGTCAACACCGCCAAGGTGGAAGTGCGTCCGCTGGACAGCAAGCCCGCGGCATCCGCGCCGGCGGTGGCTGCCGCGTCGAGCCCGACACCCTCCGTTGCCGCCGCAGCACCGGCTGCGCCGCGTGGCGACGATGATCCGAACTGGGCCTGGCCGGCCGGCGGCAACTTGATCAGCGGCTTTGACGAGGCGCGCAGCAAGGGACTCGACATTGGCGGCAAGGCCGGCGATCCCGTGCTGGCTGCCGCAGATGGCCGAGTGGTCTATGCGGGCTCTGGCTTGCGCGGCTATGGCAATCTGGTCATCATCAAGCACAACGACACCTACCTCAGTGCTTACGCGCACAATCAGACGCTGCTGGTCAAAGACGAGCAACTGGTGCGCAAGGGACAGAAGATTGCCGAAATGGGTTCCACCGACAGCGATCAAGTGAAGCTGCACTTCGAAGTGCGCAAGCTCGGCAAGCCGATTGATCCGGCACGCGTGCTGCCGACCCGGTAGCCGCAGAGTCCATGGGCGCAGCATCGGCTTGTCATGAAACGCCCTGCGCCCAAATCCACGGAAACCTTGCGCCCACTGCCGGGCTTGATGTCGGGCAACGGCTTCTCGTTCGACAAACAACCTGAGAGCGACGCTTCTGCAACCGAGGTTGAAGCCCAGTTGTTGCGCAACGGTGCTTCGGGCGAGGCGGAGATGGGCAATGCGCTGCAGGCCTATCTGCGCGACATCCGCCGCACACCGCTGCTGAACCCCGAGCAGGAATTCGCCACGGCCCAGGCCGCGCGTAGCGGTTGCTTTGAATCGCGTCAGGCGATGATCAAGCACAACCTGCGGCTGGTGGTCAGCATCGCCAAGAACTACCTCGGTCGCGGCTTGCCGATGAGCGATCTGATCGAGGAGGGCAACCTCGGCCTCATGCATGCAATCGGCAAGTTCGAGCCGGAGCGCGGCTTTCGCTTTTCCACCTATGCAAGCTGGTGGATACGCCAGAGCATCGAGCGCGCGCTGATGCATCAGGCGCGGCTGGTGCGCCTGCCGGTGCATATCGTGCGTGAGCTGAACCAGGTGTTGAAAGCTCGTCGCATGCTCGAGGCGCAGCAAGGCCAGCGCGGCGAAGAGTCGCAGGTGCGCGCCGAAGACATCGCCGGTGTGCTGGGCCGGCCGGCGGCGGAGGTGAACGAACTGCTGGCCTATGCCGAACTCCCCAGCTCGCTTGATTCGCCGGTGGACCGCACGACGGATGGCGGCGAGTCCCTGATGGATATGGTGGCGGACGAGCAGGCGGTTGATCCGCTGGGCCTGCGGTTCAGCCACGAGCTGACCACCTTGCTGGGCCATGGCCTGGCCTCGCTCAATGAACGCGAGCGGGAAGTGCTGGCTGGCCGCTACGGCCTTTCCGATCGCGAGCCGGAGACGCTCGATGTGCTCGCCGTGCGCCTGGGCCTGACCCGCGAACGCATCCGGCAAATCCAGCTCGAAGCGCTGGCCAAGCTCAAGCGCAATATGGCGCGACAGGGCATCGACCGCGACTCGATCTTCTGAGCATGGGCCGGCCTGACTGAGGCGTTCAGCTTCAGAGCAGGTTCTCAATCGCGAAGCGATGTGATGCCGGAACTAAAATTGCCGGCATGACGCAGAACTCGGAATGGCTCAAGGTCGAATCGCTGGACCTTGAAGCGCAGGGCGTGGCCCGCAACACAGAAGGCAAGGTCGTATTCATCGAGGGCGCGCTGCCCGGTGAAGAGGTGCAGGTCACTGTCGGCCGCAAGAAGAACAATTGGGAGCAGGGCGCGCTCGTTGCATTGCGGCGCGAAAGCTCGCAGCGCGTTCAGCCGGGCTGCCCGCATTTCGGTCTGCACCCGGGCGCATGCGGTGGCTGCAAGATGCAGCATCTGCATGCGGGCGCTCAGGTGGCCGTCAAGCAGCGCGTGGTGGAGGACAACCTCTGGCACCTGGGCAAGGTCAAGCCCGAGACGCTCTTGCGCCCGATCGAAGGGCCCGCTTGGGGATACCGTTATCGCGCACGGTTCTCGGTGCGCTACGTGGCCAAGAAAGGCCAGGTGCTGATCGGCTTCCACGAGCGCAAGAGCCGCTACGTGGCCGACATGCAGACCTGCAAGGTCGTGCCCCGGAAGATTGGCGACATGCTGATGCCGCTGCGCGAGCTGATCATGGGCATGTCTGAACGCGACCGGCTGCCGCAGATCGAGCTCGCCATGGGCGACACGGTCATCGCCCTGGTGCTGCGCCATTTGAATCCTTTGCCCGAGGGCGATCTCGCCATGTTGCGCGCCTTCGCGGCCGCGCATGGCGTGCAGTGGTGGCTGCAACCCAAGGGGCCTGACACGGTGCGTCTGCTGGACGAAGGCGGCACGGAACTTTCCTATTCCTTGCCCGAGTTCGGCGTGGTGATGCCCTTCAAGCCGACCGACTTCACCCAGGTCAATCCGCACATCAACACCGTCCTGGTGGGCCGCGCATTGCGGCTGCTGCAGGTGCGGCCCGGCGAGCGCGTGATCGACTGGTTCTGCGGCCTTGGCAACTTCACGCTGCCGCTGGCCACGCAGGCGCGCGAGGTGCTGGGCATCGAGGGCAGCGAGACCCTGGTGCGGCGCTCGCGCGAAAACGCCGAGCGCAACGGCCTGGCAGACAAGACGAGCTTTGTCGCCCGCAATCTGTTCGAGATGACGCCTGCGCAACTGGCCGCCGATGGCGTGGCCGACAAATGGTTGGTGGACCCACCGCGCGAAGGCGCTTTCGCCCTGGCCAAGGCCGTTGCCGACATAGCGCAGGATCCGAGCCTGGCGCCCGGCTGGACGCCGCCCCGGCGCATCGTCTACGTCTCCTGCAACCCGGCCACGCTCGCGCGCGACGCGGGTCTGCTGGTCAATATGGCCGGCTACCGCTGCACGGCGGCGAGCGCGGTGAACATGTTTCCGCACACCGCGCACGTTGAAAGTATTGCGGTCTTTGAACGCAATAGTTCAGAGGAGACCCATATCGCTCCAGCGATGTGATGTCGGAACCAAAGCATTTGCGGTCTTCGAGCGGGACAGCTGACTCCGCCTGAATTGGGTGTTAGCCCGGAGTGCGTCTTCGGGGCAGAAAGACAAAATGGCTAAACAAATAGATGTTTAGTTGTTGCGTCGAACATCTGAACCACGACGGAGGAGACCATGGGATTCAAACGTCTGCCGGGCCTGATCCTGGCCTTGCTGATCTGCGCCGGCCTGCAGCCGGCATCTGCGCAGCCTGGAGGGCCGCCGCCACTCCGGCGCGGCGTCAACATCGTGGGCTATGACGCGCTGTGGACAGAGCCGGCCCAGGCGCGCTTTCAGCTGCGCCACATGCAGGCCATCAAGGACGGCGGGTTCGACCATGTGCGGATGAACTTGCAGGCCTTTGCGCACATGGACGCGGAATACCGGCTTTCGCCCGAATGGCTCAAGACGCTGGATTTGCTGGTCGATGCGGGCTTGAAAGCCGGGCTGCAGGTGATCCTGGATGAGCACAACTTCGAAGAGTGCTCCCAGGATGTCGCCGCTTGCAGGCCCAGGCTACAGGCCTTCTGGCGCCAACTGGCAGCGCACTACCGCAATGCGGCTCCAGCCGTGCTCTTCGAGATCCTCAACGAGCCGCACGGGGCGCTGGACGCGGCCTGGAACGAAGTGCTGGCCGAGAACCTGCAGATCATCCGCGAATCCAATCCCACGCGCCGCGTGGTCGTCGGCCCCACGCAATGGAATTCGCTGGATCGGCTTGAGAGCCTGCGCCTGCCCGACGCGGACCGCAATCTTGTCGTGACTTTCCATTACTACACGCCCATGGAGTTCACGCACCAGGGCGCGTCATGGACGCCCGAATTCAGCAAGCTCTCGGGCGTGACCTGGGGCACAGCCTTCGACCGGGATCGCCTGCAGAAGGACTTCGATCGGGTCAAGGCCTGGGCGGAACGAAACAAGCGGCCCATCCTGCTGGGCGAGTTCGGTGCGCTGGAGCGCGCGGGCATGGGGCCGCGCGCAATTTGGACGGATGCCATCGCGCGAGCCGCCGAGGCGCGCGGCTTTGGCTGGTCGTACTGGCAGTTCGATTCGGACTTCGTGCTCTGGGACATGAAGAAGGATGGCTGGGTCAGGCCCATCCATGGCGCGTTGATCCCCGAGCAGGCGGATCCGACCATCGTGGCAGCCATCGCCCGATCGGTTGATCCCGCCTTGGAGTTCGTGATCAACACCGTGCGTTCCAGCGCCTGGAACGTGTACGGCGACAAGCAAACCAATCTGCAGATCGCCTGCGAGGCAAGCGGCAAGACCTGCCTGCGCATCGAGCTGCAGCAGCGGCTGCCGAATGCCTGGGATATCGGAGCCGTCATGCCTGTGCTGGCCGACATCCGCAAGGGCGACAAGCTGCAGGTGATGGTGTGGGCGCGTCTCGACACGGATGACCCGAAGGCCACGGCCGTCGTGCCGATGCTCCTGCAGATGGGCTCGCCGCCCTACACGAGCGTGGTATCGGGTTCAGTCGCCTTGAGTGCGAAGCTGGAGCCGGTGATGATCAGTGGTGTTGCGGCCGAAAGTTACGCCGGCGGCACGGTCAATCTGGCCTTGCAACTGGGCCAGCTCGGCCAATCCGTGGTGCTCAGCGCTCCTTACGTGCTGCGCAACTACAAGCCGACGAAATGATCGGGCGCAGCCAACGCGGGTGGGCCGCAAGGCAGTTGCAATCCGGCCACGCTGGCACGCGATGTGGGCTTGCAGCGGCAAGCGGGCGGGTTATCGTTGCAAGGCATCATCTTGAGCAGACGCCATGAAAACCAAGCCCGTATTGAGCCTCGAAGACGCCCGCAGAATCGCGCTGGCATCCGAAACCGAGGCCGCTCGCAACTCCTGGACGGTGAGCATTGCCATCGTGGACGATGGCGGCCACTTGCTGTGGTTCCAGCGCCTCGATGGCGCCTCGCCCATCTCTGCCCAGATCGCGCAGGCCAAGGCCCAGACGGCGGCCCTGGGCCGGCGCGAATCCAAAGGCTACGAAGACATGATCAACCAGGGCCGCACTTCGTTCCTGAGTGCGCCGGGCCTTGAGGGCATGCTCGAAGGAGGGGTCCCCGTGATGGCGGACGGGCAGTGCATCGGCGCTGTCGGTGTCAGTGGCGTCAAGTCCAACGAGGACGCGCAGATTGCCAAGGCAGGCATCGCTGCCATCGGGCTCTGAACGGCCTCTGGGCAGCGTTCCAAATATTTGGCCACGATGAACCCGAATTGCGGGCCGGGATAACCCTGGGCGGTTATACTCGTTCGGTTTACCTGCAACCTGCCGCCCCCTAGCGAAACTCCACCGTTTCCCCCACCGGATTCCGGCTCGCCCGACGCCCTTTCAATCAAAGAGATGGCGCCTGTGCGGAGCGGAGCTGGGCGCGCGAACATTGATGGAGTTTCCCGTGCTGCCCGATCTGCTTGCCCCCACCCCCGCGATCCTGGCTTTGGCAGATGGCACGGTCTTCAAAGGCGCCTCCATCGGCGCCGCCGGCCACACGGTGGGCGAGGTGGTGTTCAACACCGCGCTGACCGGCTACCAGGAAATCCTCACCGACCCGAGCTACTGCCGGCAGATCGTGACGCTCACGTATCCGCACATCGGCAATTACGGGATCAACGAGGAGGACGTGGAGGCCCAGAAGATCCATGCCGCCGGCCTGATCATCAAGGAACCGCCCATCCTTGATTCCAACTTCCGCAAGACCCGCACGCTGCAGCAATACCTGCGCGATGAAGGCACGGTCGCCATCGCCCAGATCGACACCCGCCGCCTGACGCGCGTGCTGCGCAGCAAGGGCGCACAGAACGGCTGCATCCTGGCCTTGCAGCCGGGCGAGGCGATCACCGAGGCCCACCTGGCCGATGCCATTGCCAAGGCGCAGGCCGCACCGAGCATGGCCGGCCTCGATCTGGCCAGGGTGGTCAGCATCACCGAGCAACAGCCCTGGACCGAGACCGAGTGGAAGCTGGGCAGCGGCTACGGCAAGCAGACCTCACCGCGTTTCCATGTGGTGGCCTACGACTTCGGCGTCAAGCGCAACATCCTGCGCATGCTGGCAGAACGTGGCTGCAAGATCACCGTGGTGCCTGCGCAGACGCCGGCCTCAGCGGTGTTCGATCTCGAACCCGATGGCGTGTTCCTCTCGAACGGCCCCGGCGATCCGGAGCCTTGCGATTACGCGATCAAGGCCACGGCCCAGCTGATCGAAGCCGGCATCCCGACCTTCGGCATCTGCCTGGGCCACCAGATCATGGCCTTGGCCAGTGGCGCCAAGACCTTCAAGATGAAATTCGGCCACCACGGCGCCAACCATCCCGTGAAGGACCTGGACAACGGTCGCGTCTCGATCACCAGTCAGAACCACGGCTTCGCGGTCGATGCCGAATCGCTGCCCGCCAATCTGCGTCCCACGCACATCAGCTTGTTCGACGGCACGCTGCAGGGCCTGGCCCGCACCGACAAGCCGGCCTTCTGCTTCCAGGGTCACCCCGAAGCGAGCCCGGGCCCGCACGACATCTCTTATCTATTCGACCGTTTCATCGCTCTGATGGCAAAGGCATAACGACATGGCAAAGCGCACTGACATCAAGAGCATCCTCATCATCGGCGCCGGCCCGATCATCATCGGCCAGGCCTGCGAGTTCGACTATTCCGGCGCCCAGGCCTGCAAGGCGCTG
>FSVW01000385.1_pt1 | contig 10046 bp, 9 predicted proteins | sample 1637551 | NCBI WGS metagenome assembly FSVW01 (sample SAMEA3914814, study PRJEB12502) | metagenome | biome: forest; material: soil | place: USA | collected 2011-09-16 | depth 0.1 m | reverse complement strand
GGCCAGGCCCAGTTCAGCGTCGCAGGCATGGACGATCTTCTTCAGGTCTTCGAGGTTTTCGGGGCGCGAAGGATCGGGGTGGTGGTTGGGGAAGTCGCCGTCCACGGTGCTGTAGATGTCGATCACTTCGCAGCCCAGGGCGCGCAGGATGGCAGGTGCGGTGGCGCCGGGAATGCCGTTGCCACTGTCCACCACGATCTTCATCGGACGCGCGAGGCGGCAGTCGCTGACGATACGGTGCGTGTACTCGCCGGTCACATCCATTGATGCGCTGCGGCCCTTGCCCTTGGCGTAATCCTCGGCCTCGATGCGGCGCTTCAAGCCCTGGATCTGCTCGCCATAAACGGCCGCGCCCTTGAGCACCATCTTGAAGCCGTTGTAGTCCTTCGGGTTGTGGCTGCCCGTGACCATGATGCCGCTGCTGCAGCCGTGCTTGGCGCGCGTGGCGGCCACGTAATAAAGCATCGGCGTGGTCACGGCGCCGCAGTCGACGACATCGAGGCCGGTCGAGCGCAGGCCTTTGATCAGCGCGGCCACGAGGCCGGGGCCGGAGATGCGGCCATCGCGGCCGACAGCGACGGCCTTTTCGCCGAGAGCGAGCGCCTCGGTGCCGAAGGCTCGGCCGAGATGCTCGGCGAAGCTTTCGTCGATGGTGCTGCCGACAACACCGCGGATGTCGTAGGCCTTGAAGATCGATGCGGCAACTTGCATGGTGTATTTTTCTCAGTGATCAGATCGGCCGGCATTGTAGGCATCGGGCTCGCCCTCACTGACGCCGCTGTGTCTTGTCGTTAGCATCACGCATTCGCTTCATGCCATGTCCACGCAGAACCCAACCCTTTTCCTCATCACGCTGACGGCGCTGGCCCTCTGCCAGGCCGCCCGCGCTGCCGAGCCGCCCGTGGAGCCCGCGACGCCCGGCATCCAATGCGGCAGCGCCAACCAGCTCACCTGGATCACGAGTCAGTTCCCGCCACTGATCTGGAAGAACGCGCAAGGGCCGCAGGGCTATGCCCATGTGCTGATCGAGAAGATGGCCGAGCGCATGGGCCGGCGCGTCGAGCTGGAGTTCTATCCCTGGGCACGCGTGCTGCGCATGGTGGAGGATGGCCCGGGCTGCGCCACCGTGCCGCTGGCGCGCACGCCCGATCGCGAGAAGCGTTTTCGCTGGCTGGCGCCGCTGGTTTATTCGCCCTATGTTTTCTACGGCAAGGCGGGCGCGCCGATTGATGATCTGGAGACGCTGCGCAAGAGCCGTATCGGGGTCATCCGCGCCTCGGCTTCCAAGGCCTGGCTCGTCAAGCAGGGCTTCACCCAGCTGATCGAGACCAAGGACCACAGCGATCTTGTGCGCATGGTGAACAACGGCAGCATCGACGCGATGTTTGCGTTCGAGGAATCGATGGCTGGCGCGATCGACGCCTACGACTACAAGATGGAGCCGCTGCGCGCGGGGCTGCACTTGGGCGGCGCGAATTACTACATCGCCGCATCGCTCGATCTTTCGGACGAAGAGTTCAACCAATGGCAGCAGGCCTGGCGTGAGCTCTACCGCGACGGCACCCTGGCCCAGCTGCAGCGCCAGTACAAGATCAGGTCCGATCGCATGCCCAGGTAGATGTCCGTTTATGGCGAGTATTGGGCCGCCTTGGGTCCTAAGATTGCCGTCATGGATGCACTTGATGCCACTGCCTGCTACCCGGCCCTCATGGCCCGCGACGCGCGTTTTGACGGGCGCTTCTTCGTCGGCGTCACCTCCACCGGCGTGTACTGCCGGCCGATCTGCCGGGTGCGTACGCCCAAGCTGGCCAACTGCCGCTTCTTCGGCTCGGCCGCCCAAGCTGAGGCGGCCAGCTTTCGGCCCTGCCTGAAATGTCGGCCCGAGCTGGCGCCGCGCTCGGCCTTCACGACCATGGATGCATCGAGCCAGCTGGCCCGCGAAGCGGCGCGACTGATTGAATCGGGCGAGAGCTCGATGACGGCGCTGGCCGGCCGCGTGGGCATCACCGACCGCCACCTGCGCCGCATCTTCGCCACCGAGCACGGCGTCACGCCTTTGCAATATGTGCAGACGCGCCGCCTGCTGCTGGCCAAGCAGTTGTTGACCGACAGCGCGCTCTCGGTTGCGCAGGTCGCGCTTGCCTCGGGATTCGAGAGCCTGCGCCGTTTCAACGCCGCCTTCGTTGAGCATTACCGCTTGCAGCCCACCGCCATGAGACGCGCGGGCGGCCAGGCCGCCGTGCCCGTGCTGCGTCTGCACTGCCGGCAGCCTTACGACGTCGACGGCCTGCTGCGTTTTCTGGATGCGCGAGCCGTGCGCGGCGTCGAGCGGATCGACATTGCTAACGCCGTGATCGAGCGCAGTGTGCTGCTCCATCACCAAGGCCAGGCTTTGCGCGGCAGCCTGCGTGCGGCCTTCACGCGGCCGGGTACCGTGGAAGTGCAACTGAGTCCGGGTCTGTGGCCCGCCGTGGCCAGCTTGTTGCCGATGCTGCGCCGCTGGCTCGATCTGGACGCCGACCCGACTGCCATTGCCGCAGCCCTGCCTGAAGGATCGCCGCCCGGCTTGCGTCTGCCCGGCGCGCTCGATCGCTTCGAACTGGCCGTGCGTGCCGTGCTGGGTCAGCAGGTGACGGTGGCCGCAGCGCGCACGATTGCCGGGCGTTTCGTCGAACGTTTTGGCGTGCCGCTGGAGGATGGCCTGATCGGCTTTCCCGAGCCGCAGACCATCGCCCAGGCGCCGATCGAACAGATCGCCGAGCTGGGCATCATCCGCCAGCGCGCCGCGGCTCTAAAGGCGATTGCGGCGGCCTGGCCGGACCTGCTGTTCGCGCGTGGTGCCTTGCTGACCGAAGCGAATCTGGAGCAGGCACTGAGTGAGTTGGAAGCCTTGCCCGGCATCGGCCCCTGGACCGCCCGCTACATGCTGATGCGCGGCTGGAGCTGGCCCGACGCCTGGCTTGTCGGCGACGTGGCGCTGAAGAAAGCGCTCGGAGGAATCATCGGCACAGGCGACGAATTCCGCCCTTACCGCAGCTATGCCGTGCTGCATTTCTGGAGGACTCTGGCATGAACAACATCAGCAAGCACCACGTTCGGCAATGCCGCATCGAGACACCGTTAGGGCCCATGCTCGCCACGCGCAGCGAGCGAGGACTTTCGGGCCTGTGGTTCGACGATCAGAAGCACCATCCGGGCGATATCGACGCGCCCAGCGGCGACGATCCCCTGTTCGAGTCATTGCGCCGTGCACTGGCCGCTTATTTCGAAGGCCGGCCCGTGCCCCGGCTGCCGCTGGATCCACAAGGCACGGATTTCCAGCGCGCGGTCTGGCAGGCATTGTTGGAGATTGCGCCCGGTGAGGTCGACAGCTATGGCAGCATTGCGGCCCGGCTCGGTCGCCCGAAAGCGGCGCGGGCGCTGGGCGCAGCCGTCGGGCGCAACCCGATTTCCATCCTCATTCCCTGCCATCGCGTGCTGGGCAGCACCGGTGAACTAACCGGTTATGCCGGCGGCATCGAACGCAAGAAGGCCTTGCTCGAACTTGAAACCCACTGACTTCCTCCAGCTGATCGGCCTGGCTGCCATCTGGGGCAGCTCCTTTTTGTTCATGCGGCTCGGTGCCCATGATTTCGGCCCGGTGCCGATGACCTTTCTGCGCGTGACCCTGGCCAGCCTGGTGCTGCTGCCGCTGCTGGCCTGGCGCGGCGGTCTGGCGCAGATGCGCAAGTCCTGGCGGCAGATGCTGGTGCTGGGCCTGGTGAACAGCGCCTTGCCCTTTGCCTGCTTCGTCTTCGCGGCGCTTTCCATCACGGCCGGCATGTCCAGCATCCTCAATGCCACGACGCCGTTGTTCGGTGCCGTGGTGGCGGCGGTGTGGCTCGGCGAGAAACTCACGCCAGTGCGTGCGCTCGGGCTCTTGATCGCCTTCGCAGGCGTGATCTTCCTGGCCTGGGAGCATGCCGAGTTCAAGCCCGGCGGCAGCGGCTGGGCCGTGGTGGCCTGCCTGTTCGCGGCGGCTTGCTACGGCGTGGCTGCGTGCTACACCAAGCGCTTCATCAAGGGCGTGGGGCCGTTGGCGATCTCGACGGGCAGCCAGATCACGGCAGCACTGTGGCTGCTGGTGCCGGCCGTGATGCAGTGGCCGGCCCGCATGCCAGGTCCGCAGGCCTGGATGGCGGTCACGCTGCTCGCGGTCCTGTGCACGGCGCTGGCCTACGTCATCTACTTTAGGCTGATGCTGCGCGTGGGCCCAACGAACGCGATTGCCGTGACCTTCCTGACGCCCATATTCGCCGTGCTGTGGGGTTATGTGTTCCTGGGCGAGGCGCTGGAGCCGCGCATGGCCGTGGGCTGCGTCATCGTGCTGTTCGGTACTGCGCTCGGTTTGGGCGTTATCAAATTCAACGGTCTCAGCCGCCAGGCCCGCCAACCTTGATCTTGCGATAGAGCGTGCTGCGGCCGATCCCCAGTTGGCGCGCGGCCATCGAAAGATTGCCGGCGCAGGATTGCACGGCCGCCTCGATCGCGTGCTTCTCGGCTTCGCGCAGGGTGGTCATGCGGTCCACCATCGGCGCCGGAGCCAGCGTGGCGGCGAGCGTGTAAGCGGCGCGGCTGCCGTCGGCTTCCTCGGGCAGGGCGATGGCCTGGCCTTCCGCGCCGCCGGGCGTGTAGCGCAGATGCAGTTGCTCGCTGATACCGCCGCTGTGCAGCGGCACGCTGACGGGCAGCACGGTGTCGCGGGCCAGGTCCAGCAGCTGATGGGCTTGCGGGCCCAGCAGGCCGGCCAGGCCTTCACGGCGCAGGCGCTGCATGCCTTCGCCCAGCAACTCCATGGCGCGGTGATCGGCGCCGAGCCAGCGGCCTTGCGCGTCGATGGCCAAGCGCCCTTCGGCCGGCGTGCCCAGGGACCACGCGCGCGGATGAAACTGCAGGCAACCCTGGCCGCTGAAGCGGTCGTTGAAGCAGGCCTGCTCGATCATGCGCGCCGTCATGCCGACCAGGGCCAGGCTGTGCGGGTGGTAGCCACGTCGCTCAGTCGCAATGCCGATCACGCCCTTGAGCCCGCCCTTGTGGTCGAACACCGGTGCGGCCACGCAGGACAGGAAGTGCAGGGCGCGCAGGAAGTGCTCGGCGCCGTGGATCATCGTGGGCCGCTCGTTCATCAGGCAGGTGCCCACCGCGTTCGTGCCGCGACTGGCCTCGGACCACGAGGCGCCCACCATCAGGCCGACCGCGCGCATGCGCTCGATGAAGCCGCCGTCGCCGGCCAGATGCAGGATGACGCCGCTCGCGTCGGCCAGCATCACGAACTGACGTGCCGGGCCGAGCTGTTCGACCAGCATTTCCATCAGCGGGGCAGACTGGCCCAGCAGGCGCGCGTGACGCTCGCGGTGCGCGCGCAGCGCTTCGTGCGTCAGGGCATCGGGGCCGATCGATGTTTGCGGGCACAGGCCAAAGGCTGCGCTGCGTGCGTGCGAAGTGGCGATGGCCTGCGTCTGTGCGCCATCACCCAGCAGGCGTTGCGCGGTCGCATTGATCACCGCGCCCTGCGATTGAACCATCGCTGTCTCCCTTCAAGATCGCGAGAAGTCTTGCTGCAGCCGTAAGGGCTGTTCTTCCTACTGCAAGAGCCGGACAGAGGTCCGGCTGGGGGCCCGGCGACTATGGCCGAGCCGGCTCTTCTAGACAATCAAGGGCAGACCCTGGTATCGGTCCCATTTTGATCGAATCTGATCGCCTATCGCACAGGTGTGCAGCACGGGCGTCAGTGGAAGCTAGGCGTTACTCGTTGCCCGCACTTCTTCAATCGTGGTCACCCCGGACAGCACTTTCTCGATGCCGTCCTGACGCAGGGTGCGCATGCCTTCTTCCAGGGCCGCCTGTGCGATCTCCTCGGCGCGGGCGCCGGTCTGGATCATGCGGCGCATGTTCTTGGAAACGGTCAGCAGCTCGTGCAGGCCGGCACGGCCCTTGAAGCCGGTGTTGTCGCACTTGGCGCAGCCCTTGCAGTGGTAACGCTGGAGCTTGCCGTTCTTGCCGTAGGTCTCCAACCACTGGGCATACAGCTTGGCGCCGTCGGGGCGCGCATCGGCCTTGAAGACGTGAAGGTAGTCGCTGAGCAACTCGTCCGCCTGCACGCCCGACAACTCACCGGACTCCTTGCAATGCGAGCACAGCTTGCGCACGAGACGCTGCGCCAGCACGGCAAGCAACGAGTCGGCGAAGTTGAAAGGGTCCATGCCCATGTCCAGCAGGCGCGTGATGGTTTCGGGCGCGCTGTTGGTGTGAAGCGTGGACATCACCAGGTGGCCCGTCAGCGAGGCTTCGACGGCGATCTCGGCCGTTTCCTCGTCGCGGATCTCGCCGACCATGATCACGTCCGGGTCGGCGCGCAGGAAGCTGCGCAGGGCCTTGGCAAAGGTCCAGTCGATCTTGGGATTCATCTGCACCTGGCGCAGGCCGGCCTGGGTGATTTCCACCGGGTCTTCGGCCGTCCAGATCTTGCGCTCGGGCGTGTTGATGAAGCCCAGCGCCGAGTGCAGGGTGGTGGTCTTGCCCGAACCTGTGGGGCCGACGCAAAGCACCATGCCGTAGGGGCGCGAGATGGCGTTCTTCAGCTCGGACAGATTGCGCGGCGAGAGGCCGATATTGTCCAGCGGCAGAGGCCGGCTGGACGCCAGCAAACGCATCACTACGTCTTCCAGACCGTTGTTGGTCGGGATGGTGGCCACGCGCAGTTCGAGCTTGTGCTGCGAAGAGAACTTGGAGAAGTTGATCTTGCCGTCTTGCGGCTTGCGGCGTTCGGAGATGTCCAAGTCGCACATGATCTTGATGCGCGCGATCATGGCGTTGCGGTAGGTGTGCGGCAGCTCCAGGTAGGGCTGCATGATGCCGTCCCTGCGGAAGCGGATGCGGACCTTCTCCTTGCCCGGCTGGGCTTCGATGTGGATGTCGGAGGCGCCCATATTGGCGGCCTCGCCGATCATGGTGTTGATCAGTCGAACCAGGGAGTTATCACTCTGCTCGATGGCAGCTTCGTCGTCGCGGTGATCGTGTTGCTCGACATCGCGCTCCAGCGTCTCCATGAGCTTGCCGGAGGTGTCGCTGCCCTGGAAGTCAAGCGTGAAGGAGGGCAGGTTGACATCGGTGCGCGAGACGGTCTCGCCGCTGAAGCGCTCATAGGCCGAGGGAATTGCAAATTGCAGCGTGCCGACCTTGGATAGCGTGGGCGTGACCTTGAGCTGCGAGATGAACTCGATCTCGTCGAGCGCGTCGCGCCGCGTCGGGTCTTCCATGGCCACGATGAGACGGCCGTCGCGCAGCAGCAGGGGCAGCACTTCGAGCCGCTTGGCCACCGCGTAGGGCAGCTTGTTGACGGCATCCGGTTCGACCGGGAAATGCTCGACGTCGACGAGCGGATAGCCCATCTTGCGGGCCAGGGCCGACTGCAGCGCCTGGCGTGTGACCACGCCCTTGCGCACCAGCAGTTCGCCCAGCGGCACGGTGCGGTCCAGGCGTTGCTGCGCCAGGGCTTCGTCCAGCTGCTCCTGGCTGACCAGCTCAAGCGCCAGCAGGGCCTCGCCGATGCGCACCATGGGCATCTTGGCCTGCTGCTCGATGGCCTGCATCAGCTGGTCGGCCGTGACGGCCTGCTTGGCCACCAGAATATCGCCGACGCGGCGCGAGCGCAGGTCGGCCTGCTCGTTCGCTGCGGCTTCCACTTGCTCGCTGGTGGCGGCGTGGTCCTTGATCAGCATCTCGCCAATGCGTTCACCGATCTCGAAATGATCGAGCACCTCGGCCGGCACGAAGACGCGCAGCACCGAGTCGTCGGCGTCCGATACGGGCGGGAACAGGAAGAGGCCGAGATTGTCGTGCAGGTGGCCGATGGTCACGCCGCGCAGTTCGCCGCCGCCGATGAAGTTCAGCTTGAACTCGGTGCGCGGACGCTCGTCCAGCCTCAGCGTGTCCTTGGGCTCGGTTTTCATCGGCCGGCCGACGGCCACCGGGCGGAGCAGCTTGAGCGCGCGGAACTGGGTGAACTTCAGCGGCACGGCGCTGCGGGCCGGCGGCACGTTGATGTGGGCCAGGCGCTCATGCGGCGCCATCAGGATGATGTGGCCGCCGCTGCGGCTGTTGTTCAGGCCGAGGATTTCGCAGGGTTCGGGCGCGAGCTGCTGTGCGGGCTGCGGATAGGCAGCATAGGGCGGCGTGGGCCAACGAAAGTCGACCACGGGCTCTTGCGTGACGGTCGCGGTCTTGGCCTTGCCGGCCGGCTTGTCGTCGGGCAGGTCGATCGTCCAGCTCAACGGGGATAAATCTGGCATCGAAAGTCTCCGGCGGCCGATCCGCCGCACCTAAGAGAATGTATAGGCAAACCGTCCAACTAACGAGGTAGTTACAGGGATGGAGAGCATGAACAACAGCACGTCCTACGGCCAATCCTGGTTTGACCGTGGCGTGATGTGTACAGATGTTTCAGCGGCCGGCTTTCGCGTGGCCTTCAGTCGCTACTCCTCCGCGGAGGTTTCCGAATATCGTCGCCAGCGCGCGTTGGCCTTTTGCATGAGTTCGAGCTGGCGCATGAAGGCCGGGCAGAACTTGCAGATCCAGAGATGGAGGCGGACGGCCGCGCGGTCGCGCAGAGGCAGGGGTTCTTCCAGAGATTGCAGCGCCAGATGCGTGACTTCTTTGCAGGTGCGCTTGAGGATGTACTTCATGTCTTGGAGGAAAACCAGTTGAGCTGCAGGCACTCGCGCAGGCGCAGGCGGGCTCGGTGCAGCATGACCCACAGGTTCGTCGGGCTGATGGCCAGGACCTTACAGATCTCCTCGGTGTCCAGCTCCAGCCATTCGCGCATCATGAACAGCCGGCCCTGTTGGCCGGGGAGTTTTTCCACGCAGGCTTCGAGCACGCGCATGAAGTCGATCTGGGCCAGGCAGTGCTCGGGGTCGCCCCAATCCTGCGGCGGTTCGCGCCAATGGCCGTCGGGTTTGAACAGGGATTCGTCGAGGTCTTCGCCGTCCTCTGCGGTCAGCGACATCTCGCGGCTGTTGCGGCGAACCTGGTCCACGAGCTTGTGCTTGAGGATGCCGATCAGCCAGGTCTTGAGCTGCGAGCGACCGGCAAAACTCTGAGGCTTTTCGAGCGCGGCGAGCAGCACTTCGGACACCGCGTCCTCGGCCCAGGCACTGTTGCGCAGTTGGAGCTGGGCGTACTTCAGCAGCACGGGGCGCAGGGTCTCAAGTTCGACGGCGAAGGAAATCATTGGCGCGCAGTGTAAGGAAGTCGCGGCCTCTTGCGACTTCAGCAGCGTCGGCAGATCATGCCGCACCCTTCAACCCATAGGAGCTTCCTCATGCAACACAAGCACATCCTCGCCTCCGGCCTTGCCGCCGCTCTTGCACTGGGCCTCGTCGCCCAAGCTCAGGCCGACGACAAGACACCCAAGGAGAAGTGCTATGGCATCGCCAAAGCCGGCCAGAACGATTGCTCCAACCTCAGCGGCAGCCATTCCTGCGCCGGCCAGGCCAAGGCCGACAGTGCGGCCGATGACTGGAAGTATGTGAACAAGGGCAGCTGCAAGGCCGCCGGCGGTCTGTCGGCTGACGAGGCCAAGGCGAAGATGAAGAAGTGATCGACGGACATGACGGGCATCGGCTGGCGCCAGCCGCACTATGAGCAGTTGCTGAGCGAGCGGCCCGCCCTGGACTTCATCGAAGTCCATTCCGAGAACTTCTTCGCCGAAGGCGGCGCGGCGCTGGCCACGCTGATGCAGGGACGGGCGCATTACCCCGTCAGCCTGCATGGCGTGGGCCTTTCGCTGGGTTCGGCAGCGGGCTTGGATCCGCTGCATCTCGATCGTCTTGCGCGTCTGGTCGAACGGGTGGAGCCGTTGCGCGTCTCCGATCACGCGAGCTTTGCCCGCGTGGGCAGCGGCCTGCATGCATCCGACCTGTTGCCGATTGTCTTTGATGAAGAAAGCCTCGCGCTGATGGTTCGCCATGTCGATCAGGTGCAGCAGCGCCTGAAGCGAACCATGC
>FSVW01001606.1_pt1 | contig 10048 bp, 11 predicted proteins | sample 1637551 | NCBI WGS metagenome assembly FSVW01 (sample SAMEA3914814, study PRJEB12502) | metagenome | biome: forest; material: soil | place: USA | collected 2011-09-16 | depth 0.1 m | reverse complement strand
CCCCTGAGCGGACCCGCGGCCGCGACCTCGGCTGCGATTCCCTCCCGCCCCGTCCCGCCTCACTCGCCGCCGCCCGCCTGCTCGATGCGGTCGCGCCCGCTTTCTTTGGCGCAATACAGGGCCGCATCGGCACGGCGCAGCAGCGCATCGGCCGTCTCGCCCCAGATCGCCTGGGCCAGGCCGCCGGAGCAGGTGTAGCCGCGATCGGGCTGCTCGCCCAGCGGCCGGGCCTGGCGCACGCGGGCGAGCAGGCGTTCGAGCACCGCGCGGGCCTCGCCAACGCCGGCCGCCGGCAGGATCAGCAGGAACTCCTCGCCCCCCATGCGCGCGCAGCCATCTTCGCGGCGGATGGAGCCTTGCAGCTGCCGCGCGAAATCGACGATCACCTGGTCGCCGGCCGCATGGCCGAGCGTGTCGTTGACGTCCTTGAAGCCATCCAGGTCCAGTGAGGCGATGCACAGCGGCCAGGACTCGCCGTGGGCCAGCGCAGCCTGCAGCAACTGCATGCCGTGGCGCCGGTTGCTGAGGCCGGTCAAAGCATCGGTCTGCGCGGCGGCCAGCGCCTTCGCATGAGCCTGGCGCAGCGAACGGCTGTCCTGACGCAGGCAGGTGATGTCGTTGGCGACGCAGTACATCCAGCCGTTGGCATGCACGGTCTCGGTCATCCAGAGCCAGCGGCCGTCGCAGAGATCGGCCTCGAAGGCGCGAAAAGGCAGCTTGCCCCGCCGTGAGGTGACGGCAGCCAGCCAGCCTTCGATGTCGTCGCTCTCGATCAACGCGCCTTCGCGCCGGGCGTGGCTGCGGCGCATCATGTCGGCCCAGCTGATGCCATCCTGCGCCCCGACCTTGTAGGCCTGGCGATAGGCCCGGTTGGCATGCCGCAGGACATCCTGCGCATCGAACAGGGCGAGCAGCACCGGGCTCTCTTCCTGCATCGTCAACAAGATCTGGTCCAGATCGGGCGCAGGCCCGGGCGGCGCTTCAGGGTCTGACATTCGCAACTCCAGCGGATCAGGCATTCTCTGGCATCCGCCCCAGGTCGGGATCAGCTTCCGACTGCGGCGCCGGCCTGTATCGGCCTTTATCGGCCAGCCCCTCTGCGGCATTCACGCTTTTGCGGCCCGCCGATTGCCAACGGCGGGCATGGCCGCCTGAAAACATCGGAATACGATGGGCGCTGTTGGACTGGGCAAATAAGGAGCCTGCAATGAAATGGGAAGGCGAGCGCGAGAGCGATAACGTCGAAGATGGACGGAGCAGCAGCGGCGGTGGCGGCGGCGGATTCGGTTTCGGTGGCGGCAGCGTGGGCATCGGCGGCATCGCGGTGGCGCTGCTGGCCTCCTGGGCCTTCGGCATCAACCCGCTGACGGTGCTGGGCCTGATGTCGGGCGGCGGCCACGCGCCGGTCCAGCAGCAGGCGCCCACGCCGACGAGCAAGCCGGCGGATCCGTCGGCACGTTTCGTCTCGGTCGTGCTGGCCAGCACCGAGGATGCCTGGACGGCCTACTTCGCCCGCAGCAACCAGAAGTACGCGCCGCCGCACCTGCACCTGTTCCGCGGCCAGACTTCCACCGCCTGCGGCGCCGGCCAGGCCGCGACGGGGCCCTTCTACTGCCCGGCCGACCAGAAGGTCTACATCGACCTGGGCTTCTTCGACACGATGCGCACCCAGCTGGGCGCGCCGGGCGAATTCGCCCAGGCCTATGTGATTGCCCACGAGGTCGGCCATCACGTGCAATACCTGCTCGGCACCTCCGCCAAGGTGGACCGCTATCGCCAGCAGCATTCGCAGCGCGAAGGCAACGCGATCAGCGTGAAGCTGGAGCTGCAGGCCGATTGCTATGCGGGCATCTGGGCCAACCTGACCCAGCAGAGCAAGCACTGGCTGGAAGCTGGCGACGTGGAGCAGGCGCTCAACGCCGCCTCGCAGATCGGCGACGACACCTTGCAGCGCAAGGCGCGCGGGACGGTGATGCCCGAGAGCTTCACCCACGGCAGCAGCGCGCAGCGGGTGAGCTGGTTCAAGCGGGGTTTCGACAGCGGGCAGTTGAAGGAGTGCAACACCTTCGACGCGGCGCAGCTTTAGGACAACCCAGCTTCGTCTTCAGTCGAGCAGCGAGACGGTCGGGTAGCGCGCCGCGATGGCGGCGACCGTGCCGTCGCGCCGCATGCCCTCCCATGCCTGCAACAGGCGGGCGTAGAGCGCGGGTCCGCTGCTGCGGCTCAGGGCCATGTAGAGCTTGTTGTCGGAGATCTTGACCGTGGGCTCCACGAGCTCGAAGTCATAGCCGAAGCGCGCAAAGGTGGCGGCGGCGACGGCACTGTTCAGCGCGGCCAGTTGGTCGCGCTCGGCAAAGAATTTGCGCAGCAGCGCGGCATGGTCGGGGCTGCGGTCGAGTTGCTTGCCCAGCTCGAAGCCCCTGGCCAGCAGATCGCGCTCGGTCGCATCTTCGCGGATCACCGCAATACGGTAGGCGCGGGCGGCCTCCAGCGTGCTCGCATGGATGTCGGGCCGCGACTTCAGGCGGTAGAGAAAGGCGCGCCGCGCGGCGGTCGGGCCGATCCAGTAGAAGCCCGGCTCGCGCTCGGCCAGCCGCACCATGCTGACGACCAGCACCCGCGGCTCCGACTGGGCGCGCTGGTAGATGCGGCTCCATGAGTTGAACTCGACCTGCCCACCCAGGTGGCTGCGCTGCAGCAACTCCTGCATCAGCTCGACCGCGTAGCCGGTGGGCTTGCCATCGGCGTCCTGGTAGGAATAGGGCACGACCGGCTCGAGCAGCACGGTCAGCGGCGCGGCTGCGACATCGCTTTCGACGGCCGGGTGCGCATGCACGCGGCCGGCGCCAGTCATCATCCCCAGGACCAGGACGACCAGAACCATCAGATTGCTGCTGCCCACGCTTCGCTTTGCCATCGTCCGCCTCAGCTGCAACGTCGCCATCGCCGAAAGCGGCTCCATGCGTGCAACTTGACGATTATGTTCGCGCCGGCACCGCGGGATCATTGGGGAATCGCTGCATCCAGGCCTTTCGGCCCAGGTGGATCAAGACGAGGTAGAAAGGCATGCGCAGATAGTGCGAGCGCACGTACAGCAGCCAGCGCGCCAGCCCGGTCCAGCGGCTGTCGCAGCTCGGATGATTCGGCCGCAGCGCGAGCGCGAGCAGGCGTGCCATCCAGGCACGGCCGAGGCTGCGCGGACGCAGCGCATCGATCTCGGCGGCCAGCGCCGCGGGCCAGGGCGCTCCGAAGAGACGCTGCTGATGGAAAAGCGCATGGTGCAAAGGCACCTGCAGGCCCAGCGAGCGGGCACGCGCGAGTAGCGCCGGCCAGAAGCCTGCACCCTCGGTCTGCTCGAAATGGTGCAACAGGTCGCGCAGGTCCAGCAGGTCTCGCAGGCCTTTGTCGAATTCGCCTTCCTGGAACAGATGGACGGCGCTGTGCAGCACCATGTCGACCGGCGCAAGCACGAAGACGCCTGGGCAATCGGGGATCGGGCGGGCCTGCTGCAGCAACGCGGCGCCATCGATCTTGTAGCGGGAGGTCGGTGGAGCGATCGTGTGGTGCAAGTCGATCACCGACAGGCGCTGCACATGGCGCAGCGGCGGGATCTCATGCGACCAGCGGCGGTAGTACATCTGGTTGTAGGCGTCGCGTTCGTCGCTGATCCAGCCGGCGCCGAAGAGTGCGGATTCGGCCTCCTCGATCCGATCGCGGGGGACGAGGAAGTCGATGTCGGAGAACAGGCGACCGGTGGCGGGCGGCAGGCCGGCTCGCAGGTAGGCCGCGCCCTTGAGCAGGACGACGGGAATGCCGGTGCCGTCCAGCGCACGATGGATCGCTTCGACCTCCCAGAGCACTTCGTGCCGCTGGCGCTCGACCAGGCGCAGCGAACTGAGCAACTGGAACCGCGGCCCGGCTGGCAGTTGCTCCAGCCAGCCCGACGCGCGCGCCTGCGTGGCCAGGCGCGCCAGCAGGTGCGCGCGCATCGCTTGTGCCAGGACCAGCTCCCACTGGCGCGGCGACCATTCGAGCAGAAGTCGCGGTGAGCCGAAGACGGGGGTGAGCAGGTCGATGGTCATTGCTCGCCGCCAGACGCGTTCGCCAGATCGTCGAAGATCGCCACCGCATCGTCCAGTTGGCTGTAGCGGAAGTCGTAGCAGTCGCTGGCATCGACCAGATCGCTCAACGCATTGAAGCCGTCCAGGCCAAGCAGCAGATAGTTGAAGGCGTTGCGGCCCAGTTCCATCGCGCTGTCGGCCGTGGAGCGCGGGCTCAGCACCGCCGGCGCGCCGGCCTCATAGCGCGGAAAGACCAGCCAGCGCGGCCGGGCAGTCTCCTGCATGCGCCGGACGTAGGCCTGCGGCACTTTCATGTGCGTGACCGAGCCCTTGATCGTTCCATGGGTGACCGCGTTGAACACGGCGGCAGGCTCGAACTGTCGGATCACCTCGACCGACTGGTTCTTCAGGCTGACGGGCCGTACCAGCGGCGTGATACGGCGATCGGCCTCGTGCAGCGAAACCAGGGCCAGTTCATCGGTCAACAAGCGCCAGCCGCGCAGCAGCAGGCCGGCGCACAACGTGCTCTTGCCGGAACCGGGCGGAGCCGGCAGGACCAGCGCGCAACCGTTTCGCTCCAGCACGGCGGCGTGCAGCATCAGGTATTCATGCGCATGGCCCGCGATGCACCAGTTCATCGCCCATTCCATCTGCGGGTAGGCATGGTCGGCGGGTAGCGGCTCGAAAGGCCGGTGCGCATTGAAGAGAACCCGCACCTGCGGACGCCACCAGCGATGCAAGCCGGTGCCCGGCAGCAGGTCGAGCGGATAGTCCGCGAATTCATCTTCGCCAAGCAGCGGATAGTCGCCGTAGAGCAGCGCCATGCCGGTGGCGATCGACCGGATCGGTGATCGGATGCGGAATCCGAAAGGCCCGCTGCGGACGCCCAAGCCGGGCCCGGCCAGGCGCCGGGCGACCTCGCCCTCGCTCAATGCATCAAGATTCATCAGACCCTGCTGTGTACCAGGCCTGATTGTCGCAAGCGCTCAAGGATGTCGGGCAGACGGGAGAAGCGCTCTTTCGAGGAGGAATCCTCGGCATCGAGGCCCAGTTCGCCGGAGATCGCAGTCTCGATGGCGCCGAGCGTCGCCGGGGCATCTTCCAGCACCATCAACGACAGGGCTGTCAGCGTATCCAGCCGATGGGTCTGGCCCGAACCGCGATCGAACACCAGCCATTCGTCGCCCCAGCGGCGCCAGTGGAATTCGACCAGGGGTAGCAATCGCCAGGCTTGCGACCGCTCGGTGTCGGGAGGGAAGGTCAAGGCATCGGCGCTGGGCTTGTGTCGTCAGCGTGCTCGGTTCAGCTATCGGCAGTCTGGATGGTCTTGAAGAGCGAGATTGCACGCGACTTGTTCGCGTTCACGTACCAATCGAGCACGCCGTTGAGGCCGCCGGTCTTGGTGTGCGGATAGGGGAACACGCCGGCGCCGGCCAAATAGCAGGTCGCGCCATTGAAGTAGGCCGCGATCCAATGGGCACAGTCGCCGTAGCTCGTCGGATTCTGGAGAATCGTCAGGCAGGTCGTCGTCGATTTGCAGGGCGACGGATAGTCGCCAAAAATGTCTTTGTAGCAAGTCTTGCTCGGCTTGCAGCCGTTCGGCCAGCTCGTCTGATTGCACCAGTACTTGACGCTCTTTCCGCAGGCAGGAACCTGGGTGATGCCGCCGCCAGCCGCAAATGAATGGGCCGCGGACTGCGAGCCCGAAACCGTCGCGATCACAGTACCGCCCGTCTGGTTGTGGCACGTCAGCACCGTGGAACCGGCAAGCGACTGAAGTGGCACTGCCGCGGCGAGCACGGCCCCCCCTTTGCCCAAACCTGAGAGCAAGGCACGCCGACGGCCCAGCGCATTCAGGCTCAGCGGCGCTTGCGATTCATCTTTGGGAAAAGATGCTTCGGGCTTGTTGGACATTCAGGGCCTCCGTTTTTTCGGAATTCGCGCCGGGCTGGCATCCTTCGACCGTGGAGTCGCGGGATCCTGCACAGGTCGGATCGAACTGTTTCAATCAAATTTCATACCCATCCCGCCAAACGCAAGCATGGATTGAGACTACAAGCAAGGTCTGGGCCCGAGCTAATTTGTCCCAATTATCAGCTACTTACGAAACTCCGGGTCCGACATCACCCCTAAGAAATAGGGCAAATGTAAGGAATTTCGACAGCGTAACCCACGTACTAGGGATAGACGTTCGGATTTAACCCGAAAGCAGGTCGACCGCGTCCCCCGCGCCTCAGGGGTGGCGGTCTTTCAGTGGCTTGATGCGCAACGCCCATACGACGCCCGCCACCAGCAAGGCAACGCCGAGCAGGGTCAGCGCCTGCGGCGAGCGCGATTGCCACACGAAGGCATAGGCCAGCGCCGACAGGGTCTCGAAGACGATCAGTTGACCGGCCAGCGTGGTCGGCAGGCGCTGGCTCGCCTCGTTCCAGCACAGCGTGCCCAGCCAGGACGCAAACAAGCCCACCGCCAGCATCAAGCCGACAAAGGCCCAGGGGTGAGGGCCCAGGGGCATGGTGAATTTCGGCGCCAGCAAGGGCTCCCGCACAAGGAAGATGACGACAAGACCGAACAGGGCCATTGGCAGCGTCACCAGGCCCTGGGCCGTGGCCCAGACGCGCGGCGAAGCCGGCTTTGCCACGCGTTTGTCCGCATCCATGCTCGACATCTCGCCCTGCGCACGCAACCAATCGGCATTGCGGATCGGATACCAGGTCCAGCAGGCGACCGCGGCCACGGCCAGTGCCGCCCCCTGGGCATATCGAGTCAACTCGCCACCCGAGGCGTCGGCAAGTGCGGCGAGTTCCGTCTGGTTGACGCAGGCGATTCCCAGCCCGATCAACAGCAGTGAAGGCGCAAGGTGCAGCCACGGCAGCCGCCCGTCGCGGCGCTGATCGCGAATATTGGAGGTGATCGCAATCACCGCCGGCAAGGTGCCGATGATGACGGTCGGCAACGGGCCACCGGCGCGTTGGATTGCTGCAGAAAGGCAGAGGTAATAAAGGAAGTTGCCGATCGCGCTGAGCTTGCAGGCCTCCCACCAATCGGCGCGGCGCAGCTGCCGCAAAGCGCGCCAGTCCATCAGCGCCAGCGGCACGGCGATCAAACCGAAGGCCAGGTAGCGGCCAACGGCCAGCATCGCTGGCGGGTAGTCCGGCAGCATCAACGGGGCGACGAAGACCAGGCCCCACATCAATCCGGCGGCGAGAGCAAAGAAGAGACCTTTCAACATCGCCTGACTATGCCAGCCGCAACATATAGGCCTCCGGAACCCCGATTCCGGGGTTGGAAACGGCGCCCAAACGTCCCCCTACTTCGTGGTTCAAGCCTCTGGCCGAATTCTCGGTCGATGGGCAGCGCAGTTTCGTGCCGCTGCCGGCTGCGCGATGCTTGAATGGGGACTGAACTGGTGCGTCGCCGCCCATGCCCATCAATACCTTGCTGATCCACGCGGCAGCGCTCGAGATGAATGGCCGTGCCGTGCTGCTGCCAGCGCCGCCCGGTTCCGGCAAAAGCACCTTGTGTGCGGGCCTGCTGCACCGCGGCTGGCGCCTCCTGTCGGACGAACTCGCCCTGCTGGACATGCAGACCGCGCTGCTCACCGGCATGGCGCGCCCGGTGAATCTGAAGAACGCATCCATCGACCTGCTTCGGACCTTCGAGCCGCGGGACGTGCTGACACCCGCGGCTCCCAACACGAGCAAGCGGACGGTCGTGCTGATGCGCCCGTCAGCGACAGCCGTCAGGCGCGTCTGCGAAGCAGCGCAGGCTGCCTGGATCATCTTGCCGCGCTATCGCGCCGGATCCGCGGCGACGTTCACGCCGTTCGAGAAGGCCGCGACCTTCATGGAAGTGGCCGAACAGTCGTTCAACTACGACATCCACGGCGTGCGCGGCTTCCGGGCGCTGGGTCGGCTGGTCGACCAGTGCCAGACCTTGAAATTCGAGTACAGCCGCCTCGATGCGGCGGTCGAACAATTCGCACGGGCTCGTGCAGGAATTGCCGACGAAAGCCGCCGCATGATGGGCAAGGCCTCTACCAGACCTCTGCTGGTGAGTGTGCTCCTCGAGCCGTCGCTGAGCGCCGTCCTCACACTGCCCGAATGGGATCTGCTCGTGCGCCAGGCCCGCCGCGCGCGCCTGCTGGCTCGGCTTGCCTGGCTGCTGGAGGGCCATCCCGTTCCGCCGCCGGTGCGGCCGCACCTGAGCAGCGCCCTGCTGATGGCCGAGCGCCAGCGCGAGGCCACGGGGCGTGAGGTCGCACACATTCGCCGCGCGCTTGGCGCCTGCCAGGTTCCTCCCGTCCTGCTGAAGGGCGCGGCCTATCTGCTGGCCGGCAGCGCGTCGGGCCTGCAGGCACCCCGGGCAGACTGTTCTCCGATATCGACATCCTCGTGCCGCGCGGCCAGTTGCCGGTGGTCGAAACGGCCCTGATGGTACGAGGCTGGGGACTACGGCCATATCGATGCCTACAACAGCGCTACTACCACCAGTGGATGCACGAACTGCCGCCCCTGCAGCACGGCAAACCCGGCACTTCGCTTGATGTTCACCATACGCTGCTGCCACCCACCGTCCGGCTCAAGATCGACACCGCGGCGCTGTTCGAGATGATCATTCCCCTGCCCGCGTATCCAGGCCTCTACGTGCTCCCGCCAACTGACATGCTGCTGCGCAGCGCTGCCCATCTGTTCCACCAGGGCGGATTCGAGACCTGACTGCACGACCAGTTCGACATCGACGCCTTGCTGCGCGAATTCGGCACCGCCCTGGCCGACGAAACGTTCTGGCGCCAGTTGCTGGTTCGAGCCCAGCGAATCGGGCTGGATCGGCCGCTGCACCATGCGCTGCGCTAGGCCCAGCAACTGCTTGACACCTCTGTGCCCGCAAAGGTGCTGGCCGAGCTGGCGGCCATGCCCGGCGCCGCACCGCAGCCGCTGACCCAGGCGCTGCTGGACGCGTGCTTCAAGCGAGCCTTGCGCCCGCAACACCCGAGCTGCCTGCTGGCCGGCACCCCGATTGCGCTGGACGCGCTCTACATCCGCTCGCACTGGCTGCGCATGCCGCTGCTCGCGCGGCACCTGGCGCGCAAGCAATTCAAGCGCTGGACAGAAAAGCCGCACGCGCCCGAAGAGCTCGCCAAGCCGGCATAGGCAGCCGGCAGCGCCTCGTCAAAATCACGGCTGATGTGAACGTACCCGCGCGGCGCTGCATACTCTGCCTGCCCCTTGCCCGGCAAACCACTGGAGCCGCATGAGCCTTGCAGAGGACAGCCGTCGCGTCACCCGCCTGGATGCACGCCCGAACGCCCGCCGCCTGCGGCAGACCCTGGTCGTGCTGCCGCTGGTCGTCGGCAATGCCGTCATGCTGGCGCTGTGCCTGCTTGGCTTCCAGGTGCTGTCCGCCACGCGGGCCTATGTCGGCGGGGAAAGCCTGTGGTCCAAAGGCCGCTCGATAGCCATGGAACAGCTGCGCGACTACGCCCGGACCGGCGACGTCCGGCACCTCGCGGCCTACCAGCAAGCACTGGATGCGCCGCTCGGCGATCGCGAGGCTCGCCTGGAGATGGAAAAGCCGAATCCAGACGAGGACAAAATCCGTCGCGGCTTCGAACGCGGCGGCCTATCGCCGGAAGACATACCCGGCATGATCGGCCTGTACCGCTGGTTCGGCGACACGCAGCTGATGTCCGACTCCAAGCAGGCCTGGCGTGTGGCTGATGTGCGCATCCTGATGCTGCGCTCGATCGGCTCGCAGCTGGAACAGCTCTACACCGCCTCCACCGACGCCAACGAACGGGCCGTGCGGATAGCCGAATCGCTGCAGGCGCTCGACAGCCTGGAACCCGAGCTGCGCAGCCTCGAGCGGCGTTTCAGCCAGGCGCTGGGCGACGCTTCGCGCTCCACCTTCCGCATGCTCTCGCTGTTCATCGGCCTCAGCACGCTGGCTCTGACCTTGACCGCCTTTCTGCTCGTTCGCCACGGCAT
>FSVW01002699.1_pt1 | contig 10057 bp, 9 predicted proteins | sample 1637551 | NCBI WGS metagenome assembly FSVW01 (sample SAMEA3914814, study PRJEB12502) | metagenome | biome: forest; material: soil | place: USA | collected 2011-09-16 | depth 0.1 m | reverse complement strand
GAGGGACCAGCATGAACACGACTACCGCTGACGAAAGTGCGGCTTGTGCGATCAGGAAGATAGCGTCCCAACATGCAAGTAGGTCGTTGGAGCGCACGTCGAACGCTGAACGGCCGCTTCTTCTTCTGTAGCGGCGAACAATCACTGCTGCAGCAGTTTGGCCGCAGTCAACTCGCCCACCTTGGCGCCCAGCTCGCGGCCCACTTCGCCCGAGTTGCGGTAATGCACGCCGTCGTAGATCCGTGCGTTGATCACCTCCTGCGTGAAGGCGTCGACGCTGGTCCATGAGCGGGTGACGCCGGGCAATGTAGGGCTGGTGCTGGACAGGCGCGGCATCGCGCCGCTGCCGACATCCGCCTTCAGCACGGCCCCCAAGGCCGCGGCGACCGTGCAATGGGCGCAGGGGTATTCGGGGTGCATCGGCGTCTCGATGAAAGGCAGCCAGCCGGCATCACGCTCGGTGGCGTCGCTGCCATCCTGGTCGCCATTGCGAATCGCCGTGAAAGGGCGCCAGAAGTGGTAGCGGTACTTGGCGTCGAAGACCGCTTCGACCGCGTCGACCATGGCCTGTCCGCTCGCCGCCAGCAGGCGCGCATTGCGCGTGACCTCGCGCCCAGGCTGATCCGCAAGCGAGCGTGCAACCGGGTAGTAGATCGTCGGCGCCGTCGCGGTCCAGAAGCGGGCAATCTCGGTCTGTTCCGCGCTGCGCTGGCTGCCGGCGCGCGCGCCGAGCGCCTTGACCTCGTTGTAGTCGCGGGCCCAGACCGCGCTCTTCAGCTCGGGTGGCGGCCCTGGGCGGAACTGATCGACCCGATCCAGCACCCAGCACCGTGCCGGCGGCAGATCGGCCCCTGCCGGCACGACCGTTGGCACATATTGCCCGGGACTGGTGACAGGCCGGTAGAAAACGGGCGGCGCGCCCGTGGGGGCACGCAGCGCGAGGATGCCGGCTGCGGCCTTCTCGCCCAATGCAACGCCGTCTGTCTTGGCCGGTCCTTCCGGGATGGCGGCCAGCGCGGCCTGGTACGCCGCCTCGATCGAAGCGGTCTGCGTCGTGGCCATGCGGCTCAGCACGGCGCGATTGGCCGCAGCCACCGCAGCCTCGATCGAAGTCCCCGCCGGCGCCTCCAGCTTCAGATAACCCGCCTTGGGATAGCGCCGCGTGATCGCATTGACGGCCTCGAACACCGCAGCCTGGACCACCGCCATCGGCGTCTGACCCCAGGGCCCGGGCTGGTGTGCCACGGTGATCTCGCTGGCTTTTTGATTCCAGTCCGTGATCACGTCGGCCTGCACGCCCAGGGTCAGCAGTGCAGGGATTGCGAAAGCAATCAGACGCTTCGTGCTTGAGGTGTTCATGATGGCCGCTCCCGGAGTTTCAGAGGCGCTTGATCATGGAGGCATCGGCGCTTCGGTGCAATGTCCGCTTGTTCTGTCCTCGTCCATGCCGCGGCAGTGCTTCGCGCAAGCCCGCCACCGGTGATGGAGGGCGGACTCATCTCCCACGCGAAGGCCCTGCCAATCTAGCGAAGCATTAGGAGAAGCTGGCGGCGAGGGCGAGCTTTGCGGATACGGTGCCGCTGGTGGGGTGACGCCTGGTGCATGCTAGATAAGCGGCCTTGAAGCAGTCAGCTACGAACGGCTAGCGATGGTCGTCACGCTGCAGGCAGTTGCAGCTTGCCGAGATCTTCGTCGGAGAGTTCCATTCGCGCTGCCAACCAACGCATTTGGTTCCAAAACTGCGCGCTGCTGAAGGCGTCCGGGTCACATGCCCTTCCAAGAGAAGACAGGTATTCCGCGGCTAGAAGCAACTCACCAACCTATCGAAACTGCAGGTAGCTGGTGAGTTCATGTAGGAGTTCCTGCGCTGCACTTGAATCGGCAGCGCCTGCTCTCGCGATTGCGGTACTTGCCGAGCAGCATGCGAAGTCCAAGCCCTCCTCGATAGAGCTGGTGGCGATATGGTCGTCGTAAGAGGCGTTCATGTTGAGGCTTAGCCTACCTGAGAGCTGCCGGCCGCGGACATCTGAGGTAGATTGCTCCCGCAACGAGCCAACCACCAGGAGGCGCAATGGACCAACTTTTCAAGAGCCTGCCCGACATCATCAAGGCGGCGGCGCAGAGTCAGCTGGGCATCCTCGCGCTGCTCGTCGTGGCGCTGGCGATCCTGGCCTATATCTTCTTTGCCAAGGCACGAGTGAAGATCCGCGTTGGCATTTTTGTGCTGCTGTTCGCGGGCGTCGTGGGCTTCGGCGTTGCGATGTTCCACGCGTCGGATTCCAACGGTCCGACGCCAGGCACAACAGCGAAAGTTGCCGCCCTGTCGAAGGAGGCACGCAGCCTGCTCCTCGCGACCGCCGCTGATTCCAGCGGTTATCTCTTGTACGAAAAGTTCGGCGCCAGCGTCGATCTGCATGCCAATGGCAAGAGTTTCTTGACCGACAAGGGCGACCATCGTGCGGTGGCGCTGTGGGAGTCGGCCGTGCAGGAGTTGGTGGACCGTGGCCTGCTCGCCGCGCACGGCGAGTCGGGCGGCGAGGTCTACGAGATCACGAAGAAGGGCTACGACGCGGCGGCTGCTGCTTCTGCCGCTGCGTCGGAGCCACGAACCTGATGATTGATCAGCGGGGCAGCTGAAGCAGGGCTTGCATCAGCTCCGCCGGCTGGGCGCTCTCGGGCCAGGCCGGCACGCCCTCGGGCAATTGCAGCCACGGCTGCTTGCGCTTGACCCAGATGTGCGCCACGGCCTCCAGCTCGTCGCTGCGGTCCAGCGTGCCGGCGCGGATCACCACCACACCCGGCCTCGCGCTGTTCGAGTTGTAGATGCGGGTGTGGCATACGCCGCACATGCGCTGCGTGGAGATCCTGCCGCTGGGGCTTGTCAGTTCGTAGACCACGAGCGGGCCGCTGACCTCGACAAGCACGGCCTCAGGCAGAAAGGTCTGCTGGCTGAAGGCGCTGCCGCTCCAGGTCTGGCAATCGCGGCAATGACAGGCATAGGTCAGCGGCAGCTTGTCCAATGCCAGCGTGTAACGCACGGCGCCGCAGCGGCAGCCTCCTTGAATTTGCGACATCTGTCTCGCCTCCGTATTCTTCTCCGTGCTCGAATCCTAGCCGGAGGGATCGTCGAAGTCGCGCAAGGGTGACGGCTAAATGATTGCCTTCATCCGCCGCCGGCTGACCAGCCCGCCGGCCAGCAAGCCGACCCACAGCATCGCGCCCGAAGGCAGCTCCGGCACGGCGCTGATGTGCGCCACGAAGCCTTCGACGTTACCGGATGGATCGATGCCCGTGCCGACGATCGTGAGCCCGTCGTCCGAGACGCCGTTGGCCAGGCGCAGGTCCCAGCCGACGACCGAGGTGTTGCCCTGGGCGATCAGGTAGTCCTTCAGGTTGAACTCGACGCCGCCGAGCCAGAACATGGCCGTGGTGTCGCCGCTGCCGGGCAGGTAGTCGAAGCCGACGATGACGCTGCCATTGGCGTTGGTGTCCAGTGCCGAACGCCGGCTGCTGATGCCGGCCAGCAACTGCATGCCGCCCGCCTCCGTCCACATGAAGCTGCCCCGTTCCAGCGACTTGCCGACGATGACCTTGCCATCGGTGGAGATGCCGTTGGCGATGTAGTTGGAGGTGTCGCCGGCCAGACGGCCGAGATCGGTCATGCCGCCGGCTTGCGTGTAGCGAAAGGCCGACTGCCCGGCGCTGGAGGAACTGAAGCCGACGATGACGCTGCCGTCGCCCGACACATCGTGGGCTTCGCTGAGGTAGCTGATGCCGTTGTCGTGGATGGAGCCGAGAAAGCCCAGCGGCACGAGGCCGGTGGCGGCGGTGTAGCGAAACGCCTGTTCGCCCGCTGAGGAGGCAGGCGAGGCGACGGAGCCGACGGTGACCGAGGCGTCGCTGGAGATGGCCCACGAGCGGCCCTGGTTGGGCGGACTGCCCGCCGGGTTCAGGCCGCCGAGGAAGACTGGCTGGCCGCCGACGTTGTCACGGAATGCGCGGGCGCCGTTGCCGCCATCACGGCCGACGACGACCTTGCCATCGCTGCTGGCCTTGTAGGCGATGCCGTTGGTGGTGGTGCTGTACAGCGTCTTGATGCCGGTGGCGGCGGTCCAGATGACGGCCAGGTTCACGCCGTTGGCGCCCTGGCCTTGGCCGACCACAGTGAGTCCGTCGCCCGAGACGCCCTGGGCCAGCGAGGAAAAACTCCCGCCAGCCACGTCACCGATGCCGGTGAAGGAGGTGTCGGCATGGGCGGCATAACTGACAAAACAAGCGCAAGCGGCAAGCGCGGTCAGCGCAGTGAGACGGCGAACAGTGGACGGCATGGAAGACTCCGACGATGAGGGTGGACCTGACGGGACTACTCGCAGCTCGGCTGCTTGTCTGTGTACGCAAGCTCTTCAGGCCAAAAGGCTCATCCGCCCGCGCCAACCCCTCATCCGGATGCCCTCAGCCGACCTGCCGTTGGTCCGCGTTGCACCACAGCCAATCCTCGCCGGGCTCGAAGGACTGGATCACCGGATGCTGCTCGGCGATGGAGTGCCTGGTGGCGTGCTTGTTCTTGGAGTCGTCGCAGCAGCCCACATGGCCGCAATGCACGCACAGGCGCAGATGCACCCAGCTGTCGCCCGTCTTCAGGCACTCCTCGCAGCCGCGCCGCGTGTGCGGCTCGGCGAACTGGGCGGGCACGTGCTCGCAGGTCTTGATGCGCATGATGAAAAGTAACTCCTCTTTTCGCTCGTCAGGCCGTGGTCGATGCCTGCGAAAGGTGTTGATGGATCTGCGCCACGGCCGCGGCGCCTTCGCCGATGGCGCCGCCCACGCGCTTGACCGAGCCCGAGCGCACGTCGCCGACGGCGAAGACGCCGGGCACGCTCGTCTCCAGGGTCGTGGCCTTGCCATCGGCGGCCGTGCCCGTGCGCACGAAGCCATGGTGATCGACCTCGACGCTGCAACCCTCCAGCCACGAGGTCTCGGGCTCGGCGCCGACGAAGAGGAAGATGTTGCGCGCCGGGCAGTCGTGCGTGTCATCCGATTGGCTGCTGCGCCAGGTCGCGCCGGTCAGGCCTTCGTCGGGCCCGCCATGCAGGCTCACGAGTTCGGTGTGCGGGTGCAGTTCGATATTGGGCGTGGCCTCGATGCGGTCGATCAGGTACTTGGACATGCTGGCTTCCAGCGAGGGCCCGCGCACGAGGATGTTGACCTTGGCCGCATGTCGCGAGAGAAACACCGCGGCCTGACCCGCCGAATTGCCGCCGCCGACCAGGGCCACCTCCTGCTGCGAACAGATCTTGGCCTCGATGGCCGAGGCCCAGTACCAGATGCCGCGGCCTTCGAACTCGGCCAGGCGCGGCACGCCCGGGCGGCGGTAGCGCGCGCCGCTGGCGACCACCACCGTGCGAGCGTTCAGCGTGCGGCCGTCGCCGAGCGTCAGGCGCAGGGCCTGCCTCGGGTTGTCGCGGGAACAGTCGAGCGAAGCGGCCTTGGCCGGGATCAGCATCTCGGCGCCGAACTTCTGCGCCTGCACGAAGGCCCGGCCGGCCAGAGCCTGACCCGAGATGCCAGTCGGAAAACCGAGGTAGTTCTCGATGCGCGCGCTCGCGCCGGCCTGACCGCCATAGGCGCGGCAGTCGAGCACCATCACGCTCAAGCCTTCGGACGCCGCGTACACGGCCGTGGCCAGCCCGGCCGGGCCGGCGCCGACGACGAGCACGTCGAACAGTTCCGTGCGCTCGGCCACGTCGAGCATGCCGATGCAGCGCGCCAGGGCTTCGTCGCTGGGGTTCACCAGCACCGAGCCGTCGGGGCACACGGCGAGCAGTTGCTTCGCACCGTACTGCGCCACCAGCGCCGCGGCGTCCACATCGGTTTGCGCATCGACGACGTGATAGGGCTGGCCGTTGCGGCGCAGGAAATTTTCCAGCCGTGCCATCTCGGGCGAGGCGGGTGCACCCATCAGCACCGGCCCGCTGCCGCCCGAGTTGATCAGCGCGACGCGGCGCAGGATCAGCGCGCGCGTGATGCGCTCGCCAAGATCGGCTTCGGCCACCAGCAGCGCGCGCAGCTGGGCCGAGGGTACGAGCAGCGCTTCCACATCTTCTTCGGCATGCCCATCGACGAGGGCCGGCTGGCCGCTGAGCTGCCCCACCTCGGCCATGAACTGGCCCGGCCCCTGGCGCACGATCGGCACGATGTGGCCGAGCCCGTCGCGCTGGGTGATGGACACGACGCCCTTGAGGATCAGGTACATGCCGGGGCTGACCTCGCCGGCGGTGATCATGCGGCTGCCGCGCGCGAAGTGCTGAACGCTGCCGAAGCGCGCCATCCGCGCCATTTCGGCATCGCCGAGGACGGGGAAGGTCTGGTGGATGCGGGTGGTGTCGATACCGTTGTCTGATGGGGTCGTTGCCATGTCTTGCACTCCTAGGCCTTGATCGTCCACCAAAAAGCTTGATCCTGCTTTGTAGGCCTTCGCCGCGTCATGAAAACGTCAACTGCGATTTGGCGGGTCTTGAGGTAAAACCCTGCGACTCACTCCCGAAGTCTGATTCATCAAAGGAGGGTCGCCAGCATGAATCGTCCCGATCCCGCATTCGAGCTGACACGCCGCGCTGTGGAAACGCAGGTCTGGCTGCAAGGCCTTCCCACCCAGGGCGACACGCTGGACGAACTCGTCAGCGGCCTGCAGGAATCGCCGGCCCGCATCTCGCCCAAATATTTTTACGACGAGCAGGGCAGCGCCTTGTACGAGGCCATCTGCACGCTGCAGGAGTACTACCCGCCGCGCGTGGAGGCGGGCATTTTCGAGACGCACCGCGCCGCAATCGCGGGCCGTCTGGCGCGCGGCGCGCAGCTGATCGACCTCGGTTGTGCGGACGGGGCCAAGGCCTTTCGCTGGCTCGAACCGCTGGGCTGCGCGCGCTATCTCGGCGTGGACATCGCCGAGCCCTGGCTGCGAGATACGCTCAAGCGCGGGCAGGAGCGCTTCGCGCAGATCCGCTTCGACGGCGTGGTCACCGATTTCACGCGCGGCTTCGACATCATGGCCATGCTCGACGAGAGCCTGCCCAAGATATTTTTCTATCCCGGCTCCTCGATCGGCAACTTCGATCATGAGGACGCGGTGCGCCTGCTTTCAGGCATCCGCCGGCACATGGGGCCGGACGACCGGCTGCTGATCGGTGCCGACATGGCGAAGGAACGGGATGTGCTGATCGCGGCTTATGACGACGCGCTTGGCGTGACAGCGGCCTTCAACAAGAACGCGCTGCGCGCGGTGGCACGCGAACTGGATGTCGAGATCGACGCGGCGGCCTTCGAGCACCGCGCCGTCTTCAACGAGGCGCACAGCCGCATCGAGATGCACCTCGTCGCCAAGCGCCCGACCGAGTTGAATTTGCCGGGCCGCACGCGCGCGTTTGCTGCGGGCGAGCACATCGTGACCGAGCATTCCTACAAGTACTCGCCGTCCGCTTTCGAGCAGCTGCTGCGCGAGGCGGGCTTGGGCGATGTGCAAACCTGGACCGACGAGCGCGGCTGGTTCGGCGTCTTCGTCGCCTCGGCGGCGTCTACGAACAATCAGACGCGAGGCGCAGGCCGCTGAACTGCCAGCGGTGCCAGGGCTGGAAGAAGTTTCGATAGCTCGCACGCAGATGGCTGCGCGGCGACACGCAGGAGCCGCCCTTCAGCACGTACTGGCCGTTCATGAACTTGCCGTTGTATTCGCCGATGGCACCGGCCGCGGGGCGAAAGCCCGGATAGGCCAGATAAGGACTGGCCGTCCATTCCCAGACGTCACCGAACATCTGCTGAAGTTCGGCGTTAGCTGAAGTGGACGGGGCCGGTTGCCACAAGCCCTGTTCGACGAAGTTGCCTTCCACCGGCACGCTGCGTGCGGCAGCTTCCCATTCGAATTCGGTCGGCAAACGCTGACCGCGCCAGCGCGCGTAGGCATCGGCCTCGAAGAAGCTGATGTGCGAGACCGGCGCGTCGGGGTCGATCGGCACCAGGCCGGCCAAGGTCATGACCTCCGGCTTGCCTTCTGTGAATTCCCAATACAGCGGCGCCTTCCAAAGATTGGCCTGCACCGTGTCCCAACCGTCTGAGAGCCAGAGTGACGGATCGCCGTAGCCGCCGGCCGCGATGAACTCGCTCCACTCGCGGTTGCTGACGGGCCGCGTGGCCAGGCGGAATGGGCGCAGGTGAACAGTGTGACGCGGCTCTTCCAGATCGAAGGCGAAGCCCTGGCCGTCGTGGCCGATCTCTACCGCACCGCCGGGGAAATCAATCCAGCCCGTTTCGACACCGCTTGAATTCGACGTCAGCGATCGGCTGGCTGGGCGAACTGCGGGCCGCAGCGGATTCTGCGCAAACAGGTGCAGCAAGTCCGTCAGCAGAAGTTCCTGATGTTGCTGCTCGTGCTGAATGCCGAGCTCGATCAGCGAGGTGACCGCGGGCGAAACATCAGCTTGCGACAACAGCTCCCCAAGCGCGACATCGACATGAGCGCGATAGAGAACGACTTCCTGCAAAGTCGGCCGCGTCAACAGCCCACGGCGCGGGCGCTCGTGCCGCGCACCGACGGCGTTGTAATAGGAGTTGAAGAGAAACGCAAAGTGCTCGTCGAACTTGCGGTAGCCGGCCAGATTCGGCATGAGCACGAACTGTTCGAAGAACCACGTGGTGTGGGCCAGATGCCATTTGCCGGGGCTGGCGAACTCGGCCGATTGCGGTGTCAGGTCGGCATCGCTCAGGCCGGCCACCAGGCCCACGGTTGCTTTGCGAACGTCGAGATAGGCGGCGATCAATGAGGCGCGGTTCATCGAAGCGATTGTGTGGCAACTCAAGCCCAGTTGATGCGCTCGAACAGGCGCTGCAGGCGTAGGCCTTTGCCTGCATTGAGCTGGCTCGCCCAGGCCACGCGGCCTTGCAAGTGCTCGCGCCAATGCGGCAGGGCTTCGCGGTTCTGCGCGGCCGGGCCGGTCTTCACGCAAAGATGCAAAACAGCCTTGAGCTGATCGAACGCCTCGCGCGGCAGATTGGCCTGTTCGTTCACCACGATGCCGCACACGGTCTGGCGACTGCTGCGGGTGTTGCAGCGCGTCTTGCGATGGTTCAGCGCAAAGCCTTCCTCCAGCGCGATGCGGCCGACCCATGCTTCGATGCGCGCGCGGCAGTCGCGCAAATGCAGGCTGCCGGAGAAAACGAGGTCGTCGGCATAACGCGTGTACCGAGCGTCAAGTGCGCGGGCCAGGCCATCCAGGCGCAGGTCGAGTTTGAAGGCGCTGAGATTGGCCAGCACCGGCGAGGTGGGCGCGCCCTGGGGCAGGTGCGCGTCGCGCAGGCGCTGGCGCTGCGGCCAGCTCAGGAAGCCGGCCTCGTGCATGCGCTGCAGCACGGGCTCGGGCGTGGCCACGGTGCACAGGGCGGCGAGTTCGCGCGCGACGGTGTCCGAATAGCCGAGCGTGGCGAACAGCGCATGGACACGCGAGGCGCGCACGCAGGCAAAGAAGTCCTGCAGATCGAACTTCAGCACCACGGCCTGGCCTGTATGGGCGCGGGCATGGTCCAGCACCGAGCGTTCGCGCACATAGCCGCAGGCCGCCTCGTGCGTGGGGATGTGCGCGAGCAAATCGTTCAGCAGGCGCCGCTGCAAGCCCATCAGATAGCCCTGCGGTTCTTCCAGCAGGCGCCAGCCGCCGGTACGCTTGGCCAGCAGATGGCTGCGGTAGTGCTGGTTACCGAGGGGCTGGCGACGCTGCCAGTCAGATGGCCGCGTGAGCCGCCACAGCGCGCCGTTGCTGATGCCCAGCCAGTGCGCCAACGCCGCGCTGTGCCGCCAGTCGGGCCGTTGGCAATCTTCCAGGCCGAGCGGCAAGGGCCGCAGCTCGCCGGCCTCGGGCAGCGTGTAGATGCGGACCTGCGGGATGGCTGCAAGGTCGGTGAGTGGGCGAGGGCGGGTCGGCATCGAGAAGTGGTGCGACCACCGCCCAACCTGCGGGTGATGCGTGAGCCGCGCCGGCTGCAAGGCCGGAAACGCTCACGCCTCGGAAGG
>FSVW01004056.1_pt1 | contig 10078 bp, 8 predicted proteins | sample 1637551 | NCBI WGS metagenome assembly FSVW01 (sample SAMEA3914814, study PRJEB12502) | metagenome | biome: forest; material: soil | place: USA | collected 2011-09-16 | depth 0.1 m | reverse complement strand
GCCTTCTCGGCGCCGTATTCCATCGCCTTGCGCGGGATCGCGTCGTAGTCCGGTTCATCGGGCTGGCCGAGGTTGGCGGTGTAGGCGTAGGGCACCGCGCCCTTGCCGCGCATCCAGTGCAGCGCGGCGGAAGTGTCCAGGCCGCCGGAGAAGGCGATGCCGACTTTCTGGCCGGCGGGAATGTGCTGAAGAATGGTGGACATGGCAGGGGCTGGAGAGTAGATGCGCCGGGCGCGGGGAATCCCGTATTTTCTGTCAAATTTCAAAGGATTCGTCGCAGGGCACGCACAGCGTTCGCACGCCGTCGGGCCCGCTGTCGCTCCAGGGACAGTTGCGCGCAGACCCGCATTGAAAAATCGTCGACGATCAGACCCAATGAGACCCATCAACGGGCTTACATGCATGGAGACAAGATGACCCAGCTCACACCGCAGCAGATTGCCCAGCGCAGCCACTGGCCGCGCCGCCTGCCGCAATCGCTCGTCGTGCCCCGCACGTCGCTCTGGTTCAACCTCGAGGTCAGCGCGCGCCGCTATCCGGACAAGACCGCCACCGTCTACTGCGGCCAGACACTGAGCTTCAGCGCATTGCGCGACCAGGCCGAGGCCTTGGCCGGCTGGCTGCAAAGCCAGGGCGTGCAGGCCGGCGACAGGGTGGCGATCTTCATGCAGAACTGCCCGCAGTTCCTGGTCAGCTTCTATGCGATCAACCGCGCCAATGCAGTGGTCGTGCCTGTGAACCCGATGAACAAGGCCGAGGAGTTCGGCCACTACATCAGTGATCCAGCCACCAAGGTCGTGATCTGCAGCGCCGACCTGGCCGGCATCGTCGCGCAGGCGAATGAGGCGCAGCCGGCGGACCAGTGTTTGTCTGCTGTTCTCGTAACGCGTTATGCCGAGGAAGTACCGGCAGATGCGGGTTTGTCGGATGCAATGCGGCAATGGGTGACATCGGACCCTGCACTACCGGCCGGCGCCATTCGCTGGAAAGATGCCTTGGCGGCCGGCAAGCAGCCCGGTCCGCACACGGCCGGCCCCGACGACATGGCGCTGCTCCCCTACACATCCGGCACCACTGGCTTGCCCAAGGGCTGCATCCACACGAACCAGACCTTGATGTCCAACACGGTTGGCGGTGGCATGTGGGGTCATGCGTCGGCTGAATCGGTCGGTCTGGCCGTGGTGCCGATGTTCCACATAACGGGCATGCTCTACGGTGTGCTCGGTCCGATCTACCTGGGCATGACGATCGTGATCTTGCCGCGTTGGGATCGCGAACTGGCCGGCCAATCGATCTCGCGCCACCAGGTCACGCACTGGACCTGCATCCCGACGATGATCATCGATCTCTTCGGCAGCCCGAACTTCAAAAGCTTCGATCTTGGCCGGCTGAAGAACCTCAATGGCGGCGGCGCGGCGATGCCGCAGGCGGTGGCCGAACGGCTGAAGCAGGAATACGGCCTGACCTTCTCCGAGGGCTACGGCTTGACCGAAACGGCTGCGCCTTCGCACGGCAACCCGCCCGAGCGCGCCAAGTTGCAATGCCTGGGGATCCCGATCTATGGCGTCGATTCACGCATCATCGATCCGGTCAGCCTGCAGGAAATGCCGATCGGCGAGGTGGGTGAGATCGTCACGCACGGGCCGATGGTCTTCAAGGGCTACTGGCAACAGCCGGAGGCCACGGCAGCGGCTTTCATCGAGATGGACGGCAAGCCCTTCTTCCGCACCGGCGACCTGGGCCGCATGGACGAGGAAGGCTACTTCTTCATCACCGACCGGCTCAAGCGGATGATCAACGCCAGCGGTTTCAAGGTCTGGCCGTCCGAGGTGGAGATGCTGCTCTACAAGCACCCGGCCGTGCAGGAGGCCTGCATCATCGCCGCCAAGGATGCTTACCGTGGCGAGACGGTGAAGGCGGTCGTCGTGCTGCGCGCCGAGGCGAAGGGCAAGACGACGGCGGAAGACATCACCGGCTGGGCCAAGGAACACATGGCGGCCTACAAGGTGCCGAAGTTGGTGGAGTTCGTGGACAGCCTGCCGAAGTCGGGTTCGGGCAAGGTGATGTGGCGGCTGCTGCAGGAGAAGGAAGGCGCGGCCTGATCGTGCTCAGAAGCCCGAGCCGGGTTGCTTGAGAAACTCGATTTCCTCTGGCGTCGACTCGCGGGCCAACACCGCGTTTCGATGCGGAAAGCGGCCGAAGCGCGCGATGACGTCGCGATGGCGGCGGGCGGAGTTCAGGGCGTCGTTCAAGCGCGCGTCGTCGGCCGCGAGCTTCTCGAATTCGCTGACGCAGCGCTGCTGGATGGCCAGGTCTTCGGCATGCTCCAGCGGCATCAGCGCGAACCAGCGTTCCTGCGGCGCGAGTTGAACGCCGCTGTCGAGCAGATCAAGCGCGATCTTCAGCGCAAGCGCGTCGCCGGCAAATGACCGGGCCTCGCCGCGGAATGCATTGCGCGTGAATTGATCAAGCACCAGGAGGGCTGCGAGCTTGCCGAGCGGACGGGCCTGCCAATCCTGAAGCTCACCGGCCAGCGCCTTCTCGATCAGATCGCCGAAGCGGCCGCGGATCTCGGCGTCGAAGGCATCGTCCTTCTTGAACCATTGCGTGCGGATCTGCCCGTCTGACTCACTGCACAGTTCGCCAAACCAGAAGTTCAGCACTTGCTGCGCACCCGCCGGCTCCAGCAGTCGCTGCCAGCGGCGGTGGCGCGCCATATGAGCCTGCACATAGCTGCAAGCCGGTACGACCTGTAGTGCAAGCGGCGCCGCCCACTTCAGCGCATGCTCGACCATCTGTCCAGCCAGGCCGCGACCGCGCAACGCGGGGTGAGTGCCGGTGTGCGTGAAGATCAATCGGTCGCCCTGCTGGACGTAGGCGACATCCAGCCCATAACCGTCAACCTCAGCGGTGAATTCATTGCGCCGGGCATCGTGCGTGATCGTCCGCTCGTCCATGGTTTCAACGTCCCAGTTGTTGCCAGAGGAAGGTGTACTCGAGTGCCTGCATGGTGGCGCGCTGCTCGTTGTCGGCCGCGCCGCCGTGGCCGCCCTCGATGTTTTCGTAGTACAGGAAATCGTGACCCTGGGCTTCCATCAAGGCGGCCATCTTGCGAGCGTGCCCGGGGTGGACCCGGTCGTCGCGCGTTGATGTGGTGAAGAGGACCTTCGGGTACTTCACGCCGGCCTTGACGTTCTGGTAAGGGCTGTATTTCGAGATCCAGGCCCATTCGGCAGTCTTGTCCGGGTCGCCGTATTCGGCCATCCAGGACGCCCCGGCCAGCAGCAGGTGATAGCGCCGCATGTCCAGCAAAGGTACCTGGCAGACGACGGCGTTGAACAGGTCGGGCCGCTGAACGAAAGTGGCGCCGACCAGCAGGCCGCCATTGCTGCCGCCCTGAATGCCCAGATGGCTCGGCGAAGTGATCTTGCGCTGGATCAGGTCTTGCGCGACGGCGATGAAATCGTCGTAGCTGCGCTGCTTGTGCGCCTTGACGGCCGCCTGGTGCCATGCAGGGCCGAACTCGCCGCCGCCGCGGATATTGGCCAGCACCAGCACGCCGCCGCGGCCGTACCAGGCCAGGCCCCGGCCGCCGGAATAGGCTGGCGCCATCGAGATCTCGAAGCCGCCGTAGCCGTAGAGCAAGGTCGGGTTCTTGCCGTCGGCCTTCGCTCCGGCGGGCCAGATCACGAAGTACGGAACCCTCGTACCGTCTTTCGATTTGGCGAAGTGCTGCTCGACCTTCATGCCGCTGGCATCGAACTGCGGCTCGCGGCCCTTGACCTTCTCGCGCGTGTCGACGCCGGCCTGGGCGAGGTACAGGGTGTCTGGCGTCAGGAAGTCGGCATAGTTGACGAAGTAGCGGTCCGCCAGCTCATCCTTGGCCAGTTCACTGTCATAGAGGCCACCGAGACTCAAGGTGCCGGGGAAGGGTGCCTGGATCACGCGATGCATCGGCTTGACGGTCGCGAAGCTCCATTCCTCGAGGCGGCTTGCGACGTTCTCGCTAACGTTCAGGATCAGCTGATCGCGGGTGACGGTGTACCCGGCGAGCGATCGGGTCGGCGTAGGCTTGAACAGGACCTGGAACTTGCGTTCGCCGCGCAGGTAGGCGGCGGCATCAGCCAGCAGCAGCGAGCCCGACGGGAAGTGCTGCTTGCCGATCTTCCAGTCGCTGCGCGGATGCATCAGCAGACGCGCACCCCAGAACTGTTCCTGGACGTCGCTGGGCATGTCCAGCGACGCCAGCTTGCCATCGGGCTTCAGCAGGAAGCGGGCGGTGTTGTAGAAATCGAGCGAGCGCTGGAAGATCGTCCGCTCGAAACCGGGCGTGCGATCGACCTGGACGCTGGCGGCAACGTCTTTTGCCTCGCCTTCGAAGGCGGTCTTCGCTTCGCTCAAAGGCGTTCCGCGAGCCCAGGCCTTGATCACGCGCGGGTAGCCGGAATCTGTCAGCGATCCGGTGCCGAAATCGGTGCCGACGTAGATGTGATCTGCGTCGATCCACTCGACCTCGGACTTGGCTTCGGGCAGCTTGAAGCCATCCTCGACGAAGGTCTTGGACTGGGTGTCGAATTCGCGAACGACGTGCGCGTCGGAGCCGCCGCGCGACAGTGACAACAGACAGCGGCGGTAGTCCGGGCCGAGGCAGTTGGAGCCGGCGAAGACCCAGCTCTCCTGCTCGGCCTGGCCGAGCGCATCGAGATCCAGCACGGTCTCCCACTCGGGCGCAGGCTTGGCGTATTCCGCCAGCGTTGTGCGCCGCCATAGGCCGCGCTTGTGGGCTTCGTCCTGCCAGAGGTTGTAGAGCCAGGGTCCGTAGCGGCGGACCATCGGAATGCGGTCCTTCGCGTTCAGCACGCTGAGCAGATCCTTGCGCAAGCCAGCGTAGTCGGGCCGGGCTTGCAAGGCTCCCTGACTGACGACGTTGTGCTCACGCACCCAGTCGAGCGCGCGCTCGCCTTGTACGTCTTCGAGCCATTGGTAGGCGTCGGCCTTGTCGTCGTTTTTCATGGGAGGCGTGGCAGCGGGTGCCGATTGCAGGGCGAACAGGGCGAGGGTGACGGCTACGAGCAGCTTTGCGTTGATGTTCATCGCAGTGCAGCCTTCAGGGCCGTCGGCGTGATCTCCACCGAGGTCTGCGCCGTCGACACATAGATGCCACCGTCCTGGACTGTGACCTGCAGTTGCATGCTGCGCTCGGCGAGCGCGGCCAGCGCCTGCGACTGCTCGGCGGGAATCTGCCAGACCGCCAGCCTCGGCATGCGGCTGAGCTTGCCTTCAATGGCTGCCCACCAGATCGGCGTGCTGTAGGCGTAGCAATAGACGCTGACCCGGCCGGCGCGGCCGTGGGCTTTCTGCAGGCGGCGTTCGTCGGGCTGACCGAGATCGATCCAGTGCAGGATCTCGCCGGTCAGATCGCGTTCCCACAACTCGGGTTCATCGACGTCGGAGAGTCCCTTGCTGAATTCCAGCTTGCCGTGAAGGTCATCCGCCGGCGCGTTCAGTGCAAACGCGAGGATGCGGTTCATCATCCGCTCATCGGTCTCCGACGGATGCCGTGCAATCGTGAGGTTATGTTCGCCGTAGACATTGCGGTCCATGTCGGCAATCTGGACAAGGGCTTTGTGGATGGTGGCTTTGATGGCCATGTCGGGACTGCTCGCGTCGGGTCAGGGAAGCGGATGATTATCATGGCCGGCGTGCCGGGCGCACCCCGCGCGCACTTGCGGGTGAGCCATGCCTGCCGTGGCATGATTCGCCCGCGGCGCCCGATGGGCGCCTTCAACCTTGTCTGACATGCCTTCGGGCATCTTCAAAGTCACTGCCATGAAACGACTCCTGATCTCCCTCGCCGCAGCCGCCGTGCTCTTGCCTGCCTTCGCCCAGTCGACCAATCCGAATGCCAAGGTCGACCCGAAGAACAACAAGGTCAGCAATCCCGTCGTCGAGAAGCCCAAGGCCAAGGCGCAACTGACCCGCGACCAACTCCGCGACTGCATGAACCGCAACGACGCGATTACCAAGGATGCCGAGGAAATCAAGGTCTTGCAGACCGACTACAAGACCAACAGTGCCGCCTTGCAGCAGGAGAAGGCCGCGTTGCAGAAGGAAGACGAGGCCAATGCGACGGCAATGACCGCAGCCAAGGCCGAGCGAGACGACATCCAGAAGTCCTATGATGAACTCAAGGCCGCCGCTCCGAAGATGGAGAAGGCAGACCTGGAGGCGAAGAACAAGGAATATCAGGCGCGTGTTGCTGCGTTCGACAGCACGGTCAAGACGGTCAACGACGCAATCAAGGCCTTGGGCGTCAAGCGCGACACCTTCGCCGCCAAGGTCGATGCACTCAACGCCAGCTTCAAGACCATGGACGAGCGCACGGAAGCGCACTTCGACAAGGCTGACGCCTGGAAGAGCGAGTGCAGCAGCAAGACCTTCGATGAGGCTGACGAAGCCGCGATCAAGAAGGAACGTGCCGCCGCTGGTAAGTGAAGGGCGAAAGGCTCACTGAGCCCTTGTGATCCAAGAAAAAGGGGCCGCGGCCCCTTTGGTGTTTTGCAAGACGGTCGGATCAGACCAAGCCTTGCCTGCTCGTCAAGACCGCGGCTTCAGCACGGCTGGACACATTGAGCTTCTTGTAGATCGACTTGATGTGGTCGTTCACCGTGAACCACTTGATGCCCATCAGGTTGGCGATTTCCTTGATGGTGAAGCCCTTGCTGAGATACGTGAGGACTTCGTTTTCGCGCGGTGTGAGGCGCTCCCATTCCTGCGGCGGGTCCAACACGACTCCGTTGCGGCTCGGTGCGAATTGAGCAGTGGACGAGAGCGCGCCGAAACCGGACTGCAGCGGCATCGGGCCGCTGTCACCGGAGGAGCCCGGACGGAAATGCGAGAGCAGGCGGCGAGCGATCGCCGGCGAGAGCGGCGGCTGGCCGCGCACGATGCGCTGGAGCTCTTCCACCAGGACTTCGAAACGGTCTTCCTTCAGCAGGTAGCCATCGGCGCCGCACTGAAGTGCGGGAAACAGATGGTCGTCATCGGAATACAGCGTGGTGACGATTTTCGTCGCCGCGGTGCTGGCCACTTCGGCCAGGAATTCCATGCCGTTGCCGTCAGGGAGCTCAAGGTCGACCAGCATCAGCTTGAAGATTCCCTCGGGCCCGCTCTCGGCCAGCTTCGCGACATGGCGGCGTGCGGTTTCTAGGTCACCGGCTTCGGTGATCTCCATCGCGTCGCTGAAACTTTCGCGTACGACACGACCCAGAAAACTGCGCGCTACCGGGTTGTCTTCGATGATGAGTACTTTGACTGCCATGATGTTGACTTTCGTGTTAAGTCAATCCTAGCCGCAAAGGCTCGCAGTTAGCACCCGTTTTTGCGGGGCGCCCCTTGGGCGTGTGGCAAGGCGTTGCCCGGGGGCTGACCCCCTTAGAGCCTAGGGATTGCTCAGCACAATTTTGCCCACGACTTGCCGGCTCGCCATCCTCGCGAATGCCTGCGTCAAGTGCTCCATCGGCAGCACGCTGTCGAGCACCGGCTTTATTTTTCCTTGGCCGTACCACTGTGCCAACTGGCCCAACATTTCGGCGTTCCGACGCGGCTCCCTTCGGGCGAATTCGCCCCAGAAAACACCGACCAGCGATGCACCCTTGAGCAGTGCCAAATTCAGCGGCAGGGTCGGGATCTGGCCTTGTGCGAAGCCGATCACCAGATAGCGGCCACGCCAGGCAATCGATCGGAAAGCAGCTTCCGCCAGGTCACCGCCGACCGGGTCGTAGATCACGTCAGGCCCCTTGCCATCGGTCAGAGACTTCAACTCTTCTCGGAAATTGCCCTTGCTGTAGTTGATCGACGCATCGGCTCCAATCTCCAGGCAGCGAGCGCATTTCTCGTCGGACGATGCAGCGGCAATGACGCGCGCACCGGCCGCCTTGGCGATCTGGATCGCAGCGGTGCCCACGCCGCCGGCCGCACCGAGAATCAGGACGATTTCACCCGTTTGCAAGGCCGCCCGATCGAGCAGCGCATGATGGCTGGTCGCGTAGGTGCAGATGAATGCGGAGGCATCCTCGAAGCTGAAGCCTGCGGGCAATGGCATTGCCACCGCGGCAGGAATGCAGGCGTGGCTGCCGAAGCCGCCGGTGCCGGCGAATGCGGCCACGGCATCACCGATCTTGAAGCCCTTGACACCCTCGCCAACCGCGTCCACGACCCCGGCGAATTCAGTACCCGGCACGAAGGGTAGCGGCGGCTTCATCTGGTACTTATTCTGGATGATCAGCAGGTCGGGGAAGTTGAGGCTGGCGGCCTTGATGGCGACCCTGATCTGGCCGGCGCCTGGCTCCGGCGTCGGCAATTCCTTCCAGATGAGCGCCTCGACGCCCACGGGGTTCTCGCAAAGCCATGCGTTCATTCGAATCTCCTCTGCTGTTTCGTTCGAATCATAGGCAGCGGGCTCTTGCAGGCGGGTCGCCCACGTGACGCGATGCCTACAATGCCTGCATGCGCATACTGATCGCCAATGATGATGGGTACCTTGCACCGGGGCTGCATGCCCTGGTCAAGGCTTGTGAAGGCCTCGGCGAGATCGAAGTGATCGCGCCGGAGCAGAACGCCAGCGGCACGTCGAACTCCCTAACCTTGAATCGGCCGCTGTCCGTCTACACGGCTGCCAACGGGTTCCGGTACGTCAACGGCACGCCCTCCGACTCCGTCCACGTCGCCTTGACCGGCTTGCTGGACTACAAGCCCGACCTTGTGCTTTCGGGCATCAACAACGGCGCCAACATGGGCGACGACACGCTCTATTCAGGCACGGTGGCTGCGGCGACTGAAGGCTATCTGTTCGGCATTCCATCGATTGCTTTCTCCCAGGCCGAAAAAGGCTGGGGCGAACTGGAGGCGGCGGCCGCCGCGGCTCGCCAGATCGTCGAACAGGTGATCGCGGCCGGGCTCAGCCAGGCCTTCCTGTTGAACGTCAATATTCCGAACCGGGCGGACGCCGCCAGCCTGCCGCGCCGCATCACGCGCTTGGGCCGACGGCACGCGAGCGAAGCGGTGATCCGGCAGAAGAGCCCGCGCGGCGAGACGATCTACTGGATCGGCCCGGCCGGGGACGCGCGCGAGGCTGGTGAAGGCACCGATTTTCATGCCACGGCCAACGGGCAGGTTTCGATCACACCCCTGCAGGTCGACCTGACCGACCATGCCAGCCTGTCGACATGGAGCTCTCGGCTGGGCCTTCCCGCATGAGCGAGGCTAACGCCAAGCCTCGACGGTTCCCCGTGCCGCTGGCAAAGCTCGGCGCAGGCGGCGGGGCGAATGTGCAACGAGAGGTATTGATGCCTCAGCGGCATCTTCGCGAAGCAACGGCCGATGCTGCGCGCCGGCAGTCGCCCAGCGGCCTGGGCATGGATTCGCAGCACGTGCGCAGGCGCATGGTCCAGCGTCTTCGCAGCGAAGGCTTGTCCGACGAGCGCGTGCTGCAGGCCTTGACGACCGTGCATCGCCATGCCTTCGTCGACAGCGCCCTGGCTGTGCAGGCTTACGAAGACACCAGCCTCCCAATCGGCCACGGGCAGACGATCTCCAAGCCCTCCGTCGTAGGTCGTATGGTCGCGATGCTTTTCGACGGCGAAAAAGCCCGTCAAGCCGGACAGTTAGGGCGTGTGCTCGAGATCGGCACCGGTTGCGGATACCAGGCCGCTTTGCTGGCCTTGCTGGCACGCGAGGTCGTATCGATCGAGCGGATCAAGCCCCTGCATGACAAGGCCCGGTTGAACCTCTCCGTGGTGCAGGCTGCTTCGGTCCGGCTCGTTTATGGCGATGGCCGGCTGGGGCATGGGCCGATGGCGCCGTACGACAGCATCATCGCCGCGGCCGGTGGCGACGACATCCCGGCGGCGTGGCTCGCGCAACTTGCGCCGGGTGGCCGCCTGGTAGCGCCGATGGCGGCGCCCGGAGGACGCGGCCAACTACTGGTCATCATCGATCATCGGGTCGAGGACGGCGTGTCCCGCTTCACCCGCAGCGAGCACGAGGCCGTGCTTTTCGTGCCTCTAAAATCCGGCGT
>FSVW01003722.1_pt1 | contig 10078 bp, 10 predicted proteins | sample 1637551 | NCBI WGS metagenome assembly FSVW01 (sample SAMEA3914814, study PRJEB12502) | metagenome | biome: forest; material: soil | place: USA | collected 2011-09-16 | depth 0.1 m | reverse complement strand
GGACATGCGGGTGATGGACCCGGGCTGGATCGGCATGAAGCTGCGCAAGCTGCTGAACGTCGGCGAGCCGCTGGGCCATTTCATGGCGCCGGTGCCGAGCCTTTCAGGAGAACGGCGCCAGCAGATCTGGCCCTCGACGGTGGCCTACGTCGCCCGCCTGGTTATTCACCGCTACGCGATGCTCGGCGTGCTGGACGAGACCGGCATGCCGCTGGTCGAAATGGGCCTGCTGCAACCGCCGAAGGCCAAGGCTGGCAAGGCAGGCCTCGAAGTGCAGGCGATGGCCGGGCGGCCCTGCCCGGAATGCGGCAACAGCACGATGATCCACAAGGACGGCTGCGATTTCTGCACTGCTTGTGGGTATGTCGGGCAGTGCGGGTAAGTGATGAAGACGGAAGCAAGTGGGAAGCAAGCGGAACCGCTTCCATCTCGTGGGCGCTTAACGCACTTCGTGGTCGAAGCTGGCACCGAACCTGCTTAGTCTTCTCTATCGTTTGTCTCCTCCATCCCCCACGGATGGATTCAGGCCCGAGGTCGCTGACCTTGGGCCTCTTTTTTTCCGCTTGGTGGAAAGCAGGAGCGGTAAGGCAAGACCTGGCACCGTGTCAGTGCAGACCTTGCGTTAGGTCTGAAGCATCGATGCCTCAATGATGTGCATCTCCAGTTGCGGCACATACCGGCGATTCGCCGGCGCGACGGGCTACGATGGCCCTCATGCCCGACATCACGATCGTCCATTTCGACGGCAGCCAAGAAGGCTTCGAAGCGCCCGAAGGCGTCAGCCTGATGCAGGCCGCGACCGGCCATGGCGTCGTCGGCATCGTGGCGGAATGCGGCGGCTCGGCGATGTGCGCGACCTGCCATGTGATCGTCGACGAGGCCTGGGCCAATCGCCTGGCGCCGCCGTCGATCAATGAACTCGACATGCTCGACTGCACTGCCAGTGAACGCCAGCCGACCAGCCGGCTGTCCTGCCAGATTCCCCTGACCGCGGCGCTGCAAGGGCTGGTCGTGCGCCTGCCCGAGCGGCAGCAGTAGGGTGATTGCCAGCGTGCAAAATGCAAGGCCCGGTGGGGCCACGACAACTGGACGAAAGAGACATCATGAGTGAATCGGCGGCGCGAGGCCCGATCGTGATCATTGGCGGCGGCCATGCGGGCGCGCAACTCTGCGGCGCCCTGGCGGCGGCAGGCATGGGCGCGCAGGTGCAACTGGTCTGCGAAGAGCCGGATCTGCCCTATCACCGCCCGCCGCTGTCCAAGGCCTACCTGAAAAATGCCGCGGAGCCGCTGCAGCCTCATCGCGCGGAAGCCTGGTACGAGCAGCAGGGCATCACCGTGCATCGCGGCGATCCGGCGCTGGCAATCGACCCGGTGCATCGCACGGTCCAGCTCCGCTCGGGCTTGAAGTTAGCCTATGACAAGCTGGTGCTGGCCACCGGCTCGCGTGCGCGGCATCTGCCGCACTTGCCGAACGACCTGGTGAACGTCGCGTCCTTGCGCAGCGCGGCGGATGCGCAGCGCCTGCGTGCGCAGATCGAGGCCGCGCTGCGCATCACCGTTCTGGGCGGCGGCTTCATCGGCCTGGAGATTGCCGCGAGCGCCCGAGCGGCCGGCAAGGCCGTCACGGTGCTGGAGTCGGCGCCGCGCCTGCTGGCCCGCTCGGTCTCGCCGGAACTGGCCGAGCACGTGCTGCAGACGCATCGCGCGAATGGCGTCGACCTGCGCCTGGGCGTGGCCGTCGGCGAGTTCGAGATCACCGGCAAGCGCCTGACCGCGTTGCGCGTGGACGGCTATCGCGAGCCCGTCGAGATGATGGTGCTGGGCATCGGCGCCGCGCCTGAGCATGCGCTCGCCACGCAGGCCGGCTTGCACTGCGACAACGGCATCATCGTCGATGCGCAGATGCAGACCTCTGACCCGCACGTGCTGGCGATCGGCGATTGCGCCAGCTTCGACGAGCATTTCAGCGGCCGCCGGCTGAGACTGGAATCGGTGCAGAACGCCAATGACCAGGCGCGCACCGCGGCTGCCACCTTGGCCGGCCGCGCCGAGCCCTATCGCGCGCTGCCCTGGTTCTGGTCCGAGCAGGGCGCGATGCGGCTGCAGATGGCCGGCCTGATGCCGACCGGCTCCGATGACATAACCCGTTATCGCCGCGCAGGCGCCAACGCCGGCAGCTTCTCGATCCTGCACTACCAGGGCGATCGGCTGGCCTGTGTGGAGAGCGTCAACTCGCCGCTGGACCACATGGCCGCGCGCAAGCTGATCGAGACCGGACGAAGCCCGGCGCCGGCGACGGCCTGCGACTCGGCCACGCCCTTGAAGGATCATCTCTGACCGAGGACTAATCGGCCCGCAAGGTCACGCTACTGCTTTCACGGAGTCTGCTCATGTTCCCGAAGAACGCCTGGTACGTCGCCTGCACGCCCGATGAGATCGATCCCGGCGGCAAGCCGCTGGGCCGGCGCATCTGCGGCGAAGCGATGGTGTTCTTCCGCGGCGCCGACGGCGCCATCGCCGCGCTGGAAGACTTCTGCCCGCATCGCGGCGCGCCGCTGTCGCTGGGACGTGTCGTCGATGGCGTGCTCGTCTGCGGCTACCACGGCCTGCAGATGAGTTGCGAGGGCAGGGCGGTGGCGATGGCTGGCCAGCGCGTCGGCGTGTTTCCGGCCATCCGCAAGTACGCTGCGGTAGAGCGTTATGGCTTCATCTGGGTCTGGCCCGGCGAGATCGACAAGGCCGATCCATCGACGATCCATCACCTCGAATGGGCCGGAAGCCCGGACTGGGCCTTCGGCGGCGGCATGTACCACGTCAAGTGCGACTACCGCCTGATGATCGACAACCTGATGGACCTAACGCACGAGACCTATGTGCACGCCGGCAGCATCGGCCAGAAGGAGATCGACGACGTGGTGCCGCACACGCGCACCGAGGGCGACGAGGTCGTCACCGAGCGGCGCATGTTCAACATTCCGGCGCCGCCCTTCTGGCAGATGGCCTTGCGCGGCATGGGCCTGCCGGAAGACCAGCCGGTGGACCGCTGGCAGATCTGCCGCTTCAGCGCGCCCAGCCACGTGATGATCGAGGTCGGCGTGGCGCTGGCCGGCCAGGGCGGCTACGAGGCCGATCCCGGCGTCAAGGCCTCCAGCATCGTGGTGGACTTCATCACGCCGGAGACGGAGACTTCGATCTGGTACTTCTGGGGCATGGCGCGGCGCTTCAACACGCAAGACCTGACCCTCACCGGGCAGATCCGCGAGGGCCAGCGCAAGATCTTCGGCGAAGACCTCGAAATGCTGGAGCGCCAGCAGCGCAATATCGAAGCTTGGCCCGAGCGGCGGCTGATGAAGCTGAATATCGATGCCGGCGGAACTTTCTCGCGCCGCGTGATCGAACGAATGGTGGCTCTGGAATTGGCGGCACGCTGATTGCCCGGGGTCTCAACAAGGAGCGCAAGCGATGAGCGATACCCCCGAGACGACGCCTTCGATCGACGAGATCTACCACCTGCTGCGCAAGGGCCTGGGCCACGAGCATGTGAGCAAGGCCAATGTCGACGAGCTGCTGCAGCGCGCCGAGGCCGATGGCCACACGGTGCTGGCCGAAGAGTTGCGCGAGTACCGCAACGACTGCTGATCGAACGATTTCCGATGACCTGACCCCGAATTGCCTGCACGCCGTGCTCGCGGCGCCCTAAACTGGAGGCTGCTCGATTGCCCCGGAGCCTGCCATGGCGCAGCAGCTGCAGACTCTTCCCGCGATTCTCGATGTCGAAGCTTCAGGCTTCGGCCGGGGCAGCTATCCGATCGAGGTCGGATTCATCGAACCCGCCGGCACCAGCTTCTGCTGCCTGATCCACCCGGTGCCCGACTGGCAGCATTGGGACGACAGCGCCGAAGCCCTGCACGGCATCAGCCGCGAGACGCTGATGGCCTACGGCAAGCCGCCCGAGTGGGTGGCGGCCGAGATGAATGCCCGCCTGCGCGGCCAGACGGTCTACTGCGACGGCTGGGGCCACGACTACCCCTGGCTCGCGCGACTGTTCGAGGAAGTGAACCTGCAGCCGGCCTTTCATCTCGAAGACCTGCGCCGCCTGCTCACCGAGGACGAGGCGGCCCGCTTCCATCAGGTTACCTCGCAGGTCCGGGCCGAGCAGAACATCGCCCGCCATCGCGCGAGCAGCGATGCGCGCGTGCTGCAACTGGCCCTGCTGCGCGTGAAGGAAGGCCAGGCCTGACGTTCGTCAGCCTTGGTCGATGAGCAGCGGCTGGCTGCTGGATGCTTCGAGCACGCCGCCCTTCGATCTCCCGCGCCCGCCCCGCTTGGCCTCGTAGAGCTTGGCATCTGCCAGCGCCACCATCGCCTCGATCTCCAATGGCTCGCCGGAGGCCACGCAGTAGCCGATGCCGACACCGATGTTCAGCATCAGCTGCTGGACCTTGAAGGGCTGGCCGATCTGGCGGATCAGCTTGGCGGCAACCACCTGGGCGTCGCCCGGCCGGCCGAGGCCGGGCAGCAGCACGGCGAACTCGTTGCCGCCCAGCCGCGCCACCAGGTCCTGCGGCCGCAGGGCATCGCGCAGCCGGCCGGCCACCGCCTTCAGCAGCGCATCGCCGACCGGATGGCCGTGCTCGTCGTTGACCGGCTTGAAGCGGTCCAGGTCATGCGGAGCAGGCTCAGCGTGCTGCCTTGCTCGCGTGCCAGGACGACGAGCCTTTCGCACCCCAGCGCGAAGCCGGCGCGGTTGAGCAGCTTCGTCAGCGGGTCGGTCTGCGAGGCCTCGCGCAGGCGCTGCGCCTCCAGCCGCGCCTCGGTCACGTTGCGTGAGACGGAGATCACGCCCTCGATGCCACCGCCCTCGGGCAGCAGCCGCGCGTACTGCACCTCGACGATCATCGGCCCGCCTCGGCCAGCCTCGTCGCTGGTATCGGCACGGCTGTTCTCGACGTTGTGCACCTCGCCGCGCAGCGCCGCCTCGATCAAGGGTTTGCAGCGGCCGTATTCCACCTCGCCGAGCAGCTCGCCGACTTGCCGCCCCAGCCAGGCCTCGCGCCGCGCGCCCATCTGCTTCGCGAGCGCGTCGTTGAGGAAGAGATAGCGCTGGCGGGTGTCGAGCACGGCGATCATCACCGGCGCCGTCTGCGCGATGGCCAGCAGCATGGCCTCGAAGCGCCGGCCCTCGTTGCGCGCCTGCACCTCGGCCGCGATGTCGCGCAGCAGCACCGAGATCGTCTCGACCTGGCCCTGCTTGTTGCGATGGGCGAGCACGGTGCTTTCGACCGGCACCTCCAGGCCCGTCATCCGATCGAGCACGCCGCTGCGGACGTGCCAGTGGCCATCGCGCCGCGCGGTCGGCAGGATCTCGAGATGGAAGCGGGCCAGCCGCTCCGGCGTGTAGTGGCGCTCGACAATCGTGTCGCCCAGGCTGTCATCGGGCGCGATGCCCAGGCGCCGGCGGGCGTTGGGGTTCAGGTAGATCAGACGCCCGTCCGGTTTCATCTGGCAGACGTAGTCCGGAGTCTGGTCGAAGATCGCCGTGAGCGTGTCCTGCGCGCGCTGCTGGGCCTCCCGTTCGGTGATGTCCTCCAGCGTGCCGGACTGGCCGATCACCCGGCCCTTGACGATCAGCCGCGCCGTGCGGATGGACATCAGCCTGATCGCCTCATCGCCACCACGGCGCATCCGCCGCACATGCTGGGCCGGCTCGTCGCTGAGCATGCGGGCGATCCAGAGGGTCGGGGCTGACGGCCTTTCGGCCTCGGCGATCAGGCCGAGCCAGCCCCAGCCCTGGTCTTCGCGCGCCAGGCCATGCAGTTGCAGATAGGTCTGGTTGGCATAGGTGACGCTGCCTTGCAGATCGCAGCGGAACAGGCCCATCGGCGCGGCGTCGCTGGCCGCCAGCATCTCGGCGTCGTAGATCAAGGTGCGGCGCTGCGAACGGGCCAGCGCCACTGCCGTGGCGAGCGCCGGGAGGCTGATCACCCAGACCAGCATCAGCAGGTGGCGGCGCTCGCGGAAGTGGGCCGAGAAGGTGTCCGCCTCGGCCACCGAGACCGTCAGCTTGAGGCCGAACGCGGGAATCGCCTGGTAGGCGCTGAGGCGGTCGATGCCGTCGGTGGCGGCGCGGGTGGTGCTGAACATGCCCTCGGCCGCCTGGAAATCCCGGCGACGCTCCGGATGATCGGCGCACAGGTCTCGGCCGGTGAACCCCGCCAGGGCCGGCGTGCGTGCCGGGCCGATGCCGTCGGCCCGCAGCAGCGAGGTCGCGGCGCTGGGCGCCAGTGAGAAATTGGCCCGCAGCGTGTCGAATCGCTGCAGGCTGACCAGCGCGACGACAAGGTCCAGGTCGCCGACAGGCTTGGGCAGGCGCATCGCCAGCGGCAGCAACTGCGGGCCATCCGGTGTGAGACGCAATGGCAGGCCGACGCGCGGCGCCGAGGCCGCGGCCTTGCCGGGGCCGCCGGCGTCCGTGGTGGCCGCTGACGCAGCAGGTCCCGGAAGATGTCCGTGTCCTTGCGGTTGACCGGCGCCTGGCCCGGCGCGCTGCCCGAGCGGATCAGTTCGCCGTCGTACCGGACCAGTGCCACCTCGACCAGGCCGCGCGCGGTGCCCTGCAGGATCTCGCCGATCTGCTGCGCGATCTCTTCATCCTGCAGCGCCTGTCGCCGCTGGCTGCCCAGCCACGAAACGACCATGCGCGTGGCGGTCTCGGCCTCGCGCAGCACGGTGGCCGTCTGCGTCGCGGCGGCGCGCGAAGTCACCATCAGGTCCCGCTGCTGCACGGCTACCAGCTCGCGCGGATAGATCCAGACGAACCAGGCCAGGAAGCCCCACAGCAGGAGCAGCAGCAAGGTGACGGTCAGGGCCGGGCCAGCGTAGAGCAGGGCGGTTCGCCATTGCTCGCCCGGACCGGCGCGCTCAACGCCTGGAGCAGGAAGGTGGAGCGGTACGGGGGATGCGCTTATGCGACGGACCAAGCCTTTGCCGGGATGCCGGCAGGTCCGGCGTGGCTGGATTGTGACGAGGGTTTACCCGTGATGAGGCCGGATGGCACAGGCCGGCGCTCGGGTATGGCGGTCTGCGGGATGGGGTCAGGTCTTGCGGGGCGCGTAGCGAACGTAGACTCGGCGCATGACCGCTGCCGACCCGACTTCCGCCAAGCCTGCGCCCGCCCGCCCCGACCTCGAGCCCAAGCGCGCGCCGCTGCAGCCGCGTGCGGTCGAGACCTACGAACGCATCCTGGTCGCCTGTGCCGACCTGCTCGGCGAGGTCGGCATCGAGCGACTGTCTACGAACCTGGTCTGCCAGCGGGCCGGCATCTCGCCGCCGGCGCTGTACCAGTACTTCCCGAACAAGTACGCGATCCTGCACGAGCTGAGCGTGCGCCTGATGCAGCAGCAGAACACGCTGCTCAAGCCCTGGGCCACGCCGCAGACGATGGCGCTGTCCGAAGCCGAATTCGCGCGCAGCCTGGCCGCGATGTTCCTGGAGCTGCAGGCGCTGACGGCCGAGATGCCCGCCGGCGTCTGGGTCACCCGCGCGCAGCGGGCGGTGCCCGCGCTACAGGGCCAGCGGCTGCGGTCGCGCGAAGTCTTCACTGACATGATGATGACACCGTTCACCGAGGCGCATCCGAAGGTCGATCAGGCCGAGGCACGCCTGACCCTGCGCCTGGCCATCGACGCGCTCTACTCGGCCCACGAGATGCTGTTCGACGATGCCAACCTCGACCCCAAGGCCGTGGCGCGGACGATGGCCGAGATGGTGGCCGGGCAGTTGGCCAAGGTGAGTCAGCAGCGCCGGGTGGACTGCTAACGCTGGCTTCAAGCGGAGTCGGCGCGGTCTGACAAACGCTGACAAGTCGACAAGTTCCAGTTTCTCCTCGAGCGCCACCTTGCCAAACCGCCGCAGCCTCGTATGGTTCCGCCGCGATCTTCGGGTCGAGGACCACGCCGCGCTCCACTGCGCGCTGACCCGCTCCGAACATGTCTGGTGCGGCTTCGTCTTCGACACCGACATCCTCGCGCCGCTGCCGCGTGCAGACCGTCGCGTCGAATTCATTCATGGCGCGGTCATCGAGCTGGATGCCGCGCTGCGCGAGCTTCGTCCTGGCGCCGCACTGATCGTGCGCCACGGTCGGGCCGAGGACGAGATCGTTCGGCTGGCCCTGCAGCTCGGCGTCGACCTCGTCGTTGCCAGCCATGACGACGAGCCGGCAGCGCTGGCCCGTGACGCAAGCGTGCGCGAGCGCCTGGCCGCCCACGGCATCGGCCTGCATACCGTCAAGGACCACGTGGTCTTCGAGCGCAGCGAGATCCTGACGGCCGCAGGCTCGCCGTTCAGCGTGTTCACGCCCTACAAGAACGCATGGCTGCGCAAGCTGCAACCTTTCTTCGTGAAGCCCTATCCCGTGCAGCGCCATGCGGCGAAGCTTGGATCGGTTCCGGGCGAAGTGGCCGCGCCAGGCGCCATACCCAGCCTGGCCGAGTTGGGCTTCGAGCCGACCAATCTCGGCACCTTGCGCCTGCCCCTGGGAATGGCCGGAGCGGAGCAACTGCTCGACGACTTCCTGACCCGGATCGACGACTACGGCAGCGCGCGCGATTTCCCCTTCGTGCGCGGGCCGAGCTACCTGTCGGTTCACCTGCGCTTCGGCACGATCTCGATCCGCCGGCTCGCGGCGCGGGCCTGGGAACGCATGCGCGCCGGCTCGCCGGGCGCGGAGGTCTGGCTCTCGGAGCTCGTCTGGCGCGACTTCTACCACCAGATCCTGCACCACCACCCGCACGTCGTGCAGCGCAGCTTCAAGCCGGCCTACGACGCGATCGAATGGGAGCAGGGCTCCGACGCCGACGCGGCCTTCGAGACCTGGTGCGAGGGACGGACCGGTTACCCGCTGGTGGACGCGGCGATGCTGCAGATCTGCCAGAGCGGCTATATGCACAACCGGCTGCGCATGGTCGTGGCGAGCTTCCTCGTCAAGGACCTTGGCATCGACTGGCGGCGCGGTGAAGCCTTCTTCGCTACACATCTCAACGACTTCGACCTGGCCGCCAACAACGGCGGATGGCAGTGGGCCGCCTCCACGGGCTGCGATGCGCAGCCCTACTTCCGCATCTTCAACCCCGTCTCCCAGAGCCAGAAGTTCGACCCGCAGGGTCAGTTCATCCGCCGTTATCTCCCGCAGCTGGCCCGTTTGCCTGATGCGCTGATCCACGCACCCTGGCAGGCACGCCCCGTGGACCTGGAGGCTGCCAGCATCGTCCTCGGCCGCGACTACCCCGAACCCATCGTCCGCCACGAGATCGCCCGCATGCAGACGATGGAGCGCTACCGGGTCGTGAAGGCGGTTTCAGGCGCTTGAGCCGCGCGTCTGCCCGGCATCTGGCTCTGATGGAAGCGGCGAGTTGAACTGCGCCTGCAATTCGCCCAGGCAGGCCACGCACAGACAGTCGCTGCCGCCGTATTGCGCCTTCAGTTGCTCGCGCAGGGCCTCGCCGAGCTTCAAGCTGAAGCAGGCGCAGCTCGCATCTTTGGCCCCGCAGCGGAAGTCGCCACCGCAGCGCGGGCAGGCCGAGTTGAAGGGCAGCGGCGCGTCGCCCGTCATGCGAACAATCCCTGGTGCTGCTCGCGCAGCAGCTTCTTCTGCACCTTGCCCATCGTGTTGCGCGGGAGCTCGTCGACGATGAACACGCGCTTGGGTACCTTGAAATTGGCGATCTGCGCTTTGAGCGTGGAGACGATGGCCGTGCCGTCCAGCGCGGCGCCCGGCTTGGCGACGACGACGGCAACCACCGCCTCGCCGAAGTCCGCATGCGGCACGCCGATCACCGCGGTCTCGGCCACGCCGGCCATGTCGTTGACGTAACCCTCTATTTCAGCGGGGTAGACGTTGTAGCCGCCGGTGATGATCAGGTCCTTGCTGCGGCCGACGATCGAGACATAACCGCGCGAGTCGCGCTTGCCGACGTCGCCGGTCCTGAACCAGCCGTCGCCGGTGAATTCTTCCTTCGTCTTCTCCGGCATGCGCCAGTAGCCGGCGAAGACGTTCGGGCCGCGAACCTCGATATTGC
>FSVW01001405.1_pt1 | contig 10081 bp, 5 predicted proteins | sample 1637551 | NCBI WGS metagenome assembly FSVW01 (sample SAMEA3914814, study PRJEB12502) | metagenome | biome: forest; material: soil | place: USA | collected 2011-09-16 | depth 0.1 m | reverse complement strand
GTTCGATTCCTAAAAGTTCTTCCTGACGACGTGCGTTCGAAGATGCATCACACAGGTCAGACCGGCAGCAGGCAAGCTCGACTAACCGGATGCCGCGCCCATTGTGGCGACGGCGCGGAACGAATGGAGCCCTGCTGAGCGGTTGGTATCTGGGCCCGCACCGATCATGAGTGCAACAAGGCCGCCTGTAGATGTGCAGTCTGTTCTCTGTGGCGCTGCATCAATTCGAATACGGGTCTTGAGGGAAGCAGCAACGGCGAGTATCGAAAAAAGCGAATACGGAATCGGTTGATTTACTGGGAAGTCCCTGTAGACCGGTTAGGTTGCATTCTTGAGCCTTGCGATTGCACCGACCTGAGACCCGACTCCTCGCAATTGCGTGGTGAAGTGATCAATTTCCGCAGGGACAGTATCAATTTGAATGATCGCGGATTCGGCGGCGTCCTTCCACCCGCCCGGACTCATGAATACAGAAACGTCTGCGGATAAATGCCCTGTCGAATCCTTGCAGCGAAACGTAATTTTTGCACCGCCGTAGCCTGGTAAATTGCTTCCGCCGAACTCGACCGTCCTGAAATCACTTGGATTGACAGGAAATCCTTCAAGCAGAGCTGCCAAATCAGGCAACTCATTGAATCCGGCGTAGAAATTCGAGCTTCCAGCGAAACTCTCGCTGGCCGCCGAAAGACGCAACTCAACCATGTCGCTGTCACACCAAACCAACTGAATTTCAAGCATCTGAACGATCGACGGCATCTCTGGTTTGCAACCTAACTAGTTATATACCGACAGCATCTTGTCGGATAACACCAAGATCCGCGCGATAACAGCTGCGGCGCTCCGCTCGCAAGTGCTTGTCCCATCTTCGCTTTTCTCCCCGATAGGCCGCTTTCAACGGCGATAAATCTCCCGCCAAATACCGCGCCGCTTACAAATGCGCTGGCAAGTGCCGCGCGGACCGGCGCTGCCAGAGCAAGCGGCGCGTCAATGTTGCCATCGAGTTCGGCCAACCGGCAAGGTGCGGCACACAGATGCCGTTGCCGTCGAACATCTACCCCGGCCGGGGCATCACCACCCTCACGGCCCGACCCGCAAACTTTCCGGCGGGCCGAGGTAGCTCGGCTTCAATCCGCCGGCATCGATCGTTAACTTGTTCAGCACCACGCCCGCGTCCAGCGCCCAGAACTTCAGCGTGTGGGCGCCGGCCTGGGCCAGCACATGCACGGTCGTGAAGCTCACGGCCTCGTCCATCACGCTACGCTCCCAGGCCGCGTTCGATTCGTCGGCGTTGATGTTGACGACGATCTGCGGCGCTTCGTCGTCGAAGGAAACGGCAAAGCGCAGGCCGGCGCCGGGCTTGAACTTCTGCGTGGGTGCCAAGGTGGCGATCACCTTGACGCTGCCGGCCTTGAGCAGGTGGACCGGGTAGTCCAGATGCATGTCCGGAACCGGGGGCACGGCGGCATCGAGCGGTTGCGTGCCCATGCCCGATAGCGTGCGGCCGTGGTCGGGAATGCGCAGCCACTGCCGGCCCGGGGGCGCCACGGCGCGGGCGTAATGCTCGGGCTCGATCGACACCACGCCGCCTGATTCGACGAAGCCGCTAACGCCTTGCATCGACGCATGGCGGAGCGGCAGCTTGACGGTGAAGCGGCGGCCTTCATCGCCCAGCAGCGTGATGAGGGCTTGCATCGCGCCGGGCGGCACGGCGCTCCAGTCCACGCGCACGTCCAGCGCCTGCTGCCCGCGCACGGTGCCGCGCGCGGGTCGCACTTCAACGCCGGGCACATCGGCGCTGGCCGTGTAGCTGAACGAACCGCCGCCGCGGTTGAAGACCTCGATGCGGCGCGGGCTCGGGGCCCAGGATTCGAGCGCCTGCAGCGTCGCCGAGCCGTTCGGGCCGATGGCCGCCTCGCTGCCCTCCACCGCCACGGCCATGCTGGCGCGCTCCTGCGGCTGCACCTCACTCACAGCCGGCATGATGTTCAGCGGCGGGTCGTTCCAGGCGGCGTAGCCCAGGTGCACCTGATCCATCGTGTGCTCCCACTTGCCACCCGCCAGCTCGTGGTTGTAGCGGTGCGTCAGGGCCGCATCGGCCGCAAACAGTTCGCGGGCACGCTGAGCCATGGCGTTAGCGCTCGCGCGGCCCTGGCGCGCGTAGAGCCGGTTCAGCGCCACCGTGTATTCCAGCTCGCCCACGATGGCGCAGGCCTGGATCGGATAGAGCACCAGCTCGAAGAAGGCGTCGCGCTGCTCAGCCGGCAGCTGCTTGTACAGCGCCTGCGCGCGCTCGGCCAGACGCTGGTAGTCGCCCGCAACGGTCTCGGCCTCGCGGTAGTTGAGCAGGCTGTAGGTCTCGGGGCTCAGCAGCTCGGGCTTGCGGCGGCCGTTGTACTTGGCGTAGAGCGCGACCATCCCGGCGATCTCCTGCGCATGCTGCGGGCCGAACTCGCGCTCGGCCCATTGCCGCAGCCAGCCGTCCATCGCCTGCACCGTCATGTCGGCCGGCTTCCAGGCCTGGCTCAGGAAGAACTCGGTCGGCACCTCCATCGGCTTCAGGTCGCCCACGTTGACGATCCACAGCTTGCTTGCGCCAGCCTCGGCGGCGAGCTGCATCTGCTCCCAGATCTTGGGCAGCGGCGTGACGTTGAGCCACTTGTAGTTGCGCGGGCCGCCCACGTAGTCGAGGTGGTAGTAGATGCCGATGCCGCCCTTGCGCTGCGCCTCGGCCGCCGTGGGCACGCGGCGCAGATGGCCCCAGTTGTCGTCGCTGAACAGCAGGGTCACGTCGTCCGGCACCTGCATGCCCTGCTCGTAGTAACTCTGTACTTCCTTGTACAGCGCCCAGACCTGCGGCGCCGTGCTGGCGTCGGGCTCGGCCTTGATCAGCTCGCGCTGGTCCTTGACGATGCGCTCCAGCAGCGGGATGTCATTGCTGGCCGACATGGCCTCGTCGCCATCGCCGCGCATGCCGACGGTGATGAGCCGCTCGGTGCCGCGCGATTGCTTGAGGCCGCCGCGCCAGTATTCGCGCAGCGCCGCGGCATTGCGCCGGTAGTCCCACGGGCCCATGCGCTCGCTGTCCCATTCGTGATGGGCGCGCATCAGCGGCTCGTGGTGCGAGGTGCCGATGACCACGCCGTACTCCGCGGCCGTGGCGCCGTTGAGCGCATCGTCGGCAAAGAAGGTCGGGTTCCACATCGCCGGCCAGAGCATGTTGCCGCGCAGGCGCAGGATCAGCTCGAACAGGCGCGCATGGAAGCGGTGGTCGAATTTGCCGAAATTCTTGCGCACCCAGCCGCCCAGCGCCGGTTCCTCGTCGTTGAGGAAGATGCCGCGGTACTGCACGGTCGGCGCGTCGGCAATGCGCAGGCCGGCCGGCGCGAACAGCTGCGCGTGCTTGCGCACCGGCACATCGGCCCACCAGGCCCACGGCGAAACGCCGATCTGCTGCGAGAGTTCGTAGATGCCGTAGATCGTGCCGCGTGCATCGCTGCCGGCGATCACCAGCGCGCGGGCCACGCCGGGCAGCGGCTGCTCGACCACCTGGATCACGAAGCCTTCCCACTGGCCGCTCAAGCCCTTCGCGTCGAGCTTGCCGCTTTGCACCAGCGTGTCGATCAGCGCGCTGCGGCCGAGCGTGCCGATGAGGACGGCCGTGTCGCCCGCCCTGGCCGTATCGGCCAGCACGGGCTTGCGGCCCGACACCTGCGCGAAGTCGGCCTGCAGATCGCCCGCGGCGCGGCGCACGGCGGGCCAGTCTTCGGCCGCGACGACCAGCGGCGCGCCGACCAGCGCCACGGCGCCGGGGCTGGCGCCCTCGCTGGTCCAGATCCTGGAAGGCAGGGCCTGGGCGGCACCGCACATAACGCTCAAGGCGAGCGCAAGAATTCGCAGCAGCATGTTCATCTCACTTGTAGCGATAGAGCTTCACGCGCTGCAGCGTGAAGCGCCCCGGCTCCAGCCGCACATGGCGGCCCTGGTGCGTCTGGTCGCCGCTGAGCCAGCGCAGATGCTTCCATTGCCCGTTCTCATAGCGGCCTTCTTCCACGCTGAGCAGGCCGGTCTGCCAGCCGGCTTCGATGCTGGCAAAGCTCAGCGTGATGCCGATGCCGGCGAAGAGGAACTCGTCGTCACCGAGCTGAATCGCCATGCCGCCGGCCGGTGAGGCGCCGCTGCGGCGGTCGGCCGAGAGCGCCGAGTTCTCGGTGCCGATGACCACGGCCAGGCCGTCGGCGAGCTGCGGCGGCGCGCTGCGCTCGAAGGCCGCGTTGACGATCCAGCGGCCGATGCGCTGCTGCTGCGGCTGGGTGTTCTCCAGCGCCTCCTGCAGGAAGCCGGCGAGCTGGCCCGTGCCCTGCTTTTTGACAATCAACGGTTCAAGCTGCCGGATCAGATCGAAGCTGCCGGCCAGGTAGCTCGCGCCGGGCTCGGTGCTCGACTCGATCGCGAACGGGCTGAAGCCGATGGCGTCGCGCGCGGCAAAAGCGTAGAGCGCGTTGGCCGCGGCGTCCACGCTGCGCAGCGCCTCGGGCACGAAGAGCGGATTGCCCGAGCGCGTGTAGAGGCCCGACCAGTGGACGAAGTTCGGGAAGTAGATGTCGGGCGCGATGAAGTCCAGCGCCGGTGCGCCCGCGCGCCAGATGTCGATCAGGTGCGGCAGCGGGCCGGCACTCGGGTACTGGCCGGGCTGGTAGCCGGGGCGGATCAGCGCCGCGTTGGCGTACATCGGCAGCGGCAGTTCCTTTTTGCCGGCCGCGGCCACGGCCTCGGTGTAGCGGGCGAAATGCCAGGCCATGAAGATCTCCTCGGCCGCTGCGCTCTTGCCGAAGACCTGCTCCCACGTGCCAGTCTTTTGCTGGCCCGCCATCACCGTGCGCAGCTCGGGCGCGAGCGCATCACGCTGCCTGGCGAGGTAGGCCATCAGCTCGGCCGGCACCGGCGCGTCCCATTGCCTGTCGGCCTCGGCGCTGTGGTCGCGCGCGTCGGGGATCACGCCGATCTCGTTCTCGACCTGCACGAGGATGACCGTGTGCGCGGCGTCCACCTCGCGCAGATGCCGCATCAGTGCGGCGAAGGCCTTGATGTCGGCGTCGCGGTTGGCGGCATGGAAGGGCGAGAGGATTTCCTCGGCGCGGCCGGCCGCGTCGCGCGAGCGCGGGAAGCGTTCGGGCTGCAGCTTGACCCAGTCGGGCGCATAGCAGGACATGCTGTTCTTCCAGCTGCCGAACCACAGCAGCACGAGGTGCATGTCGTTGGCCTTGGCGTCGCGCAGCAGGCCGTCGATGCTGGCGAAATCGAAGTGGCCTTCGGCGGGCTCGATCAGGTTCCAGTACACCGGCGTGACGACGGTGTTGAGGTTCAGGGCCTTGAGCTTGGGCCAGAAGGGCCGCAGATAGTCGGGCTCGGCACTGGAGTTGCCGAGCTCGCCGCCGCGCGCGAGAAAGGCTTCGCCATCGACGATCAGCTGCGTCGCGCTGCCCTGCTTGCGCAGGTGGGGCAGCTCGGCAGCGCCGGCCGGGAGGGCCAGCATGGCGGCCAGCAGTGCAGCCAGCGCAGGCAACAGAAACCTCATGCTTGTCCCTCGACAAGATCGAACCAGTCGAAGTCGGCCGGCGGCATGGTGCCGGGGCCGCTTGCATACAGGCCCACATAGGCGCCGGTGAAGCTGTTGGGCAGCGAGAGCGCAGCCGCGGGCACGCTGCCCAGCACCTGCGCCGGCTGGCCTTCCACGCTGACGACGCTGAACTCGTAGCGATCCGGCGTGGCCTGCAGTTGCAGCTGCACGGGACCGAAGGCGGCAGCACCCAGGTCGAGGCGCGCGAGCAGCTTGTCCTCGCCCTTGATGCGGCTCAGCAGCTCCACGCGTCGCGTGGCGAAGCCGGTCACGCGCAGGCGCACGTGATGCTCGTCGTCGCGGCGCAGCACCAGTCCGGCCTCCTGCGCCTCGGCCAGCGGCGCGAAATCGATCAGCGTGGCGGCCCGCTGGCGCGGCGCGGTCTGGCGGCGGCCCACGAAGGCGGGCGTGGCCTTGTCGTTCAGCGTGGTGGCCGTGCCCTTGAGGCGCAGCCAGCCCGGGCGTTCGCTGAGCGACCACAGGCCTTCGGCCGAACTGCGCAGGAAGTTCCATTCCAGGCTCAGCGCCGTCGCGCTGAACTCGTCGCGCGCCGGCTCGCGCGGCCAGGCCTGGCGCGACGGCAGGCCGCTCACTTCCATGGCCGGGCGCAGCGGCTGGCCTTCGTTGACGACGAGCCAGCCGCGCGCGTCCCAGGCCGCCGGGGCGAGCAGGGTTTCGCGGCCCAGCGGCGTGGCGCCGGAGTTCGGCCGCGTGCCCAGCAGCAGCAGCCACCAGCGGCCGTTGGCGGCCTGCACCAGGTCGGCATGGCCGACCATCTGCAGCGGCTCGAAGGACAGGTTGCGGTGCGTGAGGATGGGGTTGTCGGGGTGCGGCTCGAACGGCCCCCAGGGCGAGCGCGAGCGGGCCATGGTCAGCGAGTGGTCCCAGCTGGTGCCGCCCTCGGAGATCAGCAGGTAGTACCAGCCCTCGCGCTTGATGAGGTGCGGGCCCTCGGGCCAGATGCCGCCGGTGCCGGGCCAGACGAGCTTGGGCGCCTCGGCCAGCTGGCCGGTCTTGAGGTCGATCTCAGCCTGGTAGACGCCGCCGTTGCGCCCGCCGCCATGGCGCGTGTAGTAGACCTTGCCGTCGTCGTCGAAGAACAGCGACGGGTCCATGCCGAAGACGGGTTCTTTCAGCCAGACCGGCTCGCTCCAGGGCCCGGCCGGGTTCGTCGCCGTCACGTAGAAGTTGCCGCCGCCGTCGATATTGGTCGTTATGAGATAGAAGGTGCCAGCGTTGAAGCGCAGCGTGGGCGCGAAGATGCCCTTGCTGGCCGCCTGGCCCATCAGCGGCAGCTGGCTCTCGCGCGTGAGCGCGTGGCCGATCAGGCGCCAGTGCACGAGGTCGCGGCTGTGGTGGATGGGCACGCCGGGGAAGTACTCGAAGCTGCTGGTGGCGAGGTAGTAGTCCTTGCCGACGCGGCACACGCTGGGGTCGGGATGAAAGCCCGGCAGCACCGGGTTGGCGTAGCGGCGCTTCTCGCCTTCGCCGAAGTAACGCGTCAGCACCGGGGAGGTGGCCGGGTCGATGGCCTGGCAGCCGCCCAGGGCCGCAGCGATCAGGGGCAGCGCGCGGCGGCGGTTCAGTTTCAAGGCTTGGTCTTCCATTTGCAGCTTCGCAAGGCGTTGAGAGGCACGGCCGCGGCCATGGCCTGGCGGCCGCCGAGGCCCGGGTGCAGGCCGTCGGTGCTTTCCGCCAGGGCGGCATAACGGTCTGGCTGTGCGGCGTCGCGGGTGGCGGCATCGAAGTCGGCCACGGCGTCGAACAGGGCGCTCGATCGTATCCAGGCATTGAGCGCCTGGCGATCTCTCTCGTTGTCGGCGCTGAAGTGGTAGTACTCGCTGCCGGCATTGGGCGTGAGCGTGCCCATGAGCACGCAGATGCCCAGCGCGTGCGCGCGCTCGGCCAGGTTGCTCAGGCCCAGCTTCATGTCGGCCAGCAGGCGCGCGCGGTAAGGCGCATCGTCCTCGCCATTGCGGTGCGGCACGCCGAGGTCATTGACGCCGATCTGCACCACGGCATGCGTGACGCCGGCGCGCGTCAGCACATCGCGCTCGAAGCGCGCCACCGCGTTGGGGCCGAGGCCGTCGCGCAGCAGCCGCCCGCCGCCGATGCCGGTGTTGACGAGGCCCATCGCAGGAAAGCGCTCGCGCTGCAGGCGCTGGAACAGGAAGTCGGTCCAGCGGCTGTTGGTGTCGGCCTGCACGCCGTAGCCATCGGTGATGGAGTCGCCGATGAAGGCGATCGCGCCGACGGCTTTGGGAGCGCGCACTTCCACGTCGGCGATCTGGTACCAGCGCTCGACGGCCTGCGCGTCGGCCCACTGCTCGGCCATCACCTGGTTGCCCGCGACGACATAGCTCCTGCTGCGCGAGCCCGGGTGGCCGGTCTGGCGTGCGGGTTCCTGCAGGAAGTGCAGGCTGAGGGCCAGGTCGCCACCGGCGGCCACGTCCAGCTCGACAGGGTCGCTCAGGTACTCGGCGCCGGCAGGGATGGTCACGCTGGCCTCGCCCAGGAAGCGCAGAGGCCGCAGCGTGCCCGGCTGCAGGTCGGCGCTGCCGAGCTGGCGCAGCAGAGCGACGGAAGCCGCATCGACCACCAGCGGCGCCGTGCCGAAGACGTTCGACAGGCGCACGCGCAGCGTCTTCGCGCGCAGCGAGAGGCGCACGACCTGGCGCAGGCTCGCGTCGCGCCACTGCGCATCGGGCAGGGCATTGGCGCCCTCGGGCACCATCTGCGCACTGCCCCATGCACTGACCCAGTGCTCGTCCAGTCCGGCGCCCTTCCTGCCCGCATGTGGTGCGGCTTGCGCGGCCAATGCGGTCGCCACCAGCAGGCCCCCTGCGAGTCGTCCGTATTGACGAGAGCTCATGAATCCTCCAAACTAAATGGTAGCGCTACCTTTCGGGCCTGCATCTTAGAGCGCACCGATTCAGTTCGCCTTGGGGTTGTTCCCAGGCCGAGATGCACCAAGACATAACAAAGAATTCACATGGCATTGGCAGGAGACAGTCCGCGCATCACCGGGATGCGCGTGATCCCGGTCGCCGGACGCGACAGCATGCTGCTCAACCTCTGCGGCGCGCACGCCCCCTTCTTCATCCGCAACATCGTGCTGCTCACCGACAGCGCCGGCCGCACCGGCGTGGGCGAGGTGCCGGGCGGCGATGGCATCCTGCGTGCGCTGGAGCGCAGCACGGCGCTGGTGGTGGGCAGCGCGGTGGGCCGCTACCAACGCACGCTGAACCGCATCCGCGCGAGCATCGGCGGCGCGGGCCCGGCGCACCAGGTGACGAGCGAGGCCGAAGCCGCCGTGCTGCGGCAGCCGCATGAGATCAATCTGCGCCTGGACAACGTGATCGCCGCGGTCGAGGCCGCCTTGCTCGACCTGCTGGGCCAGCACCTGGGCGTGCCCGTGTGCGAGCTGCTGGGCAACGGCCAGCAGCGGGCCAGCGCGCCCATGCTGGCCTATCTGTTCTACATCGGCGACCGCACGCAGACCGACCTGCCCTATCTGGCCACCTCGGCCAGCGGCAAGGGTTGGCATCACCAGCGCCACCAGGCCGCGATGAGCGCCGAGGCGATTGCCGACCAGGCCGCCGCTGCGGCAGAGCGTTATGGCTTTCGCGACTTCAAGCTCAAGGGTGGCGTGATGCGCGGCGAGGACGAGATGGAAGCGGTGACGGCGGTCAAGCAGCGCTTCCCCGACTCGCGCGTGACGTTGGACCCGAACGGCGCCTGGTCGCTCGCCGAGGCCATCGCGCTGTGCAAGGGCCGCGGCGACGTGCTGGCCTATGCCGAGGATCCCTGCGGCCCCGAGAACGGCTATTCGGGCCGCGAGATCATGGCCGAGTTCAGGCGCGCCACCGGCATCCCCACGGCCACCAACATGGTCGCCACCGACTGGCGCCAGATGGGCCACAGCTGCCTGCTCGGCGCGGTGGACATCCCCCTGGCCGACCCGCACTTCTGGACCCTGCAGGGCAGCGTGCGCCTGGCCCAGCTCTGCGCCGACTGGGGCCTGACCTGGGGCTCGCATTCGAACAACCACTTCGACATCTCGCTGGCCATGTTCACGCATGTCGCGGCCGCCGCGCCGGGACGCATCACGGCCATCGACACGCACTGGATCTGGCAGGAAGGCGAGGAGCGGCTGAGCCGCGAGCCCTTGCAGATCACGGGCGGCGCCGTGGCCGTGCCCGACCGGCCGGGCCTCGGCATCGAGCCCGACCTGGACCGCATCGAGGCCGCGCACCAGCTCTATAAAAAAGTGGGCGGCTCGGCGCGCGATGACGCGATGGCCATGCGCTACCTGGTTCCCGATTTTGTCTACGACCCCAAGAAGCCGAGCTTCGGCCGCTGATTTCCCTCCAAGAACATGACGATCCACAACCCCATCCTGCCGGGCTTCAACCCCGACCCTTCCATCTGCCGCGTCGGCAACGACTACTACATCGCCACCTC
>FSVW01003583.1_pt1 | contig 10084 bp, 10 predicted proteins | sample 1637551 | NCBI WGS metagenome assembly FSVW01 (sample SAMEA3914814, study PRJEB12502) | metagenome | biome: forest; material: soil | place: USA | collected 2011-09-16 | depth 0.1 m | reverse complement strand
TGGTAGTTGATGCAGGTGTCGGTGGTGGCGATGCGCATGTCGCGCATCACGGCCACCACCTCGCGCTCCTTGGCCTGCTCGGCCGCGTCCTGGCGCAGCTCGGCGTGATCGCCGAAGTGCATGCAGTGCGCGTTGCGCGAGGTGGGCACCGCGCAACGCGCGCGCTTGCCGGCCAGGGATTCGAGCAGGGCCAGGCCGGCGTCGCCCATCACCTCGATGTCGCCCATCACATGGGCATTGGTGATGGGCACGAAGCGCTTGGCGCCGAAGAAGGTGCCGACCTCGATCTGGAAGCGGATCGCCTGCTGGGGCGCCGCGCCGCGCTCGCCGCGCAGCATGGCCATTTCCTCTTCGGTCAGCGTGAGGGTGCCGGTCGTTTGTGTGTCGATCATGGTCATCAATCCACCTTGGCGCCGGACTCCTTGACGAGCCGGCTGAACTTGTTGCGCTCGCCCTGGACGAAGGCGGCAAAGGCGGCCGGCGTCATCGTCTGCGGCACCGCGCCCTGCGCGGTCAGCAGCTCGGCAAAGGACTTGTCGGCGGCGATCAGGGCCACGTCGCGCGCGATCTGCTCGACGATCTCCTTGGGCGTGCCGCTCGGCGCGAACAGGCCCTGCCAGTTCTCGATGTTGAAGCCGGGATAGCCGGACTCGGCGATGCTGGGCACGCCGGGCAGCAGCTCGGAGCGCTTTTCGGTCGTCACCGCCAGGGCGCGCAGCTTGCCCGCAGCGATGTGCGGCAGGGCCGGCGGCACGCCGGAGAAGAACAGGTCCACTTGCCCGCCCAGCAGGTCGACCGTGGCCGGGGCGCCGCCCTTGTAGGGGATGTGGGTCATGTTCACGCCGGCCATGGTCTTGAACAGCTCGCCCGCCAGATGCTGCGGGCCGCCGGTACCCGAGGAGGCGAAGTTCATCGTGCCGCCACTGGCCTTGAGCGCCTGCACCAGCTCCTGCACGGTGCGCGCGGGCGTCTTGCCCGCATTGACCACCAGCACCAGCGGCGCCGAAGCCACCTTGGTCACCGGCGTGAAATCGCGCACGGCGTCAAAGGGCACGGAGCGGAAAACGAAAGGGTTGATCGTGAGCTCGGCCGGCGAGGACATCAGCAGCGTGTAGCCGTCGGCCGGCGACTTGGCCACGATGTCCGCGCCCAGGTTGCCGCCCGCACCGGCGCGGTTGTCGATGACGACCTGCTGCTTCCACATCTGCGAGAGCCGGGCACCCAGCGCGCGCGCGACCAGATCAGTGGCGCCGCCCGGCGAGAAGGGCACGACGAGGCGCACCGGCTTGTCCGGATAGACGGCCTGCGCCGCGCCTGCGGACAGGGCCAGCGCCATGAAGGCGCAGAAGGTACGACGGAACATGGTGTGTCTCCCTTTCCAAGGCCTGTTAACTACGTTCGACGCTCCGACTGTGGCGCGGATTGACATTCCAGGATAATCAAGAAATCCTTGCATGTGATCTGAATCCGTTATCACTGATCGAAGACCTCATCCATGGCCGCACACCCGCTCCCCGCCCCGAATCCGCTGCTGGCGCGCCTGCGGCTCAAGCATCTGACGCTGTTCCGCGCGGTGTGCGAAAGCCACACCCTGCGCCGCGCCGCTGAAGCCAGCAGCATGACGCAGCCCGCCGCAACCAAGCTCATCAAGGAGATGGAGGACATGCTGGGCACGGAGCTGTTCCAGCGTGACCGGCGCGGCATGCACCTGACGCCCTACGGCGAGGCCGTGCGCCGCCACGTGGACATCGTGCTGGCCGACGTGGGCCACATGACGCAGGAGCTGGGCCTGCTGGCGCAAGGCGCGACGGGCCACATCCGCCTGGGCATCATTCCCTCGCTCGCCTCCGAGCTGCTGGCGGTCTCGATGGCGCGGATGCTGGAGCGCAGGCCGCAGCTGCGCTTTTTCATCATGGAGGCGGCGGCTACCGAGCTGCTGGTGCACCTGGCGCGCAATGACCTGGACCTGAGCTTCGGTCGCGTGCTCGACGCCGAGGCCCACGGCGGCCTGCGCATGATCGACGTCTACGACGAGCCCTTCGCCATCGTCTGCAGCGCCACGCATGCGCTGGCGCGCCGGCGCAAGCTCGCCTGGGCCGAGATGGCGGCCGGGCAATGGGTGCTGCCGGCCAGCGGCACGCCGCTGCGCGAGCTGCTGGACCACGTCTTCACGCGCAACGGCGCGCTGCGCCCGGCCGCATCGGTGGAGTCGAGCAGCTTCGAGAAGATGCGCTATGTGATCGCCCGTACGGCCCTGCTGGGCATCCTGCCGCGCTCGATCGCGCTCAAGGGCAAGGCCGACGGCGACCTGGTTCTGCTGCACTCGCTGGGCCGCGATTTCGCGCCGGTCAGCCTGATCCTGCGCAGGAACATCGCCCAGCCGCCGTGGGTAGAAGAGTTCGCCCGGATCGTCCGCGAGACCGCGCGCGATCTGCGGCTGCAAACCGCAGATCCTTCCGCCTGATCTTCCGCGTGGCCTTCCGCATGAAGCGGCCGACACACCGCTTGAATGCTGTGTTAGCGTCCATCCCGCACCGATGGCGCCGTACTTTCATGAAGGGTGACCGAAATGAAGCTGCTCTCCAATCTGCGCGTGGGCTTGAGGCTGGGACTGGGCTTCGCCCTCCTGCTGGCCCTGATGCTGGGCATGGGGTCGTACGCCGTCAACCGCGTGGCCAGCGTGCAGGACAAGGTGGTGGACCTGGCCGACAACTGGCTGCCCAGCACGCAGCAGCTCGGTGCGGTCAACGAGGCGCTCAACCAGATGCGGCGGGCCGAACTGCAGATGCTGCTGGGCGGCTCCGACAAAGCCATCCAGGAAGAAAGCGCGCGGCTGGACAAGCAGTGGGAGATCGTGCCGGGCCTGCTCCAGTCCTATGCGTCGAACCTGAGCGGCGATGAGGAGCGGCGGCTGTTCGAGGACTTCAAGCTCGTCATCGACAAGTACAAGGGCTCGCAGGGCCAGCTGATCGGCCTGCTGCGCGCGGGCCAGAAGGACGAGGCCCTGGCCTATCTGCGCGGCGAATCGCGCAGCGTGTTCCGCTCCAGCACGGACGGCATGAACAAGCTCATCCAGCTCAACGATGCCGGCGCCAAGGCCGCGCGCGAGCAGGCCCAGCAGGATTACCGCGCCGTGCTGTGGGGCATCTGGAGCATGGTGGCCGTGGCCATGGCGCTGGGCGGGGTCATCGGCCTGCTGCTGACCCGCTCGCTGACCCAGCCGCTGCGCCAGGCCGTGCGCACGGCCGACCGGGTGGCCGATGGCGACCTCAGCGAGGCCGTGCAGAGCCAGCGTGCCGATGAACTGGGCGATCTGCTGCGGGCGCTCTCACGCATGCAGGAGGCGCTGCATGTCTCGGTCTCGACCGTGCGCCACAGCGCCGACCATATCGCCGAGGCCAGCCGCGAGGTCTCCAGCGGCAGCAGCGATCTCTCGGCGCGCACCGAGCAAGCGGCCTCGAATCTGGAGGAGACTTCGGCCGCCATGCAGCAGGTGACCGAGACCGTGCGCCTGAGCGCCGCCTCGGCCCTGCAGGCCACCGAGCTGGCGCGCTCGGCCTCCAGCGTGGCCGAGCAAGGCGGCGAGATGGTCTCGCGCGTGGTCTCCACCATGGACGGCATCCAGAGCTCCTCGCGCAAGATCTCCGACATCATCGGCGTGATCGACGGCATTGCTTTTCAAACCAACATCCTGGCGCTGAACGCGGCCGTTGAAGCCGCCCGCGCAGGCGAGCAGGGCCGCGGTTTTGCCGTGGTGGCGGCCGAGGTGCGCACGCTGGCGCAGCGCAGCGCGCAGGCCGCCAAGGAGATCAAGACGCTGATCTCGGGCTCGGTCGCCCAGGTGGAAAGCGGCTCGCGCCTGGTGGGCGACACGGGGCAGACCATGCAGGAGGTGGTGGCCTCGGTAGGCCGCGTCACCGCCATCATCTCGGAGATCGCCAAGGCCGTGCAGCACCAGACGCAAAGCCTCGGCGAGGTGAACGCCGCCGTGGGCCAGCTCGACACCATGACGCAGCAGAACGCGGCATTGGTGGAAGAATCCGCCGCGGCGGCCGACTCGCTGAAGGACCAGGCCGCGCGGCTGGCCGAGGTGGTGCAACGCTTCCGCCTGAAACCCGGACATTGATTGAGAAGGCAACGATGAACCGTACCCAACTTCGCTTCCTGCTGATCGGCGGCGCCATTGCGGGCGCGCTCGACATCCTGTTTGCCATCTGCTTTGCCATGTGGCGCGGCAGCACGCCCGAGCGGCTGCTGCAGGCGGTGGCCAGCGGCGCCTTTGGCAGGCCGGCCTTCGAAGGCGGCATGGCCATGGCGGCATGGGGCCTCGCGCTGCATTTCATCCTGTCCTTCATCTGGACCGGCCTGTTCTTCTTCGCCGCCACGCGCAAACCGGTGATCGTGCACCGGCGGCCCTACCTCACGGCCATCCTGTTCGGCATCCTCGTCTTCTTCGTCATGCGCCTGGTGGTGCTGCCGCTCTCGGCCTTCCCCTTCCCGGTGAAGTTCCAGGCCCTGGGCTGGGGCGCGGATCTGCTCTCGCACATGTTCCTGTTTGCCATGCCCATCGTGTGGGCCACACGCAAGGCGCTTCGCACATGAGCAATACCGCTGCAAAAAACAAGACCCAGGCCACCGACGCCAGCGTCCAGGCCTACCTGGCCCAGATCGAGGACCCGCAGCGGCGGGCCGATTGCGAGCAGCTCGTGAAGCTGATGAGCAAGGCGACGAAGCAGCCGGCCTATATGTGGGGCAGCAGCATCGTCGGCTTCGGCAGCCTCCACTATCGCTACGAAAGCGGCCGCGAGGGCGATATGTGCGTGCTGGGCTTTTCATCGCGCAAGGGCGACATCAGCATCTACGGCACGGCCAGCGCACCGGAGCGCGAGGCGCTGCTGGAGGGCCTGGGCAAGCACAAGCTGGGCAAGGGCTGCCTGTATGTGCGCAGGCTCGAAGAGGTGGACGTGAAGGTGCTGGCGCAGCTGTTTGCCGCGGCCGTCGCGGCCAAGGCTTAGCCCGCGAAGATCAGCCTCCCGCCGGCGGTTCCCACAGCTCGACCTTGTTGCCTTCCGGGTCGATGACCCAGCCGAACTTTCCGTACTCCGACTCGTCTACCTTGTCCTCCACCGCGCAGCCTTCGGCACGCAGCGCGGCCAGCAGGCCATGCAGATCGGCCACGCGGTAATTGACCATGAAGGGAGCCGAGCTTGGTGCGAAGTGGCTGCTGTCTTGCCCGAACAGGCTCCAGGCCGTGGTGCCCGTGCCCGTCGGGTTCTCGGGCGTGACCCAATCCAACGCCGCGCCGCCCCAGGCCTGCACGTCGATGCCGAGGTGATCCCGATACCAGGCGCCCAGCGCCTTCGGGTCCTTGGCCTTGAAGAAGATTCCGCCGATGCCGGTGACGCGTTTCATGGGGAGCTCCTGGTGTTGAGAGGGCCGGGCTTGGCCGCCCGCCATTCCAACACAAGCGCGCGGCGATCTCTAGACGCTGATGCGTTCGCGCACAGCGTCGCGCTGCATGTGTTCCCCGCGCCCCTGCGCCACAAAGCTGCCGCGCTCCATCACCAGGTACTGGTCGGCCAGTTCCTCCGCAAAGTCGTAGTACTGCTCGACCAGGATGACGGCCAGCTTCTGCGTCTTGTCGCCGACTTGCAGCCCCTCGTGCGCGAGGCGCTGAAGCACGCGGCCGATGTCCTTGATGACGCTGGGCTGGATGCCTTCGGTCGGCTCGTCGAGGATCAATAACTTGGGCGCGGCGCACAGCGCGCGGGCGATGGCGAGCTGCTGCTGCTGGCCGCCGGAGAGGTCGCCGCCGCGGCGCGAGAGCATCTGCTTGAGGACCGGGAACAGCTCGAACATCTGCCGCGGGATCTTGTGGCCGGCGAGGCTCATGGCGAGGTTCTCTTCCACCGTCAGGCGGCCGAAGATCTCGCGGCCCTGCGGCACGTAGCCGATGCCGCGACGGGCGCGCTCGTAGGGCGCGGCGCGGGTGATGTCGGCACCGTCGAACATGATCGTGCCGCTCTTGGTGGGCACCACGCCCATCAGGCTCTTGAGCAGCGTGGTCTTGCCCACGCCGTTGCGGCCGAGGATTACGGTGATCTCGCCGGCTTGCGCCTCGAAACTCAGGCCGCGGAGGATGTGCGAGCCGCCGTAGGCTTGATGAAGCTCTGAGACCTTCAACATTGATTTCATCGTCCCAAATAGACTTCGACGACGCGCTCGTCGGCTTGGACCGCGGACAGCAAGCCCTCCGCCAACACGCTGCCCTCATGCAGCACCGTCACCGTCTTGCGGCCCTCGGTGATCTGGTCCACGAACTTCATGTCGTGCTCCACCACCACCAGCGAATGCTTGCCTTCGAGCGAGAGAAACAGCTCCGCCGTGCGCTCGGTTTCTTCGTCCGTCATGCCGGCCACGGGCTCATCGAGCAGCAGCAGTTTCGGATCCTGCATCAGCAGCATGCCGATCTCCAGCCATTGCTTTTGCCCATGCGAGAGCAGGCCGGCTTGGCGCGAGGCCTGATCGGCCAGGTGCGTCTGCGTCATCACCTCGTCAATGCGGTCGCGCTGCTCGCCGCGCAGCGCATGCCAGAGCGCCGCACGCACGCCGCGCTCGCCTTTGAGCGCCAGCTCCAGGTTCTCGAACACGCTGAGCTGCTCGAACACCGTGGGTTTCTGGAATTTGCGGCCGATGCCAGCCTCGGCGATCTGGTTTTCGCGCAGGCGTAAAAGGTCGATGTTCTGGCCGAAAGACACCGATCCCGCATCGGGTCGCGTCTTGCCAGTGATGACGTCCATCATCGTTGTCTTGCCCGCGCCGTTGGGGCCGATGATGGCGCGCAGCTCGCCGACGCGGATCATCAGGCTCAGGGCGTTGAGCGCCTTGAAGCCGTCGAAGCTGACCGTTACGTCGTCGAGATAGAGCGCGACGCCGTGGGCGAAATCAGGCTCCAGCGCGCGCACGACGCGGCCGAAGGAGGCGCTGCCGCCTGATGAATCCTTCTGGGCCTCGCGCTGCTCATGTTCGAGCCGTGCGCGCGTGCCCTCTTCCAGCAACTCGGGGCTCATGGCCGCCTCCACTTGCTGAAGAGGCCCACGATGCCCTGGGGCAGGAACAGCGTCACTGCAATGAACAAGGCACCGAGAAAGTACAACCAGAACTCCGGAAACGCCTGCGTGAAATAGCTCTTGGCGCCGTTGACGAAGAAGGCACCGACGATGGGGCCGATCAGACTGGCGCGGCCACCGACGGCCGTCCAGATCGCGATCTCGATGCCGGCCGAGGTGCTCATCTCGCCCGGGTTGATGATGCCCACCTGCGGCACGTACAGCGCACCGGCCACGCCGCACATCAGGGCCGAGATGACCCAGATCGTCAGCTTGTAGCGCAAGGGGTTGTAGCCCGTGAACATGAGCCGGCTCTCGGCATCGCGCACGGCCTGCAGCACGCGGCCGAACTTGCTCTGAACGATCCAGCGCGCCATCAGGAAGAAGCCGATCAGCATGCAGCCCGTCAGCACGAACAGCACCATGCGCGTGCTCGGCAAGGCCAGCGGAATATTGAGGATGCGCTTGAAATCGGTGAAGCCGTTGTTGCCGCCGAAGCCGGTCTCGTTGCGGAAGAAAAGCAGCATCGCGGCATAGGTCAGCGCCTGCGTGATGATCGAGAAGTACACGCCCTTGATGCGCGAGCGAAAAGCGAAGAAGCCGAAGACAAAGGCCAGCAGGCCGGGCACCGCGAGCACCATCAGCATCTGGAAAATGAAGGAATCGCTGAAGGCCCAGGCCGCGGGCAGTTCCTTCCAGTTCAGGAAGACCATGAAGTCCGGCAGATCGCTCTGGTAGTTGCCGTCGCGGCCGATCTGGCGCATCAGATACATGCCCATGGCGTAGCCGCCGAGCGCGAAGAACAGGCCGTGGCCGAGCGAGAGGATGCCGGTGTAGCCCCAGATCAGGTCCATCGCCAGCGCGCAGATCGCGTAGCACATGATCTTGGCGACGAGGCCGACGCTGTAGTCGCTGAGGTGCAGGGCGCTGGCTTCGGGCGCCAGCAGATTGAGGACGGGCACGATCACCGCGATGATGGCGAAGGCCACGCCGACGGCGATCCAGGCCCGTGTGGAGAGCAATCGAGTGCTCATGCCTCACGCCCCTTCATCGCGAAGAGGCCTTGAGGTCGCTTCTGGATCACCACGACGATGAACACCAGCACCATGATCTTGGCCAGCACCGCGCCGGCCATGCCTTCGAGCAGCTTGTTCAGCACACCGAGGCCCAGCGCCGCGATCACCGTGCCGGCCAACTGGCCCACGCCGCCGAGCACGACGACCATGAAGCTGTCGACGATGGTGCTCTGGCCGAGGTCCGGACCGACGTTGCCGATCTGGCTCAGCGCACACCCGGCCAGGCCCGCGATGCCGGCACCGAGCGCAAAGGCATAACAGTCGATTCGCGCGGTGTTGACGCCCATGCAGGCGGCCATGCGGCGGTTCTGCGTGACGCCACGGACCAGGAGACCCAGGCGTGTTCTGGCGATCAGCAAGGCCACGAAGCCAAGCACAACAAGCGCAAAAACGATGATGGCGATACGCGTGTAAGGCAGCGTCAGGTTGCTCATCACCTGCCAGCCGCCCGAGAGCCAGGCGGGGTTCTCGACCGGCACGTTCTGCGCGCCGAAGATCGAGCGCGCCGTCTGCTGCAGCACGAGGCTGATGCCCCAGGTGGCGAGCAGCGTTTCCAGCGGCCGGCCGTAGAGCCAGCGGATCACGCTGCGCTCCAGCGCCGCGCCCACCAGGGCCGCGGTGATGAAGGCCACGGGGATGGCGAGCAGCACGTAGTAGTCGAACAGCGAAGGCGCAAACGCGCGCACCGCGTTCTGCACCAGATAGGTTGAATACGCGCCGACCGTGATCAGCTCGCCGTGCGCCATATTGATCACGCCCATCAGGCCATAGCTGATCGCCAGACCCAGGGCCGAGAGCAGCAGGATGCTGCCCAGGCTGATGCCGGTGAAGGCCAGGCCCAGGCGCTCGCCCCAGGCGAGGTGGCGCTGGACGGCGGCGAGCGAGGATTGCAGCGCGGCCTTGACCTCGGCGTCGCTTTCAATCGCGATGCGGTCGGCCAGCAGGCCTTGCACGCTCGGCTCGTCGGAGCTGCCGAGTTCTTGCGCGGCCTGCAGGCGCTTGGCCTTGTCGGCAGCGCCCACCATCAGGCCGGCACGCAGGATCTGCAGCTTGGTCTTGAGGGCCGCGTCAGGCTCGGCGAGCAGCGCCTTGTCCAGCAGGGGCAGCTGCGCTTCGCTCACGCCCTCCTTGCTCAAAGCCGCCACGGCTTCGCGTCGCGTGGCCACCTCGGGCGCAAACAGCTTGAGCGCCGCCAGCGCCTGCTCCAGCGCGCCGCGCATGCGGTTGTTGTTGACCACATCCTCCGCCGTCTCGGGAAGCTGGGCCGACTTGCCAGTGATGGCATCGCTGACCTTCTCGCCATCGACGAGCAGCACCTGCTCGGGCGTCAGCTTGACGGCGTCGTTCAGCAGCGCCCTGACGAAGGCTTCCAGCCCCGGCTCACCCGCAGCCGCCGCGGCATTGAGCGCGGCGACACGGTCGTCCGTATCGCCGGCCGCAATCGCGCGAGCCTGGGAAGAAGTCAGGGCATGGGCCTGGCCGATGAAAAGCATCAGCCAGGCGCTCGCCAACAAAAGCAGCAGGCGCTTGATGGTCATGTGCAAGTAACCCGTTACTTACTTACTTGGCCACAGGCTCGTCCTTTTTGCCCTTGTTCTCAGGGATATACGGAGACCACGGCTGGGCCTTCACCGGCCCCGGCGTCTTCCACACCACGTTGAACTGACCATCGGCCTTCACCTCGCCGATGAAGACCGGCTTGTGCAGGTGGTGGTTCTTCGGGTCCATGGTCGAGGTGAAGCCGCCCGGCGCCTTGAAGGTCTGGCCGGCCATGGCGGCGATGACCTTGTCGGTGTCCGTGCTCTTGGCCTTCTCCACCGCCTGGGCCCACATGTGGATGCCGATCCAGGTGGCTTCCATCGGGTCATTGGTCAGCGGCTTGTCGGCCTGGCCCGGCAG
>FSVW01002516.1_pt1 | contig 10084 bp, 10 predicted proteins | sample 1637551 | NCBI WGS metagenome assembly FSVW01 (sample SAMEA3914814, study PRJEB12502) | metagenome | biome: forest; material: soil | place: USA | collected 2011-09-16 | depth 0.1 m | reverse complement strand
GTGCTCGCGCTGCTTGGCCTGGTTGTTCGGGAAGATCAGCACCGTGTTCTCGTTCAGCAGCTTGCGGTCCAGCTGCTGGGTGCTGAGGATCACGCGCATGGCCTCGTCCAGCGTGACCTTGCGCAGGAAGACCGTCACGCGCGCATCGCTGCGCACGTCCTTGTCGAAGACGAAGTTGATGCTGGAGCTGCGCGCCAGCGCCTCGAAGACCTGGCGCAGCGGCGCATCGCGGAATTCCAGGTCGATGGTCTTCTGGTAGGCCGGCGCCAATTCGGCCACCGAGGGCTCCAGCGGCCGCGCCTGCGCGATCTGGCTGATCAGCGCGCGCGCGCCGGGGCTTTGCGGCGACTCCGACAGCACCGCGCGCGCGATGCCATCGGCCTTGTCGAGCCGGCCTTCCTTCACCAGGCCGCGCGCGACCATCAGCTGCGCCTCCTGGCGCTTGCCGCGCTCGATCTCCTGCTCGAACCAGGCCAGGCGCGGCAGCTTCGGGTCGGTCTCGCGCAGCATCTGCACCGCGGCGCGCGCCTCGTCCCAGCGGCCGGCCAGGCGCAGGCCTTCGATCTGCATCACCAGGCGGTTGACGAGCTGGTCGCGCGTGCGGGCCTGTGCCGCGATCAGCTCGCGGTCCTGCGGGTTCTTGTCCAGCGCGTCGTTGAGCACGCGCAGCGCCTGCGGCAGCTGGCCCGTGCGGCTCAAGTCCTCGGACTCGCGCAGCGCAGGGTTGGCACAGCCGGCGAGCAGGGCCGCAAGCACGATCAGGGGTGGGATGAACGGCTTCATGGCGTCGGTTTGAAGGCAATCAGTTGCTTGAGTTTGGCAGGCTGCCAGACGAGCGTGAGGCCGGTGGGGCCGATGCTCTCGACCTTCCACTGGTTGTCGATCAGCTCGCCCGCCTTGACGGCGAGGGTGCGGTTGGGTCCGGCCAGCAGGGCCTGCTCCACACCGCCGTCACTGAGGCGGCCGATCAACTGATACGGAAACGCCGGCGCCATCGGCGGGGCCGGCGGCGGTGGAGGCGGGGCCGGCGGAGGCGGCGGTGGCGCGGGCGGCATCCAGGCGGCAAGCTGCGCATCGGCCGGCTTGGCCCAGTCTTCGCGGGCCACGGCGCGCCAGTCCACGGGCGGGGGATTGGCAGTTCCCTGGGTCAGCGGCGCAGGAGCGGGCGCCGGCCGGCCCACGGCCGCGCCGGGCCGGCTTTTCCCGGCGGCCGGCTGCGCGATGGCGTCGGCTTCATCGCCCTGTTGCGCCGCCCACAGCGTGGCGGCCACCGTGGCGGCCAGGGCCAGGCCCAGGCCCCACTGACGCGGCGTGATCGGCTTGGGCGCGCTCATCGCGGTGTCTCCATGCGGCTGTGCAGCGACCACACCAGCTCGGCCTCGACCTCGGCGGCCTGCGGCGTGCCGCGGCGCAGCTTGAGGCTGTCCAGGCTCAGGGCCGGGTCGTGTGCCAGCGCGGCGCCGATGAACTGGCGCAGTTGCGCGTAGCTGCCGATCAGCGGCATGTTCACGCGCAGGCGCTCCAGGCCCGAGACCGGATCCACGCTCAGGCGATGTTCGGTGCGCGCGCCGTTCAGGCCCATGCGCAGCGAGATCTCGAGCAGGTCGGCCAGCCGCTGCTGGCGCTCGGTGGCGGGCGGCAGGTTCTGCTGCCATTGCGCTTGCGTCACCGGCGCGGCCTGCGCGGGCGTGTCGCCGGCGCGCTGCCGCTGCGCCTGCAGGGCCTCGCTGCGCACGCGCAGTTGCGCCGCCTCGGCGCGCTCGCGCTGGCCCATGAAAAACAGCCCGGTCGCCAGCAGCAGCGCGAAGAGGCCGAACAGGCCGGGCGCGCCCAGGCCGCGGGCGATCTGGCGCAGGCGAAGCAAGTACTCGGCCCTCATCGCCGCGCTCCGGATACCGCCTTGGCGAGCTGGTCCTGCATGCGTGCGGGGTCAAGCCGCGCGCTCAACTCGAAGCGCTGGCCGGGCAAGCCTTGTTCGCCGTTCTGGAAGCGCCCCAGCATCACCTGGCTCCAGCCCGGCGTGAGGTTGAGGCGATCCACCAATTGCAGGGCCACGAGCTTGTCGGGCGTGAGGCCTTCCAGGCGCAGCTCGTTGCGCGCGGCGTTCAGGTCCAGGCTCAGCCAGCTGAGCTGGGCGGCCACGCCGGCCTGCTCCACATTGGCCAGCAGCGGCTCCCAGGCCTCGAGCAGCAGGGCCTGGACTTCGCGCGCACGCGCATCGGCATCCGCGGTGCTGCTGCGCGCAGGAGCCGGCGCGGGAGCTGCGACCGCGACAGCCAGCGGTCGACGCGCCTGCAGCGCGGCCAGCGTCTGCGCGGCCTGTTCGCGCTGCTGATGTGCCGCGGCCAGTTGCCAGCCCGCCAGCGCCAGCAGCACGACGCCCACTGCGGCCAGCGGCCAGGCCAGCGCAGAACGCAGCTTCGAGCGATCCAGAAAATCGGGCCGCGGCAGCGGCGTGCGCGGCTCTTGCGTGGCTTCAAACAGTGCCGCATCGACCTGCGCAGCGCCCAGCGAACCCAGCACGCGCACGCCGGGCCAGACCGGGCTCGCGCCGGCGTCCAGGCCCTGTCCGGCCACCAGCACCTGGCGGCCGTCGCGCAGTTCGGCCAGCGCCTCGGCCAGCGCCTGCTGCGTGGCCGCGGCCAGGCGCGACTGGCGCAGCGCCTGCACGCGGCCCTCGTCCAGCGTGAGCCAGCTCAGCAGGCCGCCCTCCACCCAGGCCAGTGCCGCACGCGGGGCGCGCAGCCAATCGGGTTCTTCCACAGCGAGCCGGCGCAGCAGCGGCGCCCAGAAGGGCTCGATGCGCTGCAGATGCACGCCGTACTTTTGCGCCACCTCACGCAGCGCGGCCAGGTCGACGCCGTGCAGGGCCGAGGCGCCGCCGCTCCAGGCCGCATAGGCCCAGCGCTGGGCCTGCGCGCCGAAGTAATGCGTGAACTGCTGGCGCGCATAGGACAGGCGGGCCGCATCGTCGGGCAGCGGCAGGCCGGCCTCGAAACTCATCTCGTGCAGCGCACGCGCGGGCACGACGAGGGCGCAGGCGCTGTAGGGGTGGGCGGCGCACCAGTCGGCAAACTCGGCCACGCCTTCCAGCACCAGCGTCTGCGGCCTGGCCCAGCGAGCGCGCCAGGCGCGCCAGCTATTCATCGAGGGTGACACGTTCCAGCTCCTCGAAAGTGGTGACGCCGGCGCGCACGGCCTGCAAGGCCATCGCACGCAGCGGCTTCATGCCGCGGCTGCGCGCGGCTTCCTTGATTTGCGACATCGGCGCACGCGCAGCGATCAGATCGCGCAGGCCGTCGTCGAGCTTGAGCAGCTCGGCCACCGCACGGCGGCCCTTGTAGCCGGTGCCGCGGCAATGGCCGCAGCCCTCGCCGCGCAGGTAACGGCCATCTTCGACTGACAAGCCATGCCGCGCGAGGACCGCCGCTTCCGGCACATAGGGCCGCGCGCAATGCTTGCAGGTCAATCGCACCAGGCGCTGCGCGAGCACGGCGTTGAGGGCCGAGACCACGTTGTACAGATCGAGGCCCATGTGCATGAAGCGGCCGATCACGTCGAAGGCGTTGTTGGCGTGCACGGTGCTGAACACCAGGTGGCCTGTGAGTGCCGCCTGCACCGCGATCTGCGCGGTCTCGGCGTCGCGGATCTCGCCCACCATCACGCGGTCGGGGTCGTGGCGCAGGATCGAGCGCAGGCCGCGCGAGAAGGTCAGGCCCTTCTTCTCGTTGACGGGGATCTGCACCACGCCGGGCAACTGGTATTCGACCGGGTCTTCGATCGTGATGATCTTGTCGGTGCCGGTGTGGATCTCGGCCAGCGTGGCGTACAGCGTCGTCGTCTTGCCCGAGCCCGTGGGCCCGGTCACCAGCAGCATGCCGTGAGGCTGGCGCGCCTGGTGACGGATGGCGGCACGCTCGTCGCCGTCGAAGCCCAGCGCGTCGAGCGTGAGCTGGCCGGCGGTCTGCTCGATGCGGGCGCGGTCCAGCACGCGCACCACGGCGTCCTCGCCGAACACGCTGGGCATGATGGACAGGCGGAAGTCCACCTCGCGGCCCTGCACGCGCAGCTGGAAGCGGCCGTCCTGCGGCAGGCGGCGCTCGCCGATGTCGAGCTCGGCCATCACCTTCAGGCGCGAGACGAGCTGCTCGGCCACCTGCGCGCCGTCCACCTGCCGCACCAGGGCCATCACGCCGTCCACGCGGAAGCGGATCACCGCGCCGCGGGCCGTGCATTCGATGTGCACGTCCGAGGCGCCGTCCTGCAGCGCGTCGTACAGCGTGGCGTTGAGCAGGCGCACGACGGGGCTGGCCTGCTCGGACATGCGCAGGGCCGAAAGCTCCTCGGTGACCGCGCCGGCCTCGGCTTCCGAGACCGCTTCTTCCACATCGGACAGCGCGCGGAAATCGGCCTCGCCGGCACCCAGCCAGTGCGTGACGGCCGCGGGCTCGCAGCGCAGCCAGCGCACCGGCTCCTGCAGCCGCGCTTCCACGCTTTGCAGGAGCATCGCGTCCTCGTCGCGCTCGGACAGCAGCATCTTGCGGCCCTCGGCGCCCACGGCCAGCACGGCGCGCCAGCGCTGCGCCTGGGCCTGCGGCCAGTGTTCGAAATCGAGGTGCCAGGGGCCTTGCTCGGCCGGCAGCCAGTCGGCCAGAGAGTGGATAACAGCTGTCATCCTCGGCCTTTCGCCGGGCCGCCCCAAGAAAGGCCGGCGCCCCCTCGGGGGGCAGTGAACGAAGTGAACGTGGGGGCAATCATTGAACCTGGTCCACCAGCGAGAAGATCGGCATGTACATCAGCACGATGATGCCGCCGATCACGACGCCCATGATGAGCATGAGCGCGGGGTTGATCATGCGGGTCAGCAGTTCGGTCAGGCGCACGGCTTCCTCGTCGTGAAAGGCGGCAGCGCGCTCCAGCATGGCCGGCACCTCGCCGCTGCGTTCGCCCACGCGCACCATGCGGCGTGCCACGGGCGTGGCGAGGTCTTGCGCTTCGAAGGCATCGGACAGGCGCTCGCCGCGCTCGATCTGCGCTGCGGCCCGCGACACCGCGTCGCGCCAGGGCGCGGCCACCACGTCGCGCACGATGCGCAGGGCCGACAGCACGGGCACGCCGGCCGCCAGCAGCATGGCCAGGCTGCGGTAAAGCCGCGCCAGGGCCAGCACGCGCAGACGCGGCCCCAGGCCCGGCAGCGTCCAGGCCAGAGCCTGCAGGCGCAAGCGCAGGGCCGGCTGGCGCAGCAGGCCGAACAGGCCCACGAAAAGCGCCACCAGCCCGCCGATCACCAGCCCCGGATGCGCGCCCGCCGTGCTGCCGAAATGCAGCAGCACCCGCGAGCCCCAGGGCAGATCGCTGTGCAGGCCGTCGAGGATGCCGGCAAAGCGCGGCAGCACGAAAAGCAGCAGGAAGAGGATCACCAGGCCGCCCACACCGAGCAGCATCAGCGGGTAGATGCAGGCCGCGATCAGGCGCTGGCGCAGGCCGTCCACCCAGGCGAGGTATTTGGCATGCTGGGCCAGCGCCACCGAAAGCTGGCCGGTGCGCTCGTTGGCAGCCACGATGGCGCAGACGAGTTCGTCAAAAGCCTGCGGCTGGGCCTGCATGGCGCTGGAGAGCGGCCGGCCCTGTTCGACCTGGCTCACCACGCCATCCAGCGCGGCCCGCACGCCCGGGCTGGGTTCTTTTTCGCGCAGGGTGTTGAGCGCCTCCAGCAGCGCAATGCCCGAATCGAGCAGCACGGCCAGCTCCTGGCTGAACAGCTGCAGCGGGAAGCGCGGGTTGCGGCGCAGGCTCAGGCCCCTGCGCGGGGACTTGGCGTCAGGCGCGGCGACTTCTTCCACCGCCAGCACATGCTGCGGCGGCACGCCGAGCAGGGCCGCCACCGATTGGCGATCGGGCGCCTCCACGCGCTGGGTCTTCACGCCCTTGTCCAATCCGGGGCGAAAACGCGGGCGTCGAAGCTCGGCATGCTTACCAGCTGACCAGGTCGGCGTCTTCGCCTTCGCCGCCCGGCTGGCCGTCCTTGCCGAAGGAGAGTAGGTCGTACTCGCCATGCTCGCCCGGTGACTTGTATTGGTAGTCATGGCCCCAGGGATCCTTGGGCAGGGCCTTGGACAGATAGGGGCCGGCCCACTTGGGCTCGTCCGCCTGCTTGGCCACCAGGGCCTGCAGGCCCTGCTCGGAGCTGGGGTAATGGCCCACGTCGAGCCGGTACTGGTCGAGCGCCTTTTGCAGTCCGTCGATCTGCGCCTTGGCCGCCTTGACCTCGGACTTGCCGATCTGGCCGAAGAACTTGGGGCCCACGTAGCCGGCCAGCAGGCCGATGATGACCATGACGACCAGCAGCTCGAGCAGGGTAAAGCCAAAGGACGGGCCGCGGGACCGGGGACGGGAGAGGAATGCAGACATGGGACGACTCGGCTCAGGGGTGAAGGCGCAGACGCTGAGACGGTCCGGCATAGCCGTCGGACTGTTTCATGGCCTGCCAACTTGAACAATCAGGGCTTGACCGACCCCCAAGGCTCGGGGTGCTTGGACGCTTTGTCAAAAAAGGGAAACGGCCAGCACCCGGTGCCGGGCCTGGCCGTTGCACTGTCAGTCCGGGCTGCGAGTTAGAACGGGATGTCATCGTCCATGTCGTCAAAGCCGGTGCTGGCCTTGGGGGCAGCGGCCGGCGCGCGCGGCGCAGGCGCACGCGGCGCGGCGGCGCGGGGGGCCGGGGCGCGGGCGCTGCTGCCCTCGTTGAAATCGCCGCCGCCACGGGCGTCACCGCGGCCGGAGCTGCCGCCACCGGAGCCCATGTCGTCGCCGCCGCCATCGCGGCTGCCCAGCAGCTGCATTTCGGAGGCCACGATTTCGGTCGTGTAGACGTCGCGGCCGTCCTTGTCCTGGTACTTGCGGGTGCGCAGGCGGCCTTCCACGTAAAGCGGGCGGCCCTTCTTGCAGTACTCGCCGACGATTTCGGCCAGCTTGTCGTTGAAGACCACGCGGTGCCACTCGGTTTCTTCCTGGCGCTCGCCGCTTTCGCGGTTCTTCCATTGGCGGGTGGTGGCCAGGCTGATGGTGCAGAAGGCCACGCCGCTGGGGTTGTAGCGCAGCTCGGGGTCGCGCCCCAGGTTGCCGATGAGAATCACTTTGTTGACGCTGGCCATGACGGGCTCCGCAGGATGGAGAAGGTGAGGGACGGATTATGCCGCCGCCCCGCGCTCCGCAGGATTGACGAGGCAAGCCGCAGGCAAAGGGCCTAGGCTCGCGTCATCCAACAAGGAGCCGAGATGAGCGACGTTCAGCCGATGGCATTGATCAGCCCCTACGACGTGCAAAGGCCCGAGGGCGACTTCCCGTTCGACCTTTACGGTGGCCGCCTGCTGGCCCAGGGTGATTCCTGGTTCTCGCTGGGCGCGCTGCCGCCGGCCTTCACCACCAACCTGCTCAGCGAGATCCGGCTCAGCCGCCACGTGGCCGTGGTCAACTGTGCCCGGCCCGGCAAGGTGCTGGCGCACATGGCCGACACCAGTACCGAGACGATGTTCCTGCAGATGCTCAAGTTCTGGCGCTGGGACATCATCCTGCTCTCCGGCTTTGGCAACGACGCCATCGATGCCGTGGGCGTGGCGCCGACCGTGGATGCCAAGCTGCGCCTGCTGGCCACGCCGGCCGAGCGCGGCACCGTGGCGAGCGCGGACGGCTATTTCAGCCCCAGCGGCTGGCTGACCTTCGAGCTGCACATGGCCACGGTGTTCGAGACCTTGCTGCAGCGCCGCGACGAGACCAACCGCCAGACGCCCCTGGTGCTGCACAACTACCACCGGCTGACCCCGCGCTTTGCCGGCGCCGGCTTTCATTTCGGCCCCTGGATCGCGCCGGCGCTGCAGCTTTTCCAGGTGCCCGCCGGCGCCTGGCAGGACGTGGCCGACGCGCTGATGAAGAAGCTGGATGCCCTCATGCGCACGCTGATCGCGGCCGCGCAGCTGCGGCACCCGGATGGCCCCATCCTGCTGGTCAACACCCAGGCCGTGGCGATGGATCTTTCCAGCCCGACCTCGACCGGCGCCTCGGGCGATTTCGTCAACGAGATCCATGCAAGCCGGGGCGGCTACAAGAAGCTGGCCGCGGCTTTCGGTCCGGTCCTAGAGCCCTTGCTTCCCGCCTAGCAACAAATAGCAGCCGCATTCCGGCACTTGATCGCATCGCGCCCTGGCGGGCCATCGCGCCTGCCTAAGATGCGCCCATGTTCATCAAGCCTGCCCCGCTGCCGCCCCGCCTCTGGCTTGCCTACGCCGGCATCTGCCTGCTGGCCTGGCTGCTCTATGTGCTGGCCGGCACCGAGGTGCAGCGCGGCCTGTGGCAATGGCGCGAGGCGGTCTACCAGGCGACGCTCTCGCTGTGGCCGGCCTTCGTGCTGGGCGCCCTGGCCCTGCCCTGGGTGCGCCGCCTGCAGGCCTTCGGCTCCGGCCTGGCCCTGACCCTGCATGTCCTCTCGGCCCTGCTGTTCGGCGCGCTGTGGCAGCTGCTGGAATTCGCGGCCTCCTGGGGCCTGTTCGGCGTGGACCACGCCCGCGCCATGCTGGCCCAGAGCCTGCTGTGGCGCGCCCTGTGGGGCGGGGTGGTCTACGGCGCGCTGGCGGCCGGCTTCAGCGCCATGCTGCAGGCCCAGGCGGCGCGTGCGGCGCTGCTGACGGCGGCGCAGGCCGAGGCCGCGCTGGCCCGCGCCGAGCTCTCGGCCATCAGCGGCAAGCTGAACCCGCACTTCCTCTTCAACACGCTGAACACGCTGATCGCGCTGACCCGGCGCGACCCGGCCGCGGCCGAGCAGAACCTCCTGCGCTTCTCCGGCATGTTGCGCTACGTGCTGGCCACCAAGCGCGAGGCGACCGAGCGGGTGCCGCTGTCGGACGAGATCGAGTTCGTGCGCGACTACCTGGCCCTGGAAGCCCTGCGCCTGGGTGCGCGGCTGCAGGTGGACTGGCAGCTCGACCCGGCCACGCTCGATGACGAGATCCCGCCGCTGACCCTGCAGCCGCTGGTGGAGAACAGCGTGCAGCACGGCGTGGCCTCGCGCATCAATGGCGGCAGCATCCGCATCGAGGCGCGCCGCAATGCGCTCAACCAGGGCCTGGAGCTGAGCATTGCCGATGACGGCCCGGGCTGCGACCCGGCGCAGATGCAGGAGCGCAAGGGCAAGGGCGGCATCGGCTTGTCGGCCCTGCAACGCCGCTTTGCGCTCGACTACGAAGGCCGCGCAAGGCTGCGCGTCAAGACCGCGCCGGGAGAAGGTTTCCGCGTCGATTTATGGATCCCCCAATCATGAGCAACAAGATACGAACCCTGATCGCCGAAGACGAGATGCTGGCCGCGCAGGCGCTGGCCGAATGGGTGGCCGCGATGCCGCAGCTGGAGCTGGTGGCGGTGTGCCACGACGGCGCCAGCGCGCTGGCCCAGATCCGCGCGCTGAATGTGGAACTGGTGCTGACCGACATCCAGATGCCCGGCCTGACCGGCCTGCAGCTGGCCCGCGCGCTGGCCGCCGACGAAACCCAGCCGGCGCTGATCTTCACCACGGCTTACGACGAGCATGCGCTGGCGGCCTTCGAGCTGCACGCGCTGGACTATCTGCTCAAGCCCTTCTCGCACGAGCGCTTCGTGGAGGCCATCGAGCACGCACTGGCCCACCGGCCCGCCGCGAGCGAAGTGGCGCAGGCGCTTGAAGACACCGGCCCGCTGACCCGCGTGCTGGTGCGCGACCAGGGCAAGATCTTCCCGCTGCAGGTCGAGCAGATCGAGCACTTCCGCGCCGACAGCAAGTACACCGCCATCACGGCCAAGGGCCGCAGCTACCTGGTGCGCCTGCCGATCGCAGCCTTCGAGCAGCGGCTCGACGCCACGCGCTTTCTGCGCCTGCAGCGCGGCTGCATCGCCAATCTTGATTTTGTTGAGTCGATGACCCCGGACGAGAACTCGCAGCTGGTGGTGCTGATGCGTGACGGCACGCGCATCACCGCCAGCCGCGAGGTGTCCAAGAAGTTGAGGGAGCAATCCATATGAAGACGCTTGCATTCATCACCCTGGCCCTGCTGAGCGG
>FSVW01001684.1_pt1 | contig 10089 bp, 6 predicted proteins | sample 1637551 | NCBI WGS metagenome assembly FSVW01 (sample SAMEA3914814, study PRJEB12502) | metagenome | biome: forest; material: soil | place: USA | collected 2011-09-16 | depth 0.1 m | reverse complement strand
GTCTTACCCTCGGGGATCAGGCGCTTGACGATCGAGTAGGTGTCCTGGTTCTCGATGTGGAAGTCAACGCCGCGTGACTTGAGATAGGCCGGCAGGATTTCTTCCGGGAAGCCGGGTTGCTTCTGGTCGAGGTTGACGGCAATGATGTCGAACTTGATCGGTGCGCGTTGCTTGAGATTTATCAGGATGTCGAGCAGGGAATAACTGTCTTTTCCCCCTGACACGCAGACCATCACCTTGTCGCCGTCCTCGATCATGTTGTAGTCGGTGACGGCCTGCCCGACCTGGCGGTGCAGGCGCTTGGAGAGCTTGTTGATCTCCAGCGCGGCCTTCTTGTCCTCGGCCCGGGCCTCGGCGAAGTTGGCGTCGATTTCAGGCGTTAGCAGTTCTGTGTTCATGGGATTCACCATGCGCCGACTTCGGCGCTGATTGCGACTTCGCAGTCGGGGAAGATTTCGAGCTTGGTCACCTTGATGCGCACGCCGGCCACGCCGGGCAGCTTCATCACGCGGGTGCAAAGCTTGCCGAGCAGCGCTTCGAGCAGGTCGGTGTGTTCGGCCGTGCATTCGTCGATGATGATCTGGCGCACCTTGCGGTAGTCGAGCACGTGGCCGATGTCGGCATCGCGCGAGACGATCGTCTGGGCGCCGAGATTGATCTCGGCGTCGACCTGGATCGGCTGCGGGCCTTCGCGCTCGAAGTCCAGCACGCCGAGCTTGGCGCCGAAGCGCAGGCCGGCCAGAGTCAGCACCTGCCGGTTGTTGCGCTTCAGCGGCGCCGGCGCCTCGCCTTCGGGCCGCGGCCTCAGGAAGCTCTCGGCCTGCTTGGCAGCGACCACGCCGTCAGCCAGCGCCGTCTGCACGCAGGGGTGCTGCCGGCCGCTGGCGTCGCCCGCCACCATCAGGCCCAAGGCATTGAAGCGCGGTTCGTCGCGATAGGGCAGCGTCGGCGCGGTGATGCCGGCGCGCTGAAGCGCCTCGGCCACCATTTGCCAGGCCGAAGGCTCGGCTTCGAAGCCGAGCAGCACGGCCACATGATCGAAACGCTCGGTGCCATGGAATTTCGACTGCACGCTGACACCGTCTGAATCCGGCGTTAGCGCCGTCGGCATCGGCGTGCGCGGGCGCAAGGTGATCGCGTCGCCCAGGCCTTGCAGGCGCTGGAGCAAGGCCTCCTGCGCGCGCCAGTCGCTGCGCGACCAGACGGTGACCTGGTGGCCGAGCTGCTGCAGCTTCAGCGCGTTTTCGACCGCGTTGTCGCCGCCGCCGAGCAGCAGGATGCGACCCGGCTTCAGGGCGGTGCGCTGGCGCGTCAGGCTGACGGCATCGAGCAGGCGTGCCTGCGTCCCGGCGCTGCCGGTATGGAAGAAGAGTTCGGGCCGCAAGGGCCTGAGGCCGGTGGCCAGCAGCAGGCCGCGGGCGTGCAGGGCGGAGCCGTCGTCCAGGCCCAGCGTCCAGCCGGCGCCGGCCTGCCAGTCCAACTGCTTGACCTGCCGCCCGAGCTTCAGCGCCAGGCCCGGCAGCGCCAATGTGTGCGCGGCATAACGCTCAGCCAGAGCGGTGAGCGACACGCCTGGCTCGCCCAGCACCCAGTCCTGCTCGAAGCCCAGCGCCCGCAGGCTCGCGCACAGCTGCGACTCGCGGTCGACCAGCGCGGCGGAGAGGCCCAGGTGGCTCAGCCACGAGGCCGCGCTGCAGCCTGCGGGGCCGGCGCCGATGATGGCGATGTCGGTCGTATGGTCCATGCGAGGCGGGGATGGAAAAGTCCGCGATTATCCCAGGTCCGGCTGGTTCGCCGGGCCCGCGCCGTATCGGCTTTGCGCTTGTCAATTCCGGTTCACCCAGCATTGCGAAGCCATCGGCCGGGCCTGGATACTCGTCGCTTGCCATGAGGGGGCGACGATGAGCAGCACAGCAGCACCGCCGCGAGCCTGGGCCCGCCTGACGCAGGCCGAGCTCGACGAGTTTCGCCAGCAGCATGCGGCGCTCGTGGAGTTCGTGCGCACGGCCGCGCCGACCTGGTGCTCGCGGCGCACGGCGGGCAAGGCGGCCGAGCCGGTCGAGATCTGGCAGCGTGGCGAGCGGGGACTGGGGGATTTCGCCTTCGTCTGGCAACTGCAGGCGGACCTGGCTTCGGCTTCAGCGGCGGCGGAGCGGGTGATCGGGCTGGTGCGGCGCTTAGCGGGCGGTGGTGTCAGCCTGTTGTCGGCCCCGGCGGAGGCCGATGTGCCGCCGGCCCTGCTGTCGCTTCGCCGGGTGGACTTTGGCGAGCATTTCCTTGAGCCTGAAGCGCCCGCGGCGCCCGTTATGCCCGTTGTGCAAGCGACAACGCTACAGCTTCCGTCGCCGCCGGCGACAGAAGCACCCGCGGCGCCGCAGCCATCCGCCGCCACGCCGGCCGATCCGATGGCGGACATCCAGCGCGCGATCGACGCGGTGGAAGCGCAGATCGCCGAGACGCTGGGCGAATCGCCGATCAGTCCGCCGCTGGAGCGTGGCGATACGCAGCCGGACGCCTGGGCGGTCGCCGACGATGCCGAGCGCGAGCGGGTTGCCCGCTCGCTGCGCGCGGCGCGGGTGCGCAACTTCGCCTTCGAGGTGGCGGACCGCAAGGTGGTGCTGCTGGTGCGAGCCACGCCGTTCTATGCCCGATGCCGGCTGTTCCGCCTGGTGGACCGCCGCGGTCCTCGCAGCCGTTTCGCCAGCTTCGTGCTGCACGACGACGGCGACACCTGCCTGCTCTACACCAGCAGCCCGCCGATCCATGCCTTCAATGAACGACGGCTCGCACACGGCGAGTTGCGGCTCGACGCGCAGACGGCGGTGCCCTACCTGCGCTTCTTTTGCGAGTTCGTGCATGGCGACGAAGGCGCCTTCCCGCTGATCGAGAGCAATGACGAATTGCGCTGGCTGCCTTCGGCCGACCGCAGCCGGCGGCGCGCATTCGGCAAGGCCTTCGGCCCGGCGCGGCTGTGGCGGCTTGATCCTGAACCCGCCGCCGACGACGCGGAACAAGGCAAGGGCAAGGACAAGCGGGAGCGCTGGGGCCGCGCGATCTTCATCAGCCAGGTGTTCGTCGGCTACGGCCGCCATGTGTTCGCGTCGGCGCTGGTGCTGCACGAGAAGGGCGCGGTGGCGATGATCTGCGACGAGCCGATGCACGAGGACGACCTGGCGATCCAGCCGCTGAGCTACAACGAGGAATTCGCATTCGAGCTGCGGGTTTCGCCGCTGGAGGAAGACTGACATGGCCGCCTCCGTCGTCATCAGCGCCCAGGACTTCATCGAGCTGCTGCAGCAGATCTCACCGCGCCAGGGCGTGGCCGCGCCGGCGCCGGGCAGCAAGCTGTCGCGCCTGCACATTCCCAGCGGGCCGTTCGATCCGCCGGACCTGAGCCGGCCGATGGACTATGTGCTGGAGGTCGCCGATGCGGTCGACCTGCGCGGGCACGAGCTGCACGGGTCCACCTTCGTTTACGGCGTGCACTTCCGCGACCGGCTGGACCTGCGCGGCGCGACGGTCAAGGGCGAACTCGACCTGACGGCCTGCCTCTTCGAGCGCGACCTGCTGCTGGACGATGCGGAGATCGAGAGCTCGCTGCGACTGGCCCGGGTGACCTCGCGCAAGCTCTCGCTGAACGGCGTGCTGGTGCGCGGCCGGCTGGACCTGAATGGCGCGCGGGCCGGGCAGGTGCTCAATCTGGCCAACGGCGACATCGATGGCTATGTGGACCTGCGCGGCGTCTCCGCTCCCCAGGTGCGGCTCAAGGGCAGCCGCATCCGCGGTGACCTGCGCATCGGTTGCGGTGCCGAGGGCAAGAACGGTCCGGGTCTGGCGAGCGGCCTGCGCGAGATCGATGCCACCGGCTGCCGGATCGACGGAAGCGTGATCGTGGCCGGTGCCGGCTATGGGCACGAGGTCACCGGCAAGCACCGCTGGCTCGACCGGCCCGAGGCGGCGGATCTCGAATGGCCGGAGGACGTGATGAGCGGCAAGCATGCCGCGCGGCAGTGGGGCTTGAGCCTGCTGTTCTCCGGCGCGAGGATTGCCGGAGCCTTTCGCGTCGTGCCCTATGTTGGGCAGGCCGACCAGCATCGCTGGCAGGCCGGGCAGCTCGAGCCGGCCAGGATCGAGCCGCTGTGGTCGATGCTCGACGTGCTCGACCTGTCCGGGGCCGTGATCGGCGCCGAGTTCCTGCTGGCCGGCGTGCGCGTGCTTCGGCATGTCGACGCGAAGAACCTGGAGACCGCGGGCAATATCCAGTTCGCTGTGGCGGAGCTGTATCGCGAGAAGAAGACCGCCGCGACCGGCCAGCCCCAATGGTCCTGGGCCATGCGCCAGACCTGCGTGGGCCAGGCGGGCGGCCGTGCGGGCAGCTGGAATGCGGTGATGCTGGGTGGCAGCAAGACGCAGGGCTTCGTGCAGTTCCTGGGCGCGCGGATCCAGGGTTCGCTGGACCTGTCGAACGCGCAACTGGAGCGCATGGTCGAGATTCGCTGCAACAGGTTTTCGCTGCAGGACCCGTCAACGCCCGTCGTGCTGATGCCGACCCGGATCGAGGGCGACCTGTCGCTGTTCCTCAGCCGTTTCGGCGGGCCGCTGCTGCTGCTGGGCGCGCGCGTCGACGGTGACGTCAACATCTGGGGCTGCGAGTTCAGTTCCTTCCTGCGGCTGGCGCCGATGGGCCACCTGCCGTGCGCGGTGCGGGGGGCCGTCAACCTGCAAGGCGCCCGACTGTTGCAGATCGAGCTGAACGGCGTCGGCATTGGCGGCCAGTTGAACCTGACGGCCTGCGAGGTCTCCGATGTCTACATCGTGCCGGCCTTGCTGCAGGTGGAAGGCAGCCGGGCGGATGCGATCGTGCTGCCGCGTGTGGGCCAACTGATGATGTTCAACGCCAAGATCCGAGGCGATCTGCGCATGCACTACCTGCAGGTCGCCGGGCCCTGGATCGGCGGCCGTCAGGGCGTGATCCTGCGGGACTCGGCGATCGGCGGCACGGTGAGCTTTGGCGACGAGAGGGTGTTTGCCAGGCTTTACGGCAGCGAGGGAATGACGCCGCATCAGGCCCTGGCGCTGAACCCGATCCGGCCGGCGGAGTTCAGTGCGGCCATCGTCGGCAGGCTCGAAATCAGGCGGACCCGGGTCGGCAGCGCCACCGAGCTGGATGCCGTCAAGGTGGACGGGGTGATCGACCTCGAGGACAGCCATTTCGATGGCGATCTCTGCACGCGGCGCCAACCGGCCGAGGCGCACGATGGAAGGGCGGGACGGCCGATCCACCTGGGCAGCCGGACCTGCTGCCACGGCCTCAAGCTGCGCATGACGCGCTGCGGCAATGACGTCGACCTGGTGGGCCTGGCGGTGCTCCGGCCCGCGGATGCAGACGAGGCCAACGATGCCGAGGCTGGCGCGGATGGCGTGTCGGCCGGACCGTCCGGGCCGTCCGGGTCGCCGGATTCGAGCGTGCATGGCCATGTGCGTGCGTCCTTCCTTTCAGTGGCCGGCGACATGGAGCTTGCAAGATCGGGCCAGCACGGGCGCATTGCCGGCCTGCTGGACTTGGCGCATGCCAAGCTGACGCACCTGAGCGTGTCGGCCGATGTCTTCGTTGGGGAGCCGCCCGGGAATCCGCGCGATGAAGCGATGTGCGGGCTGGTCCTCGATCGGGCCCAGCTTGGCCGGCTGGAGGTGCCGCGGATCCACCGTGCCGACGGCCGCCCGCACTATCCGGCATCGATCTCGTTGAATGACGTGAAGGTCGAGGTCTGGGACGTCGGCCGCTGCGCCGGCGACGAAGGCAATAGCGCGCGGTGCTATATCGAGCTGCTGGCCATGGACCGGCAACTGCACCGGTCCACCTACCTGGCCCTGGAGCAGTTCCTACGCCATGGCGGCGATGACCCGGGCGCCGACGAGCTGTACCGCGCGTTGAAACGGCGTGCCTGGCGAAGCGAGCGGGCGCTGCTTCTTGACGGGCTCGACACCCGGCGCAGGTCCACCTCGCAGGACCCGGTCTTGAGCCTGCTCGCCGCCGCCGGCATTCCGCTGGCGCGGCGTGTGCGCCTGGCCTTGCTGTCGCTTCGCGAATTCCTGTTCCGGAAGCTGCTTCGCTATGGCACCAGCGCGTTGCCGCTGCTCAGCTTGATCCTCGGGCTGCTGGTGATCGCCTTCCCGGTCTACTACAACCCGGCCAACTTCGAACCGTCGGCGCAGGCGCTGACCGTGCCCAGGGACCGTCAGAGGGCCGGCGAGGCACCGGTCAAGGGTGTCGGGCCTCCGGCCAGGGATTGGGGCTGGAAGGACGGCCTGCAGATCGCGCTGAAGACCCATCTTCCGATGCTGCCGCTGCATGCGCGCGACGATTGGCAGCCGAGCGACAACGGCCCGACGACCTGGGCGCTGAACGGAGCAGGCGCCTGCGCGAAGGAACCGGCCGAAACCTCCGGAGCGGTGCAAAGAGGCACGTTGTGCCTGCCGCTGGCGCCGGAGGACCTGCTGAACATCCTGCAGATCCTGAACTGGATCCTCTGGCCGATCCTGCTGAGCTATGTGATCCGGCGTCTGCTGCGCAACAACGCCTAGACAGTTCAGCGGGCCCGCGCGAATCGTGCCCAGACCCGCCAGCCCAGCAGCACCGCGAGGATCGCGCCGTACACCGCCGGCTCGGCGAAGTTGTGCTTGCCGGCGCGCATCCAGATGAAGTGCATCAGCCCGATGATGGCGACGGCGTAGATGGCCTTGTGCAGCGCCTGCCAGCGCTTGCCGCCCATCGCCTTGATCGCCTTGTTGAAGCTTGTGGCAGCCAATGGGAGCATCAGCAGCCAGGCGGTGAAACCCATCAGGATGAACGGGCGCTTGGCAATGTCGTGGGCGATCTCGGAGAAGTCCAAGCCCTTATCGAACAGGGCGTAGGCGAGCAGATGCAGGCTGCCGTAGGCGAAGGTCCAGACACCCAGCATGCGGCGAAAGCGCAGCAGCGCGGGCTGCTTGAGGATCGTGCGCAAGGGCGTGATAGCCAGGGTCAGGCACAGGCCGCGGAGCGTCCAGTCGCCGAGGCCGCGGATCAGCGCTTCGGCGGGGTTGGCGCCCAGTTGGTCGGCGACGGCGGCCCAGGTGTACCAGGCCATCGGTGCGGCGCAGAGCAGGAACAGCAGGACCTTGGCGGCCGGATGCAGCAGCACCGAGGCGGCACGCCGGGGGCCAGGTCTCGCCTGTGCGCTGGGAGTGGTGGCAGTGGGGCTCATTTCAGAAGTATTTCTTGAGGTCCATGCCGGTGTACAGCGAGGCGACTTCCTCGCCGTAGCCGTTGAACATCAGCGTCGGCCGGCGCTTGGCGAACAGACCGCCATCGCCGATGCGGCGCTCGGTCGCCTGGCTCCAGCGTGGGTGGTCGACGTTCGGGTTCACGTTCGAATAGAAGCCGTATTCCTGCTGCGCCGCCTTGGTCCAGCTTGATACCGGCTGCTGCTCGACGAAGCGGATCTTGACGATGGACTTGGCCGACTTGAAGCCGTACTTCCACGGCAGCACCATGCGTACCGGCGCGCCGTTCTGGTTGGGCAGCACTTCACCGTACATGCCGAAGGTCAGCAGCGCCAACGGGTGCATCGCCTCGTCGATGCGCAGGCCTTCCGTGTACGGCCAGGCCAGCACGCGGTCGTTGACGCCGGGCATCTGCGAGCGGTCGGCCAGGCTGACGAATTCGACGTACTTGGCCTTGCTCGTCGGCTCTACCTTCTTGATCAGGTTGGACAGCGAATAGCCGACCCAGGGGATCACCATCGACCAGCCTTCGACACAGCGCAGGCGATAGATGCGCTCTTCCATCGGGCTGAGCTTGAGCAAGGTATCGAGGTCGAAGGTGCCGGGCTTGCCGACCTCGCCTTCGACGGTGACCGTCCAGGGCCGGGTCTTCAGCGTGTGCGCATTCTTCGCTGGCTCGGACTTGTCGGTGCCGAATTCGTAGAAGTTGTTGTAGCTGGTCGCATCTTCGTAGGAGGTCTGTTTCTCCATCACGAAGGCGCCGGGCACGCTGCTCTTGGCGCCCGGGAGCTTGGGCAGCTTGCCGCCGCCCTGGGCGAAAGCCTGGCGATCAGCCCAGCCAGCCATCGCCAGGCCAGCAGCGCCGCCGGCCATCAGGCGCAGCCAGTTGCGACGGTCCTGGTAGATGGCTTGCGGAGTGATTTCGGAAGCAGGGATGATCGGCGAACGAGACATGGCAGAGGCCTTTGGCAATGGCGATGCCCGTGTGTCGGGCGAGCGATGCAAAAGCTTACGGCCCCGCTGAACTTTCGCGTTAGACCAGGCTTAAACCTGGACCTAAAGCCTGGACTTAAAGCGTGCCGTAGGAATGCAGACCCGACAGGAACATGTTGACGCCGAGGAAGGCGAAGGTTGTCACCAGCAGGCCGACCAGCGCCCACCAGGCCGAAGCGGCGCCGCGCAGGCCCTTCATCAACCGCATGTGCAGCCAGGCTGCGTAGTTCAGCCACACGATCAGCGCCCAGGTTTCCTTCGGGTCCCAGCTCCAGTAGCCGCCCCAGGCTTCAGCGGCCCAGAAGGCGCCGAGGATGGTGGCGATGGTGAAGAAGGCAAAGCCCAGCGCGATGGACTTGTACATCACGTCGTCCAGTTGCTCCAGCGCGGGCAGGCGCGCGGTCAGCGGTTTGCGCAGCGCGACGGCCAGCGCGAAGAAGACGACCAGGCCGATCAGCTTGGTGGCCCAACTCTGCAGCCCGGCAGCCACATCGGGCGTCAGATCGGCGATGAAGCGCGTGGCGAAGATCACCAGCACGACGCCGGTCGGCACGGCCACCAGGCCGATCATCAGCGAGCGCGGCTTGGCGCTTTTCAGCAGGTACGCGAAGGCCACCATCGCGGACAACGAGAAGGAGCCATAACCGACAAAATTGGCGGGTACGTGGATCTTCATCCACCAGCTTTGCAGCGCCGGCACCAGCGGCTGGATCTCCTGCGCCTCGCGGGCCAGCGTGTACCAGAGCAGGAAACTGACCGCCGCTGAAATCACCAGCAAGACGTAGGCGCCGAGCGCGCGGGTCTTGAAGCGCGCTTCGTAATAGAGATAGAACAGCGCCGTCATCCACGCGAAGAGCACGAAGACTTCGTAGAGGTTGCTGACCGGGATGTGGCCGATGTCCGGGCCAATCTGGTGACTCTCGAACCAGCGCACCATCGTGCCGGTCAGTGCCATGAAGACGGCGCCCCAGGCGAGCTTGGAACCAATCACCTCGGCCGTGCTGTTGCTGCCGCTGCGGGTGAACATGCCGCCCCAGTAGAACAAGGTGCTCATGTAGAACAGCACCGCCATCCACATGATCGCGCTCTGGCTGGAGAGCATGTACTTCAGCATGAAGACACGGTCGCCGGCGCCGAGATCCGCGCCATAACTGCCAGGATGAGCGGCGTACAGATTGATCGCCAGCAGGCTGAAGGCCGCGACCAGCGCAACGAGCAGCCGTATGGGCCGCCAGAACCAGCCCAGTGCGATCAGCGCCGGCATCGCGCAGGCGAGGATGCCTTTCTCGTAGACGTCCATCGAGGCGGCGTAGCGCGAGAAGGCGTAGGCGCCGCCGGCCAGGACCAGCGCGGCGAATAGCCAATCGCTCAGGTTGCGGTTCTGGAATAGGCCGCGGCGCGGCAGGGCGATCGTCGAGGGATGCGTTGCGGTATTCATGATTCGCTTTGTTCCTTCAGCAGGGCGTCTTTCAGCTCCGCAAAAACGGTCGCGGTGTCGGGCGAGTCGCGGGTGCTGGACAGCGCCATGCGCACGCGGGTTTCGCTCGAGCCTTGCGGCGACTCCAGCCAGATCCAGACGCGGCGCTCCTTGATGTAGAGCATCGAGAAGACGCCGATGATGAGAAGGATAGCGCCGAGGTAGACCAATTTCTGCCCCGGCGCGCGTGCGACCTGGAACACGCTCTCCTGGATTTGCTTGAAATCGTCCAGGCGCAGCAGCACCGGCGCAGGGTAGAACATGCTGTCCGACAGCGAAAGCACCGACTGCGTCATGAAGGCCTGCGTGGCCTCATTCGTCTCGGGCGCGGCCAAGTTGGCGCGTTCGCGGCC
>FSVW01002451.1_pt1 | contig 10097 bp, 7 predicted proteins | sample 1637551 | NCBI WGS metagenome assembly FSVW01 (sample SAMEA3914814, study PRJEB12502) | metagenome | biome: forest; material: soil | place: USA | collected 2011-09-16 | depth 0.1 m | reverse complement strand
CACGCGCTGGGCCACGCGCTCGGCGTCGCGCTCGTCCGCCACTTCGGGCAGCAGGGCCACGAACTCATCGCCGCCCAGGCGGCCCACGGCCTCCAGCGCGCGGTGCGAACGGCCGCCCACGGTGTCGAGCATGCCCTCCATCACCTGGTCGGAATGGCGCACGCAGGAACGCAGGCGCCGGCCGACCTCGATCAGCAGTTCGTCGCCGGCCGCATGGCCCAGCGTGTCGTTGATGACCTTGAAGCGGTCCAGGTCGATCAGCAGCAGGCCGACCTCGTGGCCGCCGCGGCGCGCCTGCTCGATGGCGCGTTCGACACGCCAGATCAACTGGCGGCGGTTGGGCAGGCCGGTGAGCGAATCGAAATGCGCGAGCTGGCGGATGCGGTCCTCGGCCTGGCGGCGGTCGGTCACGTCCTGCAGCACACCGGAGTAGCCGCAGGCGCTGCCAAACTCGTTGAACTCGGGCTCGGCCTCGATATGGACGACGCGCTGGCGGCCGTCGAGCAGGGTCACCGGCAGGTCGGTCACCAGCACCGAGTTGTGCGAGAGCACCTCGCGCAGCAGGCGCAGGAAGAGGGCGCGCTCGCCCGCCGGCACCATGCGCATCACGCCGATGAAATCGAGCGGATCGCTGGGCCCGCGGCCGAACACGCGCAGCGCTTCGGCGGCCAGCGAGAAGCCCGCCAGATGGTCCCACTCGAAGCTGCCCATGCGGGCCAGGTCTTGCGCGCGGGCCAGCCTGGCCTTGCTGCGCTCCAGCTCGATGCGGGTGCGCGAGCTGCGCAGCAGGTATTGCAGGCGCCCGGCCAGCAGGCTCCATTGCGAGGACTTGACGAAGAAGTCGGTCGCGCCCACCTGGTAGGCGCGGGTGATGGAAGCGTCGTCGTCCAGCCCGGTCAGCATCAGCACGGGCGTGGACTCAAAGCCGGGCAGGGCACGCAGGCGGGTGCAGGTCTCGAAGCCGTCGAGCTCGGGCATCATGGCGTCGAGCACGATGATGTCGGGCGCGCCTTCGGCAATCTTGTTGAGCGCTTCGGCGCCGCTCCTGGCCTCGGTGATCCCGAAGCCGCGCTCGCGCAGCGCCACCGCGGTCAGCATCAGCGTGACTTCGTCGTCATCGACCAGCAGCACCTTGGGCAGCTCGGTCAGGTCGACGGCAGGCGACGGGGCTTCAGCGTTCATGTCGCGGATGTTCATGGCCTTTGCGGCGGCTCAGGGCTGCACTTTGCGAAGAGCCGACAGCGCCACGCGCGCCCGGCCAAGCTCTTCAAGCATAGCGTCAATCTCCGCCTCGATGCGCTGTGTTTCGCCGTTACGTGCGAGCAGCTCGACCTCGGCACAGTGTCGTGAAAGCTTGATGGCGCCGAGGCTGGCCGACGAGGACTTGAGCGTGTGCGCCACCTGGCGGATGGTGTCCAGCGAGCCTGCCGGGCCGCGCGCGGCGGCCAGGTCAGGCAGCATGCGCTGCAGCGAATCGAGATAGGCCTTGATCACGCGGTCCAGCAGGCCATTGGCGTCGCCCGGGTCGAGCTCGCGCAGGCGTGCCAGCGCATCGGCGTCCAAAGGAGGGTCTGAAGGGTCGGAATGCGGCATGTCTGGCGGGCGACGTTTTGTTTGACCGGGGCAAGTTTATGAATGTACAGCCGGTGCTGTGGCGTGCGCCCCTCAGATCGTGACGGAATTCGGAATCGCCGCATTTGCCGGGCGCCGCACTGTCGCGCTTGTGCAATCAGGCGCTACATACAATGCCGGCCATGAACAGCCTGAGCAAGGTCCGCGATGCCGGCCGTACGCCTGCCCGCCGCGGCATGGCCATGGGCCTGGGCCTGCTGATCCTGCTCTTGACGCTGGGCCTGGCCGGGCTCGTGCTGCAGTCGGATTCGGGCCTGGGCCTGATGGTCGGCGCAGGCCTGTGCATGGCGATGCTCCTGCTTGCCGTGGCCGCCGTCGGCTGGCACCTGGGCGTGCGCCTGACTCGCCAGCATCTGGGCGAGCAGCTGCGCGAGACCCGCGCGCAGGCGCAGGCCCTGGCCCAGCTGCAACGCGACTGGCACTGGGCCAGCGACAGCGACCACCACCTGGTGCGCTGGCAGGCGCCGCGCGACGCGGTGGCTTCGAGCTGGGTCGGTGCGGCGGCCACGCAGACCCTGTTCGAGCGCTTTCAATGTCCGGCCGACAGCGAGCTGCGTGCCACGCTGAACGCGCGGCGCAACTTCGATGGCCTGCCCGGCCGCGACGAGTCGGGCCACCAATGGTTGTTGCGTGGCGTGGCCTGCTTCGACGGCCAGGGCCGCTTTGCCGGCTACCAGGGCACGGCCGAGCCGCTGCGCTCCGATCCCCCCAACGAGGCCGGCGAGCACGCCGCCTTCGCCTACACGATCTCGCACGATCTGCGCGCGCCGCTGCGCGTGATCGAGGGTTTCGCCAGGATCCTCAAGGAAGACTACGGCCCCGAGCTGGACCGCGCGGGCAACGACCATGTGGATCGCGTGATGGGCGCGGCCAGCCGCATGCACGCGATGATCGACGCCTTGCTCGCCCTGTCGCAGCTCTCGGCGCGGCCGCTGGCGCGCGAGCCGGTCGAACTCTCGAAGCTGGCCGCCGACATCCTCGACGAGATCGGCCGCAGCGAGCCCACGCGCGTGCTGGCGCTGCACATCGAACCGGGCCTGGTGGCGCAGGGCGACCCCACGCTGCTGCGCATCGCGCTCGAAAACCTGCTGGGCAATGCCTGGAAATACAGCGCGGCCTGCGCCAGCACGCAGATCCGTTTCGAGGCGCGCCGCGAGCCCGGGCGCTGCGTGTTCGTCGTCAGCGACTGCGGTGCGGGTTTTGACATGCGCTTTGCCGACCGCCTGTTCGGCGCGTTCCAGCGCCTGCACAGTGCGGCCGAGTATCCCGGTTCCGGCATGGGCCTGGCTTCGGTGCGGCGCATCGTGCGCCGGCATGGTGGCGAGGTCTGGGCCGAAGGCGCGGTGGGCGAAGGCGCGCGCTTTTATTTCACCTTGGCCTGAGCTTCCAGCGCCTCGAGGTGGCGCTGCGCGGCCTCGACCAGCGTCTCGCCCCGCGCCGCAGCCTCCTGCTGCAGGGCCTCGAAGGCACGCATGCTGCTGAAGGCGTGGCGCTGCATCAGGCTGCCGATGGCCAGCGGAACGACCTGCTTGAGCACCGCCGGCGGGCGCAGTTTTTCATTCGGCTGCGAGCTGAAGGCGGCCTCCACCGTGGGCACGATCTGGCGGATGTCCAGCGGCTTGACCAGGTAGGCCGCCGCACCGAGCTCGCGCACCCGTGCCACGGTTTCGTCGTCGGCAAAGGCGGACAGGAAGACAAAGGGGATGCCGAGGTGGTCGCGCAGGTAGCTGGCCACGTCGAAGCCCGAAAGGCCTTCCATGCGGATGTCCAGCAAGGCCAGGCCGGGCCTGTGCTCGCGCGCCAGCAGGATCGCGTCGTCGCCGTTGTCGGCATCGATGACCTCGAAGCCGGCCTGCCTCAGGCCGAAGGCCAGCGTGGCCAGCACCAGCCGGTCGTCGTCGACGACCAGGATCTTGCCCTTGCTTGCAACGCTGCTCATGGCCTCGATTGTCCCGGCTTTGGCCGGCTTTGGCTCTCGCCCGATTGATGGGGGTTCAGGCCGATGCTGGGCGGCATCAGCTCCAGCGTGCAGAGCACCTCGGGCCCGATCTGCTCGAAGCTCAGCCGTGCGCCGCGGCGCGGCAGCAGGGCCCGCACGAGGCTCAGCCCCGAGACGCTGGCGGGCAGCCGGGCCGGATCGAAATCCGGCGGCAGGCGGCCCGGGTTGCGGATCTCCAGCGCCACCCGCTCCGCGTGGTTGACGAAGGTGCACGAGACCTCGCTGCCCGGGCTGTGCTTGATCGCGTTGGTGAGCAGTTCATTGAGCGCCAGCGCGATCGGGATCGAGTCGCCCTCGCGCAGCAGCCAGCGGTCGGCCTCGCGCGGCTCGCCCTGCAGCCGGGTGCCGATGCTGCGCCCGGACATGCGGCGCACCGAAACCACGATGGCTTCCATCAGGTGGCGCATGCACAGCGGCCCGTCGTCGCCCACCTGCAGGCCGTAGACCTGGGCAATGGCGTTGACCTGGCTGACCGCGTCCTGCATCACCTCGCTGACTTCGGGCCGGCGCGCCGCAATGCCTTGCAGCAGGCCGGCCACGCCCTGCAGATTGTTCTTGATGCGGTGGTGCACCTCGCGCACCAGCAGCTCGCGCTGGGCGATGGCCTCGCGCAGCCGCTCGGCCTCGGCCACGCGCTGGGCCGTCACGTCGCTGGCCACCAGCAGCACCTGGCCCGCATCGCCGGTTTCGGCGGCGGGCGTGCTGCCGCTCAGGTGCAGCAGGCGCAGGTCCCAGACGCGTTCGTCGGCGCCGCTGCCGCTGCGGTATTCGCGCTCGATCACGGCGCCGACATCGGCCTGCATGGCCAGGTCCATGTCGGCCGCGATGCGGGCGCCATTGGCCGGGCCGAACAGCGTGTCGGCCCGCGTGCCGAGCAGGGCGGACGGCGCCTGACCGGCGATGTCGGCCGCGGCCTGGTTGATGCGCTCGATGCGCCGGCTGCGCGCGTCATGCAGGCTGATGGCCAGCGGCGCGGCTTCGATGATGCGGGCCAGGGAGGCGCGCGCGGCCTCGGTCTGGGCTTCGGCCAGGCGGCGGCGGTCGATGTCGAGCAAGGCGTAGGTCAGGCGCCGCTCGCGGCCCTGGCCGGTCACCACGGCGTTGCCGGCAATCCAGAACTCGCGTCCGTCCAGCGCATGGATCTGGCACTCGAAGCTTTCGCTCTCGCCTTCGCGCAGCACGTGCAGGCGCCGGTCGTCGCGCAGCGGGTGCTCGGGCTCGGGTGGTGCCACGATGTCCATGCCGCGGCCCACGCAATCGCCCAGCGCCGTGCCGAACATGCGCCGGGCCGAGCGGTTCATCCATTCGATGCCGCCGGGCCCGACGGTGACGATGCCCACCAGCACGGAGTCGAGCTCGACCCGGCGCGTCACGTCGCGCTCGCGGCGGCTGCTGCGGTCTTCGAAGAGGGCGATGCAGCCGTCGGCCAGGCGCGACACGCGCACCGCGAGTTGGCGTGGGTGGCCGGCGCGGTCCCGCAGTTCGCCGTGGCCCTGGTGCAGGACTTTTTCCTCGTCCGGCCAGCCCAGCAGGCGCTGCAGATCGGCCGGCGCCTGGCCCAGATGGCCGATGCCGCTGAGCTCGCGAAACGCCGCGTTGCTGCGCAGCACGCGGCCGTCAGGGGCGAAGCACAGCAGCGCCTCGCTGGCGAGCCTGTCCATCAGCTCAAACGCTTCAAGCACCGAATGCATGCTGGCCGTCATGCGGCGAGTGTATGCGTGCCCTCGGGCCGCCGCGCTCAGTCGAGGTGGGCGGCCTTTTCGAGTGCGCGCAGCAGGCTGGCGTTGACCTCATGGGCCCCGAGCATGAGCTGCTCGGTCGTGCTGCGGAAGTCGTAGACCGACTCGGCTTCCAGCGCCTGCACCAGCTCGAGGTAGGGCCGGTACGGGCCCGTGCCATCCACCAGGGCCTGGCGCACGCGCTCGGGCACGGGGATGGACTGCAGCAGGCGCGTGAACGGCTGCTTGAGCATGTGGTCGAGCAGCGAGAACAGGCCGCAGACGAACATCTCGTCGCGCATCTCGGCGTCGTCCATGCCCTTGGCCAGCTCTTCCATCACGAGGCCGCGGCGCAGCGCGCCGTACATGATGGGGCGCATCGCGTGGTCCTTGCTGGCCGTCGTCAGCAGCAGGGCCAGCCAGCGCTTCAGGCGCGAGTAGCCCAGCAGCATGATGGCGTGGCGGAAGGAGGACACCTCCACCGACAGGCCGAAGGCGGCCGAGTTCATGTAGCGCAGCAGCTTGAAGGCCAGGCTCGGGTCGCGCTTCAAGGTCTGCTCCAGGCGGTCGATGTCCTCGCCCTGGTCCACGCGCGACATCAGCTCGACGATCACCTGCAGGTCGGCCTGCACCTCGCTGCGCGCCGGTGCATTGGGCGGCGGCTCGTAGGCGCCGTCCATCGGCCAGCCGATCACGCCTTGCGCGCCGCGCTTGAAGGCCGCATCGATATCGGCCGCGCCGCGCACGCCGGTCAGCAGCTTGGTCATGCCGGGGCCGAAGCCGCCGGCCGCCTCGTCCTGCGGATCGAGCACGGCGTACTTGAAGCAGGGCAGCACGGCCAGCGAGACATGCGTGGAGGCACGCCCCTTGAGCAGCAGCTTGTTGCCCGCCGCCTTGAGCGCCTGGATCGGCGCGTTGAGGCTGTCGTCGGCCGCCATGAAGGCCGGCACCTCGATCATCAGGCTGGGGCTGGGCTTGGCGGCCAGCACCGACTTGAGCAGGCCTTCGTTGTGGATGCTGAGCACCGCCTGCGCGCCGCCCGTGGGCCAGAGCTCGGCCAGCGCGGCGAGCAGCTCGGCGCCGTCGAGTGCGGCGTCGGGGCGCAGTGGCACGACGCTGATCCGGGTTGCGTTGACCACGCGCTGGGCATCGACCAGCGGTGCGTAACCCATTGCGACGGAGCCCAGAATTGAATGATTCATTGTCTTGGCGGGCACCGTCGGAGCGGGCCGGAGTTAACTGGTGATGTACTGCAACAGAGACATTCGTTGCACCATCGCGTACGTCTGCAGGGCCGCCTGGTAGCCCGTCTGCTGATTCTGAAAGCTCGAGATGCCGGAAACCATGTCGAGGTCCTCTGCGTTCGACTGCTCGGTCTGGGCGTTCAGCTTCAGCGCGCTCGTCCGCGTGGCGGTGTTGTCCAGATTATTCATGGTCTGGCCCACCTGGCTGCGGACATTTTGCATGTTTCCCATCACGGCATCGAGATCCCGCAGAGCCACGGCGTTAGCCTGGGAGATCTGCGCCCCGGTGCGCGAGGTCGATTTGAGGTCGGCGATGGTGCGGTCGAGCACGTCGAAGACCTTCAGGTCGTTGGTCGCCGGCGCCACGGTGAACTGGTCGCCATCGGTGGGCGTGCCGGTGATGGCCATGGACATGCCGTCGAAGGAGATCGACTGGCCCGGGTTGAAGGTGTCCGAGGCCACCACGGCGCCGCTGTCGTTGTCGGTCACCACGTAGTTCTGGTCGGGCGCCGCGCCGTTGATCTGCACCAGGTAGTTGTGCCCGGTCAGCGCCTGCGGATCGGTGATGGAGCCGGAGTCGACCCAGGCCGTGGGCGGATCGCCGCTGTTGCTGTTGGTGCCGGCCGCGGTGACGAAGCCGCCATTGCCGCTGAGCGCGCGCTCGAAGGCCGAGCGGCCGTCGACCGAGAGCTGGTAGTTGCCCAGCACGCCCGTCTGGTTGACGCCGGGCACGCCGGCATAGGTCACGCCGCCGGCCTGGTCGAGGAAGGGCGGGCCGCCCGAGCCCTGGCCCGAGAACAGGTAGTTGCCAGCGCCATCGGTGCGGTTGGAGACGGTGAAGAGCTGGTTGCGCAGATCCTGCACCTTGGCGGCCAGGGCCTGGCGCTCGGCGTCGGTGTAGCTGCCGTCGCCGGCCTGCACCATGGTCTCGCGGATCTGCTGCAGCAGGTCGGTCGCGTCGCCGAGGGCCGATTCGGACAGCGTCATGCTGTTCTGGCTGGCCTGCTGGGCGCGGCTGTCGGCGTCGATGCGGCTGATCGAGGCGCGCGCGCGTTCGGCCTGCGCGGCGCCGGTCGGGTCGTCGCTGGCCGACTGGATGCGCTTGCCCGAGCTCAGCTGGATCTGCGTCTTCTGCAGGCTGAGCTGGCGCAGCTGCAGCGTGGTGATCGAGGTGTCGAAGTAGTTGGCGGTGGACAGGCGCATGGTGAAATCCTTAGCTGCTGACGACGCTGAGCAACTGGTCGAACAGCTTCTGCGCTGTTTGCAAGACGCGCGCCGACGCCTGGTAGCCCTGCTGGAACTGCATCAGCCGCGCGGCTTCCTCGTCGATGTTGACGCCGGCCTGGTTGGAGCGCGCCGTCTCGGCGTCCGAAGCCACGCTGGCCGAGACCGTGGCCAGGTAGGTGGCGCCCTGCACGCGGGCGCCGATGTCGCCCATCGCTGCGGCATAGGCATCGTTGACGTTGGCACCGGGCGCGATGCTGCCGTCGGCCTGCACCAGCCGGCCGACGAAGGCCTCGGTCTGCATGTTCAGGAAGGCCTTGGCGTTGCCATTGTTGTTGCTGGTGTACTGCGTCGGATCGATCTGCACCGTGTCGCCGGTGCGCGGCACGCCGTTGAGCTGCAGCTCGAAGCCGAGGTCGATGGCCGGGTTGGCGTCCGGCTGGTTGCCGATGGCCTGGCCCGAGGTCCAGGTGCCCGTGAGCACCGTGCCGTTGGCCAGGCTCAGGTCGTAGTCCATCTTCGTCGGGTCATCGGCGTTGGGGCCGGTGAAGCTGATCGTCATCGGCGCCAGCGTCGGATCGATATTGGCGTTGACGGCATAGAGCGAATCGACCGTGGTCGTGCCGGTGTTGGCGGCGTCGACGGACGCCGTCAGCGGTGAGGCCGCGGCGATGCCGTTGGGATCGCTGAGCACGGCCTTCATGCTGATCGCTGCGGCGCTGACGGTCTGCAGCTGGAAGGAATCGCCCTGCGCCATGGTGGCGCCATTGATGTTGATGCGAAAGCCGTCCAGCGTGTCGCCGTCGGAGACATTGCGCACCAGGCCGTCCGACTGCCGCGTCAGCTGGTAGAGGCCGGGCGTGCCGTCGGCCACCGGCTTGAGGCTGTAGTCGCTGGCCTGCAGCTGGGTGGCGTCGATGATGGTGAGGCCCACGGCGGTGGCATAGGTGCCGTCGGGGTTGCGGGCGTTGGTCACCGCGGGCAGGGCGCGCGGATCGCTGACGCCGAAGATCGGCGCGCCCTTGCCGGGCGGGTTGGAAAGGTCGAGACCGAGCGCCTGCTGCTGGTTGACGCGGTTGGTCATGGCCGTGGACATCTGGCCCAGCAAGGCCTTGGCGTGCGCCAGGTCGTCGTTCTGGAACAGCAGCCGCGCGGTGATGGAGCCGCCGGTCAGCACGCTCGGGTCGAGGGTGCGCGGGCCGTTGGTCTCCTGGATGGCGACCTGGGCCTTGCTCGGGTCATACGGGTCGGCCTTGACGACCAGGTCCTGCGACTGCGTGCCCAGCACCAGGCGCTGGCCGCCGCCGATGAACACGCCCACCGTGCCGTCGGTCGCCGGCAGGGTGCTGACCTGCACGAAGGCGCTGAGCTTGGAGATCAGCTGGTCGCGCTGGTCGAGCAGGTCGTTAGGCGATTGGCCACTGCCGGCCGAGGCCGCGATGGCGGCGTTCGCCTGGGCGATCTGCTTGGACAGCTGGTTGACCTGCGAGACATCGGCCTTGAGGTCGCTGACCACGCCGGCCTGCAGGTCGGCCAGCTGCTGGCCGGCCGAGGAGAAGCGGTTGGCCAGATCCTGCGCACCGCTCAGCGCGACCTGGCGCGCCGAGGGGTCGGCCGGCGAGTTGGCCACGTTGATCAGGTTGTTGAAGAAGGTGCTGGCTGCGCTGCCGATGCCGGCGTCGCCGGTGGGGAAGACCTTCTCCAGTTGCGAGAGCGCGTCCGAATGCGTCTGGTCCATCGCCGCGGTCGATTGCGAGCTGGCCGCCTGCGTGGTCAGGAAGTCGTTGTGGGCCCGCATCACCGTGTCGATGCTGACGCCCTTGCCGAAGAAGCCCGCGCCGGTGAACTGGCCCGGCGGCGTCGTCAGCACCACCTGCTGGCGCGAGTAGCCCGGCGTGTTGGCGTTGGCGATGTTGTGGCCGATGGTCTGCAGCGCCGCCTGGTTGGCGAACATGCCGGTGACGCCCAATTGAAGCAAGCTGCTGCTCATGGCTGTTCTCCGTAATTAGGCAAGAGCGCGCTGGACGCGAACGGTCGTGTCGATCACCCGGGCCAGCTTGCTGGCGTATTCCGGGTCGGTGGCGTAGCCGGCCTTCTGCAGGCCCTGCGCAAAGCTCGCGGCGTTGCCCTTGCGAGCCTGTGCGACGACCGAGGCGTAGCGGTCGTTGGAGCTGATCAGGCTGGCGTAGTCCTTGTAGGCCTCGGCATAGCTGCCGTAGGCGCGGAACTTGGCGGTCACGCGCTGGGCCTTGCCGTCCACGTACTCGGTGGTCTGCACGT
>FSVW01003995.1_pt1 | contig 10117 bp, 8 predicted proteins | sample 1637551 | NCBI WGS metagenome assembly FSVW01 (sample SAMEA3914814, study PRJEB12502) | metagenome | biome: forest; material: soil | place: USA | collected 2011-09-16 | depth 0.1 m | reverse complement strand
GCCCACCGAGGTGTAGACCTTGACCGTGCCCTTCAACTTGCGCAGATTGGCCACCACCACGTCCAGGCCCACGCCGCGGCCCGACAGGTCGGTGATGATTTCCTTGCTCGAAAAACCTGGGCGGAAGATCAGCATCAGCTTTTGCTGCTCGCTCATGCGCTCCAGCTCGTCCTCCTGCACGATCTGCTTGCGCAGGGCCACTTCGCCAATCTTCCCGGCGTCAATGCCGCGTCCGTCATCGTTCACGTTCAGATGAATCTGCCCGCCCGAACTCGATACATCGACTGACAGCGCGCCGAACTCGGGCTTGCCTAAGGCGCGGCGTTCCTCGGGGCTTTCCAGGCCGTGGTCGATGGCATTGCGCAGCAAGTGCATCAGCGGATCGCGCAGGCCGTCGAGCACGACGCGGTCCACCTCGATCTGGTCGCCCGTGATCTCCAGCTCCACCGGCTTGCCGAGTTCGCGGCTGACGTCGCGCACCATGCGCGCCATCGGGCGCAGCGTGTTGGCCACGGGCACCAGCTGCATCATGCGGATGTCGCCCTGGATCGCGTTCGTGACCTGGCTCGTGCGCGTCAGCGTGCCGCGCAAGGCCTTGGTCAAACCAGTGGCCAGCCGGCGCAGCTCGGCCAGTTCGGGCAGGCCTTCGTCCAGCGCCTGGCGGCCGTCGGCCGCCAGCATCAGCCGCTCCTGCGCGGGGTCGGCACGCAGCGACGAGCGCAGCGCCCGCAGCCGCGTCTCCAGCTTGCCCATGCGCTGCGAGAGCCGCTGCATGTCTTCGAAATGCTGGCCGATCGCGATCTTGGCCAGCTGCAGATCCTCGGCCAAGCCGGACACTCTTTGCAGCTTGGCCGGCGAGACCTTGATCGGCTCTGCGGACGATGAGGTTTCGGGCGGCGCCTCGGTATTTTTCTTGGGCTTGGTCTTCTTGGCCGCAGGGGCGAGGCCGGCCGCCGCCCGACCCTCGGCCGCGCTCTTCAGCTGCGCCACCAGCGCGTCCCGACCCTCGGGCTTGCGGCCTTCGCTGATGTCCTGGGCGATGTCGCGCAATGCATCGCAGGCGGCCAGGCTCAGGTCCACCAGCGCAGGCTCCAGCGTCAGCCGGCCCGCGCGCAATTCCTCGAACATCGACTCGAGCTGATGCGCCAGATCGGCCACCGCCGAAGCGTCGACACCGCGCGCCGCGCCCTTGATGTTGTGGGCGCTGCGGAAGATCGCATTGAGGATCTCGGCCTGCCCGGCCTTGTTGTCGACGCCGCCTTCAAGCTTGAGCAGGCCGTCGGTCATCAGCTGCAGTTGCTCGGCCAGCTCGGTCTTGAAGGTCTCCATCAAGACCTTCAGGAACTGCGGGTCGATGCCTGGCGCCCTGCGTGCTGGTGAGGGCGCCGGTGGCGCAGCCGCAGCTGCGCCCTTGCCGACCGAGGCAGCGCCGAGCTGGGCCAGCAGGGTCTCGTTGAAGCCCGGCTCCAGGCCCTCGCTGATGTCGCGGGCGAGATCGCGCAACGCGTCGCAAGCGGCCAGGCTCAGGTCAACCAATTGCTGTGTGAGCTTGAGCTTGCCCGCGCGCAGTTCCTGGAACATCGACTCAAGCTGGTGCGCCAGCTCGGCCACGGCCGTCGCTTCAACGCCGCGCGCCGCGCCCTTGATGTTGTGCGCGCTCCTGAAGATCGCGTTGATGATCTCGGGCTGATCGCCTGCGCCGCTTTCGAGCTTGAGCAGCGCGTCCGTCATCGACTGAAGCTCATCGTTGAGTTCAGTCTTGAAGGTCGCCATCACGGCCTTCAAAAATTGAGCGTCGAGACTCATGCCGAGTGCCAGTCTGCCGCGTTCAATGACCCAGCTGATAAAGCCGCACGCTGTCCCGCATCTCGGCAGACAGCTGCCCTAATTTCTCGGCCCGTTCCTTGGTCTCCTGCGTGGACTCCACCGTCTGCCGGGTCGCCATATTGATCTCACGCATCGCGGTGGCGATCTGGTCGATGCCGATGCCTTCCTGGCGCACTGCCGTGACGATCTGCTGGCTGGAAATCGAGGCCTCGCGGATCGCCTCTGTCAGCTGCTGCATGGCGTTACCGACTTCCTGGACCATCTGCGTGCCGCGGTCCACGCCCTTGGTGCCTTCCTCGGTCACCATCACGGCCTTGTCCGTCGCGCGCTGGATGTCCAGGAGGATGGCGTTGACCTGCACCGTGGCCTGCTGCGACTGCTCGGCCAGCTCCTTCACCTCGGCCGCCACAACGGCAAAGCCCTTGCCCGCCTCGCCGGCCTTGGCGGCTTCGATGGCGGCGTTCAGCGACAGCATCTTGAGCTGCTGCGCGAGGCTGTTGACCGTGCCCGTGATCTCGCCGATCTGGTGCGTCTGCTCGGACAGCGCGAGGATCTTTTCCGCGATGTCGTTCACCTGCGAGCGCACGGTCTCCATCGAGTTGATCGTCTTCTGCACAATCTCGGCGCCCTTCTCGCCCTGGGCGCGCGTGCGCTCGGCGGTGGCGCCCAGCGCCTCAGCCTTCTCTTGCGTCTGGCGCGAGATCGCGCGGATCTCTTCGAGCGTGCTGGTGGTTTCGTTCACGGCCGCGGCCTGCTGGCTGGCGCCGGCCGACTGCACGTTCACCGCGTCCAGCATCTCGCCCACCACGCTCGACAGGCCCTGGCTGGCCTTGCCCGTGCGCGAGGCCATCTCGTGCAGCGAGCCAGTCATTTCGTTGAGCCGCACACCGAGGCGCGAAAGGTCCTGGTTGCTCGGCAGTTCCACCTTGGCGCTGAGATTGCCCGTGGCCACGCGTTCGACGAAGGTGGTGTAGTCGGCCAGCGCGCTCGACATCTCGGAAGTGACGCCGTGCACATACATGTCGATGACGAGCTGCGAGTCGAGGCTGATGATCTTGTTCAGCGCGTCGATCGCGCGGTCGGCCTTGGTCACGTTGAAGCGATGCTTCTTCAGGATCAGCGGCACGATCATGCGCGAGTACAGCGCGTAGCTGCCCAGGAACCACTGCGGCCCGAGGCCGATGCGGTTGTGCACGATGCCGATGCCCAGCCGCCGGTTGAAATAGCCCTCGCCGTAGTCGCCGCCGAACATCTCGAGCAGGTAGCCGCGCTGCTTGGCCTTGAGGCGCTCCACGGTAGAGCCCGCGCGGCTGATGGTGTCCAGCAGCACCGGATAAGCCGAGATGTTGTTGTAGAAGGCGTCGACGATGCGGTCGGAGTTGGCTTCCACCAGCGGGCCGATCTCGCGCAGCAGGCGCGCGTCCTGCTCGGCGAAGCCAACGAAGCGCAGGCGCGCGTCGCGCTCGGCCGAATTCAAGGTGAAGGTCCGGCTCAGGTTTCCGTCGCTCTGCATGAATGTTGCTCCCTCTTTCTGTCTGTCTGTCTATCTGTCTGACTGACTAACGTGTTACTTCCCTGGCACCTTTGTCCATCAGGCACACAGATCGGCCAGGATCTTTTCGATGTTCAGAATCGTCACGCGCCCGCCGAACAGGCCCAGCACGTGGCTGCGGTCCAGCGAACCCTGCGAGGGCAGGACGGTCGACAAGGCATCGACGCGGTACTCGGCAATGCCCAGCAGCTCGTCCACGCACACGCCCACGGTCATGCTCGCGGCGCTGATGACGATGACGTCCACCGCGCTGCTCGGCCGCGGCTCGGCGGCCAGGCCGAAAGTCGGGCCGAAAGTCAGGCCGAAAAATTGCCGCAGGTCCACCACCGGCAGCATCTGGCCGCGCCGGTTGATGACGCCCGCGATCGCTGGCGGCGCGCAGGGCACGCGGGCGATGGTGGCGACCGAGATCACTTCATCCACCACGCCGTGCGGCACGCCGTATTCCTCGCTGCGGCCGAGCCGGAAATGAATGAAAGGCTCGCGCACGGCGAGGTCTTCTTCTTCGGGGTGGCGCGCCAGTTCCTCGGCGCGTTTCTTCAGCAGCGCACGTGCGCCTTCGTCGGCCGACACGGCGGCCAGGGGCGCAAAGCGCTGGCCCGGCTCAGGCCTGATCGTCTTGATTTTCACCATGGCTCAGCAATACCTTTCGGATGACATCGACCATGTGGCCGTACTTGCCCGCGTCCCTGCGCGCTGCCGTCTGTGCGTTGCGCAGCATGCGCAGGCCCTTCTCGAGATTGCCGGTGCGCAGGTGCAAAAGCGCCAGCTGATGTTGGGCCTCGACATCGCCAGGCGTCAGGAACAGGGTGCGGCGAAAGGCCTCGAGCGCGGCCGCGTCCTTGCCCGAGTCGACGAGCAGCATGGCATGCAGGAAGTGCCCGCCGCTGTCCAGCGGCGCCAGTTCCACCGCGCGCGTGCACCAGTGCAGCGCCTCATCCGTGCGGCCGAGCTTGCGGTAGGCGGTGGCGATCTGGCGGCATTGCTCTGCGTCGCGCTGAGGGCGCTGTTGCTGCAGCGCGGGCGCCTCCACCAGCGCCACCAGCTCGCTCCAGCGCCCGGCGCTGATGGCACGCGTGATCTGTTCGGCTTCGCTGAGCGCAGGCACGGCGGCAGGCGCGGGCATCCACGTCGGCGGGGCCTCGCGTTCGGGGGCCGCCTCATCATGACGGCGGAAGAAGCACATGCCTTCGCGTTGCTGCGTTTCGAAGCCGGCGATGTGCGCTTCAACGACATCAGAGGCGCCGAGCATCAGCACGCCGCCGGTCACCATGCTGCGGCCAATGCGCGTCAGCACCTCGCGCACACGCTGCTGGTCGAAGTAGATGAAAACATTGCGGCACAGGACGAGGTCGAAGCTGTGCAGATCGTCTGCCGTCGAAGGAAAACCGTCGCCGGCCAGGTTCAGCGGCTTGAAGCGCACCATGCGCTGCAGCTCGGGCCGCACACGCGCGCCGCCGCGAGGGTCGGCCGTGAAGTGGCGCGCACGGGTCAGCGCATCCACCGCACGCATCGACCATTCCTGGTAGTGGCCTTCCACCGCGTTGTGCAGCGATTCGGCATTGATGTCGGTGCCGACGAGGTGCAGGTTCCATCGGTCCACATCGGGCAGCAGGTCGCGCAGCAGCATGGCAATCGAATAGATCTCCTGCCCCGACGAAGCCGCCGCACTCCAGATGCGCAATGTGCGGCTGACGCGGCGCTGCTCGATCAGGGCCGGCAGGTATTCCTGGCGCAGGAAGGCCATCTGCGCGGCATCGCGGAAGAAGAAGCTCTCGCCGATGGTCAGACGCGTGATCAGGTAGTCGAGCACCGGTGCGCCGTCGCGCAGCCCGGGTAGCGCCTGCGCAAGGCGCTCGGTATCGCCATAACCGAAACGTTCGGCGGCATCGCGCGCGGTGATGACAAGGGTGTTGATCTGGTGCGGATGAAAGACCAGACCCATGCGCGCCTCGATCTGCTTGCGAAGCAGGCTGAGATCGAGCTGCGGATCCATCGCCAGATTCATAGAGCGGCCGCCATGGTCGACGACAGATCGGTCTGCAAGCCATCGCAGACGAGTTCGAGGTCGAGCATGAAGACCAGGCCCTGGCTGCCATCAAACACGGTCGAGAACGGCGCGCGCCCGTCGCGCACGACCGCATCCATGCGACGCTGGCTGTTCTCGATGGCGCCCACGCCGCTGACCGCACCAGCCACCAGCCCGCAGCGCCGCCCGCGGCATTCGCAGAGCAGGATGGGCGTGTCGACGCCGTAATCGAAGGTATCGCGATTGAGCAGCTGGCAGAGGTCGACCACGGGCACCACTTCGCCGCCGAGATTCATCAGGCCGACCACGTGCAACGGTGCATCGGGCACCTCTTGCAGTTCCAGCATGGGCAGCACCTTGAACACATGCTCAAGCGGCAGGCACAGCTGAACACCCGGCACGCTGAAGAACAGCGCTTGCAAAGAAGGCCCGCCGCGCGCGCGGTGGCGGCGCTCTGGCAAGACGTGCTCGGTGAGCTGGTGCGACACGAAGTTCCCCTCGATCACTGGTACTGCGGTGTCAAAGCATAACGCCTAAGTTGCAGGCAACATGGGGCGCCGCCCTACTCGCCGCGGATCATTTCCAGCATCTCGTTGACCACGAGCAGGTCGCTGTCGCCAAGCATGCTGGCCCGTAGCAGACAGGCGCGTTCCATCTCGCGCAGACGCCAGCCGAACTCACCGAGCAGGGCGCCCAGTTCCTGGCGCATTTCGGGGTCTTCCAGGTCGGCGAGCACGCGGTCAGGATTGTTGATGTCGAGGCCCGCGCCGGCGAAGGACATCTGCAGCCGGTGCATGCGCTGGTAGGCCTTGAGCATCACGGCGCGCACCTGCGGCCCGGCCGTGACGCCGCGCGTGGCGATCCACTGCTGCACCGCGCCGAACCGGTTCAGCGAGCGGACCAGCGGCTGGACGCGCGCGCTCAAGTCCTCCTGCTGGGCCTGCAACCAGTCCGACATTTCGGGCGAGCCGCGCAGGGCCTTGTGGATCGGTTCGAGCGCAATCGCGTCGAACTCGCCGGGGATCAGCCGCGAAGCCACGCTGGCGCGCATCAGCGAATCGAGGCCCACATCGAGCAGGCCGGCCAGCCACTCGGCCACGGCCAGCAGTTGATTGGGCAGCTTGAAAGCCTCGTCGCCCACGCCGCGCGGATAGCCAAAACCGTCAAGCCGTTCGTGGTGGCACAGCACCGCCTCGGCCAGCACGGGGCCCGCGCCCTCCATGCGGGCGAGCACGCGCGAGCCGATGACCGGATGGCTGGCAATCGAGCGCCATTGCTCAGCCAGCAGCGGTTCGTTGCGCTGCTGCGTGATGGCCGGGATGAAAAGCTCGCCCACATCGTGCAGCAGGCCGGCCAGGGCGAGCTGGCGGTGCAGCAGCGGCTTGCCCGGCAGCAGGCGGCGCGCCAGCGTCAGCGCGAGCAGGCACACGCAGACCGTGTGTTCAAGCCGGCCCTCGCGCTCATCCGCGTAGATGGTCAGCAGCGTCTGCATCGAAGGCGTGAGGCGCAGCTGTTTGAGCACGTCGAGCAGCTTCGGGTCCCCATCAGGCGGATCGATCCTGCCGATCAGCGGGAATTTCTCGAGCAGGCGCTCGGCCGCCTCGACAACCCGCGCGGAGTTGATGCCGTCCTTGACCTGCAGGCAGTCTTCGAGCGGGCGCTGCAACTGCTGGCCCTTCAGGCGCATGAGCACGTCGGCATCGATGGCCGTGCCGGCAACGACGAGCTTGGCGCGACTCGTCGCCACGACGTCGACCGCGGCTTCGATCCTTCTCTTCTCTGCACTGGCCTGCAGCCGGGCCAGGAAATGCGAGTTCAAACCACCTGGATCGCCATCGATCGCAGGATCGAGTTCAACGGTCATGCCATCCCCTGGGACCGGACACCGGTGCAGGATAACGCGGAATATCAGCGCATGCAGCCTGGCAAAGAGAGGCAACCTAAACTGCCGCCATGACTGCATTACCGACCTGGCCCAACCGCTTCGCCGGATTGGGTTCCGCCTTCTTCACCGAACTCTCGCCGCAAGGCCTGCCCGATCCGAAATGGGTGGCCACGAGCCCGTCCTGCGCCGCCATGCTGGGCCTGCCCGAAGACTGGGCCGATGACGATGCGGCCTTGCAGGCCTTCTCCGGCAACGCGCTATGGCCGGGCATGCGCCCGCTGGCCAGCGTGTACAGCGGCCATCAGTTCGGCGTCTGGGCCGGGCAGTTGGGCGACGGCCGTGCCCATTGGCTTGGCGAGATGCAGGGCAATAACGGCAGGACGTTCGAGCTGCAACTGAAGGGCGCAGGGCGCACACCTTATTCACGCGGCGGCGATGGCCGCGCGGTGCTGCGCTCGTCCATCCGCGAGTTTTTGTGTTCCGAGTCCATGGCAGCGCTGGGCATTCCGACCACGCGCGCGCTGTGTTTGACCGCATCTTCCCAACTGCCCGTTCGCCGCGAGACGATGGAGACGGCCGCCATCGTCACCCGTGTGGCACCGAGCTTCATCCGCTTCGGTCACTTCGAGCATTTCTCGCACAAGGGCCAGCACACCGAGCTGCGCGCGCTGGCCGACTTCCTCATCGCCCACCACGCGCCCGAGTGCCTGGATGCGCCGAGTCCTTATCTCGCGCTGGCCGCGAAGGTGGCGCGCCAGACGGCCGAGATGATCGCCAGCTGGCAGGCCGTGGGCTTTTGCCATGGCGTGATGAACACCGACAACATGAGCATGCTGGGCCTGACGCTGGACTACGGCCCCTTCGGTTTCATGGACGGTTTCAACCCGGGCCACATCTGCAACCACTCCGATGAGCGTGGACGTTATGCCTACGCCAACCAGCCCAATGTGGGCTTCTGGAATCTGCACGCGCTGGCGCAAGCCATGCTGCCCTTGATCCCCGGCGAGCCGGAGGAAGCCAGTGAAGCGCTGCTGGCCGCGATCGGCATCTACCGCGAGGTCTATCCGCTCGCGCAACTGGCACGCTGGCGCGCCAAGCTGGGCCTGACGACCGAGCGCGAGGAAGACGCCGATCTCGTCGACGACTGGCTGCGCCTGCTGGCTTCCGAGCGCGTGGACTTCACCCTCGCGCACCGGCGCCTGGGCACGCCGGAAGCGCGCGATCTGTTCATTGACCGCGCCGCCTTCGAAGCCTGGGCTGCGCGTCACACGGCACGTCTGCTGCATGAGCCGGCCGGCGCGGTGAAGCGCATGCGCGCCGTCAACCCGGCCGTGGTGCTGCGCAACCATCTGGCCGAAAACGCCATCACCGCGGCCCAGGGCGGCGACTTCTCCGAGGTGCGGCGCTTGGCTGCCGTGCTGTCCACACCTTTTTCCGATCCCGAGAACCCGGCCGACGCCGCCCTTCCCCCCGATTGGGCGAAGGACCTCGAGGTCTCCTGCTCGTCTTAAGCCTTGCCCTTAAGCCTTGCCCGCTAGACTTGCGCTCCGTTTCCTCGCCCCGCCCTTCTCATGAAACTGCTGTTGGATTTCCTGCCCCTGCTGCTCTTCTTCGTCACCTTCAAGTACGCAGAAGGCCACGCCGATTGGGCGGCCACCTTTGCCAGCACGCATCTGGGCTTCATGGTCTCGGGCGGCAAGGTCGGGCCTGAAGAAGCGCCGGTGCTGCTGGCCACGCTGGTGGTGGTCGCGGCGACCGTGCTCCAGGTGATCGTGCAAAAAGTGCGCGGCGAGAAGATCCATCTGATGCTGTGGGTGAACCTGGGCATCGTCGTGGTCCTGGGCGGGCTGACCGTGTGGCTGCACGACCCGACCTTCATCAAGTGGAAGCCCACCGGCTATTACTGGGGCATGGCCATCGCGTTCTGGGCCAGCCAGACGCTGTTCAGCAAGAACCTATTGAAGACCCTGGTCGGCGGCGAGTTGAGCATGCCCGAGTTCGCCTGGCGCCGCCTGAACTGGGCCTGGGTGCTGTTCTTCCTCGCCATGGGCGTGGTCAACCTCTGGGTGGCCTATAACTTCTCCACCTCCGCCTGGGCCGACTTCAAGGTCTTCGGCGCCACCGGCATGATGTTCGTCTTCATGATCGCGCAAGGCTTTTACATGAGCCGCCATCTCGACCCCATTGAAGAGAAGAGCAAGCCCGATGCTCAAGGATGAAATCGAAGCCCGCTTGCGCACGGCGTTAGCACCGCAAGCGCTCGAGATCGAGGACGACAGCCACCTGCACGCCGGCCACGCCGGCGCCAGCGAAGGCGCGCATTTCAGCGTGAATATCGTCAGCGAACGCTTTACAGGCCTTCACAGGGTGGCTCGTCATCGGCTCGTATATCATGCGCTCGCCGAGCTGATGCGCTCGGGCATCCACGCCTTGGCGATCGATGCCCGCGCCCCAGGCGAGAGCTGAGAACCCCCGTGCGCCGTCACCAGATCGGGCGCCTTTTTTTTACCTGCTGATTGCTTTCACCATGAAGAAATTCGTGCTCGCCGCTGCCATCGCAGCCTTGACCGCCACTGCCGGCGCTCAGAACATCGCCACCGTCAACGGCAAGCCCGTGCCGAAGGCGCGTCTGGACGCCCTGCTCAGCCAAGTCAGCAAGAGCGGCAAGCCCATCACGCCCGAGCTGGAAGCGCAAGCCAAGGACCGCGTCGTTCTGTATGAAATCTTCATGCAGGCCGCCGAAAAGGCCGGCATTCCCCAGAATGCCGACTACAAGGCCCAGCTGGAACTGACCCGCCAGAATCTGCTGATCCAGACCCTGTTC
>FSVW01001015.1_pt1 | contig 10122 bp, 9 predicted proteins | sample 1637551 | NCBI WGS metagenome assembly FSVW01 (sample SAMEA3914814, study PRJEB12502) | metagenome | biome: forest; material: soil | place: USA | collected 2011-09-16 | depth 0.1 m | reverse complement strand
GTCTGGTAGAGCTCGCTGTCGGGCCCGTAGGTCTGGTTCAGCCAGCGCTCGACGGCGGTGCTTGTGGTCAAGTCCTTCACTTCGTGAAGAAAGGGAATGCAGCGCTCGATCAGCGCCTCGCGGTCGTGGATGAGGATGTCACTCGTCATGGTCTCGTCTCCTGAATGGCTGGACTCCATCATGGGCAAACCGCGTATTGAATGGAACTGATGGTTTTTCATTTGGATAATGCACAGCATTCAATTGATGGAGCGAGACCATGAGCATCGGCCGCACCGATCTGAACCTGCTGAAGGTGTTCGAGGCCATCTATGAGGAGCGCAATCTGCTGCTCGCAGGCAAGCGCCTCAATCTCACGCAATCAGCGGTCAGCCATGCGCTGGCAAGGCTGCGCGAACTCGTCGGCGACGAGCTCTTCATGCGCACGGGCAAGGGCATGGTGCCCACCGGCCGCGCGACCGCGATGGCGCCCACCCTGCGGGACTCCTTGCGGCATATCGAGGCCGCTCTGGGTGTGGAACCCTTTGCTCCGGACCAGTCGAAGCGGCGCTTCGTCATCGCGGCAAACGATCACGTCACCGAAGTGCTGATTGCGCCCTTGTCTCGTGAACTGCACCAGTCCGCTCCGGGCATCGATCTCGTCATCCGCCCTTCTACGCGACTGGATCTGGCCGAACAGATCGACCTGGGCCGCATCGACCTCGCCATCGGCATCTTTGCCCAGGTGCCGCCTCGCCTGAACTCGAGGACGCTGATGTCCCAGGGCGAGACCATCCTGATGCGCAAGGGGCATCCGGCTTCCCGCCGCAAGCTCACGCTCGGTGACCTGACGAAGTACCCGCTTGTCACGCTGTCGGTCGGCGGCCAGGAAGAAGGCGCGGTCGGTGGCTTCATCGTCGAACGGGGCTTGGCGCGCCAGTCGGAAATGTTCGACCGGCATGCGCTGGAGGAGGCGCTTCCTGAGTCGAAGCAGGTGCCGCGGCTCAGGATCACGGTTCCGCATGCACTGGCAATTCCAGCGCTGCTTCGCGACACGCAGATGCTGTCCATCGTGCCCGAGTCGCTGGCCATGGCCTTGGTCAAGACCGGCGAGCTCGTTCGCCGGACGCCGCCGTATCAGGCCGGCACGTCGACGATGCGCGGGGTCTGGCATGCGCGCGACGAGCATGACGTGGGACATGCCTGGCTGCGCGAACGGATCGCGGAGACCGCCGGCGCCGTCGAAAAGACGCTTGCGTCGCGGGCGCAGTTCGACAGGCCCGGACGGTCCCGGTCCTGATGCTTGCTGCCTTGCCGCCCCAGCGGGCACGCGCCTTACTCGCTCTTGCGGCCTCAAGCATTCGACGGTGCCGATCCGGTCCGCAATCGCGTTGAGTCGGGCTGGCGATGCATCCCACTTCTTGATGATGCGCCGGCCCGGCGTTGGCATGTCGATTGCGTGAGACGGCGTAGGTTCGCTTTGCAGGCGGACTTCCCAGGAGATCCCATGCGCCAACTCCTCAGAATCCTCGCCATGGTCGCCATGACGGGACTCGCGCTGTGCAAACACGCACAGGCAGTCGATGTGCTCACCTCGCGCAACGACCTGGCGCGCACCGGCGTCAATTCGCAGGAGCGGCTGCTGAAGCCGGCCAACGTGAACGCTCGCAGCTTCGGCAAGCTGTGGACGCTTTATGCCGACGGCCAGGTGGTCGCGCAGCCGCTCTACGTCTCAGGCCTGCAGGTCGACACCAGCGGCAATCCGAATACGCCTCTGATGAAGGGGAAGTTCAACGCGGTCCTGGTCGCAACGCTGCACAACACCGTCTATCTCTACGACGCCGATCAGGAGCGGCCTGGGCCGCAGGGCCGCAATGTCCCCTTGTGGGCGAGTTGGCTGGGCCAGGCACGCCCCGGCGGCAAGGACATCGACATGTTCAGCACCAATGATCCGGAATGGGGCATCCTCAGCACGCCGGTCATCGATGCGGCCAAGGGCGTGGTCTACGTCGTGGCCTGGCACGACGACGGCATCGGCCCGCAAGGCTATCGCTACCGGCTGCATGCGCTCAGGATGAAGGACGGTGCTGCGGCCCTGCCGGCCGTCGAGCTGCAGGCCGCGGGCATGAACTCCCAGCGCCAGAAGCAGCGGCTCGGGCTCGCGCTGGTCAAGGGCGTGCTCTACATCGGCTTCGGCGGCGACGGCAATCGCGGCCTGCTGCTGGCCCACGACGCAGCCACCTTGCAGCAACGCGCGGTGTGGGCGGTCTCGCCCAACGGGGACAACGGCGGCCTGTGGCAGGCAGGGACCGCGCCGGCGGCCGATGCCCAGGGCAATGTCTACCTGATGACCGGCAACGGCAGCTTCGACGCGGCCCGGTCGAACTACGGAGACAGCTTCGTCAAGCTCGGCCTCGACGGCACGCAGCTCACCGTGAAGGACTATTTCACGCCCTGCAACCAGGCCTTCCTGGCCCAGGGCGACTGGGACCTCGGTTCATCGGGACCGGTGCTGATTCCTGGCACGAACCTGGTCGTCGGCTCCGGCAAATGGCCGCATGTGTTCCTGCTCTCGACCGCGAACATGGGCCGCTACGTGGCACCGCCGGCGAACGCAACGCGCGAATGCCAGAACCCGAATGCGCTGCAGGATTTCGGTACCAGCGAGACCAATCACCACCTCCATGGCGCGCCGGTCTTCTGGGCTGGCCAGAACGGGGCGCAGATCTACCTTTGGCGCGAAAACCAGGTGCTCAGCGCCTACACCTTCGCCAACGGCAAGATCGTGCCCACGCCGAAACAGGGCGTCGACGCACTGCCGGAAGGCATGCCGGGCGGCATGCTTTCGCTGTCGAGCTCGGGCAAGACCAATGGCATCCTGTGGGCCGTGACGCCGCTGGACGGTGACGCGAACCAGTACCGGGGCGCGCGCGCGGTCGTCCGTGCCATCGATGCCCGCGACGTGAGTCGCACGTTGTGGAGCAGCGAACAGATGTCGGCACGCGACCGCCCCGGCCTGTTCGCCAAGTACGTGCCGCCGACGATTGCTGGCGGCAAGGTCTTCGTCGCTACCTACGGCGATGCCGAGACGCTGCGCCTGTACCGCGACACACGGCCGCAGCAGTTTCCGGCGCGCTACCAGGTCGTCGTCTACGGGCTCCTGCCCGCGGCACCGGTCGTGACGATCGACCAGAGCGGAGTGGACGTTCAGGTGCTGCAGGCCTCAACCGCTCCGCTGCCCGCGATCAACCTCGCCGCCTGCACCACCTCGCAAGCAGGAAGCCTCGACTGCACCGATGAATTGCAGCGCGTGGCCGAGGCGCCGCCGCTGGAGCGGCTGATCGTGCCGGTGGGCTACGGCTTCAATGGCTGCCAGTTGGCGCGCGTGACCCTCTCCAGCCGCACACAGGCGCTGGCCAGCGGCCTGGCGATCGGCTTTTATGCGAGCGACGTGACGGCGGGCCAGTTCAGCGTCGATCACGGCACGCTCACGCCGAAGGCGGACTGGAACCCGGCCGGCCAGGGCAGGCTGAAGAACGGCGAGGCGGTCACGCTGCATCAGTTCGTCGGCGTCGTGAATTGCACGCTGGCGGCGGATACGCGATCCCAGTTGCGCTTCAAGCCGTACATCGAATTCGGCGACACCGCCGCCCGCAAGCTGTTCCGCAAGTGGGACGCCGCCGTTGAGAATTACCTGCTCGGCGGGGACGTCAACGCCATCGATCGCCGCGCGGAACTGCTGCAATGAAGCGCGTCGGGTACGCCATGGCGGCCTTGCTGGCTGCGTCGCTCCTCGCCTCGATCGCCGATGCCGGCACGCTGGTCGTGCTGCAGCACCAGCCCGGCGACGCGACCCGCCCGTGGACCTGGCTCAAGATCACCGAGCAGTTGCCCGCGGTACGCGCCGCGGGCTACACGGCCATCCTGCTGTCGCCGCACGAGCAGGCCTGCGGCGGGGGGCTGAGCCTCGGCTACGACCCGTACGACCTGCGCTCCTTCAACAGCGCGCACGGCAACGAGCAGCAGTTGGCGGCACTCATCCGTAAGGCCCATTCGCTGCAGGTGCAGGTGTATGCCGACATGGTGATGAACCACATGTGCACGAACAACTTCAAGTATCCGCGCTTCTCCAGCCGGGACTTCCACCATGACGGCGGCATCCGGGACTGGAACAACCCGTGGCAGCTCGAGAATGGCGCACTGATCGGCCTGGACGATCTGGCGCAGGAATCAGCGTACGTGCGCGGCGAGTTGTGGAACTATCTGGTGAAGACCAACAACCTGGGCTTCGACGGTTACCGCTGGGACGCGGCCAAGCACGTGCCGCACTGGTACTGGAGCGACCACGTGGTGAACAACACGCGGCGCTGGGGCAAGTACAGCTTTGGCGAGGTCTATGTCAGCGACCTGCAGGTGCTCGAATCGTATGTCGCCACCGGCATGGCCGTCACCGACTACGCGCTGTATTTTGCGATGCGAGACGCCTTCCGCCTCGGCGGCAACCTGGCCTCGCTGGACGGCGCGGGTCTGGCCGCGATCGACGGCGCGAACGCGCTGACCTTCGTGCAGAACCATGACGTCGGGCCGCCGCCGAACCGCATGCTCGCCTACGCCTTCATTGCCGCGTACACGGGCTACCCGGCCTTCTTCGACGTCGACCTGCGCGACGCTGCGCTGAACAATCTTGTCTGGGTCCAGAACACGCTGGCCAGCGGCGCCTACGTGAATCGCTACAAGGACCAGGACACGATCATCTTCACCCGCGGCGCGCGCCTGCTGGCCGGCATCAACCAGCGCGGCGAGCCAGTGAATCATCGCGTCCAGACCAACTGGAGCAACACCGAACTGCACGACTACACCGGCCATGTCAGCAACCAGCACACCGATGGCGACGGCTGGGTGGACGTACCCATCCCCGCGCTGGGCTACGTGATGCTGGCCCCGCTTCGATAGCGTCGGCCCCGTCACGGTCAAGCAAGCTGTTCCTGCCGGCCGCCGTGACAAACTGAGCCGATGGACAGTGAATCGGCATGAAGCTGGGCCTTGTGATCATGGCCGCCTTGCTGGCTGCGCAGCCCGCGCCCGCGCCAGCGCCAGCGCCAGCGCCAGGGCAACGGCCAGGAAGCTGCCGCTTCAATAGCGCCGCCCTGCAGTTCCGTGGCTCGCCGGTCGAGCAGGCGCAATGCCTTCTGCGGCCAGTGGGCAAGTACGGCAAGCTGTCGTCGGCGCCGGCGGTGTTGCCGCCCTCACTGGCCGCGCAGATCGGCCGGCCGATCGACATCGACAAGATGCGCTTTCGCGGGCTGCTGTCAGCCCAGGGCCGGGACGAATACCTGCTGGGCGGCCCGCTGGATGCGCCGATCCCGCGGGCCCGCTACTTCGTCATCCACGACACCAGCCAGCCCTGGCTCGGCGATGCCGCGAGCTTCCCGCCCGACGATGCGCCGCAGCTCAGCGAGCTGGCGTCCTACCTGGGCCCGGAGGCGGTCGCCCATGTGTTCGTCAACCGGCTGGGCGAGACCGCGCCGGGCCATGACTTCGCGGAGCCCTGGCGCGCGTCGAAGTTCGAGTTGAAGTCGCTCGACGATGCGGCGCCGGGCCTGTTCCTGCATGTCGAACTGGTGCAGCCGCGCCGGCGTGATCGTGCGGGCCGCGGGAGGAACGACGCCCTCGCGCCGCTGCCCGGCTTCACCCCCGCGCAGTACGACGCGCTGGCCTTGCTCTACGTCGCGGCCAGCCTGCGCTGCGGCCAGTGGTTGATCCCTGCCTTCCATGCCGTGCTCGACGAAGGCATGCCGGGTGGGCACGACGATCCACAGCATTTCGTGCTCGATGATTTTGCGGCGGCCCTTGATGCGTTGAGGCAGCGCCTGGCAGACGATCCGCCTCCCTGAAAACCAGCAGCGCCGCGGCAGGCATGCCAGGCCCACATGACCTTTGGCCGTTGATCTGCCCGCCTGCCGGCGCCACGATCGGCCCATGCCAGAGATTCGATCTTCATCCCCCCGCCACCGGACGCCGCCATGGGCATGACCTTGCGCGCGGTTTCGCTCGATGGCGCTTCGCTGACGCAGCCGATCAGCGTGCTTTTCGGCCGCGAGGGCGGCACGATCGGCCGCAGCGACCAGAACACGATGGCGCTGCCCGACCCGAAACGCTATATCTCGCGCCAGCATGCCCGCATCAGCGCCAGCGGCGCCGGCTTCATCATCGAGAACATCAGCCAGGACAACTCGCTGGTCGTGCGTCAGCAGACGCTTTCGCCCGGCGAATCGACGCCGCTGCGCCCGCATGACTCCGTGCGGATTGGCGGTTATCTGCTGGAAGCCGAGGCCCAGCCGGAGCTGCACGAGGCGGCGGCGACCGCGGCCACGGCAGCAACCGCTGCAACCGCCTATGCGCGTGCCCGCCCGAGGACCGAACCCGGCAGGAGCCCGCATGCCGCCGAGACTGTCGACATCCCCGGCTTCGGCGACGCCGGTTTATCGCGCCCGAAGCTGGCCTCAGGCAATCCGTTCAAGTCCCTGCTGAATCCGTTTGACGCGGAACCGGTGCCGTCGGGCCATGACACCCGCTCGCCCGAAGAAGACCTGCCACGCCTGCCGCCGAACCTCGACCTGCTCCGTTCGCTCGCCAGACGGCCCGAGCCTGGTCTGGAGCCCGAGCCCGAGCATGCGTCGCATGGCAACCCGTTCGAGGACATGGTCTCGCAAGGCGAGGGCATTTCGATCGACGCCCTGATCGGCCCGGCGCCCGGCCGGTCGGCGGATGCCGATGCAGGATTCGGCGCGGGATTTGCTGCCGGATTTGGCGCTGGATTTGGCGCTGAAGCGGCCCGGCCCCCGCTCGACCAGGTGCACGAACTGCACGGCGCCTTCAACCCGCCACGCCCGATGCCGCCCGCGCGGCCGGTGGCCGAGGTGGACATCCCGATCGGCAGGACCGAGGCACCGATGCCGGCAGGCCTTGCCGCCGAACCGAATGGCGCTGCCGACACCCAGGGCGACGCCCTCTGGTCGGCCTTTTGCAAGGGCGCCGGCATCGCGCTCGACACGCAGCAGGCGAGTCCAGAAATGATGGTTCAGGCCGGCGCTCTGCTGCGGCTGGCGGTGGAGGGCACCTTGCAACTGATGGCGCTGCGCGCCTCCACCCGCAACGAACTGCATGCCGAGGTCACCGTGATCCGCTCGCGCGAGAACAACCCGCTGAAGTTCTCGCCTGATGCCGCGTCCGCGCTGGAGCGCCTGCTGCTGCCGCCGTCGCGCGGCTTCCTCGGCGGCGAGACCGCGATGGCCGAGGCGATGAGCGAGCTGGTCGGCCACACGATCGGCACGATGGCCGGCATGCGCGCCGCGCTCGAAGGCGTGCTCGGCCGCTTCACGCCCGAAGAACTGGAAGCCAAGCTCGACGGCAACGGCATGCTCGAACGCCTGCTGCCGATGAGCCGCAAGTCGCGCCTGTGGGAGCTCTACCTCCAGCACTACGGCTCGATCCGCGATGCCGCGCAGGAGGATTTCCACGCGCTGTTCGGCAAGGCCTTCCTGGCCGCTTATGAGCAGCAGGTGGACCGCTTGCGAAACGAATGGGCGACGCGCAGCCGTTGAGCCATGGAAGCAGCACAAGGCTGCGTCGATTTGCCCGATCGCCTGCGAGACAGATATTCAGGGAGACATCCAATGCCTCATATCGCAACGAACTATCTGACCAACCCCAAGGCGCCTTTGGGCAGCTGGGTGTGCACGCGAAGCTCGGCGATAGCGCCATCGACGGAGAAGCCCACGGGAGACAAGACGCACAGCCCGAACTTTTGCGGCCAGTGCGTCTCGTTCGTGACGACCGTATGCCCGACACTACCGCTTGGTACCCATGCATGGAAGAAAAGTGGCGAGCCGGTGAAGGGGCGGACCGATGTTCAGGCTGGCACGGTGATCGCAACCTTTGGCGCTGACGGACACTTCTCCGGCCACGCGGCGATCTACGAAGGCCAGTCGGATCAGGGGCTCAATGTCGTTGATCAATGGGTGACCAACGCGGGCGAACCTGTTCACAAACGGCTGCTGCGCTTCGGCGCACCTGGGAACTCGAACAATGGCGACAATTTCTTCGTGGTTGACTAGCCTGGCGAGCCTGTCGCTGGCGGCTTTCTGTGCTTCTTCGCAGGCGGCAGAGTCCGCGTGCCCCAAGGCCCAGGCAGGCAGGCAACTCGCCAGTGTTTCCATCTTCGACGGGCCGCCCGCCGAACGGGCCGACCTGGTCCCGGACAGGTACCGCGAAACAAAGGACGGCGGACGATCCGAATGGGACGTCGCCTATGTGTTCGAGGCCGGCCGCAAGGTCTACGTCGAATGCAGATACGGTGGCCGGCAAGCGCCCATCGTCATCGAGCCGGCAGCAACCACGACCACCTGCACATGGATCACCCGCCATGATGGGCGCAGCGCTCTCGGCTGCGTATCGATCGCCACGGCCCGGAAGGACCGCGGCTAGGGTTGCCGAGGAAGCGTCAGCCCTCGGCGCCGATGACCCAGAACGGCCGGATCTCGATCTCCGACGCCACCGGCATCGGATTCGGGCAGCGCTTCACCCAGGCCACTGCTTCGTCGATGCCCGGCAGTTCCCAGATCCAGTAGCCAGCGACGAGGTCGCCATCGAAAGGCCCATCGACGACCGACCGCGATGCGCCGTCGAATCGGACACGCTTGCCATCGCGGCTGGGGCGCAGGCCATCGCAATCCTTCATCACGCCGGCCTCGCGCAGTTCGTCGTTAAAGGCCTCCATCTCGGCCATCGAGGCCTTCATGGCTTCTTCGCTCATGGCGTCGATGCTGTTCTCGAGGCTCGGGTTCGACTTCACGAGGATCATGAATTTCATGGCGCTCTCCGTGGCTCGTTGCTCGTGGCGGGTCAGTGGAAATGGTCAGTTATGCCGGCCGGCCGGGGCGTAGGCGAACACGCCGTGAGCGTGCAGGGCTGTGGCGGTTCAGGCCGGCGGCGCGGCAATCCACTTGTCGACCGTCGGCGCCTGCCAGGCTGCCAAGCGGTCGAGCAGCGCAGCTGCATCAGGGTCCAGCACCAGCATGTCTCGGTGCGCGGCCTTCATGAAGCCTTCGTCGACGGCGCGGTCCAGCATCGCCCGCATCGGATCGTAGAAGCCGCGCACGTTCAGCGCGCCGCAGGCCTTCACGTGATCGCCGAGCTGCGTCAGCGTCGCCACCTCGAACAGCTCTTCCAAGGTGCCCAGGCCGCCAGGCAGTGCCACGAAGGCATCTGCCAACTCGGACATGCGAGCCTTGCGTGTTCGCATGTCCGGCGTGACCTCGTGGCGGCTGAGCCCGGCATGCAGGTGGCCGCGCTCGTGCAGGCGCTGGCTGATGATGCCCACCACCGTGCCGCCAGCTTCCAGCGCCGCATCGGCCACCACGCCCATCAGGCCTTTGTGCGTGCCGCCGTAGACCAGGGTCAGGCCTCGCCTCGCCAACTCGCGGCCGAGGGCGGCGGCGGCCTCGCGGTAGTCAGGCGAGATGCCGAAGTTAGAGCCGCAGAAGACTGCAATGGTTTTCATGTCGAGGCCCTTGTCAATCATGCTGGCGGCTGCACAGCCATCCGGCAGAAGAAGGCTAGCGCAACTTGAAGATCGCCACGACCTCCGACAGACGATGCGCCTGGTCACGCATGGCCAGCGCGGCGGCGGCCGACTCTTCCACCAACGCAGCGTTCTGCTGCGTCATCTGGTCGAGCTGAGCCACAGCCTGGTTGACCTGGCTGATGCCGTCACGTTGCTCGCTCGAAGCCGTCGTGATCTCGCCGATCAGCGTGGACACCTGCTGCACGCTGCTCACGATCTCGCTCATGGTCTGTCCCGCCTGCTCGACCTGGCGCGAACCGGACTCCACCGTCTGGACCGACTGGTTGATCAGCGTCTTGATCTCCTTGGCTGCATCGGCCGAGCGCTGCGCCAGATTTCGCACCTCCGAAGCCACGACGGCGAAGCCGCGCCCCTGTTCACCGGCGCGGGCCGCTTCGACAGCGGCGTTGAGCGCCAGGATGTTCGTCTGGAAGGCGATGCTGTCAATCGTTCCGATGATGTCGCCGATCTTGCGGGATGAGTTGGTGATGTCCTGCATGCTGCCCACGACGTGCCCC
>FSVW01003529.1_pt1 | contig 10123 bp, 6 predicted proteins | sample 1637551 | NCBI WGS metagenome assembly FSVW01 (sample SAMEA3914814, study PRJEB12502) | metagenome | biome: forest; material: soil | place: USA | collected 2011-09-16 | depth 0.1 m | reverse complement strand
GCGGGGTCGGTCGGATGCTCGGCGACGAACTGCTCGACCGTGGCCAGCACCTGCTGCAAGGTGGCGGCCTTGTGGTCTGACAGATAGGCCGACAGCGGCATCACCGAACACTCGGTGTTGAAGCTATCCGGGCTGCTGACCGAGGCCTGCTGGCCGCCGTAGTTCAGCACGTCTTGGTTGCGGCTGATCGTCAGCCACTTGGGGCTGCCTTCGAAAGACCCGGCAGTGATCTGGCGGACGACGTCCGGTAGCGCCACCGTCGTGCGCACCTGCGGCAGTTGTTGCAGGGCCCAGGCCAGTGCGTCCACATGCTGCAGCGTCTCGTACTTCAGGCAGCCGTCCTTAGGCGTCTTGACGATCACCGCGAATAGGTCACTGGACAGTGAATAATGACCGGCAATGAAGGCGTTGTCGCGGTTGTAGCGCGAGTCCGGCCGGAGCTCCGGCGCGCCGGAGTCGAGGTCGCCGATCTGCAAGCGCGTGCTGATGGCGAAGCCGCCGGCGCCCAGCAGCACTGAAACGAGGATCGCGCCAAGCGCCCAGTTGCGCCGCGCGGCGAAGCGCTCCAGCCAGAGCCACAGGCCGCTCGGCGGCTGCTGCTCCTGGCGTAGACTGCGCGCCGCGGCCTCGCCGCTAACGCCCACATAGCTCAGCAGCACCGGCAAGAGCAGCAGGTTCGTGAAGGTCAACACGGCCACGCCGATGCTCGCCGTGATGGCGAGTTCGCGGATCACCGGGATCGGGATCAGCACCAGCACCGCGAAGCCGACCGCGTCGGCCAGCAGCGCGGTCAGGCCCGCCAGGAACAGGCGCCGGAAGGTGTAGCGCGCCGCCACCAATCGATGGGTGCCGCGGCCGATGTCCTGCATGATGCCGTTCATCTTCTGCGCGCCGTGGCTGACGCCGATGGCGAACACGAGGAAAGGCACCAGCATCGAATAGGGATCGAGCTGCAGCCTCAGCGAAGCGACCAGGCCGATCTGCCAGAGCACGGCCACCAGCGAGCAGGCCAGCACCAGCGCCGTGCTGCGCCAGCAGCGCGAGTAGAAATACAGCAGCGCGGCGGCGATCGCAGCGGCCACCGCAAAGTACAGCATCACCTGCACCAGGCCGTCGAGCAGGTCGCCGACGATCTTGGCGAAACCGATCACATGGATTTTCACGCCATAACGGCGTCCATCAGCGGTGCGTCCGTCCTCGTACTTCAGGCGCAGCGCGTCGATCGCATGCGAGAGCTGCCAGTAGTCGAGCCTGCCCAGCAGCGGCAGCTGGATCGCGGTGGACTTGAAGTCGCTGGCCACCAGCGAGCCGACCAGGCCGGCGCGCGCCACGTTCAGGCGCAGTTTCTCGACGCTGGCGGCCGAGCCGTCAAAGTTGTCCGGCATCACCGGGCCGCCACTGAAGCCCTCCTCCGTCACCTCGGTCCAGCGCACGGCCGGCATCCACAGCGAACGCACCCAGCCGCGGTCGACGCCGGGCGTGAGGAACAGCTCGTCGTTGATGTGCTTGAGCGTGTCGAGGTAGCGCGGGTCGAAGATGTCACCGTCGGCGTTCTCCACCACCACCCGCATCGTGTTGCCCATGCCGCGCAGCTCGTCCCGGTACTTCAGGTAGTTCTGTACGTACGGGTGGCCGACCGGGATCATCTTCTCGAAGCTGGCGTTCAGCTGCACGCGCAGCGCCATGGCGCCGAGGATCAGCGTCGCCAGCAGGCAGACCAGCGTCACCCAGGCCCGGTGGTTGAAGACCGCCCGCTCCAGCGCGTTGCCGGAACCCGCCGGGAAGTCCGCCAGGTCGCGCACGACCGGCATGTCGTCGAGGGCGTCAGGGGCGTGTGCCATTGGGAGTCTCTTGAAGTCTGCTGGAAGGAAGCGCCATCGCCCGCAGGCCGCGCGGCCCGCCGAGCGCGAGGCCGGCCGGCGTGACAGCCAGCGCCGCCAGTGGCATCGCGGCAGCCACGGGGACGCGAGCGAAGCTGGCGCCGCCGTCATCGCTCAGCGCTATGCCGCCCGACTGGTCGGCCAGCAGCACGCTGCCGTCCGCAGCCTGTGCCGCACCGGTCACACTGGCCTGCAGCTGCGTAGCCAATGGCTGCCAGCTCGCGCCTTCGTCCCGGCTCAGCAGCGCATTGCCACGCATGCCGAAGGCGATCAAGCCGGCCGGTGTGTCGACCAGACCGAAGTAACTGCCCTGATACGTGGACTTCAGCGCTGTGAAGCGTTGCGCTGCCGGGTCGAGTTTGAGCAGTAGTCCGGCCTCGCCGGCGATGTAGAGCACGCCATGGTGGGCGCGTATCGCGTAGAGGTTGAGCAGCTTCGGGTTGTCGACGCGCTCGTACCAGGGCTGCCAGCTGTGGCCGCCGTCGCGCGTTTCGAAGATCAGGTTGTAGGCGCCGACGACGAAGCCTTCTGTGGCGCTGCTGAAGTACAGGTCCAGCAAGGGCTTGTCCGGGCCGGCGTCCGCATTGCGCTGCGCCTCGGCCAGCAGGCCTTCGCGTTCCTTGCCGGCCGGCAGGCCCTGCAGGTGCCGTAGAAGCAGCGCGTTAGCGGCCCGGCCGTCGAGCAGCTCGATCCAGCTTTCGCCGCCGTCGCTGCTGCCCAGCACCACGCCGTCGTGGCCGACCGCGAAGCCGGTCTTCGCATCGACGAACTGCACCGCCGTCAGGTCCGAACTGACCGGCACCTTCGTCGCCTGCTTCCAGCTCTGCGCGTCATCATCCGAGAACAGGATGTGCCCGCGCTGGCCGACCGCGACCAGGCGCTTGGCGCCGGCATGCGCGATGCCGGTGATCAGGCGCTTCTCCGCCAGCGCGCTGGCCTGAGCAGGCCGATCGAGCGGATCGGCGCCGGCAGCCGCAGCCAGGCCCGCCAGCAGCGCCAAGGCGCAGAGTGTGTGCTTCATGATCTTCCAAAAGGAAGGGCGCGGCCGAAACCAGCAGGAGACCGCCGCGCCCTTGAACCACCCGTGAGGGGACAGGTGAAACCCTTCAGCGGACCCCAGACCCTGCCAGCGCTTCGCTGGACCACTGGCTGGTCGACAGCGGCTCGATGAATTTCACGCCGACGGTGTAGCCGCCCATCAGGCCGGTGATGTTGTAGCCGCCGCTGCTGAAGTCCTGCACCGATTGCGTGGTGGCGTTCGGCGCCGGCACGTCGTACAGCGGCATCGTGTAGACGAAGCCCGAGCGGAACAGCTGGCCGCGCGCGTCGTACTCGTCGGAGGCGACGGCCACCCACGAGTCTTCATCGACGTAGAAGGTGCGCTTGGCGTAGATGTGGCGCTTGCCTTCCTTCAAGGTGGCTTCGACCACCCAGACGCGGTGCAGTTCCCAGCGCACGTAATCTGGGTTCAGCGTGCCGGCCGTCGTCACCACGAACGGATCCTTGGCGTAGGCCAGCTTGAAACTGTTGTAGGGCACAATCATTTCGCGCTTGCCGACGAGCTTGAAGTCGTAGCGGTCCATCGCGCCGTTGAAGACCCAGGTGTCGTCGTAGGTCGAGGCGCCGGCGGAGCCGGGGTTGGGCGTGTCGTAGGCGATGTCCGGCGCGAGCTTCACGCGGCGCTGGCCCGGCAGGTACTGCCAGCCCTTGCGGCCGTTGCTCATCGGGTTGATGTAGTCCTGCACCAGCAGCGCCTCGCCATTGCGGCGGGCCGGCGCGGTGTACGCGACCTTGGTGCGGAAGTAGATGTCGCTCGGCGCGGAGACGGCCGTGCGCTTGGGGTCGTAGTATGGGTAGTCGATCGTGATCTGGCCGGTGGTGGCCAGCACGGCCTTGCCGGCGGAATCGACGTTGATCGAGTCGTATTGCGTGTAGTAGGTCTGGCCGGTGTAGCGCAGCAGGTGGTTCCACATCACCTCGTTGCCGGTTTTAGGAATCGGGAAAGGAATGCCAGCGAAGGTGCCTTCCAGGCCCAGGCCGTTATCGGTCGTCTTGACCGAGGTGGCGTTCTTGACCGTGTTGTCGACCACGTACTTCGGGAAGGCGATCGAGCGGCGCGTCGGGTAGACGTCCACGCGGTAGGCGGAGAATTTCTTCAGCATCTCGGCCGTGCCGGCGGTCAGCTTGTCCTGGTACCTGGCCAGGTCGGCGCCCTTGATGGAATACAGCGGCTTGTCAGCGGCGAAAGGGTCAGGTCTTGTCCCGGAGCCTTTGGTGAAACCGGCGGGCGCTGTGGTGAGGCCGCCGCTGTATTCGGGGATGGTCTTGTCGGCGTTGCCGGCCTGCTCGGCGCCGGTCGCGGTCAAGGTGGTGCCGAGCTTCTTCGCCTCTTCGGCGGTCACTGCCGCGAGGGTGGACGCCGCGGCAAGGACCAGCACGGCGCCAGCCAGGACATGGATCTTGAGGGTGCTCATCGTCTTGTCTCTCTTCGTTTATTTGCTTAGAACGTGGTCTTGAAGGTGAACATCAGGTGGCCGCGGTCCGACAACGCCGCCGTCGTGCTCTCGGGCACGACCATCGCGCCGGCGGCGCTGGTCGAGTAGCCGCCGTAGAAGCCGATGTAGCGCAGCGCGAAGTTGTAGCGGGCGCTGACGTCGGCGGCGACGCCGATGGAGTAGTTGCCGTTCTTCGCCGCGCCGCCCGACATCACGGCCGACACGCCCGAGATGCCGCCCGACCAGGCCATCGGCATCGACAGGTCCACGCTAGGCAGGACCTGGAACCAGGTCGGCGTCAGGTTCACGCCGAGTCCGATGAAGTTCTTCGTTACGGCATCCACGTTGGCTGCGCCGCCGGCGGCGAACGGCGTCAGCGTGCCGTTCATGCCGTGCTTGTAGACATCGCTGCCCTTGAAGGCCGCCGTGTTGCCGGAGACGTTCAGCCAGCGGTTGAAGACCAGCTCGGTGCCATAGCTGAGCGTGTCGAACAGCGCGGTCTTCGAGGTCACGCCCAGCGCGTTGAGCACCGCGTGCATCGTGTCGCCCTTGGCGCCGGGGATGTCGCTGGCGGCGAGCTGCGCGGTCGACAGCTGGCCGGCCTTCGGGTTGGCCAGGCCGGTCGGCAGCACGGTCACAGCCATGCTCGCTAACGGCATGTTTCGACGGTAGCTCAGCTCGGAGCCGACGCTGATGCCGGCGATGTTCTTCGACAGCGAGAGGCCGAGGATGTCGATGCCGCGGCCATAGTAGGCGTCGTACTGGCCGATGAAGCCGCCGAGGATCTGTGGCACCTTGGCCGCGGCCGGGTTGATGTAGCAGGTGGTGGCGGCCAGCGGCGTGAAGTGCAGCGCCGAGCAGTTGGCGGCCGGCAAGGTAGCGACGGCCGGCGTCACGGCCAGCTGCGGCTGGATGTCGGCGGTGCGGCGGGCGTACAGGCCCAGCGTGCCGTCCAGCCAATCGGGCGACCACTTGGCCGACAGTCCCCAGTCGCCGGTCTTGTTGGGTTTGCCCACCGGGCCTTGCAGCATGCGCTGGTTGGGGCCGGTGATCAGCGACTGGCCGCCGTAGAGCAGCGCGTCCTGCACGGTCAGGAAGCTGCCGGATTCCGGATAGCGCGCGGCCTCCCAATCGGCGAAGACTTGGGCCGCCAGCGTCAATGTCGAAGTCGGGCTGATCTGGCCGCTCACCGAAGCGCGCGGGCGGAACAATTCCTTGGCCTCGACGCCGGGCGTGGCATAGCCCTTCCACAGGTCCAGCGAATACTGACCGTAGGAGATACCGTGCAGCGCGGCGGCACCGTACAGGCCCTCGCCCCAGAAGACCGTGTGGCGGCCGACACGCACGCTGGCCGGCATGTCGGCGATCTCGCCGCTGGCGAAGACGAAGGCATCGAGGAACTCGCCCGACGGGCCCTTGGCGAAGCGCTTCGTGTACGGCGACATCGCGCCGGCCACCGGCACGCCGTTGACCAGACTGTTGGCCGTCGCGGTGCTCGTATTGCTCAGGCTGCTGTAGGCGTTGTCGGCCCAGATCGCCGTGCTTACACGCATGCCGAAGCTCTTGTTGACGACCAGGTCCAGCTCGCTCAGCAGGTCGAAACGCTCGGCCACCGGTGCGCCCTTTCCGAAGTTGCGGTCACCGTCGTCGTAGTTCGGGTTGGCCATGATGGCCTTGTCCTGCGCCTGCATGCGATAGCCCTGGCTGTAGCGCAGGGTGTTGTCGAAACGAAGCGTGACGTCTTCGTTGCCGGTCGGGATCTCGACGGCGCGGGCTGCCGGCGCGAAGGCGCAGAGCGTCAGCGCCGCTGCCGCTAACGGCGAAAGTCGACTGCATCGGCCGAGCTTGATCGGGGTTCTCTTCTGCATGATCTGGCTTGTCTCCAATGGTTGTAGGTCTATGAATCAATGCTAGGGAGCGCTGTCGGCTTCACTGGTCCGCAGCGCTGGTTCATCGGTCAGCTGGTGGGGTGAAAACCCCGTGTCCATCCGCTTTGGCGGCCGGCCCGTGACCGCTGTCACGAAGCGCGGCCGTTCAGCTCAACTCAGCTCAACTCAAAGCCTCGCCGTTGTGCTGGCCCAGCGCGGGAGCCGGCCGCAGTTCGAGCGGCGCATAGGCCGAGAACTTCACCGGATGGCGCAACACCTGCTGCATCAGCCCCTGCGCATCGCGCATCTGGGCCACCAGGCCGCGGGCGATGAAGTGTGGATCGCTGCAGACGTCCTCGGCCGCATGCACCGGCGACCAGGGCACGCGGGCCGCGTCGAAGCGCGGACCCCAGTGCTCGATCGTCGCCGCGGCGATGCGGCCGGCAACCTTGTCGCGCAGCGAATCAAGATGCTTGAGCCGCCCCGCGTAGCTGACCTCCGCCAGCGCGGGCAGGTCGAGCACGCCGCACAGCGCGCGCCAGAAATGATCCTCATGCACGATGCTCAAGCTGAGCACGCGGCCATGAGCACATGCGAAGGCGCCATAGGCCGGGCTCGCCGTGATGCTCAGCTTGCGCCCGCCGTTCATCAGCGGCCCGAGCAGCGGCGTCATCCAAGCGGCCAGGCTCTCGGCCAGCGAGACGTCGATGTACGTGCCCTGCCCCGTGCGCTGACGCCCATGCAGCGCCGAGACCACGGCCAGCGCAGCGAACATCGCGCCGGCAATGTCGGCCAGCGGGAATTCGGGCGCAACGCCGGGTTCCTTCGCCTGGTCCGACATCAGGCCGGCGACGCCCTGGTAGGAAACGTCATGGCCGGCACGATCGCGGTAAGGACCGGTCTGGCCGTAGCCCGAGATCGAGGCGTAGACCAGCGCAGGATTGACGGCGCGCAGGTCCTCGTAGCCGATGCCCAGCCGCGCGGCCACGCCGGGTGAATAGCCTTCAAGCACAACGTCGGCATGCTCCACCAGTTCCAGGAAACGGGCCTTGTCCTCGCTGTTCTTCAAATCCAGCGCCATGCTGCGCTTGTTGCGCGCCATCGCCGCGAAGAAGGGCGGGATCGTCCGCGCCGGGTCGCCCGAATCGGGCCGCTCGATCAGCACGACATTGGCGCCGAGGTCGGCCATCAGCAAGGTGGCGAAGGGGCCAGGCAGTTGCTCGGCCAGCGAAAGGACGGTGACGCCGCTGAGCGGCCCGGTCATCGATGCGTCTTCCATGCTTCAGCTCACCTGCCGCGTCTGGCCGGCCCAATACTTGTCGCGCACATGGCGGCGCAGCACCTTGCCGACGACCGACAGCGGCAGCACGTCCACGAACAGCAGCGACTTGGGCGCCTTGTAGCTGCCGAGCCGGGTCTTCACGTGGGTGACCAGTTCGTCCTCGCTGACCGGGGCCGCGTCCTTGCGCAGGATCACCTCGGCATGGACCGCCTCGCCCCAGTCCTCATGCGGCACACCAACGACGGCCGCCATCAGCACCGCCGGATGCGAGGCCAGCGCGGCCTCCACTTCCACCGCGTAGACATTGAAGCCGCCGCTGATGATCATGTCCTTCAGCCGGTCGACGATGTAGAGGAATCCATCCGCGTCCACATAGCCGAGGTCGCCAGACTTCCAGGCCCCGTCGACGATCTCTTGCGCCGTGCCTTCCGGGTTGTTGAAATACCCCTGGATCACCGAACGGCCGCGGATGCGGATCTCGCCGGTCCGGCCGATGGGCAAGACCTGACCCTGCTCGTCGGTCACGAAAACCTCGATGCCCGCGCTGACGCGGCCTGCCGACGACATGCGCTTGATCGCCTGTTCGCTGTCCGCGCGATGCTCGGTCTTGTCCAGCACCGCGATGAAGCCCGGGGCTTCTGTCGCCGCATAGCCCTGCGCGAAGATCGCGCCGAAGCCTTCGATCAGGTCGTTCAGCTTGGTCGGGCTCATCGGCGCGGCGCCGTAGAGCAAGGTGCGCAGCGAGGAAAAATTGCGCGAGTTCGCGCGCTGCAGGTCGAGCAGGCGGTAAAGCGCCGTCGGCACCAGGAAAGAATGCGTGATCTGCTCGGACTCGGCGATGCGGCACCAGCCGTCCAGGTCCAGCGCGTTCATCGTGATGTTGCAGCCGCCGACGAAGAAGGCCGGGTAGAAGCCCATCTGCGAGCCGTGCGACAGCGGCGTGACGTGCAGGAAGCGGGTGTTCTCGTCAAAGCCCAGGCCCGGGTTGACGTAGGCCGTGTCGCGGCAGCCCAGCCAGTTGTCGACCGAGTACATCGCGCACTTGCCGCGGCCGGTGGTGCCGCCGGTGAAGCGCAAGAGGACCGTGTGTTCGTGGATGTCGAGCGCAATGTCGTTGTCTTCGTCGGAGGTGGCGTTCACGACGGCCCAGAAGGACATAACGCAATCCTTCGGCGCATCCAGCGGATCCATGGCGACGACGGTGCACCCCGCGTCAAGCAGCATCGGCAAGTGCGTGTCCAGCAGCCGGTTCTCGATGAACACGACCTTCGGCTTGATCAACGCCACCTGCCAACGATGGTCATCCAGCGAGTCACGCAGATTGGTCAGCGCCGCCGTGCCTTCCTGCTTGAAGAACATCGGGAACTGCATCAGGCTGAGGTTGTCGTTCTCAAGGATCAGCAGGAAGTGGTCGCCCTTGCCCACGCCCAAGGTCGTGCGCAGGGCGTTGGCGATGCGGTTCGTCAGTGCGTGATATTCGGCGAAGCTGTAGCGCCGATTGCGCTCCGTGTTGACGATCGCTTCCTTGTCGCCGTGGCGCAGTGCCATCAGGCGCATCACGCGGCTGAAGTTCTGTTTCATCACTTGTCTCCTGCTTCTGATTCTTTTCTTATCGGGCGCGCAGGCGGGAGGCCGCATCCAGGCGGATCGTCTCGGCGTTCAGGTAGGCGTTCTCGATGATGAAGGCGCAGCAGTGGGCGAACTCGCGCATGTCCCCCAGTCGCTTGGGCGCCTCGACCTGCGACATCAGCGAGGCCATGATCTTCTCGTCCATCTGCGCGGCCATCGGTGTCAGGAAAAGGCCCGGCGCGATCGCGTTGACTCGGATGCCGACGGCACCGAGTTCCCGCGCGGCCGGCATGTTCAGGCCGATCACGCCGGCCTTGCTGGCCGCGTAGGCGCACTGGCCGATCTGGCCCTCGAAGGCCGCGCCGGACGAGATGTTGATGACGACGCCGCGCTCCTCGCCGGCCTCGGCTTCGTTCTTGACCATGCGCTCGGCGCTCTGGCTCATCATGTTGAAGACGCCGTTCAGATTGACGTTCGTCATCGCCGCGAACTTCGCCAGCGGCGTAGCCTTGCCTTCGCGGCTCAGCACCTTGCTCGGGCCGAGGATGGCGGCGCAGTTGATGGTGACGTGGATGGCGCCGAACCTGGCCGTTACGGCGTCCAGCGCGGCGGCCACCGAGACGTCGCTGCTGACGTCGGTGCGCACATAGATCGCTTTATCCTTGCCGAGTTCGCCCGCGGCCTTCAGGCCGGCTTCGTCATTGAGGTCGAGGATGGCGACCTTCGCGCCCTTGTCTTCGACCATGTAGCGCGCGGTGGAAAGGCCGAGGCCCGAAGCGCCGCCGGTGATGACGATGACTTTGTCTTGAATACGCATGGTGAGGGTTCCTTGCTTAGAAGGCGTTCACGCCCGTGAGGGCGCGGCCGATGATCAGTTGCTGCATCTGCGTCGTGCCCTCGGGGATCGGGAACACGATCGCCTCGCGGGCCAGCTTCTCGACCAGGAAATCCTTGGTCACGCCGTTGCCGCCGTGGATCTGCACCGCCTGGCGGGTGATCTTCACGGCCGTCTCGGTGGCGAAATACTTG
>FSVW01001064.1_pt1 | contig 10125 bp, 12 predicted proteins | sample 1637551 | NCBI WGS metagenome assembly FSVW01 (sample SAMEA3914814, study PRJEB12502) | metagenome | biome: forest; material: soil | place: USA | collected 2011-09-16 | depth 0.1 m | reverse complement strand
TTTCGGCGATGCGGACTGCTGCGGTGTTGGTGGCGCTGCGGTCGCAGACCACGATCTTGCCTGCGGCACTGGCCGGATCCAGGCTGTTGGCCGCGCAGATATTCGCGTTGGCCGCGGTCTGGCCGGCTGCCGGGATGTTGTTGGCCAGCACGAGGTTGCCGTTCGTGGCGCCGAAGAAGTTCAGCGAGAAGCCGGAGAACAGCGTGCCGTTGCCCAGATTCAGGTCACCCCCGCCGGCTGCGCGGTCCACCGTGCCCGAGGCCACCGTGGTCAGCCAGGGGCCAATGTGCTTGACGGTGTTGGCGCCCGGGCCCTCGTTGCCCGCCGCGGCGGCGACGAACACGCCGGCCGTCGTGGCGTTGAGGTAGGCGATTTCCACCGGGTCGGTGTAGTTGTTGGCCGTGCCGCTGACCGAGAAGTTGATGACGTCCACGCCATCGGCCACGGCGTCGTCCACGGCGTGCAGCGTGTCGGCGGTGTAGCAGCCGGTGGCAGCGGTGGTGGTCGCCGTCCAGCAGACCTTGTAGATGGCCAGGCGGGCGCGCGGCGCGATGCCGGACATGATGGCGGTGGTCACGCCCGAGGCGTTCACGATCGCCACATTGCTGTTGCCGGAGGAGGTGGATGCGGTGTGCGAGCCGTGGCCGTCGCCGTCGCGCGGCGAGGTGAATTCCTGCGCGGTCAGGATGGCGCCGGAGGCCAGGAAATCGGCGTTGTAGTAGCGCGCGCCGATGACCTTGTTGTTGCACATATTGGCCGTGAAGCCCTCGCCGGTCACGCAGGTGCCGTGCCACTTGGCGGGCGGTGCGTCGTACACGAGCGTGCCGCCCACGCCGTTGTAGGGCACGGGCTTGCCGGCGGCGTCGAGCCTGTCGCCGAAGTTCGGGTTCTCGGGCCAGAAACCGGTGTCGATGTGGGCCACGATGACGTTCTCGCCCTTGACGAGGCGCGACAGCGCGTCGAGCTGCGACCAGATGCCGCCGGCCTTGTCCTCACCCAGCATGCCGGGCGTGCGCGTGGTGTCGAGCTGCCGCACTTCGGAAGGCACCACCGACACGACGCCGGGGTCCTTCATCAGCTGCGCGGCCTGGGTCGAACTCAGCACGGCCGCGAAACCGTTGAAGGCTGTGTTGTAGGTGTGAATGGCCTTGACCTGGCCACCCAGGCGGCTCAGCACTGCGCTGCGGCTCTGCTCAAGGTGGGCCACATAGCTCGTGACATTGGCCGACTTGCTGTTCAGGCGCGCGCCCTTGGCCGGCTTGGTGGCGGCGAAGCCGGGCACGTTGCCGGTGTAGACGGCGGCGGGCGCTTCGGCCAGCTGCACGATGTAGACGCGCGTGCTGCCGTCGGCCACCGGGGTCCTCACGGTGGTACCGCCACGCGAGGTCATGGTCTGGGCTTGCAAGCCGCTGGTGGCTGCAAGCAGCGCCACGGCAAATCCGATACGGGTCATCTTCATGATGGTGATCTCCTGGTGTCCGTGGGTTCAGGCCTGGCCGCAACGAGCGCGGCGGGCGGCAAAGCCCAGGCCCATCAGGCCGAGCGCCATCAATGCAGTCGTCGAGCCTTCGGGCACGGCGGAGACGGCGGAGACGGCGATGTTGTCGAGGGCAAACTGGCCGTTGTTCATCGTCGCCTCGGTGCAGACCTGGCCGGCGACCAGCGAGCAGGCGTGGAATTCGATCTTCGTCAGGCCGCTGAAGGCGCCGCCGGTGTTGTCGGCGAAGGTGTACTGGCCCGACGGGTTCTGCGTGAAGAACCAGTAGCCGGAGACCGTCGAGTTGTCGGCCTTGGTGCCGAGGGCGAACAGCACCGTGCTCTGCGTCGAAGCCGGGCTCAGAGGCACGAAGGCGGCCGAGAAGCTCAGCAGGTTGAACGCGGCGCCGTCGGTGCGGGCCAGCTGCAGCGAGCCGTCATTGCTGTTGAAGTAGAACTGCGTGTCGTCGCCCGTGGGCGCCTGCGCGCCGAGGCCCACTGCCGTGTCGATGGTGCCGAAGTTGTTCAGCGTGGTCAGCGTGTAGTCGCCCTGGCTGAAGGTATTGCCGGGGAAGTACAGGCCGGTCAGGTCGCCGGATTCGAAGTCGATCACGTCGGCGTGGGCCGCAAGCGGCAGGGCAGTGCTGAGCGCGAGGGCTTGCAGCAGCAGGCGGAAATTCCGTTTCATATGAACTCCAGTAAGGGTCTTGAAGGAGACCGCCTGGGCGCTGCGGGAGAAGCGCTGGCAGGGATCTGATTCGTTGGTGAATGCAGAACCTCCGACGCTATTTACATTGGTTTACATCGACAAGGGCCACAGGGAGGAGGAAACCCGCGCCCCAGGGTTTGTCTTTAGCTCGTTAATCCCTACGTCCAGCGATGAAACAAGGCCTCCGGGCCTGAAGCGCGGCGCCAAGGGCCGGTTTTCAGAGCACTTCGGGCGCCGGCTGCTCGCCCCGGCCCACCAGCCCGACGATCACTTCCAGCGCGGTGCGGACCTTGAAGGGCATCAGCATCAGGCGCTGCGGCCGCAGCGCCTTCAGCTCGTCGATCGCGTCGGGCCGGACCGCGTCGGCCAGCAGGGCCGTGGGCAGCTCGCGCGGGTTGAGAGTCTGGCCGGCGCGCAAGGCCTTGAGCACGGCCAGGCCCGCCATGTCCTCGCCGATATTGAGCAGCAGGCAATCGACGTGCTGGGTTTCCAGGATCACGCGACCGACATCGATCGAGCTGGTCTCATGGACGTCCACCGCCTCCAGCTGCCGCGCGATGCTCGCCAGCGTCCGGCGGAACAGCGAGTGCGGCTCGACCAGCAGGACCTGCTTGCGTGGCGCAGCGGTGGCGGGCTTCATGCCGGGCCTCTTTTTTCTTCTTCCTCTTGCCGTGAGCGCAGCTCCTCAATCACCACGTCGCGCAACGAGCCGAGGATGGCGCGGTCCGTCGCGTCGAACACGCGCGGCTCGGGCCCGAGCAGGCACAGCGTGCCCACGCGCAGCCCCGGGCTCAGCTCCAGCGGCGCGCCGGCATAGAAGCGGATGTGCGGCGGTGCCGTCACCAGCGGGTTGTCGGCAAAGCGCGGATCGAGCCGCGCGTCCTCGATCACCAGCAGCTCGGGCTGCAGGATGGCGTGGCCGCAGAAGGAAATGTTGCGCGGTGTCTCGCTCGCATCGAGCCCGATGCGCGACTTGAACCACTGGCGCTCGCCGTCCACCAGCGAGAGCAGCACTGTCGGCACCTCGAACTCGCCGCGGGCGAATTCGATGATGCGGTCAAAGCGCTGCTCCGGCGGCGTGTCCAGGATCAGCAGCTCGCGCAGGGCCTGCAGGCGAGCGGATTCATTGCTGGGGATGGGAGCGTGCAGCATGGTGGCGGGCGGGCAAGCGGGCGACTGGCTCACTATAGGGCTCGGCTTGCGCGTTGCCCGTGCAGGGATTTTCTTCTTCAGTCCCCCGCAATCAGCTTGAGCCCGATGACGCCGGCCAGGATCAGGGCAATGCACAGCAGCCGCAGCGGCGCGGCCGAGTCGCCCAGCAGCATGATGCCCAGGATGGCCGTACCGGCCGCGCCGATGCCGGTCCAGACCGCGTAGCCCGTCCCCATCGGCAGGGTGCGCATCGACAGCGAAAGCAGGAAGACGCTCGTGAGGCCCGAGGCGACCGTAACGAGCGAGGGCGTCAGGCGCGTGAAGCCCGCGGAGGACTTCATCGCGTAAGCAAACACGATTTCGAGCAGGCCGGCGATGCCGAGGAATATCCATGCCATGGGTGACAGCTCCTTTGCTTATGTGTCTCAGCTTGCCGCGGCAGCCGCAGCGGCCGGCGTCGAGCGGAAGGCGATGCCGAAGCGGTTGAAGGCGTTCATCAGGCCGATGGCATAGGTGAGATCGGCCAGTTCCTTGGCGTCGAACTCCGCGGCGGCAGTCTCGTAAGCAGAGTCGGCAACGCCGCTGTCAGCCACCCGCGTCACGCTTTCCGCCCAGGCCAGCGCAGCGCGTTCGCGGGCCGTGAACAGCGCGCCCGCGTCATGCCACACGGGCACCAGCACGAGCTTGTCCACCGACAGGCCGGACTTGAGCAAGTCGCGGGTATGCATGTCGATGCAGAAGGCGCAGCCGTTGATCTGCGAGACGCGCAGATAGACGAGATCGACGAGCTGCTTGGGCAGGCCGCTCTTCATGACGGTGAGGTAGACCGCGCCAAAGGCCTTGTAGCCCTCGGGCGAGGCTTTGGCGTAGTCGATGCGATGGGTGCTGTTCATGGTGGTTCGTCCTTGGACTGAAGCGATGGAAGGACGCCATGGTGCTGGATCTTGGCCCATCCAGGAAGAGCCAAGATCTACCTTGTTCACTGGTCCATGATGAAGTCACATCAGGCTCAGGATCCGCTTCGCCAGGCGCGTCGCGCTCGCGGCGGATTCGATGTTGGTGAAGCTGACCAGCACGGCACCGTCGCAGCCACCCGCCGTCCAGTCCGACAGCGCTTCCCCGTACAGGCCGGCTTCCCGCATGCCGGCGACGAGCTTGCGGTCCGAGCGCCGGCCCTTCAGCCGCAGGATCAGGTGCATGCCGCCGGGCTGCGCGTCGATGCGAACCTGCTTGCCCAGTACCTGCTCCAGGACGGCCACCGCCGTTTCCCGGCGCTGGGCATAGAGCTTTCGCGTGCGCTGGATGTGGCGGGCGAAATGCCCCTCGGCCATGAAGGCCATGACGATGGCTTGCGTCAGCTGCGGGCTGCCCGCGGCGAAGGCCTGGCTGATCTGCTCGAAACGCTCGACCAGCGCTTCTGGCACGACCAGATAGGCCAGCCGGATGCCTGGGAACAGCACCTTGCTGAAGGTGCCGGCGTAGAGCACGCGCCCGTCGCGGTCCAGGCTCTTCAGCGCGGGCAGCGGCCGGCTGACATAGCGGTACTCGCCGTCGTAGTCGTCCTCGATGATCCAGGCCTTGGCGTGAGAGGCCCAGTCCAGCAGCGCGAGGCGGCGGGCCAGCGACAGCGAGACGCCCAGCGGGCTCTGGTGCGCGGGCGTGACGACCGCCGCGCGCGCCCGCGGCGCCAGCCGGATGCCTTCGCTGACGATGATGCCCTCCCCGTCCACGGGCACCGCCACGCCCTCGATCCGCATGTGATCGAACATCTCGCGCGTGGGCGGGTAGCCCGGGTTCTCCAGCCAGGCGCGGTCGCCTTCCTTGAGCAGGGCCCGCCCGATCAGCGCGATGGTCTGGCGGTATCCGGCCGTCACGAAGACTTGCGACGGCGCGCAAGCGACGCCGCGCGACAGATGCAGGTAGGAGGCGATCTCCGCGCGCAAGGCCGGCAGGCCGTAGACGGACGGATGGGCCATGTCGGCGGGCTGCATGGCGCGCACGCAGCGCGCCCCCAGCCGTGCCCAGATCTTGCGCGGGAAGGCGTCCAGCGCAGGCAGGCCCATCTGGAACGGCAACGTGGTCTCGGGACGAAAACTGATCGAGGCCGCCGGTGGCTCAGCCGGCGCTGCGCTCGAAAGCAGCGCGCGCGGCTTGAGCTCCGGGCTCACGACCGTGCCCGCCTGGCCGCGCGCCTGGATGTAGCCCTCGGCGGACAGCAGCGCATAGGCCGCCTCGATCGTGCCGCGGGCCAGGCCCAGCTCCTGCATCAGCGCGCGCGCCGAGGGGATGCGGTCGCCGGGCTTCAGCAGGCCGCTGGCAATCGCGCCGCGAAAGCGCTCGTAGATCTGCCGGTAGAAAGGCTCGGCCGCAGTCGGATCCAGGGGCGGGAGTGTGCTGAGTTCGGGGTCGGTCATTGGGTTCTGATCCTCCATCTTGGCCCAGTAAGAAGTCTATTTCATGGATCTTCTGTACGTGCCATGTTTTTTCTAGACTGGCAGCTCGACAGCACACTTGAAACGGACCGATCATGAAAATCCTGCACCTCAGCTGCAGCCCGCGCGGACATCTTTCCGAGAGCACCCGGCTCTCCCGCAGAATCGTCGATTGCCTGCTCGGGAGCGAGCCCATGGCCGTCGTGGTGGAGCGGCACCTCGGCGACGGCAGCCTGCCGCACGTCGATGCGAACTACGCGATGGCGCAGCACGGCGACACGGCCGGGGTGCAGCAGCAAGGCACGCTGCAGCGGTCCGAGGCGCTGATCCAGGAACTGGAAAGCGCGGACGTGCTCGTGATCGGCACGCCGATGCACAACCTCGGCCTTCCCTCGGTGCTGAAGGCGTGGATCGACCATGTGGTGCAGGCGCGCCGCAGCTTCAGCATCGGCCCGGCCGGCAAGATCGGCCTGCTGCGTGACCGCCCGGTCTTTGTGGCCGTGGCCTCGGGCGGCATCTTCTCCGGGCCGAACGCCAGGCAGCCGGACTTCCTGACGCCCTATCTGAAGATCGTGCTCGACATGATCGGCCTGAAGGACCTGCGCTTCTTCACGGTGGAAGGAACCGGCCACGGCCCGCTCGCGGTGGCCGAGGCCAGGGCCCGGGCAGACCAGGCGCTGGCTGCGCATTTTGGCGAACGCGGCCTTGTCCGACAGGCAAGCCCGCTGGTGCCGCTAAGTTAGTCGGTACTGCATTCGACAAGGAGTTCCGCCATGGACGCAAAAGAACTGGATTCGGTAGAACACGTCTACCAGGAGCTGCTCAAGGGCCTCGGCCACGAGCTCGTCAACGACGGCAATGTGGACGCGCTGATCAAGCGCGCAGAGCAGGACCGGCATCCCGTGCTGGCCACCGAGCTGCGCGAGTGGCGAGCACCCTGCTGAGCGCGAATTGATTCAGCTGGTCGCCGCCGTCGAGTCGGGCAGCACGTAAACCACGCCGCGCTGACTGCCCAGTGTGGGCGCGATCACGGTGTCATAGAACTCGGGGGCGACGACGATGCAGCCGAGCGAGATGCGGCGGTCCTCGGGATTGGCCGAGGCGAGCCGTTGCGGCCGGCGTTCGGCCGCTGGCGCGGGGCGCAGGCGATGGATGGCGACGGCGGCACCGTAGTCCACCCACACGATGGCCTCGCCCTTGGCGTTGTGGCCGGGCTGGGACTCAAAACGGCCGGCAGGCGTCGTGCGCTCGTCCAGCGGGATGCCGGTGTTGACCTTGCTCGCGACGCCGGGCGCGGAGCCGTCGCCCTTGGCCAGGCCCAGCAATGACGGGGCAGACCCGACCAGGTGGCCGGCGGCGTTGAAGACGTAGATGCGGGCCTGCTGCTTGTCGACGACGGCGAAGGGCTTGCCCAGCGCGTCCTGGTTTTGGAAGGCCCATTCGGCCATCTGGCGCGCGTCCGACGAGGCTGGCTGGCCGGCGAAATCGACGGCCCTCGCAGCGGGCTCGGAAGCCGGAACCGGCTCCGCCTGGGCGAAAGCCGCCCAAAGGCCCAAGCCACACACAAGCGCTCCCGCGCGCCATGCCCGTCGTCCCCAGTCCATGCCTGCCACTCCAACCGCAACTGACCACCAACAACCCGTAGTAGCGCGGCATCGATCAACGGCCTGGCAACTGGGAAATGCTGCCTGCAAGAATAAATGGGAAGGCTTGGGCGGGGCTTAGCCGCGGCTTAGCACGCCGGCATGCAGCGTGCGAAAGTTGGCACTCGGATAACTCGTTACTTATACGGATGACGGAGCGGCGGTCTTGGGCCGGACGCCCGGGAACACGGCATCCAGCGTCTTCACCTCCGGAAGCACGTAGACGTAACCGCCCTGGCGGCGGAAGTTGGGCCAGAGCACGTTCTCGAAGAAGGCCGGCGGCATGTTGATGCAGCCGTAGCTGATGCGCCGATCCTTGACGTTATGCGACTTGAGCCTCTCAGCCCGGTGCTCGGCCGGATTGGTCAGACGCACGCGGTGCATCGAAACGGCGGCTTCGTAGTCCACCCAGACGACGTCCTCGGGCAGCGCATTGCGGCCCGGCTGGGCCCGGAAGCGGCCGGCAGGCGTCGTGCGCTCGAAGGGCTGGATGTCCGCGATGGGCCGCTTGCCGATGCCCACGACCGAGTCGTCGCCGGCGGCGTAGCCCAGCAGCACCGGGGCCGCGCCGATCAGCTTGCCGCCGGGCTCGAAGACGAAGACCTTGGCGTTGCGCTTGTCGAGGATGGCGAAATTCAGCGCGCCGTTGTCGGCGCTGTCGACCACCCACTGGGCCAGCGTGTGGGCGTCGGCCGAGGCCGGTTCATCGGCGAAATCGAGATGCCGCTGGATCGGCGCGGCCGCCACGGCCGGCGCCTGAGGAGGCTGGGCCTTGCGCACGGGCGCCGGCAGCGGCACCGACTGCGCATGGAAGACAAACAGCGGCAGGACCGGCTTGCCGCCCGGATGCAAGGGGACGACCAGCACGATGGCCGCAGCCGTCAGCAGCGCGCCCTGGATCCAGCCCTGCCGCTGGCTGGCGTCGCCCAGATGCCGGTCGTACCAGCCACGCAGATGATGGAGGAAAGCGGGATGCATGGAAGGCAATTTAGGAGTTGGTGCGCGGGGCTCTCGTCGTCCCATTGCGCGCGGCCGGGTAGGACAAGGCCTGTTAGCGGACGTAAGGCACGCCAGCCCCGTACGATGCCGGCATGACCGAGAAGACGATGACGCCGCTCCATGTGGTCTGCCTGTGCGCAGCCTGGTGCCGGCTCTGCGATGACTACGCAGCCGTGCTGGAGCGGGTGATGTCTGAACCGGCGCTGGGCGAGCTTGCCGCGTTCCGGCGCCACTGGATCGATATCGAGGACGAGGCCGAACTGCTCGGCGATGTCGATGTGGAAACCTTCCCGACGCTGGTCCTCATCGGCCCGGAAGGCGTGCGCTTCTCGGGGCCGGTTGCGCCGCATGCGGACACGCTGCGCCGCCTGTTGCAGGCTGCGGCGGCGGCGCCTGGCACGGGGCGCCCCTTGTCGCCCGTCAGCCCGGAAGTCCAGGCGTTTGCGCAGCGGCTCAGCGCTGCATTCCCCAGCGCCGCACGGTGAGCCGCTCCAGCGTGTCGAACACCAGGTTCTCGACCAGCAGCCCGATCAGGATGACGGAGATGAGGCCGGCGAACACCTTGTCGGTGTAGAGCTCGTTGCGGTTCTGGAAGATGTACCAGCCCAGCCCCCCCTTGCCCGAGGTGGCGCCGAAGAACAGCTCGGCCGCGATCAGCGTGCGCCACGCAAAAGCCCAGCCGATGCGCAGACCCGAGAGGATGGCCGGCAGCGCCGAAGGCACGAGGATCAGCGCGACGTAGCGCAGGCCGCGCAGGCCCTGGTTGCGCCCGCCCATGCGCAGCGTCTCGGGCACGCCCTGGAAGCCGGCATAGGTGGCCAGCGAGAGCGGCCACAGCACCGAGTGCACGAGCACGAAGACCAGGCTCAGCTTGCCGAGGCCAAACCACAGCAGGGCCAGCGGCAGCAGCGCGATGGCCGGCAGCGGGTTGAACATCGAGACCAGTGTGGACAGCAGATCGCGGCCGAAGCGGGTGGACACGGCCAGCGCCGTCAGCGCAAAAGCCAGCGCCGCGCCGAGCAGATAGCCCTGCAGCAGCAGGCTGAGCGAGATGCCCGCCTTGGCGATCAGCTCGCCGCTGGCCAGGTCCGTCGCGAAGGCGCGTGCGGTCTGCGTGAAGGTGGGCAGCAGCAGGTCGTTGTCGGTGATGCGGGCGGCGACTTCCCAGACCAGGGCGAGCAGCGCCACGATGGCCGCCTTGCGCGTGGCCGTGTGCTGCCAGAGCTTTTGCAGCGGCGGCAGCGCGCGCTCGGTCGGGATGTGGTCAAGCGGCTCCAGCGCGCGCTCATATTCGGGACGAATCGTGCCTGAGCTCATGCCGCGGCCTCGTCGAACAGCAGGCCATGGATGCGCTGCGCTTGCGCCTGGAACTCCGCGCTGCCCAGGCTGTGCAAGCCAAACTGCCCGGCATTGAGCTCGGCGCGCACACGGCCCGGATGCGGCGACAGCACCAGCACGCGATGGCCCACCACCAGCGCTTCCTCGATCGAGTGGGTCACGAAGATCAGCGTGAACCTGGCGTCGTCCCACAGCGCCAGCAGTTCTTCCTGCATGCGCCGGCGCGTCAGCGCGTCGAGCGCTGCAAAGGGCTCGTCCATCAGCAGCACCTTGGGCTGCATGGCCAGCGCACGCGCAATCGCCACGCGCTGCTTCATGCCGCCGGACAGCGTGTGCGGATAGGCGTGGGCGAAGTCGGCCAGGCCGACCTTGGCCA
>FSVW01004082.1_pt1 | contig 10140 bp, 5 predicted proteins | sample 1637551 | NCBI WGS metagenome assembly FSVW01 (sample SAMEA3914814, study PRJEB12502) | metagenome | biome: forest; material: soil | place: USA | collected 2011-09-16 | depth 0.1 m | reverse complement strand
TGCTCGCGACACCGCCGGCCTGCCAAACCCAGCTGACAATGATGACGCCCTTGTCGTCGAGCGTCTTCGCCAGCAGTTTGCCGACCTCGGCGTTCTTCCACTGCGCGCCCTGCTCATAACTTGGCACCAGGGCGGGCATCAGGCCGATGTTCGTCTCGGCCACTTCGCCGCCGGCATACGAGACGGGCACCAGGCTCATGTCGAGCGCGCCCTTGCGCATCGACGAGAACTGGGCGTTGGTCTTCATCAGCGAAGAGCCCGGGTAGACGGTCGCCTTAAGCGCGCCATTCGTGCGCTTCTCGACCTCGGACGCGAAGCGGCGGCACAGGCGATCGCGGAAGTCTCCTTCGGTCAGCGTGCCGCCGGGGAACTGGTGGGAAATCTTCAGACCCTCGCCCTGGGCGAATGCCGCACCGAGCGGCAGGCCGGTGGCAGTGAGGGCCAGGCCCTGGACGATTTGGCGTCGATTGAAATTCATGGTGGTCTTGTCTCCTGTTCCTGGGCGGCCTCTTGCTTCGGGTCCGCGTGGATCCAATGTAATTGCGCTCGCTTACAGGCGCTTGAATTCGCAGCAGGCCATCCGTCCGTACTTTCCCCGAGGCTTCGAACGACACGGGCGCCGTTGAAGTCTCGCTGATGGCCGACCAGCGTGCCCGCTGCGCGCGGCGTCATCTCAGGGCGATGTGTAGACCGAAACGAAGTCGACGACCGACGCAGTCGCACCGGTGGCCGGCACGCCGATCTGCACCCACAGCTGCCGCGCCGATCCATCGACATACAGGCGCCAATACAGGCGCAGCGGCCGCTGTGGATTGGCGGCGCTGGCGTCATAGCCGGCGTCGGACAGCATGGCACTCATCTGCGTCGCCGGAATGGCTTGTGTGACCGTGTTGAAGGTCGTGCCCGGGTTGCCGTCATAGACATCCTCGCGATAGCTGCCATCGACCTGAGCCGTCAGGCCGGACGAGCGCGATGCCGCGCCCTCCGGCTTGACGCCGCAGTTCTCCCATCCCGATAGCGTGGCGCCCCGAGCCGCAAGCGCCGACCAGGCCGCAGCGCGGTCCGCACCGGGCGACCAGCCCGAGTCGAGCAGCAGCGCCGCGCTCTGCGCCATGACGCCGAGATTGATCGGACCGACCGCATTGGTCGTCTCACCATGGCCGGACACGCAGACCTCGCGCATGCCCGGATAGGCGGCATCCGCGTGTTCGGCCACCAGCGGCGTCGAGCCGGCTGCGAGCAGCGCCGAAGCCGTCGTCGCGGTAACGCTGGCCGGCATCACCCCCTGCGCGGCGTTGTAGCTCAGCGACTGCACGCCGAGGCCGCCGCCTAGCACGAGGCTATTGGCATAGACCACCGGCGTGACCCCGCTGCCCGGCCCGACTGCCGGCGCCCCGGCCGAGCCGCCGCCACCGCCGCAAGCGGTCAGCAGCATCGATCCCACCAGGCTCAGCGCGCCAGCGGCGCCGCCCGTCGCCGCCAGCCGTCTCATGGGTTCGGAATCAGTGCGGTCGACACGCTGGCAGCGCCGGCCTTGTACACATAGGTCGCATCCTGCGTCGTCAGGAAGCCCTGCGTGACCAAGGCATCAGCAGCCGCGCCGAATTTGGTCGCGTAGTCGGCACGCCCGCTGTAGAGCGTGTCCAGCGACGGCCTCGGGTCGCCCACCGCCTTCGTCGCCGCGCTGACGGCAAACGGAATCGCCGAGCCCGTCGAACTGCAGCCCTCGCCGACCGCATGACCAGTACCGCGCAGGTTCCAGCCGGCGTAAGTGGCCACCGGCACCTTCATCTCGGGCACCAGGATGCCAGCCACCTCGTTGCCGTTGGCGTCGATCTTGGGCACCAGCAGCGTGTACTGCTTGCTCAGATTGGGCACCGGTACTGCGGCGGAATAGTCGATGACGAAGAGCTGGTTGGTCAGGCCGGTGTAGGTCAGCGACAGCGCCGTCGGCGTGGCACCGGCACCGCTGGGCACGGTGATGTTGCTCAGGTCGGGATAGCCGTAGGTCGACGGGTCCGGCGGCACCAGCGTGCCTGCGGCAACGGTCGGGTACTGCGAAGCCGGCGGCGTGGTGTTGTTGACGACCCAGTTCTCAAGCGCGGGGATCAGGGCGCGCTCGACCGGCGTTTCCGAAACCGGGCTGGCCGGGAACTGGCACATGCTGCCGGCCGCGGGCACGGTCAACGCGCCGGTGGAGACGCCGGCGCCGCCGCCGTGCTGCGTGCCGGCGACCAGGTAGTACCGAACGTTGTCGGGCAGAGTGATGTCGTGGCCGGCACCGTCGGTCGTGACCAGCGAGGCACGGCCGCCCCACCACTCGAAGGCGCCGTCGATCTGCATGATCTTCGGGCAGGTACTGCTGGCGAGGCAGTTCTTCAGCAGGCCGTCGCTGGCGCCGGAGACCGGGTCGGTCATCACGCCGTAAGTGAACGGGAACTGGTCGCCGGGCATCCAGTGGTCCTCATGCTGCTTGGACCAGCGCCCGCCCTGCGAGAAGCGGGTGTTGACCCAGGTGCGGCGGCCCGCCGGGATGATCGGCATCAGGCCGTCGAAGACCTTGTTGCCCTTGGCATCCTTGTTGAAGCCCTGGTAGAGGAAGTCGCGCAGGAAGCGGCCCGATTGGGAGATGCCCTCGCCGAGCGCCACGTCGAAGTTCGTGCCTGGGTTGGCGGCGCAGCCGGTGCCGGTCGCGCAGGCAGCCATCTTCATGTCGCTCAGCGGATTCGCGTTGCCCTTGCCGTCGGCGCTGTCGTTCTTCAGGAAGCTGATCAGGTCGCGCACCGCCGCGAAGCCGATGCCGTTGACCAGCGGCTTGGAGGCGCGATAGACGAAGCTGTAGATCGTGCCGGCGTCCGGCGGCACCATCGCTCCGCCCGGGCCGGGTACGGCCGCCGGCGGCGTAAAGTTCACCGAATAAGTGCCATTGGAATTGGTCACGTAGCTCCAGGTCGACACCGCCACCGAAGGCGCGGCGTAGTCTTCCTTGCCGGCCGAGTTGAGCCAGGACTGGCGCGCGGTGAAAGTCACCTCGGACATGTCCGTCAGCGAGGTCGGCGGATAGGTCAGCGGAACGGTCGTCGCCGGCCCGCCAGCGTAGTCAGGAATGAATTCCTCGCGGCTCAGGCCGGTGATGTCCGTGCCGTCCTTGTTGCTGGCCACCGGAAGGGAAGCGCCGACCGCGGCCGCGCCGCCATTGCCCGTCTGCGCGATCGCGCCCTGCCAGCCGCTCCAGACGACCGTGTAGCCGCGCGCCAGCAATGAGGGGAAAGTCGCGTCTGGCGCCGCTCCGCCGGCAAAGGCACCGCCGCCGACGAAGGAGGCCTGGCCGAGCTTGTTGCCGCGGTTGACCACGTCGTAGAACAGCACGCGTCGAGCGGTGCTGGCGCTCTTGGGCCGCAGGATCACAACATCGGTCGTGTAGGGCACGTAGCCGCCTGCATCGCGCGGCGCACCGGCCAGGTCGACGATGCCGGCGTTGTCGGCATGGTCAGGATTCAGCCGGCCGTGCGCGATGGCCGTGATCACCACGTACGGGCCGGCGGCACCGGCCGGCGTGGCCCCGCCATAGGCATCGGCGGTCGAGACGATTTCAAGCTGGTCGATCTGGCTGGCGGGCGACAACTTGAGGCTGGTATCGCCCCAGTTACATGCGCTCAAGGCGAGCGCCGCCACCAGCGTGGTCCACAGGTGTTTCATCGATGTCTCCTTCTTGTTTGGCACTGCAGCAGAAGGCGCCGATCGAATCGGTCGTCAGCCCATCGCCAGTGCCTGGGCGATGGTCATTTCTCCTTTCCCGGATGCCACTATTGCTATCCACTAGCTGTCCCCCGGAATCACGGTCAGCGGGCCGACGCTCACGGGTCGGCCGAAACTGCAGCAGCGGGGCAAGCGACACGCCTGACAGGCCTGCACAAGCTGGTTTCTCATCGGATCGCGAAGCCGCCCTTTGGCCTGGAACTTGCGTCACACTCCGCTGATTTTGTGCGTTAGCAACCTGCCTGCATAGATCTGCTGGAGACACCGATGAGCCGATTGCCACTGCTTCGTTCACTATTCGCCCAGGTGCTGCTCGCGCTGGCGCTGGGCGTCATCATCGGCCTGGCTGCACCGGGCTTCGGCGTGCAGCTCAAGCCCTTGGGCGATGGCTTCATCAAGTTGATCAAGATGATCATCCCGGTGCTGGTCTTCTGCGTGGTGGTGCACGGCATTGCCGGCGCCGGCGACCTGAAGCGGGTCGGCCGCGTCGGCGTCAAGGCGCTGATCTACTTCGAGGTCGTCACCACCGTCGCGCTGGCGATCGGCTTGGCGCTGGCCTATCTGTTCCAGCCGGGCGTCGGCATGAACGTGGACCCGGCGACGCTCGATGCCAAGGCGATGAGCGGCTATGCGGACACGGCCAGCAAGCTGACCGGCGGTGGGCTGTCAGAGTTCCTGATGAAGCTGATCCCGAACACGGTGGTCTCGGCCTTCTCGACCGGCGACGTGATGCAGGTACTGCTGTTCGCCGTGCTGTTCGGCTGCGCGCTGGCGATGCTGGGCGAGAAGGCCGCGCTGGTGACGCATTTCGTCGAGGACATCGCCCAGGTGCTGTTCAAGATCATGGGCATCATCATCAAGCTGGCGCCGCTGGGCGTGCTCGGCGCGATCGCCTTCACCGTCAGCAAGTACGGCATCGGCTCACTGAAGCAGCTGGGCATGCTGGTGGCGCTGTTCTTCCTGGCGGTGGCGCTGTTCGTCTTCGTCGTGCTCGGCGCGATCATGAAAGTGTCAGGCTTCTCGATCATCAAGCTGCTGCGCTACCTGCGCGAAGAGCTGATGATCGTCTTTGCCACCACGTCGAGCGACAGCGTACTGCCGCAGATCATGGCCAAGCTGCGCCACATGGGCATCCGCGACTCGACCGTCGGCCTGGTCATCCCGACCGGCTATTCGTTCAACCTCGATGCCTTCTCGATCTACATCACGCTGGCCGCCGTCTTCATCGCGCAGGCGACCAATACGCCCGTCGGCATGGGCGATCTGTTGACGATCCTGGCGCTGGCGCTGGTCACTTCCAAGGGCGCGCACGGCGTGCCGGGTTCAGCCATCGTCGTGCTCGCGGCCACCTTGCAGGCGATTCCAGCGATTCCCGCAGTGGGCTTGGTGCTGGTGCTCTCGGTCGACTGGTTCATGGGCATCCCGCGCGCCCTTGGCAACCTGATCGGCAACTGCGTGGCGACGGTAGCGATCGCTGCCTGGGAGGGTGACATCGATCGTGCTCGGGCGCACGCGGTGCTGAATGGCGAGGATCTTCCGGCGCCGGCGGCCGAGGAGCCAGCCGCGCCGGTGCTCGCGCCTAACTGATCGGCTCTACGGTAACGGCGACGCGCGGCACCGCCTTGCCGCCGCCGCGGATCACGCCGCGCAGCGGCGCCACGTCGGCGTAGTCGCGGCCCCAGGCGAGCGTCACGTGGTCGAGCCCGGCCTGGACGTTATTGGTCGGGTCCAGCGCGATCCAGCCGTGCTTCGGGCACCAGACCGTCACCCAGGCGTGCGAAGCATCGGCGCCGATCAGGCGCGGCTGGCCGGGCTTCGGATGGGTGAGTAAATAACCGGATACATAGCTGGCAGCCAGGCCGATCGAACGGCAGGCGCCGATCATCACGTGCGCGAAATCCTGACAGACACCGCGCTTGAGCGCCAACGCTTCGGGTGCCCGCGTTCCGACGTGGGTGGCCAGCGGCTCGTACTTGAACTGCTTGTTGACCTGGCGCATCAGCGCCAGCGCCCCGCCGGCGACCGAGACGCCCGGCGTGAATGCTTCTCGGGCAAAGGCCGCCAATGCCGCGTCGCGCGGCGCGAACGGCGATGCGAGCGTGAATTCGACCGCCTCGGTGCGCACCGAGCCGGCGTGATAACGCAAAGATTCAGCGGCGTCTTCCCAGGCCGGGCTGGCTTCCACGTCCGGCGCCGGCGCGGCGCTGATGCCGGCCTCGAAGATGCTGGAGACGGTCAGGGTCTCGTGCACTTTCGCGTGGCTGAACACCAGGCGCGCATTGCCCCAAGGGTCAAGGCTCAGGCGGCTTTGCAGGTCAGCGACGCCGTCGGGCGAAGGCGTTATGACCAGCGTCCAGCCGCGCACGACCTGGTTCGAGGTATCTCGCGGGCTCAGGCAGGCGACGTGATGCGCCAGCTCGACCGCCTCGTCGTAGTGGTAGCTGGTGTCGTGATGCACGCGTAGCCAGCGCTCGGGCTGAACGCCGGAAGCGGCCGGTTGCGTCTGGCCCTGACTCTGCCCTTGGCCTTGACTCTGGCTTTGTGAATTGCCGTTTGTCGTGTTCATCAACGTCGTGCTCACTGCCACACCATGCGGTCGACGCTGCCGACGTGCGAGAACAAGCGCCGGCCGATCTGGACCGATAGATCCAGCGCACGTTCGCTGCAGTCCAGCAGCAGCGCGGTCAGGCGCGAATAATCGCCGTCGGCATCGGGCGTGCTGATGCTCTCCAGCGACCAATATTCGGGCTGCGGGAAGCCGCGCGCGTGTTCGAGCGCCCAGTCGTGGTCCTGGCGCGAGAGCTTCAGGAAGCGCTCGCGCAACGTGCGCGCGACCCAGGCCAGCGAGCGCGGGTTGTCGGTATCGTGGACCAGCAAGTGCAGCAGCGGCGGCACCTCGCGGCGGCCCTGGAACTGGGCGCGGTAGGTGATCGTCGAATCGAACAGGCCCAGCAGCAGGGCAAAGCCTTCGTCCTGCTTGTGGAGGCCCTGGGCAAAGCCCTCGACCATCGTGTTGGCGAAGAAATCCAGCCGCTCCAACTGGCGGCCGACGCTGAGTAGGCGCCAGCCGTCGTCGCGGGTCATGCGGTCGGTCTGCGCGCCGGTGATGGCGGCGAGATGGGTGTCGGCCTTGGCCAGCACGCGCATCACCTCGGCCGCAGGCGCTCCGAAGTCGGTGGCCAGCAGGTCGGTCATGCGCGAAATGAAATCGTCGCCGACCTCATGGATCAACTTCCAGTGCTCAGACGAAAGCCGCTCGCGCAGCGCTTGGGCGCAGCCCTGCAGCGCGCGCAGATTCCAGGCCACGCTGCTGGCTTCCTGCGTGTCGGCCAGGGAGCGAACCAGCGAACGTTCGAACACGCGCAGCGATTGCTCGGCCGAGGGCACGCTCTCGCCGACCAGGCCATAACGCCGAGACAGAGCGTCAAGCGTGCGCAGCACTTCGGGTGGCGTGCTGCCGCGGGTGGCGCTGGTCAGCGATTCGAGCGTCAGGCGCGCCAGGCGCACGCTGTTCTCGGCCCGCTCGGTATAGCGGCCGAGCCAGAAAAGGTTCTCGGCCGAGCGGCTGGTCACGGTCCAGTGCGCACTTTTCAGGTCGGTGGCCAGCAGCGGCTTGGGCAGCAAGCTGGTGCGGTCGACCTTGCCTTCGGCCATCACCCAGGTGTCGACACTGGCGCTGCCCTGTTGCATCGACAGCCAGGGGTCGGCCGGGTCGTCGCGGCGGCTGTTGCGGCGCGTGGCCACGCGGGTCAGGCCGCCGGGCAACACGGTCCAGCTGCCGCGCCCATCGGAGACGGCGAAGACGCGCATCACCGCCGGCCGCGGCTCCAGCGTGCCATCGGCCCAGACCGGCGTCTCGGACGGCTGGATGCGCGACTGCAAGGTGTGAGCCGCCGGATCGTGGGCGATGCGGCTCAGCAGCGCCTCGCGTGCCGTGGGTGACAGGCTGGCGGCCACCGCGGGTGCGAAGCCGCGCGTCGTCTCGCTGCTCGGGAAGGTCGGCACGACGACGAAATCGTCGAGCGCCGCGCGGTATTTCTTCCAGGCTGCCTCCTCGCCGCACCACCAGGCATTGGTGTCGGGCAGCAGCAGTTCCTCGTCGAGCAGGGCTTTTGCCACGCCGGGCCAGAAGGCCGACAGGCCGGGACTTTCCAGCCAGCCGGAACCCGGCGTGTTGGCGACGACGACCTCGCCGGCGCGCATCGCCTGCAACAGCCCGGGCACGCCTAACGCGGAATCCGAGCGGAGTTCGAGCGGGTCGAGATAGTCATCATCAACCCGGCGCAGCAGCACGTGCACGCGCTCCAGGCCGAGCGTCGTCTTCAGGAAGACCTTGTCGTCCCGCACGGTCAGGTCACCGCCCTCGACCAGCGTGATGCCCAGATAGCGCGCCAGGAACGTGTGCTCGAAATAGGTTTCGTTGCGCGGGCCGGGCGTCAGCAGCGCGACCCGCGAGCGTTCGCCTTCGGGCGAGAGCCGGGTCAGGCCCTGCAGCAGGGTCTGGAAGCTGCTGGCCAGGCGCTGGACCGCCATGTCGCGGAAGGCCTCGGGGAACTGCTCGGCAATGATCAGCCGGTTCTCCAGCACATAGCCCAGCCCCGAGGGCGACTGCGTACGCTGGCCGACGACCCACCAGAGGCCGTCCTTGCCGCGCGCCAGATCGAAGGCCAGCACGTGCAGGTGCACTCCGCCCAGCGGCACGCAACCGTGCATCGGCCGCAGGTATTGCGGATGGGCGAACACCAGCGAAGGTGGTAGCAGGCCGTCGTCGAGCAGGCGGCGCTGGCCGTAGACATCGGCCAGGGTCTCGTTCAGCAGCTTGGAGCGCTGGATGACACCGGCCTCGATATGGCGCCACTCCTGGGCGCTGAGCAGCATCGGCAGCAGTTCCAGCGGCCACACGCGGGAGGCCTGGCCGCCTTCGTCATAGACGTTGTAGCTGGCGCCGTCTTCCTGCACGCGGCGCTGGGTGCGCGCGGCGCGATCACTCAATTCCTTCCAGCCGGCCACGCCGGTGGACTCGAAGAACTCGCGCCACATCGGCGCCAGCGGCGGCGCAGCCATCGAGCTTGCACCGGTCTTGTTCAGCTGGGCGTAGAGCTCATTGAAATGCCCTTCCTTGCCCCGGCCAATGGCAGCGGCCGCCAGGGCGGCGGCGTCAGGCGATTCCTCCTCGGGGAGCAGGCTCGATTGGAGCGGAGCGTTTTTCATCATGGGCGAAGGGTGGGCACGGCGCAGGTCGGGTTCAGCAACCCAGCATCATGCCCGCCTGGCGCCTCATTTCAACGCCCGACCCTGCGCAAATCCAACGTAAACGGAAATTCCAGGCTGTGCTGCGGTGGCAGCGTCTTCATCTTGCCGGGCGTGTGGCCAAGCTCGACGAAGCGGGTCAGGCGCCTGGCCTCGGCCTCGTAGGAATTGACGGGCAGCGTCTCGTAGTTGCGGCCGCCCGGATGGGCGACGAAATACTGGCAGCCGCCCAGAGAGCGCTGCATCCAGGTGTCGACCAGGTCGATCGTCAGCGGCACATGGACGCCGATAGTCGGGTGCAGCGCCGAAGGCGGATGCCAGGCGCGGTAGCGAACGCCGGCCACGTATTCGCCGACGCGGCCGGTCGGCTGCAACGGCACGGTGACGCCGTTGACGGTGATGCGATGGCGCGGGTCGACCAGGCCGGTCACGTGGATCTCGATGCGTTCCATCGACGAATCGACATAACGCACTGTTCCCCCTGCACTGCCCTCCTCGCCCATCACATGCCAAGGCTCCAGCGCATTGCGCAGGGTCATGTGCACGCCTTGGGCCGTCAGCGAGCCGACCTTGGGAAAGCGGAACTCGAAGTGCGGCGCGAACCAGCCGGACTCGAAGGCATAACCCGCAAGTCCCATGTCTTCCATCACGTCGTCGAAGTCCATCTTGATGAAGCTCGGCAGCAGGAAACGGTCATGCAGCTCGGTGCCCCAGCGCACCAGTGGCGCACGATACGGTTCCTTCCAGAAACGCGCCACCATCGAGCGCAGCAGCAACTGCTGGACGATGCTCATGCGCGCATGGGGCGGCATCTCGAAAGCACGCAGCTCCAGCAGGCCCAGCCGCCCGGTGGCCGAGTCGGGCGAGTAGAGCTTGTCGATGCAGAACTCGCTGCGGTGCGTATTGCCGGTCACGTCGACCAAGACATTGCGCAGCGAGCGGTCAACCAACCATGGCGGCATGTGCTCGCCATGGATCTCCTTGGCGCGGGCGATTTCCTGCAGGGCAATCTCCAACTCGCGCAGCTGGTCGTTGCGGGCCTCATCGACCCGCGGCGCCTGGCTGGTCGGGCCGATGAACATGCCCGAGAACAGATAGCTCAGCGACGGATGGTTGTGCCAGTAGGCCAGC
>FSVW01002948.1_pt1 | contig 10144 bp, 12 predicted proteins | sample 1637551 | NCBI WGS metagenome assembly FSVW01 (sample SAMEA3914814, study PRJEB12502) | metagenome | biome: forest; material: soil | place: USA | collected 2011-09-16 | depth 0.1 m | reverse complement strand
GGGTTGTCCTTGTTGACCAGGAGCACCGGCCCGTTGGACTTGCCCTCCACATCGAAGGCACCGGAGGCGATAGTGATGTCGGTCACCGCATAGCCGTAGGTTTCGAAGAAGGACAGGTTCTCGGTCAGCGTGGCCTCGCCGCCATCGGGTGCGAGATCGGTGACGCCAGTGACCAGCGCGGGGATCGCGGCATCGCTGGTCGGCAGCCTGTCGTCGAAACGCACGTCCGGGTGGAATTTCTGGAATTCGTCTTCCCAGAGCTTCAGCACGCCGCCGAGGCCGAAACCGAAGTTGCGGATCGTGCCGCTGACCCGATGCTCGGGCACGTAGCGCGGCATCTCTTGCGCCATCGCGGCCTGGCCGAGCAGCAGGGCCAAGGCCGAGGCTGCGAACTGCCGTGATCGATTCTTCTTGTCCAAGGATCCGTCTCCAACAATGTGTTCTTGTTGGACTCATCCTAGGAAGCGTTTCTGAACTTGCTCTTGCGTCTGGCTGAATTTCTGTTCAGGTTGGCGCCTCAGTTGTGAAGCGCCGGTAAAGATCAATTCACCGAGAAGTTAAATATAAGTTGTGCTCCCCGTTTTGCAACGCCCGCGACGCAGGAACGACGTATTCCGGGCCGAGCGCTGGGCCGCTCCCGAGCCGGCCCGCGTGGCGGTGTCTGCCGGTCGATCCGGCAGACACCGCCGTCCCCTCGGGGGACCGGCCAGGGCCGCCCGCGTTCAGCGGAGCGGACGTGGACGAGGGGCCAAACACTTCACACCATCTGGTAGCCGACGCCGCGCACCGTCTTGAAGATCGGCTTGCCCTGCGGTGTTTCCAGCTTCGAGCGCAGGCGGCTCATGTAGACGTCCAGCAGGTTGGTGTCCACGTCGAAATGCGAGGCCCAGATCTTCTCGGAGATCAGGGTGCGCGGCAGGATGCGGCCCTGGTTCTGCATGAAGACTTCGAGCAGCGCGTACTCGCGGCTGGTCAGGTCCACGGCATTGCCGTTGATCTGCACCGTGTGGCTCAAGAGGTCGAGCTTGATGCCGGCGTGTTCAAGCACGACCTGCTTGGTCGTCGACTGGCGCCGCACCAGCGAGCGCACGCGCGCCAGCAACTCTTCGAGGCTGAAGGGCTTGGGCAGGTAGTCGTCGGCGCCGAGGTCCAGGCCCTTGACGCGATCCTGCACGCCATCGCGCGCGCTGAGGATCAAGACCGGCTCCTTGAAGCCGCCCTTGCGCCAGCTCTTCAGCAGGTCGAGCCCGTCGCCATCGGGCAGGCCGAGGTCCAACACGATCGCGTCGTAGCTGGTCTCGACCAGCGCGTCCGACGCTGCGGCGCAGGTTCGCACCCAGCTCACCGTGTAAGCGCATTCCGTCAGGCCCTGCTGCAGAAAGCGGCCCAAGCGGTCTTGATCCTCAACGACCAATATCTTCATCGCTGTGTCTCCGTTGGCTGCAGATCGGTGCCCGCAGCTCGTTTCTCAATGATAGGCAATTCGCTGGCCCGGATTCTTAAAAGTAATTCAGGTTCGCTTCACCTGCCGCACAGACTGCCGCCCTACTGTTCGGCCAATCCTGCAACGAGGCATCCCCATGCAAGTCACCGGAATGCTCCACGGAGTGAGGCTGCTCCAGTTCGTCGGTTTTCCGACGCCCGACGTGCTCGGCCCCAGCGCCAGGGAGACCGAAATCCGCGAGATGCTGGCCCGGCACAAGCTGGTCTTCATCAAGCCGGTTTTCAAGGGCGGCGTCGGCAGGAAGGGCAAGGCCGGCTGATCGGCCGCGCCAGGGATCTGAAGACCGCGCTGGCGGAGAAAGAGCGTCTCTATTTCGCCGAACACCGGGTCGGCGCCATAACGTCCAAAGCGAACGGAGTCACTTTCGAGGCGGGCGTGCCTGCTGAGCACGAGGTCTACTTCTCGATCACCGACTCGACCCGCTTCCGCGCGCCGACGATGACCTTGACGCACCACGGCGGCATGGACATCGAGGACTTGGACAAGAGCCACGTCGCGCAGGTCCCCTTCGACCCGCTGACCGGGCTGAAAGCCTTCGTCGTCGCCAATGCGCTCTCGTCCCTGGGCGCGTCGAAGCAGATCATCTCGCCGCTGGTCCAGCACCTGCCCAAGCTGTGGGAGCTGTACCACCACTTCGGCATGATGACCCTGGAACTGAACCCGATCCGCATGCGCGAAGACAAGGCCGGGCGGCTGACGCCGGTAGCCTCCGACTTTAAGTGCGGCTTCGACCGCGACGACCCGCGCTGGCTGCGGCTGAATCTGCCCTCGGACCTGTTTGCCGTCGACTACTCGGACTTCGAGCAGGAGATCAACCAGCTTCGCACCTACCAGGGCCAGAGCAATCTACGTGATCAACATCCAGGGCACGATCCTCGCGCCGACCATCGGCGGCGGTGCCAACTCGCTGGTCACGCATATGCTGGGTGACGACGCGATCATCTCGTCGGACTTCGGCGGCAACCCGCCTTACGAAAAGATGAAGGAGGTGGCGCGAATCTGCTTCAAGCACTGGATCAAGCAGACCAACGTGCTGTTCATCATCGGTGGCAAGAGCAACAACACCGACATCTTCGAGACCTTCCACGCGATGGCCGATGCGCTGCGCGAGCACTTCAGCGCGCATGGCGCGACGCCGCTCTACGTGGTGATCGGCCGCGGCGGGCCGAACCTCGTGCGCGGCATGGGCGCGATGCGAGACACGCTAGACGCACTGAGCGCGCCCTACAGCTTCTTCGGCTTCGATTCGGACATGAGCGAGGTCGTGCTCTACGCGAAGCAGATCGACGAATGGATGAGAAACGGCGGCGGGCGGGAGCAGATCGCTCGCCGCATGGGTGTGGTCAATACAACGCTCACCGCTTGAGGAAACCGTTATGTACAAGCAAGGAATCGGCGGCTTCAAGTACTTCGTCGGCATCAGCTCGCCGGGCCAGATCGCCACGCGGGAAGACAAGGTCTGCGTGCTCAACATCCTCGGCGGCGAATCCAGTGATGTCACGCCAGTCGGCCACGCCTACTCGGGCGGCAACGTCGTCTTCGGCACCGCGCCGGGCAAGCGCGGCCAGGTGCTGGAGACCCAACTCGGCAACGTGCCCGTCTACAACAGCGCGCTCGAAGGCCTGAAGGGCGGCCACCGCTTCAACTGCGGCGTGATCTACCTGCCGCCATCCGCGGCGCGCGACGGCGTGGCCGAGTTGATCCGCGTCAACGCGGCGCTGACGAAGATCTTCATCGTGACCGTGAAGTGCCCTTGGCTTCGCTTGCCACGGAAGCTTGGCAAATGGCGCTTGACTGCCCGTCTCCCGCACCTTCGGCCTGCAATTGCCCACATGCACGAACATGGAAGTTCTCATTCATAGCGAACCGATTGCCCTGCCGAAATGGCCGCCAGGCCCCGCGGGGCATCGGGACTGGTGAACGCGATCTGTCCAAACTGCGACTCCTGCGCGAACGCTTCGTCCAGAGGAAGGTCGGCTAGCTGCTCCACGGATTCCTTGATGACACGCAGCGCGACCGGACTCAGCACGCAGATCTCCTTCGCCCAGGCGAGGGCGGTGCTCAGCACTTCCTCGCGAGGCACGACCTCGTTGACGACGCCGAAAGCCCTCATCTTCTCCGCCGAAAACTGCCGGGCGGTCAGCAGCAACTCCATCGCATGCGCATGGACCACCTGCCGCTTCAGGCGCACCAATGTGCCGCCCGCTGGCACGAGGCCCAGCTTCGGCTCCGGCAGCGCGAAGCGCGCATCGGCGCTGGCGATGCGGATGTCGCTCGTCAGCATGATCTCGAAGCCGCCGCCCAGGCACAGCCCGTTGATCGCGCAGATGATCGGCTTGTGCAGGGCCACGCCCTTCAGGTGCGCATCGTCCCAGGACGAGATCGTGATCTCGTTGCGCGCCAGCGCGGGGATCGATTCCTTGAGGTCGGCGCCGACGCAGAAGGCGCGCTCGCCGGTGCCGGTCAGTACGACGACGCGCACCTGCTCGTCAGGCGTGCTCTTCGCAAAAGCGGCATCTGGTTTCGCCAGAACGCGCACATCGCTGCCTATGCGGCCCGTTTTTGCTAAGCCGCCGACCGCTTCGGCACCCGGCCCGCACCGGTGCTTGGCTATCCTGACCGGACCTTTCGAACTCATAGGACGGCACGTGGCCATTGCTCCTTCCCAAGCTGCCGACAGCGCGCGCACCTGGCTCGAACGCCTGGTGGCCTTCGACACGACTTCCCGCAACTCCAACCTGGCGCTGGTCGAGGCCATCGAATCCTGGCTCGGCCAGCTCGGCGTGGCCCCGACCCGCGTCGCCAATGCCGAAGGCCGCAAGGCGAACCTGCTGTTCTCGGTCGGGCCCGACGTGGCCGGCGGCGTCGTGCTCTCTGCGCACACTGATGTCGTGCCGATCGATGGCCAGGCCTGGAGCACGGATCCGTGGACGCTGTCCGAACGCAACGGCCGCCTCTACGGCCGCGGCGCGGCCGACATGAAAGGCTTCATCGCCGCCGGCCTGTCGCGCGTGCCGGCGATGCTGGACGCCACCTTGAAGCGGCCGATCCATTTCGCGCTCTCGTATGACGAGGAGGTCGGGCTGCTCGGCGCGCCGTCGCTGATCGCGGCGATCGCCAGCGAGGTCCAGGAGCCCGGGCTCGTCGTCGTCGGCGAGCCGACCGGCATGCGCATCGTCGACCGGCACAAGGACATCGTCGGGCTGCGCACGACGGTGATCGGGCATGAGGCCCATTCGAGCCAGACTCACCTGGGCGCCAGCGCGAACATGGCCGCCGCCCGGCTGGCGACGCGCATCGGAGAGATCGCCGATCGCCTGAGCCGGAGTGCGCCGGCGGCCAACGGCTTCGAGCCGCCGCAGACGACGATCACCGTCGGGCTGATCCAGGGCGTACCGCGCCGAACATCCTGGCGGGCAAGTGCGAGTTCATCTGGGACGTCCGCGCCACCACGCCGGCCGAGGCGCGCGAAGTCATCGACGAAGTGCTGGCCTACGCGACGGAGCTGGAGGCCGCGATGAAGGCTCGTTTCCCCAACTGCAGCATCTCGACCGAGGCCCTGTCCAACCTGGCGGCTGGACGGGGCCCGCGCCGGGCAGCCACCGTTTTCCCGACGTCAAAGGCAGCGCTGTGACCTCGCTCACTTTTCTACCCGCAGGGCGAATCGCGTTCGAGGTCAAGCCGCTGCAGCATTGACGCGCTCACGTGAGCCGGTCGAAGAACAGCAGGCTCGCAGCAGTCCCGCCAGATTGACCGCACAACACATGACGTTCGCAATTGGACCGCTCAACGCTAGATGTTGTCCCAATAGGGAGGAGATCCGATCGCCTCGACAAGGAAGGCGGAGACCTCACGCACTTTTCGGGACCGCAGCCTGTTCTCGGCTGAAAGAATCTGGATGTACAGCTCTTCAACAGACACGGAGATGTCCCAGTCGGTCAGCAAGCTCACCAGCTTGCGCTCCTTGAAGCTTGTCGAAGCGAATAGCCAGCTTGGGAAAAGCACGATACCGCGTCCTGCTAAGGCGGCAGCCACAAGCACCTCGGCATTGTTGCTTCGCAAGGGGCCGCTCACGTCGAGGACCTTGAAGGCGTCCTTTGACGAGCGCCGGAAATACCACTTCTGCGGAGCTTGCTGGCCCTTGAACAACAGGCAACTGTGCCGCAGGAGATCGTCCGGGGTCTGCGGGGTGCCATGAGTCGCCAAGTATTCAGGACTCGCGGCAAGCAAGTATCGATGACCGCTCACGACCTTGCCGATCAGCCCCGAATCGACGAGCTGTCCCACACGAACCGTGATGTCCGTCCCTTCCTGCACAGGATCGATGACGTTGTCCGTGAGCGTGAGTTCTACGGTCAGTTCGGGATATTTGGCCTGCAGCTCGTTGACGAGGTGAGCGATATGGAGCCTGCCAAGTCCCACGGGTGCGTTGATCTTGACCAATCCTCGCAGACCTCTGTCTCGATGGGCGAGCTGATCGGCCGCGCTGTCGAGCAGATCCACCGCCTCGCGCACTTGCGTGTAGTAACGCTGCCCCTCCTCAGTGAGCGTGACGGCACGCGTGCTCCTGTAGAGAAGCTGGCGTCCCAGCTCCTTTTCCAGAGATGCGATGAACCGTGACACCGATGAAGCCGGGACCTCGAAGTGTCTAGCCGTGCCCAGAAAACTCCCCGTGGTCGCGACCATCAGGAAATAGCGCAAGGCCTGGACGTTCATGGCCGCCCCACGGCGAAGAGCTTGACAGGCAACGCCGCCCGGCTCTCCCTATATGAATGCTGTTTTGACAAAAATGATTTGCCCATATCGCCAATTGTTGCAGATATCGCATTCTCATAACATCGATTCCATGGCGCCGGCAACCCGATCGGCGCCTCAACTCAACATCGAGTTATCGGAGTAAAAAGTATGAGCAGATCATCAAAAGTTGTCGTCGTCACCGGCGCGTCGCAAGGCATTGGCGCCGAAGTCGTCAAGGAGTTTCGAAAGCTCGGCTACCGTGTTGTCGCGACCTCGCGTTCGATCAAGCCATCGGACGATCCGAACATCCTGACCGTGGCTGGCGACATCGGTGATCCGGCGACCGCTCAGCGCGTCATCGCCGAAGCGGTCGCGAAGTTTGGCCGTGTCGACACGCTGGTGAACAACGCCGGCATCTACATCGGAAAGCCCTTCACCGAGCACACGACGGAGGACTACAACGCCGTCATGAACGTGAACATGGCGGGCTTCTATCACATCACCAAGCTGGCTCTCGCCGAAATGAAAAAGCACGCAAGCGGCCACGTAGTGACGATCACCGCCAGCATCGAAAACGGCATCAGCGGCGCGCACATGGCACTGGCCGCGCTGACCAAGGGTGGCCTGAACGCCGCCACCCGGGCACTGGCCATTGAGTACGCCAAGCAGGGCATTCGCGTCAACGCCGTCGCGCCGGGTGTCACCAAGACGCCGATGCATCCGGCGGAGTACCACGAGATGCTCGGCGGCTTCCATCCGCTGGGCCGCATGGGCGAAGCGAGCGAAGTCGCCAGCGCCGTCGTGTTCCTGGATTCGGCAGAGTTCGTCACCGGAGAAATCCTGCACGTCGATGGCGGCCAGAGCGCCGGCCGCTGAGGGACACGCATGGAACTCTCTGTAGCGCAGCGGCGCCTGCTGCCGGCGCGGCGGCCGTCATGGGCGGTGCTGCTCGCCACCAGCTTCGCCTTCATCATCGTCCAGCTGGACGTCACCATCGTCAACGTCGCTCTGCCCAGGATCGGAGCAGAGCTGGGCGCGGAGGTCAGTACCCTGCAGTGGGTGATTGACGCCTATACGCTGGGCTTCGCAGCCTTTCTGCTGTCCGCGGGCGTGATGGGCGACAAGTTCGGCTCCAAGCGCGCATTCATGGGCGGCTTCGCCCTGTTCACGCTGGCATCGATTGCCTGCGCGCTGGCGCCGTCAGCGATGGCGCTGAACGGAGCGCGGGCTGTGCAGGGCGTGGGTGCGGCGCTGCTCGTGCCCAGTTCGCTGGCGATCCTCAATGCCAGCTACGCTCATAACAAAACCATGCTGGCCAAGGCGATCGGCTGGTGGACCGCGGCCGGCGGCGTTTCGATCGCGGCCGGCCCGGTGATTGGCGGCCTGCTGCTGTCGGTGGCGGGTTGGCGCAGCATCTTCTGGGTCAACGTGCCCATCTGCGTGATCGGCTTCGCGCTGACATATTGCGTCGTGCCACGCAGAGAGGACAAAACACCGACGCGCCACTTCGACTTGCCAGGCCAACTGCTCTCGATACTCGCGTTGCTCGGTTTTGTCGGCGCGGTGATCGAGGTGCACGCACGAGGCTTCTCTAGCCTGCTGGTGCAAAGCAGCTTTGTGCTGGCCTTCGCCGCCGGCGCCGCCTTCCTGATGGTCGAGCGCCATGCGCCGGCGCCGATGTTGCCGTTGACGCTGTTCCGAAGCATGCGTTTTTCGGGCGCCGTGTTGTTTGGCGTGCTGGCCAATTTCACCTACTACGGCGTGATCTTCGTGCTCAGCTTCTACCTGCAGAACGTGCGCAGCTACACAGTGATCGAGACCGGCCTGGCCTTCCTGCCGCTAACCGGGACGGCCTTCTTTTCCAACCTCGCCGTTGGCCGCCTGTCGGCGCGCTTTGGGCTGCGCGCGCTGATGGTTGGCGGCGGACTGATCGGTTGCACCGGTTACGCGCTGCTCGGCAGCTTCGGCGTCGCGGACCATTCGACCTTCCTCGACATGCTGCCGGGCCTGGCCCTGGTCCCCATCGGCATGGGCTTCGCAGTGCCGGCCATGACGACGTCAATCTTGTCCAGCGTCGAGCGGAACCAGGCGGGGACGGCGTCGGCCGTGCTGAACTCGGCGCGCCAGGTCGGCGGCGCAACGGGCGTGGCCATCTTCGGTGCCATAGTAGCGAGCGGGTCCGACGGGGCAGTCGCGGGAGGTGTCCGGATTGCGTTGCTGAGCTCGGCCGCGCTCTTGCTGGCGGCGGTTGCCATCGCATTCTGGAGCAGCGCCGGCACGACAGCACCAGCGGCATAGCCATGCCACACCCGCCCCGATTTCGAACCGCCTTTCAGCTGGAGTTCAATATCGCATACTCGGCTCACCCGAAAGCGGTCCTCGCCGACCGGCAGCTCGTGGCCCAATACTGTTCGCTTAAATGACAAAGCTTCCAGTAGGGTTTGTTGGCGACCATGGTCGCACGCCTGAGCAGCGGATGATCTGCATGGGGGCCCCGGGTGATCCAGAGAACTCAAGAGGCGTGAAGTCCACGGGTACGCGAGTCGGGGCGGTTCGGCGGTGACCCGCGTACGGTGAGGTGCGGCGTTTGGCCATGCGCGGAGAACGCCGATTGAGGGTTCTCGTTGCGCGAATACGAGCGCTGGCCAGTAGCAGTTCACGGAACCAGCGGCGTCGTTTTCTGGGTCTCGCTGGGGGAAAGGCCCCGGAGTGGGGCCGTGTTCGCGTGAGCAGTTTCACGTGTCCTTTGAAGGACAAGTCGGCGTGAGGTATTCGGTGGCTAGAGGTCCCTTGATGCAGCAGCCATCTCACCGAGTAGTGCGCGAGCACCCAGCCGTAGAACTCTTGTCGCACCAGCTCCGGTGTCTTGCTTCGAAGCACGCGCCGGCTCTGCCGCAAATGCGTCTTGAGTTCATCGAATACGGACTCGATCTCCCAGCGCTGGTGATACAACGCCGCCAGTTCCATGGCGGGCGCCAGCTTCGGATCCAACAGCGTCGTCAGCAGCCGGTAGCGCTGCTGCGCGTCGTCCACGCCTGGCAGCTCATAGTCGATCACGCGCACCGTGAGGGTCTGTTGGTCTGCCTGCGCCCGGGTGACATTGCTGGGGCGGATGACGCTGAGGAACGATCCATCGTCGAGCACGCGTTGGCTCGGCAACTACCAGGTGCTCCCGCATCGCTACAGCAAGTCAGCTCCCGTGTCTTTGGCCTGGCGCCAGAGCTCAAATGAATTGAAGCCCCGGTCGGCCATACAAAGCATGCCCGGTGCCAGACGAGACAACAAGGGGGCTGCGAGCCCTCGTTCACCCTCACAGAAGGCGCCAACGTTGGCGCCGAGGATGGCGTGTGTCTCGCACTCGATCAATACGGCGCAGCGAGCCTGCGGGTAGCCCGCATGACCGGCAGTGACGGCGCTGCTGCTCGGGCAGCCGAACGCCTGGGCGTTGTCGGCCTCGTCGGGAAGCTCGAACGTGCTGCCTCGCAGGCCCGCAAAGAAAGCCTGCGGATGATTCTGAGCCTCGGCCAAAGGCACGCAGCAGCGCTTGACCAAGTCACTCAACGGCACCGAGCCGATGCGGCTGCGCAGCGCGCTGATGGAGGACTTGGCAACCAGCGCAGGCTGCGCGGCCCCACTGGCCCAAGCCAGCCCCTGAGAAACGACGGCGAAGACCTCTTCGTAGGCCGCCTCGGGGTACAGACTCAAGGCGATGCAGTAGTACACCCCGGCTACTGCGGGGAAGTGCGGATGCGTTGACTGTTGCAGCCGTGCTCATCCAGCACGGCGTGCACGACATCGGCAGGCACAACCCGGGCCAGCAGACTGGCTGCCAAGAAATCACTCAGCCGGGCTCCCGCGCCCAACACCGCCTTTGTTCGTGCCATATCCCGTCCATCGCCGAGT
>FSVW01003499.1_pt1 | contig 10152 bp, 7 predicted proteins | sample 1637551 | NCBI WGS metagenome assembly FSVW01 (sample SAMEA3914814, study PRJEB12502) | metagenome | biome: forest; material: soil | place: USA | collected 2011-09-16 | depth 0.1 m | reverse complement strand
GGCTGGTAGTGCAGCAGCAACTGGTCCCCGGCCTGCATCGCCTGGCGCAGTTCGGTCTGCAGGCTCAGCTGCTCCGTCGCATTGCCATCCATGTGCGGTTCAAACATCGCGTAGGTGTTGCCGCCGACCCGCTTGGCGGCGCGCATGGCGGCGTCGGCCTGAGCCATCAGCTTGTCGCCGGCGCCGTGGTCCGGATGCACGGCAACGCCGATCGAGGTTGAGATGCGCAGCGGCTTGCCGGCGACGAGGGCCGGCGCCTCCAGCGCCTTCAGCAGCCGGCCGGCCCGTCCGCGCAATCGGGCACGTCGGGCTGGTCCTCGCTGAGCAGCATGAACTCGTCGCCGCCGATGTGCGCCAGCGTGTCGCTTTCCTGCGTGATGGCGGTCAGGCGGCGCCCGACTTCCCGCAGCATCTCGTCGCCGGCGGCATGGCCGAGCGAATCGTCGATGGCCTTGAAGCCGTCGAGGTCGATGCACATCACGGCGATGCGGTCCTGCTTGCGGCTCGGCATGCCGTGCGGGTCTGGCCGTGCGTTGTGCATCAGCGCGTGGTGCAGGCGATCCTCAAACAGCAGGCGGTTGGGCAGGTCGGTCAGCGGATCGAGGAAGGCACGCCGCTGCAACTCATCGTTTGCACTCTGCAGCTGCGTATTCACGTTGCGCAGCGACGAGGCCAGGTTCACGGCCCTGGTGTGCAGGCGGGCATCGAGCGTGGAGGTGAACAGGGTCATGCTCAGCAGGCCCAGGGTGGCCACGATCACGAGGCTGCCCAGCGGCCCGCCGGAGAGCGCGCCGGCGCTGCGGCAGATGGCGTCGAGCGAGACGTTGGCCGCGGCCATGCCGGTGTAGTGCATGCCGCTGATCGCCAGGCCCATCACCAGCGCCGCTGCCGCCTTGTAGATCCGGACATGGGCGCCGGTCAGGCCGCGCAGCCAGAAGAAGATCAGCAAGGCCGCGGCCGAAGCCGCCACCGCGATCAGCGCCGAGGCGGCCACCAGCCCGTAGTTCCAGACGATCGGCGGCGACAAGTCCAGCGCGCTCATGCCGATGTAGTGCATCGCGCAGATGCCCGCGCCCATCGTCAACGCGCCGCTGGCGAACCGGCCCGGACTCAGCTTGCCACCGCTTGCCAGGCCCAGCGCGATGGCCGAGACCATCACCGCCGCGACCCACGATAGCAGGGTCTCCAGCGCCTGGTAGTCGAGCTTGATCGGCAGCGAATAGGCAAACATGCCGACGAAGTGCATCGCCTAGATGCCCGTGCCCATCGCGATCGAGCCGCCGATCCACCAGCTGTGCGCCACGGACTGGTCGCTTGCATGCACCCGCTTGGCCAGTTCCAGCGTCACGTAGGACGCGAAAGCGGCGATCAGGAGCGAGGCGGCGACGAGTTCGGGCGAATAGCTGGGACTGAGGAACGGCGAGGAAGGAAGTGACACGGTCGCAGTCAAGCTGTGTGAGCCCAATGTAGGGCAAGCCTCGTTCCTAGGCGATGTTTGCGGGCATTTACCGAGCCGCTTCGTCAACCGACGCGCGGCACATGGCTAAAGTGTGCATATGAGTCCTAACCCTGTCGTTCAGCGTCCTCCTTCGGTATTCCAGATGGCCTGGCGGCAGCTCTGGCGCGACTGGCGGGCGGGCGAATTGCGCCTGCTGATGCTGGCCGTGAGCCTGGCGGTCGCGGCACTTTCCGCGGTGAGCTTCCTGTCGGACCGGCTGGACCAGGGACTCCGTCGAGATGCGGCGTCACTGCTCGGCGGCGACGCGCTGGTGGCCAGCGACCAGCCGACACCCGCGCCGCTGCTCGAGTTGGCCGGCAGCCTGGGCCTGCAGCAGATGCGCAGCGTCACCTTCCCGAGCATGGCGCGAGCCAGCGACTCTCAAGGCGGCGCAAGCCGGCTGGTGATGCTGAAGGCAGTCGATGAGGCATATCCGCTGCGCGGCAAGATGATCCTGCAGGACGGCCGCTCGGCTGGCGCGCCCAAGCCCGGCGAGGTCTGGGCCGACGCCGCCGTGCTCGACGCCCTGGCCGTGAAGACCGGCGACACCTTGCTGATCGGCGATGCGACCCTGCGCGTGGCCGGCGTGATCTCGATGGAACCCGACCGCGGTGCCGGCTTCGCCAGTTTTGCGCCGCGGGTGATGCTCAATACGCGGGACCTGCCGGCCACCGCGCTGATCCAGCCGGCCAGCCGCGTCACCTATCGCCTGGCTCTGGCGGCCCAGCCCGGTCAGGCCGAGGCTGTGACCCGGTTCGTCAACATGGCCAAGGCCGAGATAGAAGCGCAGGGCCAGCGCGGTGTGCGCCTTGAGTCCCTTGAGAACGGCCGGCCCGAGATGCGCCAGACCCTGGACCGCGCGACCAAGTTCCTGCGCCTGGTGGCGATGCTGTCGGCGCTGCTGGCGGCGGTGGCGGTGGCCTTGTCGGCACGGGATTTCGCCTCGCGCCACCTGGACGATTGCGCGATGCTGCGCGTGCTCGGCCAGCCCCAGCGCCGCATTGCCTGGGCCTACAGCCTCGAATTCGGCGTGGCGGGCATAACGGCCAGCCTGATCGGCATCGGCATCGGCCTGGCGCTGCACTTCGTCTTCCTCGGTTTGCTGAAGGGCCTGGTGAACGTGGACCTGCCGGCGCCGGGCTGGTGGCCGGCGCTGCTCGGCCTGGGGCTGGGTTTGAGCCTGCTGCTGGGCTTCGGCCTGCCACCGGTGCTGCAGCTCGCTTCCGTGCCAGCGCTGCGCGTGATCCGGCGCGATGTCGGTGGCTTGAAGGCCGGTTCCATCGGCGTGCTGGCCGCTGGCGTGCTGGGCTTTGCGGCGATCCTGCTGGCGCTGGCGGGCGAGGTCGCGCTGGGCTTGATCGCCTCGGCCGGATTCGCCGCGGCGCTGGCGCTGTTCGCACTGCTGGCCTGGTTGGCGGTGCTGTTGCTGCGGCGCCTCGTTCCGCAGGCTGGCGCGCCGCGCTGGCTGCTGCTGGCCACGCGGCAACTCGCCTCGCGGCCGGGCTTCGCCGTCGTGCAGGTGGCTTCGCTGGCGGTCGGGCTGTTGGCCTTGTCCTTGCTGGTGCTGCTGCGCACCGATCTAATCGACAGCTGGCGCAAGGCCACGCCGGCGAATGCACCCGACCGCTTCGTCATCAACATCCAGCCGGACCAGGGCGATGCCTTCCGCGCGCGGCTCGACGCCGCTGGGGTTCGCGGTTATGACTGGTATCCGATGATCCGCGGCCGGCTGGTGGCGATCAACGGCGCGGAGGTCAGGCCCGGCGATTTCAAGGACGACCGCGCGCGCGCGCTGGTGGACCGCGAATTCAACCTGAGCCACAGCGCCACCTTGCCGGCGCACAACCTGCTGGCCGGCGGCGCATGGAAAAACGAAGACCCGAATGCGATCAGCATGGAAGAGGGTCTGGCCAAGACACTGGGCCTGAGGCTCGGCGACAAGTTGCGCTTCGACGTGGCCGGCACCAGCATCGAGGCCAGCATCACCAGCTTGCGCAAGGTCGACTGGGCGTCGATGCGGGTCAATTTCTATGCGCTGTTCCCGCGCGCGGCGATGCCCGAATTGCCGAGTACCTTCATCGCGGCATTCCGGGCGCCGCCGACGCTGCCGTCAGGCAATTCACTGGATCGTGAATTGAGCCATGAGTTCCCCAACCTGACGATGGTCGACGTCTCCGCGCAGCTCAATCAGGTGCAGGTCGTCGTCGACCAGGTGATCCAGGCGGTGCAGTTCCTGTTCGCCTTCACCCTGGCGACCGGCCTGGTCGTGCTGCTGGCCTCGGTCAGCAGCACGCGCGAATCGCGCACCCGCGAGTTCGCCTTGATGCGGGCGCTGGGCGCGAGCTCAAAGCTGCTGGCGCAGGTGCAGCGCGCGGAGCTGCTCGGCGTCGGCGCACTGGCTGGATTCCTCGCTGGCAGCGTGGCCGTGCTGCTGGGCGGGCTGCTCGCGCATTTCGTCTTCGACTTCAGCTGGCAGCCCAAGCCCTGGGTTCCGCTGTTCAGCGCTGCAGCTGGCGCGCTGCTGGCGCAGCTGGCCGGCTGGTGGAGCCTGCGCGGCGTGCTGCGGCGACCGGTGGTGCAGACGCTGCGCGAGGCGACGATGGACTAGGCGCTGACGAACGGCCGCGTCCGCGCCCATTTCGTTGCCACCCATTTCTCGCCGTGCAAGACTGGCTGGCTCGCGTGGACCGACGCGGGCAGCAGCTCGCCGGCGGCGTCGCAAGACTCGAAGTACACCGCGTGGCCGCGTTGCGGAGAAACGGTCCAGCCGAGCTCGGGGAAGATCGTTTCGCCGCCTTGCGACACGTCGTTCAGGTAGCAGACCGTCGTGCTCAGGCGCTGGCCGCTGCGGGCAATCGAGGCGATGTTGGCCTCGTTCGTGGCTTGCAGATAGTCGAAGTGCGCGGCGCTGCCGGCGCCTTGCGGGTAGTGCAGGATCTGCACGCCTTCGCCGTGTTCGAGTGGCAGATGGGTGAGGGCGGCGAGGCGGTGGTCGATCCGGGCGACCAGCTCGTTTTCTGCCGGGCGGAAGAACATGCCGAGGCTGGCGCGCAGGCCGCTCGCGATGTCCTTGCCGGTCATCGGGTCGACCAGGGTCGAGGGCTTCAGCCGCGGGCGGGCGAGTTCAATCAGCGCAGCGCATTCGTCGGCGCTGAGCACGTCGTTGAGGACGGCCAAGGGGATCGGCCGATCGACCCGCGCGGCCACGCGCACGCGGCGGTCGCCCGCGTCCATGGACGTGCCTTCGCGCAGTTGCGATGAGGGCGCGCGCTGCAGCAGGCTGATCTGGTCGATCGGCAGCGGCCGACCCTCGCTTCTTGCGCTGACGAAGGCCTCGACGATCGCGCGGGCCTCATGCACGCCGATCTGCCGCTCGCACATCGTGCGCACCAGGTCCTGCGCAGCCCAGCCTTCGTCGAGCCCCTCGCGCACCCAGGCGCCGAGCGCGGGTGCGAAGCGGAGGCTGGATGCGGTGTCCGGCGCGATCATGACTTCGGCATCAGATCCGCAGCTACCCAGCGCCCGTGCGCGTCCTGCACGAAGGCCTCTTGCAGTTGCCGCTTGCCGGCGCCCTGGATCACGCCCGCGACCATCGGGAAGACCTTCTGGATCTCGGCGTCCGCGGTCCATGGCGCGGCCTTGACCTGGTAGGTGTAGCTGACCAGGTAGGAGCTGCCCTGAGCGGTCCAGTTGACGACCTTGTCCAGCGACAGGTGGGCGGCGCAGAAGTCGCCCGCCTTGCTTCCCGGCTTCTTGCCCTCGCGTTCCATGTAGAACTTGGTGCCCGCCTCGGTCAGGGCATAACGCCGAACATCCATAGGGTGCTGGGCACCTTCATCGTCGACGACGACATGGGCGACCGTCGACCTGACCAGACCCAGTCGCTCAAGCGCCGGCATCTGCAACGCATTGCGTGCGCCGGTGTCGATCTCGTGCTGGGTCAGGTCGATCGGCCAGGTGGTCTTGCCGAGGCAGAGATCGCCGCGTTGGTTGAGATAGCTTTGCAGTGCCGGGCCGAACGCGTCGGCGCTTGGCTCGCTTTGGCGTGAGCAGCCGGCAAGGCAGGCGACGGCCGTGAGGGCGGAAAGCGCGGAAACGAGAAGGGCAGTTTTCATTGGGTGCAGGGGCCGGAAGTAAGTGCCGTGGCCGGCGGCTTGTAGCCGTCGGTGAGGATGTTAATGAAGCAGATCAGGTCGGCGACGTCCTGCTCGGACATCGGCGGCGTGCTGTGGGCGGCGCGGCCGTCCATCGGCAGCTGGGTGTCGATGTTCGTGCGGAACTGCGCTGGCAGGTCGTTGAACTTCTGCACGGTGCCGCCGGTGTATTGCGTGGTGATCAGGCCGTAGCTCGGGAAGCCGGGGTCAGGTGTTGCCTTGGGCGTGCCGCCGACGGTCGGATACCAGAGCTCGGGCAACGTGTCGCGGGTGTTGTAGAAGCGGATCACCTGTTCCAGCGAGTGCATCACGCCGTTGTGGAAGAAGGATTTGCGCAGCGCGACGTTGCGCAAGGTCGGTGCCTTGAACATGCCGCAGAAGGTGTTGCCTGCCGTGGGCGCGTGGTCCGTTCGCAGCGGGCCGCACAGGCCGATGTCCTTGTAATTCGCATCGGCGTTGGCCGGGATCGCCGCGTTGCGCGGCACGCCGATCGCCTCGTAGGAGAAGTCGGTGAACAGCGCCGAACTGCCGTTCAGGCCGGCACCCTGGTAGTGGCAGGAGGCGCAGTTGCCGGTCTGCGGGTTGACGAAGACCTTCATGCCGCGCGCCTCGGCCGGCGTCAGGTCACCGCCGATCTTGTTGCCAGCGTAGAGGTCGAACTTGCTGCTGTACGGATGGAAGGCCGGGTCCTCCAGCTGGTAGGCCTGCAGCGCCTTGAGCGCGTTGGTGAAGGCAGCGTTGCCGTCGTCGAAGGCGTTGGCGCCGAAGGCCTGGCGGAACAGGTCGGCGTAGCTTGCGGCCTTGAGCTTGGCGACCACGTCGGCCGCACTGGCATTGGCCATCTCGTTGGCTGCCAGCAGCGGGATCTGCGCCTGGTCGGCCAGCGTCGCGGCGCGGCCGTCCCAGGTGAAGCCGCCGCCTGGGCCGGGCTGGCTTATGCCGTCGGGGTTGTCGAGCAGGTCGGCGTAAGGCGGCGTGGCGTCCTTGTAGCGCAGCGAGGGCACGGCGCGTGTGCCGCTGGCCTTCAGGTCGGCACCACCGAGTTGCACCGAGAGATCGTTCGGCGGGCCGAAGGCCGAGCCTGGATCGTGGCAGGTCGCGCAGGACTGCTTGCCCGAGCCTGAGAGATTTGTGTCCACGAACATCTTCATGCCGACCTGGGCGGCGAGACTGAGCGTGACTGTGGACGCGGACGCGGCGGCCGCTGCCGAGTCGGAAGACGAATCGCCGCCACAGGCGCTGAGCGCCAGGGCGACGACGATGAGGAGGTGTGTGTATGAGATTCGCATGGCGAGAAATGGCAAGACAAAAGGCCGCGGCATGCAGCCGCGGCCCGACAAGTCACTTACTCGTTACTTCAAGGACCAGACATTCACCTGCGTGGCATCCGGGCCGGTCTGCGCGGAGAGCGCCGCGTCGGCCGACTGCTTCTGCGTGTACGCGGCCGGTGCCTTCCAGGCGTGGTTGATCGGGCGTACCGAGTCGAAGTGCGTGTCCGCGCTGCCGGCGTACTCGGGCAGGTTGAGGATGTTCGCGGCGATGAAGGATTCGGTGTACTTTGAGCGGTTCATGTAGCTCGCATCAACCGCCGGGTCGGCCAAGCCGAACATGTCCTGCAAGGTGCGCACGAAGGAGAAGTGGCTGTATGCGTCGTTGTCGGCGATGCCCTTGGGCGCACTGACCTGGTTGCTCAGGATGCCGAAGATGCTCTCGCCGTGGCCGCGGTTGCCCTTGGTGTAGTTGACGACGCTGGTGTCCTTCGTCACTGCGCCGGTCTTCGGATCGACGACCACCGGGTTGGCGACTGCGCTGTTCGAGACGTTCCAGCCGCAGCACGAGTTGAAGCCGCTGGTGGCATTGCCTTCGTCGAACATCAGCACGATGGCGACGCGCTTCTGCGGGTTGTTCCAGAGCGCCGAGGCCTTGATCTTCGCGACCAGCGCATCCACGTAGTTGTCGCCGCGCGTGATGATCGCGCCGCCGGTGGCGTTGGCCACGTTGTTGGCCACGCTGGAGCAGTCGCTGGCCACCGTGGTGACGCCGCCCACCTTGCCCGCCACGGTGATGCCGTGCATGTCGTCGCACTGGTCGGGCACCAGGAAGTTCAGCGTGCCATAGGTGCCGTTCTTCAGGTCGGTGCCGAGCTGGTCGACGTCGTAGCTTGCAGGCACTGCATAAGCCGTGCTGCTGGCCTTCAAGGTGGCATCCCACTGGCCGCCGCCCATCGTGCGGTTGCTGAACTTGAACTCTGGCGCGCTGCGTACGTTCTGGTAGGCCATGCCCGGATGGTGCTTGGTCTTGTAGAGGCCAGCGGGCAACGGCAGGCTCAGCCCGGCGGTGCCGACGACCGTCGTGTTGCCGGCCAGCGTGCCCGGCGCGTAGACGTTGTCCGCAGCGCTGACGCCGGCGTCGGCCACACTGTCCGTGCGGAAGTCCTGGCCCGGGTTCATCGACTCGCTATAGGCGCGCCAGGTCATGCCGGCCGCCGTGATCGCGTTGAACAGGTTGGGCTTGCCGACGATGTTGTGGTTGACGGCCGCCGCCTGCGTGCAGGTGGCGGTGAAGGGCGAACTGGCCAGGCCCGGCTGGGTCTTGTCCGGCACGGGCAGGTCGGTCACCGCGTTGACGCCGGTGGCGTCGCAGTTCCACTGGCTGTCGTCGGTGATGCCGAAGTCGTCGGCGCCGCCGAGTGCCGTGTAGTTCGGCTCGCTCGGATTGCCCGTCGCGTAGTAACTGGTCAGTTGGTTGCCCGAACGCAGCAGCGCGTTGATCTTGGGCGCGTAGGGCGAGTTGACGATCGAGGAGCTGGCCTTGTTCTCCAGCATCACGATGAAGATGTTGTCGTAGCGCGGCACGCCTTCGATATTGAAGGCGGCCTGCTGGCTCTGTGCAAACGTGATCTTGGCGCGGGTGTCCTTGGCGGTGGCGTCCAGGCTGGTCTGGGTGACGCCGGCGGCGGCCACCAGGCGCGGGTCGCCGCCGGGCACGGCCAGCGCGTCGGGGTACATGTCGCCGCGGTCGAGCTTGGTGATGGCGTAGGTGAAGCGCTTGTCCAGCACGGCGGACTCGGCCAGCATCGCGGTCTTGTCAGCGGCGGTGGTGACGCCATTCACATCGGCTAACACGTTAGCTGCGCTGACACCGAGGCGCGTCGCCAGGTTGGTCTTTTCGGCGGCGTAGGTGCTGCCATTGACTTCCACCAGGCGCTGCACTTCGGAAGACAGCGGGCTGATGACGATGCTGCCGCCGCCCTGCTCGATCACTTGGTCCAGCGATGCACGCAGCACGTCGCGGCTGGCGACCTTGGCGCCGGTGGCGGTGTTCGTGGCGTCGGTACCGATGTCGGCGATCAGCGCGGCGTTCTCGCGCATCGTGATGCTGAAAGCGCCCTTGCTGTCGGTGACGACCGAGGTCTCGCCGGAGTCGCAGACGCCGTTGCCGTTGGCGTCCACGCAGATCTTGGCGCCTTGGTAGTAACCGCCGGCGATGGTCGGGTCAGTGGCGCTGCCGGGCGTGAAGCTGGTGGCGGTCACAACGCCGTTGAGGGTGACGCTGGGCTGGTCGCTGCCGCCACAGGCGCTGAGGATCGCTGCGGCGAGCAGCGTCATGGAGACGTTCAGGGTTTGCTTGTGAGCCATCTTGGTTTTCCCGAATGGAGTTGTGCAGCCGGATGACTGCGTGCAACGATTCGGGGCGAACTCTAGAAAGCCCGCATGACCAAGCCGTGACGGCTATTGCAAAGATTTGTTGGGCCGCGCCAGGCGCAACACCTGATCCCGGCGCAGGCTCAGAACGACTGCCAATCGCCCTCGTCGGTGACCGGCCGGGGTGCCGCGGCCGGCCTTGGCACAGGTGTCGAGGTCGCAGTCTTGGCGACCAGTTTCGGCACGGCTTTCAAGGGCGGTTTTGCGGCCGATTTTGCGACCGGCTTGGTGGCTGCCTTGATGGAAGGCTTGACTACGGGCTTGCCGAGCGCTGGCCGCGCGACCGGTTTCTGCGCCGGAGCGCCAACGCTCAATCTGGACGCACCCGGCGCGCGTGCTGCGCCCGCCGCACCGGCCGTTGCAGCCATGGCGGAGCTTTCCACCTTGAACACCGCCACCGCCTCGACCAGCCGGTGCGCCTGGTCCTTCAGGCTCTCGGCCGCCGCGGCCGATTGCTCTACCAGCGCGGCGTTCTGCTGCGTCATCTGGTCCAACTGGCCGACCGACACGTTGACCTGGCCGATGCCATCGCTCTGCTCGCTGGCCGCGGCGGTGATCTCGCCGATGATGTCCTGCACGCGCTGGACGCTGGAGACGATGTCGGTCATCGAGTTGCCGGCTTCCTGCACCAGGCGCGAGCCGGCTTCCACCCGCTCGACGCTGGCGCCGATCAGTGTCTTGATCTCCTTGGCGGCTTCGGCCGATCGGCCGGCCAGGCTGCGCACCTCGCTGGCGACGACCGCGAAGCCGCGGCCCTGTTCGCCCGCGCGTGCGGCTTCCACCGCGGCGTTCAGCG
>FSVW01001764.1_pt1 | contig 10173 bp, 7 predicted proteins | sample 1637551 | NCBI WGS metagenome assembly FSVW01 (sample SAMEA3914814, study PRJEB12502) | metagenome | biome: forest; material: soil | place: USA | collected 2011-09-16 | depth 0.1 m | reverse complement strand
CAGGGCGTGCAGCGCGACCTGCTGCCCTTGGTGGAAGGCACGACCGTCAACACCAAGTACGGCATGGTCAAGACCGACCACATGCTCTTCATCGCCTCGGGCGCCTTCCACCTGAGCAAGCCCAGCGACCTGATCCCCGAACTGCAGGGCCGCTTCCCGATCCGCGTGGAACTGTCCTCGTTGTCCGTCGAGGATTTCGAGGCCATCCTGAAGAGCACCCACGCCAGCCTCGTGAAGCAATACGAGGCTCTGCTCGCCACCGAGGGCGTGACCCTGACGCTCAAGGACGACGGCATCCGCCGCCTTGCGCAGATCGCCTTCGAAGTGAACGAGCGCACCGAGAACATCGGCGCGCGGCGCCTGTCCACGGTGATGGAGCGGCTGCTGGACGAGATCAGCTTCGACGCGCCGAACCGCGGCGGTCAGACGGTGGAGATCGGCGCGGCGGAGGTGGACGCCAAGCTCGGCGAGCTGGCGCGCAACGAGGACCTCTCGCGCTTCATCCTGTAGCCAGCCCCTTTTTCTTGTCGGCCCAGAACTCCAGGCGCTGCGATTGCAGCGTCAGGATGCCGTCGAAGATCAGCGTCTCGATCAGCTCGTGCGGAATGTCCAGCGCGGGCGAGACCTTCCAGCCGGCGCCGCCCGTCATCAGCGTGAGGGGCTCGTGGCCGGCGCGTTGCTTGAGGTGCCGATGCATGCGCTCGATAGCGCCGGTGATCGCGTAGTTGCCGCCACTCGTCAGCGCGTCCGAAGTATTGGTGGGGAACTCGCGCACCTCGCCCGTGGGCACGCGCAAGCCCGAGGTACCGCCTTCGAGCGAGCGCAGCATGATGCCGTGGCCCGGCAGGATCAGGCCGCCGAGGAAATGGCCTTCGGCGTCGAGCGCATCGACTGTGACGGCCGTGCCCACCATCACCACCAGGCAGGCTCGCGCCGGGCCGCGGGCCAGCACATGGCTGCGCGCGCCGATCAGCGCGACGAAGCGGTCGGCGCCGAGCCGGGTCGGGTGGTCGTAGCCGTTGATCACGCCGCCGGCCTGTGCGCCGGGCACGATCCAGCGTGGCGGCACGTCCCAGAGTTCGAGCTGTTCTTCCACGCGACCGCGCACGCCATCGCCCGCAACGTTGCATCCAAGCACCATGTCAGGTGACTGCAAGCGAGCCCAATCGCCTTCGCGCAGCCCGTCGATGTTCTCCAGGAACACGGCTCCGTGGTCGAGCAAAGCGGCGCCTGGCTGAGGGGCGCTGTAGAGGGCCCACTTGAGGCGGGTGTTGCCGACGTCGATGGCCAGAAAACTCATACCGAGGGGCTGCTAGCTGTGAACGGCGCCAGCCTAACAGTTCTGCTCGACGCAACACCAGCCCTCCATTGAAGCGGGAATCGGTCGATACTCAAATGGCGAGGGGACATTCGGGCGCCCGACACCCGCAGCAGCATGCACTGCAGACACGCACAAGAACGCATCCGGGCGCCCTTGAAAACATCGGGGCGCCAGCAATGAAGAATCTGTCGATTGCCACCAAGTTGTGGCTACCCATCGTGATCCTGACGGTCGTCGTGCTCTTGATGACGGTGACTTCGGCAGTCCGCACGCGCAGCCTGCAGGCGCAGTCCAAGGCGGACCAGGAGCAGCAGCAGACCAAGTTCGAGCTGGCCCTGCGCTGGCGCGGCATGACCGAGGCCAACGCGAGCCGCGCCATCGCCGGCATCGTGAGCCCGGACGTGATCGTGGCGGACACGCTCAAGCCCGACATCGACGCCACCACGGCCAAGATCAGCGAGCTGCAAAAGCAGTTGGAAAGCCTGGCCACCACCGCGCCCGAGAAGGACGCGATGGCCAAGATCGCCAACACGCGCAGCAGCTACATCGAGGCACGCAACGAGGTGAGCAAGCTCAAGAAGGCGGGCGACCATGATGGCGCCAGCGCCGCGCTCAAGTCGCGCATGCAGCCGGCCATCACGACTTACCTCGACGCACAGCAGGCTTTCGTCGACCTGGAGAAGAAGCTCAGCGACGAGCTGCGCGAGGCCTCGCTCAACGAACGCACCCGCACGCTGTGGGCCACCGCCTTCGGCATGGGCCTCGTGGTGGCCGCGCTGGCCCTCTCGACCTGGCGCATGGTCGCCTCGATCAGCGCGCCTCTGGCCGAACTGGCCCATCTGGCCGGGCGCATCGGCGGCGGCGACCTGAGCAGCCGCGTGAACACCGACCGCTTTGATGAGATCGGCACCGTGCAGCGCGCCCTGTCCGAAATGCAGAACGCGCTCTCGGCCGTGGTGGGCCAGGTGCGCATCAGCGCCGACAGCATCCAGGTGGCCAGCGCCGAGATCGCCACCGGCAACCAGGACCTCTCCAACCGCACCGAGCAGACCGCCAGCAATCTGCAGCAGACGGCCAGCTCGATGAACCACATCACGGGCACCGTGCGCAGCAGCGCCGACAGTGCCGCCACCGCCAACCAGCTGGCTGCCAACGCCGCGCAGGTGGCGCAGCGCGGTGGCGAGGTGGTGGCGCAGGTGGTCTCGACCATGGACGAGATCAATGCCAGCTCCAAGAAGATCAACGACATCATCGGCACCATCGACGGCATCGCCTTTCAAACCAACATCCTGGCCTTGAATGCCGCCGTGGAAGCGGCGCGGGCCGGCGAGCAGGGCCGCGGCTTCGCCGTCGTGGCCGCCGAGGTGCGCAGCCTGGCGCAGCGCAGCGCGCAGGCCGCCAAGGAGATCAAGGGCCTGATCGGCAACAGCGTGGAGCGCGTGGAAGCCGGCGCGCGCCTGGTGCAGGACGCCGGCAGCACCATGAGCGAGATCGTGGCCAGCGTGGGCCGCGTGACCGACATCATTGGCGAGATCCGCGCCAGCACGGTCGAGCAGAGCGAGGGCATCGGCAACGTCAACACCTCGGTCGGCCAGCTCGACCAGATGACGCAGCAGAACGCCGCCCTGGTGGAAGAGAGCGCGGCGGCGGCCGAATCGCTGCGCGAGCAGGCAGCGCGGCTGGCCGAGATGGTCAGCAAGTTCCGTCTGCAGGACGGCGCAATGCTGCCCGCACGGACAAGCGCGCCCATGCCGATTTCGGCACCCAAAGCCGCTCCCAAAATGGCCACGAAGCCGCTAAAGTCAGTCGTTAGCACCGTGAAACCGCCGAGCCCGGCGCGGCTTGCCGCAAGGCCTGCCGCCCACGAGGCCAAGAGCGCGCCGGTGCCGGCGCCCGCCGCTACCGGCGAAGGCGATTGGGAGACGTTTTAAAAGAACGGGAGCTCGCATGCTGCGTCGCTGGAAGATCCGTCCCCGCCTGCTCATCGGCTTCGGCCTGATGCTCCTGATGGCCGCCTTCCTAGTGGGCATCGGCGGCTTCGGCCTCTACGTGTCGCAGCAGGCCATGCATGGCATCACGCAGGAGCTGATCCCGGCCAACAACATCACCGTCAAGGGCCGCACGCAGCTGTTGATCAGCCAGGGCGCCGCGGCCAATATGGCGGCCTCGCTATTCAACACCGAGCAGATCAAGCACTACAAGGGCCTCTGGGACAAGGCGCAGAAGGATCTCGACGACGCCATGCGCGACTTCGGCGCCATGGCCAAGAACGACGACCAGAAGGACAGGCTCAAGACCTTCGCCGTCAACATCGAGAAGTACCGCAGCACCGTGGCGCCGGTGATGGCCAAGCTGATCGCCGATGGCTACCCCGATGCGCAGACCGCCATGGGCGAGATGCGGGCCGGCGACGTCGGCTTCGACCCCGCGCTTAAGATGCTGACCGACGTGGAGGCCCAGCTCGCCACCACCAGCCAGGGCGTGTTCGGCAAGGTCAACACCATGATCAACAGCATCTTCGCCGGCCTGCTGATCGCCTTCGCCGTTTGCGTGGTCTTGAGCATCGCGCTGGCGCTGCGCGTGGCGCAGTCCATCGTCGAGCCGGTCTCCACCGCCACCGAGTTTGCCGAGCGCATCGCCGGTGGCGACCTGCGCGCGGCGCCGCGTTCCGAGGGGGCCGATGAAGCCGCCGAGATGATGAACTCGCTGGCGAACATGCAGGCCTCGCTGGCCGACATCGTGGGCCAGGTGCGCGAGTCGGCCGAGAGCATCCAGGTGGCCAGCACCGAGGTCGCCACCGGCAATCTCGACCTGTCTCAGCGCACCGAGCAGACGGCCAGCAATCTGCAGCAGACCGCCAGCTCCATGAGCGAGCTGACCGGCACCGTCAACCAGAGCGCCGATGCCGCCGGCACCGCCAAGCAGCTGGCCGGCACCGCCGCCGATGCTGCCGGCCGCGGCGGCGAGGTGGTCTCGCGCGTGGTCTCCACCATGGACGAGATCAGCGCCAGCTCGCGCAAGATCAACGACATCATCGGCACCATCGACGGCATCGCTTTTCAAACCAACATCCTGGCGCTCAACGCCGCCGTTGAAGCCGCCCGCGCAGGCGAGCAGGGCCGCGGCTTTGCCGTCGTTGCCGCGGAGGTGCGCAACCTGGCGCAGCGCAGCGCCGAAGCCGCCAAGGAGATCAAGGGCCTGATCGGCGCCAGCGTCGACAAGGTGGAGGCCGGCACGCAGCTCGTCAGCGATGCCGGTGCCACGATGACCGAAATCGTCGGCTCGGTACAGCGCGTGGCCGACATCATTGGCGAGATCTCCGCCTCCGCCAGCGAGCAAAGCACGGGCATCAGCCGCGTCAACGGCACGGTCAGCGAACTCGACCAGATGACGCAGCAGAACGCCGCGCTGGTCGAGCAATCGGCCGCCGCCGCGCAGTCGCTGCGCGAGCAGGCGCAGCGGCTGGCGGGGCTGGTGGGGCGCTTCAGGCTCGGTTGAGCGCCGCGTTGTTCAGTTGCGGCGACGCGCGGCCACGGAGCCCACCAGGCCCAGGCCACCCAGCAGCAGCGCCAGCGAGGCCGGTTCAGGCACGGCGTTGAGGTTGGTGATCGTCAGGGTGTAGACGCCTGCGCCGCCGCCAGCTTCCGTCAGGTTGAAGGTGCCGAGCTCGAAGCTGGGCGTGCTCTCGGCCCCGGTGTAGAGCTGCGGTCCATCGGCGCTCAGCAGCTCGATGTAACCGTCGTCGCTGGTGTCCGTGATCGCGGCGCCCCCACCGAGACTGCTGTTGTAGAAGTAGACATTCGCCATGCCATGGAGCGAGCCGGGGAAGTCGCCGGGCAGGTTGAAGAAGACGAAGTTCACGCCGGAGCCCGCATGGTCCGGCGTGGGCATGGACGACAGTTGCCAGTGCGCGCTGTAGCCACCGCTCACGGTGAAGTCGTAGGTATCCGCATGCGCAGCGGCGGCGGCGCAGACCAACGCGACGCTGGCGGCAAGCTGGATGCAGGATTTGAGCAGTTTCATGGGTACTCCTGGATGGGGCGATGAAGCCGTAGGCGTGGCGGCGGGCACCATCGCCAGCCGTCACGCATCCTCCGTTCACGGGGGCGCAGGAGCAAGATTCGCGAGGCTTTGCCTTAGGGCTGCGGAAAACCCGCGGCGCACCTTCGTACAGAGGGGGGCCGCGCGACCAGGGAGCCGTGCTGTCGCGGATATGCGGGACAGGGCTCGGGTCTTCAGGCTCGATGGCGCTGCAAGGCCTGCGCCTGCGGCATCGCGCCGGCCATGCTCGCGACTTCGCCAATCACCAGCACCGCGGGGCTGGCCAGGCCTTCGTCTTGCAGCGTTGCAGCCAGCGTGCCAAGGGAGCACCGCGCGTGGCGCTGGCGCTCGGTGTGCGCCGCCGAAATCACGGCGGCCGGCGTGTCATCACGCAGACCCCCTTCGACCAGCGCGCTGACGATGCTTTCCACACGCGCCACGCCCATGTAGATCACCAGCGTCAGGCCGCTCTTGGCCAGCGCGGCCCAATCGGGACTCCGTCCACCCTCGCCGTTATGTCCCGTCACCAGGGCCACGCCCGGCGCATGGCGGCGGTCCGTCACCGGCAGGCCGATGGCCGCAGGGCCCGCCAGGCCCGATGTTAGGCCGCTGACGATCTCGACCTCCACGCCCGCGGCGCGCAGCACGTCGGCCTCCTCGCCACCGCGGCCGAAGACGAAGGGATCTCCGCCCTTGAGCCGCACGACCTGCACGCCACGGCGCACTTCGCGGATCATCAGCTCGTGGATGAACTGCTGCTCGGTGGACGGGCAGCCGCCGCGCTTGCCCACAGGCAGCACGCGCGCGCCGGGCTTGGCGAGTGCAAGCACACGCGGGTCCACGAGGTCGTCGGTGAGGATCACATCAGCGGACTGGATGCGCTTGAGTGCCCGCACGGTCAGCAGTTCGGGATCACCCGGACCTGCGCCCACAAGACTGACCTTCATGACGTCACCTCTTCCTTGGATCGCAAAACGATTCGCCGCAGCGCAGGCAGGCAGGAACCGCATTGCGTGCCGCATTTCAGTTCGCGCTGGACAGCCACGAGCCGCTGTTCGGCCGTACCGCTGCATTGCTTGAGTTCCGCCTCGATGCGTTCTTGCGAGAGGTCGAAGCAGTTGCAGACCTGCGGGCTGCGCCGCGGCGCTTCGGCCACGGTGTCGGGCGCGAGCAGGCGGCGGCTGTAGGGCTGCACGGGCGCACGCTCGCGCCACAGCGGCAGCAGCCAGCGCGCCACGCCGGCCTCGCCAACGAGCAGCAACGCGCGCAGCGTCGCAGCCTCGCCCACGCCATCGAGCGCCAGCAGGCGGCTGCGGCCCTTGCGAGCGTCGGCGTAACGCAGCAGGCCAGCGCCATGCAGGCCGAGCAGGCGCGTCAGTTGCTGGGTGATCTCCGGCGCGGGCGCCTCGGCAGCGGCGGCCTCGAAACTCCAGCCCTCTTGCCCATCGGCGCCGGGCACGGGCACGCAATGCGCGTAGCCAAAAGTCGGCATCAAGGCGCGCAAGCCCTGCTGCAAGGCCGCGCCCGATGCGACCTGCACCCAGGCCGCGGCGCTGATGCGCCAGGGCAGCTCGGCGCGCTGCAGGTCCACGCTGGCGAACTTGAGTTCGGGCTGGCGCGCATCGGGGCAGGCGCCGCGCTGCGTGACCGCGTTGATGCCCGCACCGGCCACGAACTCGCTGCCCCAGTGCATGGGCGCGTGCGCTTGGCTCAGACGCAGCGTGGCATCGGCGCGCAGCGGCAGCACCTGGCTGCCGCGCGGGTTGCTCACGCGCACGAGGTCGCCCTCCACCAGCGCGCGCCGCGCCATGTCTTGCGGATGCATCGCCACCGAAGGCGTGCCGTCGTGGCCGAAGAGCTTGGGCACCACGCCGCTGCGGCTCATGCCATGCCATTGGTCGCGCAGGCGGCCGGTGGTCAGGGCGAAAGGCTGCTTGGCGTTGGGCGCATCCAGCGGGGCTTGATAAGCCTTGGCGATGAAGCGCGCACGGCCGTTGGAGGTGGCGAAGCGATGGTCGGTATAGAGCCGCGCCATGCCGTGCGCAGCGCCTTCCGGAAACGGCCATTGCTGCGGGCCTTGCGCGTCGAGCAGCGCGTAGCTGAGGCCCGTGATGTCGAGGTCGCGCCCGCGCGTGGTGGCGCGGTGCTCGAGCCAGAGCTGCTCGGCCGTTTCGGCACCGAAGACGCTGGGCTTGCCGGGCCGCATGAGCGCTTCGAGCCGGCGGCCCACGTCGCGCGCAATGCGCCAATCTGCGCGAGCCTGGCCCGGCGGCTTGACGGCACGCCTTACGCGGCTGACGCGCCGCTCGCTGTTGGTGACCGTGCCCTCCTTCTCGCCCCAGGTGGCCGCGGGCAGCAGCACATGCGCAAACGCAGCAGTGGCCGTGTCGGCAAACGCTTCCTGCAGGATCACGAGTTCGCAGCGGGCCAGTGCGCGACGCACGAGGTCCTGGTCGGGCAGCGATTGCGCGGGGTTGGTGCACGCAATCCACAGCGCCTTGATCTCGCCGGCCGCGGCGGCCTCAAACAGCTCGACGGCCGTCTTGCCCTGCCAGGCCGGCAACGCATCGACGCCCCAGGCCTGCGCGATCTCGGCGCGGTGCGTGGGCTCTTTCGGATCGCGATGGCCGGGCAAGAGCGTGGCCATGCCGCCGGTCTCCCGTCCACCCATGGCGTTAGGCTGGCCGGTCAGCGAGAAGGGCCCGGCACCGGGTTTGCCGATCTGGCCCGTGGCAAGGTGCAGATTGATCAGGGCCGTGTTCTTGGCCGTGCCGCTGCTGCTCTGGTTCAGGCCCATGCAGTAGAGCGAGAGGCTCGCGCCCGCGGTGGCGAACCACAGCGCGGCGCGGCGCAGGTCGGCCTCGGGCACGCCGCAGATGCGCGCCACCTTGGCCGGCGTCATCTCGCGCACCAGGTTCTTCAGCGCCTCGAAGCCATCGGTGCGACGCAGGATGAAATTGCTGTCGAGCCAGCCCTCCCAGATCATCAGGTGCAGCAAGCCGTGGAAGAGCGCCACGTCGGTGCCGGGGCGGAGTTGCAGATGCAGGTCGGCCAGCTCGGCCGTCTCGGTGCGGCGCGGGTCGATGACGATGAGCTTCTGGTTCGGCTTGGTCGCGCGCGCCGCTTCGAGCCGGCGGAACAGCACGGGGTGCGCCCACGCCGGGTTCGCGCCGGCCACGAGCACGCAATCGGCGGCATCGAGGTCTTCGTAGGAGCAAGGCGGTGCGTCGGCGCCGAGTGCCTGCTTGTATCCGACCACGGCCGAGCTCATGCAAAGCCGCGAATTGCTGTCGATGTGGTTGGTGCCGATGACGCCGCGCGCGAGCTTGTTGAAGGCGTGATAGTCCTCGGTCAGCAGCTGGCCGGAGATGTAGAAGCCGATGGCCTGCGGGCCATGCGCCGCATGGATCTCGGCCAGGCGCGTGGCGAGGCGCTCGTTCATCGCCTCCCATTCGAGCGTCTCGCCGTGCCACTTCGGCTGCTGCAGGCGGCGCGTCTGCATGACGATGGGCGTGGCCGTCAGATGCAGGGTCGCGCCCTTGGTGCAGAGCCGGCCGAAGTTGGCCGGGTGGTCCGGGTCGCCGCGCACGCCGCTCATGTGGCGGCCATCGTGCTCGATGATCACGCCGCAACCCACGCCGCAGTACGGGCAGGTGGACTTCGTCTCAGCCATGCGCGTGGGCACAAGGGCCCGCCTTGAGGGGCGCCAGGTCGATGGCGATGGTGTCCAGCTCGTGTTGATCCAGCATCACCATGCCGGCTTCGATCCTGACGCTGAACTTGGGCGTCATGCCTTCATCAGGATCGCGCGCGCAGCCGGTGTCCAGGCCGATCACCCAGTTGTGCAGCGGGCACGAAACCCCGCGCCCGAAGACCAGGCCCTGGCTCAGCGGGCCAGCCTTGTGCGGGCAGCGGTCCAGCAGCGCAAACACCTCGTCGCCAGCCGTGCGGAACAGCGCCACCTGCGGGCCCTTGGCCCGTTCGACGCGGCGCGAGCCGAGCATCGGGATGTCCTTCACCGCGCAAATAACTTTCCAGTTGCTGCTCATGCCTTCACCGCCTCGAATTGCCGCAAGTCCACCTTGGCCGCGTCATGCTGGAACCAGGGGTCGGGTTCGCCATCGAGCGCGTACTGCAGCTCGGCCCACAGCTGACGCCGCAGTTCAGCGTCATCGAGGATCTTCTTCTTGACGTAGTCCAGGCCCACTCGGGCGATGTAGTGCACGGTGCGCTCCAGGTACCAGCCCTCCTTGCGGTAAAGCTGCAGGAAGGCGCCGGTCACCTCCATCACTTCTTCCGCGGTCTTGACCTTGCAGAAGAACTGCGCCACCTCGGTCTTGATGCCGCCGTTGCCGGCCACATAGATCTCCCAGCCGCTGTCCACGCCGATCACCCCCACGTCCTTGATGCCGGCTTCGGCGCAGTTGCGCGGGCAGCCGCTGACCGCCAGCTTGACCTTGTGCGGCGCGTACATGCGCCAGAGCGCCCGCTCCAGGTCCTTGCCCATCTGCGTGCTGTCCTGCGTGCCGAAGCGGCACCATTCGCTGCCCACGCAGGTCTTCACCGTGCGCAAGGCCTTGGCGTAGGCGTGGCCCGAGGGCATGCCGATGTCCTTCCACACGCTGACCAGGTCTTCCTTCTTCACGCCCAGCAGGTCGATGCGCTGGCCGCCGGTGACCTTGACCGTGGGGATCTTGTACTTGTCGACGACGTTGGCGATGCGGCGCAGCTCGTCGGCCGTGGTCTCGCCGCCCCACATGCGCGGGATCACGCTGTAGGTGCCGTCCTTCTGGATGTTGGCGTGGCTGCGT
>FSVW01000773.1_pt1 | contig 10179 bp, 3 predicted proteins | sample 1637551 | NCBI WGS metagenome assembly FSVW01 (sample SAMEA3914814, study PRJEB12502) | metagenome | biome: forest; material: soil | place: USA | collected 2011-09-16 | depth 0.1 m | reverse complement strand
TCGCGCCCGTTGCCGGCGGCCATCACGCGGGCGCCTTCGGATTCGAGCAGGTCCAGCGCCACCTGCTGGTTGAGCGTGTTGTCGTCCACCACGAGCAGGTTCAGGCCTTGCAGGCGATGGGCCGCGGCGGGTGCTGCCGCCTCGAAGCCCTGGACAGCCTGCTGCGCGTGGTGCAGCGCATCCGCCAGCATGCTGGCCGTCACGGGCTTGACCAGGTAGCCATCGAGCAGGGCCTGGTCGGCGATGCTGCGCTGGGCCAGGGCCTCGCGGCCATGCGCGGTCACCATCACGATCACCGGTGCGCCTTGCACTTGCTGGCGCAGCGCGCGGCAGAGTTCCCAGCCGTCCACGCCCTCCATCTGCCAGTCGATGAAGGCGGCCTCGAAGGGGCGGCCCTCGGCCAGCGCGTCCTGGTGGCGGGCCAGGCCTTCGGGTGCGCTGGTGGCGCGGGTGGTCTCCCAGCCCAGCGCTTCCGTCATGCGGCACAGCACGTCCAGCGCCGCGGGGTTGTCGTCCACTACCAGCACGCGGCGCACCTGCGGCGGCAGGGCCGGGCTGGCCGCCGCGGGCAGCTGCGCCACCGGCAGCGTGATCGAGAAGTAGAAGCGGCTGCCCAGGCCCGGCGTGCTGTCGAGCTGGAGCTCGCCGCCCATCAACGCCACGATGCGCTGGCAGATCGCCACGCCGAGGCCCGTGCCGCCGAAACGCCGCGCGATGCCGGCGTCGGCCTGCGTGAAGGCGCTGAAGATTCGCGCCTGGTTCTCGGGCGCAATGCCGATGCCGGTGTCGCGGATCTCGAAACCGATCTGCACGCGATCTTCCTCGCGGCGCAGCAATTGCGCGGCCACCACTACCTCGCCGCTCTCGGTGAACTTGATCGCATTGCCGCCCAGGTTGATCAGCACCTGCTGCAGCCGTAGCGGGTCGACCATCACGCCGGCAGGCAGCTGCGGGTCGAGGTCGAACAGCAGCTCCAGCGGCTTGGCGCCGAGGTTGGAGGCCAGCACCACCGAGAGGTCGCGGAAGAGCTGCTCCAGCCGCACCGGCTGTGGGTCCAGCCCCATCTTGCCGGCCTCGATCTTGGAGAAGTCGAGCACGTCATTGATCAGGCCCAGCAGCGCGCGCGCCGCGCCTTCGCCCTTGGCGGCGTAGTCGGCCTGGCGCGGGTGCAGCTCGCTGCGCTTGAGCAGGGCCAGCATGCCCAGCACTGCGTTCATCGGCGTGCGGATCTCGTGGCTCATATTGGCCAGGAACTGGCTCTTGGCCTGGTTGGCCAGCCGCAGTTCCTGCGTGCGCTCGTCCACGCGGGCTTCGAGCTCGTCATGGCTTTGCTGCAGCTCGGCCCGCGAGCGCGCGGCCTGGCGGAACACGCGCAGGAAGGTGGAGCGCAGCACGTTGAACTCGCGCCCGTCTGCGCGCGGCAGCGACTGGTGATTGGCCTGGTAGGGATCGAAACCCTGCAGGGCCGTGGCTAGGCGGTTGAGCGGCAGCACCACCGAGCGCTGCACCAGCCACCACACGGCCAGCATCACCATGGCGGCGGACAGCGCCGTGGGCAGGATGGCGTTGACCATGGCCTCGAACACGTTTTCCCACAGCCGGCTGTAGGAAGAGGCGACGGACAGGGTGCCGATGGCCTGCTTGGCGCCGGAGGGGTCGGTATAACTCAGCGGATAGCCCACGCTCAGCGAGGTGGCTGGCGCGCCGCTGCCGGGGTCGCTCCAGTGGTTGGCCGGGAAGCCGGCGGCGACCTTCATCTGCACGTCGACAACATCGGGGTCGCTGCCGATGCCGCGCACGATGTCCTCGACCGCGCCTTCCTGGAAATCCCAGGCCGAGGACGCCAGCACCGGCCCGAAAGCTTTTGCCAGGCGATCCATCTCGCTGACAATCAGCGCGCGCTGTGCGCGATATTCGAACAAGGTCTGCAGGCCGAAGACCGCCACCCCCAGCAGGAGGTAGGCGGTCAGCAGCCGCAGCAGGATCAGGCGAGTGAGTGTGATTCGTCTCAACTTCGACATGGACATGGAAGCAGTTCGCAAACCTCCCCGGGAGAATACGCTGGTCAGCTTGAATAACCGATTACTTGCAGGCGCCATGAGGCTGTTGTTGGCCGCTTGTGGCGCAATGCTGCCGGCCGTGTGGGCTCAGGCCGACAGTCCGGGTGGAACAGCGGCTTTGCCGCGCACCCTGGTTTACCCGCGCTCCGAAGCCGACGCGGACCGGCGCGACGACTACCCCGTGCAGCTGCTGTCCCTGGCCCTGGCCAAGGCCGGCCGGCACGAGGAGCTGCAGTCGCATGCGCTGTTCATGCTGCAGGCCCGCTCGATCCGCGAGCTGGAGCAGGGCCGGGGGCTGGACGTGATCTGGACCATGACCTCGGCCGAGCGCGAGGCCCAGCTGCTGCCGATCCGCATCCCCATCGACCGCGGCCTGCTCGGCTGGCGGCTGCTGCTGGTGCGCAAGGATGCTCTGCCGCGTTTTGCTCAGGTGCGCAGCCTCGTCGACCTGCAGCCCCTGCGTGCCGGCCAGGGCGCGGACTGGCCCGACACCACCATCCTGCGCGCCGCCGGGCTGACCGTGGACGAGTCCGCGCGCTATGGCGACATGTTCCGCAAGCTGAGTGCAGGCCGCATCGAGTACTTCCCGCGCGGGCTGCTCGAGGTCTGGGGTGAGCTGGAGGCGCGGCGCGACGAAAGCCTGGCGGTGGAACCTCGACTGGTGCTGCACTATCCGGCGGCGATGTATTTCTTCGTCAACAAGCGCGACGCAGCGCTGGCGGCCGACATCAGCCGCGGGCTGGAGAAGGCGCTGCACGACGGCTCGTTCGATGCGCTGTTCCAGCGCTACTTCGGCGCCTCGATCAAGCGGGCGGGCCTGGGCGAACGGCAGGTGATCGAGCTCAGGAATCCGCTGCTGCCGGCGTTGACGCCGCTGGCCGATACGCGCCTCTGGTATCGACCCTGATCAAAGCACCAAGGCGCGCGCCAGCAACGCCCCCACATCCACCCGCGCCGGATCGATGGCGCCGACCACGCGGCCCCAGGCCGGGTCGGACAGGCGCGTGGCGATGAAGGCATCGGCGACGAAGGCCGGCGCTTGCTGCCTGCGCAAGGCGGCCTGCACCAGCAGCACCAGGCGCTGGGCGACCTGCCGGCCACGTGCTTCGAGCGTCTCGGGTGCGCTTTGCAACAAGGCGCGCAGCAGCGTGATCTCGCGGGTGATGGCGCCGTTGTCCGCGGCCTCGGCTTCCAGGCTGTCGAGCAGGTCGAACAGCGCGCCGGGCTCGCGCCCGAATGCGCGCATCACGTCCAGGCACATCACATTGCCCGAGCCTTCCCAGATCGAATTGACCGGTGTCTCGCGGTACAGGCGTGCGAGCGGCCCGGTCTCCACATAGCCGTTGCCGCCGAGCACTTCCATCGCCTCGCCCGAGACTTCGACCGCGCGCTTGCAGACCCAGAACTTGGCGGCCGGCGTGATGACGCGCTTCCAGATGCGCTCTGCGGGGTCGGCCTCGTTCTCGAAAGCACGGGCCAGGCGCATCGAAAGCACCAGCGCGGCCTCGCTCTCCAAAGCCAGGTCGGCCAGCACCGAGCGCATCAGCGGCTGCTCGGCCAGCACCTTGCCGAAGGCCCTGCGCTGGCGCGTGTAGGCCAGGCCCTGCACCAGCGCCTGGCGGATCATGCCGGCGCTGGCCACCACGCAGGCCAGGCGGGTGTACCCGGCCATCTCGATGATGGTGGGAATGCCGCGGCCGGGTTCGCCGATCAGGATGCCCAGCGCGTCGTGGAACTCGACCTCGCTGCTGCTGTTGCTGCGGTTGCCCAGCTTGTCCTTGAGTCGCTGGATCTGCACCGGGTTCTTCGTGCCGTCGGGCCGCCAGCGCGGCACGAAGAAGCACGATGGCCCCTGGTCGGCGAGCTGTGCGACGACCAGGTGCGCGTCGCACATCGGGGCCGAGAAAAACCATTTGTGGCCGCGCAGCAGGTACTCGGCGCCGCGGCCGCCCGCGCCCACGGGCCGGGCCTCGGTGGTGTTGGCGCGCACGTCGGAGCCGCCTTGCTTCTCGGTCATGCCCATGCCCACGTAGATCGAGCGCTTGTGCTCGATGGGCACGTCGCGCGGGTCGTAGGCGGTGCTGAGCAGCTTGTCGCCCAGGCGCGCCCATAGCGCGGGCTCGTTCCTGATCAGCGGGATGCAGGCCCAGGTCATGACGGTCGGGCAGGTGGTGCCGGCCTCGACCTGCGTATGCATGTACAAGCCCGCCATGTGCGCCACCCAGCGCCCGGGCTGGGTGTCGCGCAGCGACTGCGCCACCAGGCCCGCGCCGCGCAGCTTGGCCATCAGCGCGTGCCAGGCCGGGTGGAAATCCACGCTGTCGATGCGCCGGCCGCGGCCGTCGAAAGTGCGCAGCTCGGGCGCATGGCGGTTGGCCTCATCGGCCTGCGCGAAGCTCTCGGTGCTGCCGATCTCGGCGCCGTAATGTTCGAGCGCGGGCAGGGCCCATTCGGCGGCGCCGCTGGCGCTGACGGCCTCGTTCAGCGCAGCGTCGCTTGTGAAGAGGTTGTAGCCCGACAGCTCGTCGAACTGGTTGCTCACCTCGTGGGTCTGCCAGGTCATGCAGGGTCTCCGATCGGCTGACGAATCCCTGCAGTCTACCGATCAAGCCTCGGTCAAGGGCTCCGCTTCGAGCCGGAAATTCGCCACTGATTCGGTCAGCCGATGGGCCTGGGCCTTGAGGCTCTCGGCCGCCGCGGCGCTTTCTTCCACCAGGGCGGCGTTGCGCTGGGTCATGTCGTCGAGGCTGTCCATGGCGAGATGGACTTCGCTCACGCCGCGGTCCTGCTCGCGCGAGGCCGCGCAGATCTCGGCCACCAGCGAGGACACGCTCTGCACCTTGCTGACGATCTCGTCCATCGCCGTGCCGGCCTGGCGCGCGGTGGCGCTGCTGTTCTGGATCTGCTCGACCGAGGCGGTGACCAGGCTCTTGATCTCCTTGGCCGCCGCGGCCGAGCGCTGGGCCAGTGCGCGCACCTCGCTGGCCACGACCGCAAAGCCGCGGCCTTGCTCGCCGGCACGCGCGGCTTCCACCGCGGCGTTCAGCGCGAGGATGTTGGTCTGAAAGGCAATGCTGTCGATCACGCCGACGATCTCGGCGATGCGCTGGCTGGAGCCTTCGAGCTCGCCGATGCGCTGCACGGCCAGGCTCACCAGCTCGCCGCCGCGGCCCGCCGCACCGGATGCGGAATCGGCCAGCTCGTTGGCGTGCTCGGCGCTCTGGGCGTTGTGCTTCACCGCGCCGCTGATCTGCTCGATGCTGGCAGCAGTCTGCTGCAGCGAGGAGGCCTGCTCCTCGGTGCGGCCCGACAGATCCTGGTTGCCGCTGGCGATCTGCTGGCTGGCCGTGGCCACCGAGCTCACACCTTCGCGCACCTCGCTGACGATGTCGCGCAGGCCGGCCTGCATGGACATCAGCGCCCTGAGCATCTCGGCCGCTTCGTCGCGGCCTCGCACGCGCAGATTGCCGCTGAGGTCGCCCTCGGCGATGCGGTTGGCCTCGCGCAGCGCACGCTGCATCGGGCCGACGATAGAGCGGCTGATCAGCCAGCTCAAGCACAGGCCCAGGCCGATCAGCGCAGCGATGACGGCCAGGCTCGCGGTGCGCATCAGCTGGGCGGTGCCGACGGCCTCATCGGCCAGCACGCCGATGCGCTGGATCTGCTGCTTCTTGATGTCGTCCAGCACGCGGGTGAAGCGCTCCTGGCTCTTCTGCAACTGCGTGTCCATGATGCCCTGGGCCACGCTGATGTCGCCGTCCTGCGAGTGGGCGAGGAACTCGGCGAGGTCCTTGTCGAAGGTCTGCATCGCGGCTTCGGCGGCGGCCACCAGCTTGCGGCCTTCTTCCGAGCGGATCTCGGGCTTGACCAGGGCCAGCAGGCGCGTGTTCTCGGTCTGCGCCTTGCGCATGCCGGCGACCCAGGCGGTCTGGCGTTCGAAGTTGTCGAACAAGAGGATGTTGCGCGAGTCGCGCGCGATGAGGCCGACGTTGTCGGCCATGTCCACCAGCTGCTCGACCTTGGGCACCCGGCTCGTCTTGATGGCGAGCAGCTCGCCCGAGAGGTAGCCGATGCTGAAGTAGCCGGCGGCGCCGATGGCGACGAGTCCGACGAGCAGGAGGCCGAAGGCAGCGGCCAGGCGCGGCGCGATGCGGAAGCGGGTCAGGAAGGCGATCATGGTTCTGGGCAGTTCAATCGGTGATCTGCTCAGAAATGCCGGACGTGTCAGCGCCGGCAATGCTGCGGGCGCGTTTCCTGGCGGCTCCGCTGCCGTGGCTGTTGTCGTCAGTGCGACATGAGCGTTAGGCCGGTGGCTTTGCGTACCCGGCTTTCGCGCGGGCTTGCCTTGAGCAGAAGGGGTTCTGTGAGGTTCTTTGCGGCCCGGATGGCAGGCCTGGGCGCAATTGTCAGGGAATGTTGCAAACCTGTATGTACAACTTATAACGGTTGTAAGGGCTATCGTTTCGGAGGGGCGGGAATGTGTGAGAAATGCACGGGCGGATGGCGGCCAGGGAAGCTGCTCGGGAGTGCCTTGCCGTTTGGCGGGTGGTCCGGGATTCACGACATACTGGCCCTCTCAAAGGAGCGCCCATTCGATGCCACGCCATGAACGTGCACAGGCCATTGCCGAGGCCAAGGTTGCAGAAGCGATTGCCACGCAGGCCACGGAGTTGTCTTTGGCGGGGCTGCGGATTGAGACGCTACCGCCGAACTTCAAGGACTTGGCGGGGCAGTTGGAGGAGTTGGATCTTGGTGGGTGTCGGTTTTTACCCGACCTGTCTCCTTTGAAGGAGTTTCATGGACTGAGGTGGTTATCGCTGACCGAGTGCCGACGCCTTCGTGATGTTTCTGCTCTGGCTATGCTCAATGCCCTGCACTCATTGAATTTGAGCCATTGCGATCAATTGAGAGATCTTTCTGCTCTCGCTTCGCACCAAGGCCTTCATACGCTGGATTTGAGCGGGTGCAGGCAATTGAATGACCTATCTGCCTTAGCCACGCTCGGCGACCTGCAAACGCTGGATTTGAGCGATTGCGAAATGATCGACCCGTCTGCTCTGGCCTTGCTCAGGGGCCTGCAGCAACTAAATTTAAGCGGGTGTGAGCGATGGACTGACCTGTCGCCCCTGGCTGCGCTCGGTGGCCTACACACGTTGGAATTGAGTTGGTGCGAGCAACTGACCGACTTGTCGGCCTTGGCTGCGCTCGGCGGCCTGCGTACGTTGGACTTGAGCTGGTGCGAACAATTGACCGACCTTTCCGCCCTAGTTGCGCTCAGCGGCCTGCACACGCTGGATTTAGGTTGGTGCGAGCGATTGACCGACCTGTCGGCCCTGGCTGCGCTCACCGACTTGCACACGCTGAATTTGAGCGGGTGCGAGCAGCTGAAAGACCTGTCTGCGCTGAGCGCGCTCAACGGCTTGCACACACTGAATTTGAGCGGGTGCGAGCAACTGACCGACCTGTCCAGCCTTGCCGCGCACGGAAATCTTCATACGCTGGATTTGAGCGGGTGCGGACAATTGACCGACTTGTCTGCCCTGGCTGCTCACAGCGGACTGCACACGCTGACTTTGGAAAGATGCCGACAATTGACCGACCTGTCTTCGTTGACTGCGCTCAGCGGCCTGCACAGACTGAATTTGAGCGGATGCGAGCATTTGACCGACCTATCTGCCTTGGCTGCACACAGCGCCCTGCACACGCTGACTTTGGAAGGGTGCCGGCAATTGACCGACCTGTCTACATTGACTGCGCTCAGCGGCCTGCACACGCTGGACTTGAGTGTGTGCGACCAATTGACCGATCTGCCTGCTTTGGCCGAGCGTGGCGGTTTGCACACGCTGAAATTGCGTGATTGCACGCAATTGGCCGACCTCTCTGCCCTGGCTACGCACAGTGGTTTGCATACATTGGATTTGAGCTGGTGTGCGCAACTGACCGACTTGTCTGCCCTGGCCACGCACAGCGGCTTGCATACGTTGGATTTGCGTGGGTGTAGCCAATTGACCGACTTGTCTGCCCTGACTGCGCATAGCGGCCTTCATGAGCTGTGCTTGAGCGAGTGCAGGCAACTGACCGACTTATCTGCCCTGGCCGCGCACCGCGGCCTTCACGAGCTGGATTTGAGCGATTGCAAGCAATTGACTGACCTGTCTGCGCTGGCCGAGCTGGATGATCTTGAATCACTCTATCTCCCCGGTACGTCTATTGCTCGTACTTCGAATGCCAAATGCTTTTGGTCATTCTGGCCGCGTTTGAGTAGACTGGCTGTCAACGAATTGCCCGAAGTGCCACGCGAATTGCTGGGCCCATATTGCCTTGATGCCCTCAGCAACTGGCTCGACGACATTGAAGCGCATGGCAGCGCGCCAGCAGACGAAATCAAGTTGCTCGTGCTTGGCAATGGCCGCATCGGGAAGACGCAGATAGCGCGACGTTTGTGCGGCGAGGACTTTTGTCTGGCGGTTCCGAGCACGCATGGCGTCATCGTTCGCGAGGTCGCCCTTCAGAAGTCAGGCGCGCAACATGCTCCGAATGGACAAGGCGGACGACCGGTTCGGATGTGGGATTTTGGTGGACAGGATCTTTTCCTCGGCACCCACAGCCTGTTCCTGGACGACCGCGCGCTTTATCTGCTGCTTTGGCATCCCGAGCTTGAAGACGAGGCGCCCGTCCTGGACGGCGGCGTGTACCTGCCTTCTCATTCGCTGAGCTACTGGCTCGACTACCTCAAGGCCACAGTGGGGCCAGCAGCGCAAGTGATCGTTGCGCAGGCGCGGTGTGATGAGGAGAGTTCGGTCCAGGAGCCGCCCGTGCCGGCGGACCATGGCTTCCATTGGCTGCGGCGCATTGCCTGCAGCGCCAAGAACGAGGATGGCCTGGACCGCTTGATGCCGGAATTGAGGGCCGGCGCGAAACTGCTGTCCGAGCGGAACGGCGAGGTGTTGATCCCTCGCAACTGGGCCAGCCTGGGCGCTCGGCTGCGTAGCCTGGGGAAGAGCCAGAAGGTGCTGCCGCAGGAGGATTTTCAGCAGCTCTGCCAGGAACACGGCGTGCGCGCGCCGCAGACCTTGTTGACCTACTTGCACCAATCGGGGCAGGTGTTTTGGCGGTCCGACGTTTTTGGCGGCGCCGTGATCCTCGACCAAGCCTGGGCACTGGAAGGGGTCTACGCCTTGCTCCACCGCGAGAAGGTCTTGCCGACCCTGCGCCGCCAAGGCGGGCGCTTCACGAGAGAGCTGCTGTCTGCGCTGATGTGGGAGGGCCAGTACGAAGTGGCCGAGCAAGAGCATTTCCTGAGTCTGATGAAGTCTTGTCAGGTTTGCTTTGAGCTGGGGAATGGCCAGTACATCGCACCGGATTGCTTGCGCGAGCGCGCAGCCATGGTGAGTGAGGAGAGGGCCGTATGGCGCGACGCTGAGCCGGATGCGGTGGCGCATCTAGAGTACCCACTGCTGCACGGTGGCCTGCAGCGCATGGTCTTGTGCGAGCTGGGTGAGATGGCGGGTGCCAACGCGGTCTACTGGCGCTATGGGCTTTGCTTCTACGACGCCAAGGCCCGAGTCGCGCTGCGGCTGAATTGCGATGCAGGTGATGACGCAGGGCGGCAGGGGCGGGTGGTGATCGACGCTGCCGGCGCAGAGGCGGGCAGTTATGTCGCGCGCTTGATTGAACATCTGCAGCGCCGGGTGAGATTGGGCCAGTCGCCACAGATTCATTGGCTGACGGGTGAGGCGCAATCCGACCCGAGGAAGCCACCGACGCCGATGGGCGACGAGCGGCAAGATTTCAAAGACCAAGTCGCTGCGGCCCCTCTGCCAGCGGGCGCTGTGGTGACCAAAGAAAAACCAGTGGTTTATGTCTCCTACGCCTGGGGCGGCGACAGCGATGCCGTGGTGGATGGCTTGCAGCAAGCTTTATCGCCTTGGGTGGACGTGCACCGCGACAAGAGCGTGATGCGAACCGGCGACAGTATTCGCGAATTCGAATCCGAGATCGGGCGGGGCTTGTGCGTGCTGGTAGTCCTCAGCGCGAGGTACACGCGGTCGGTGGACTGCATGCGCGAGCTGGGCTTTGTTTGGGAGCGCGCGCAGCGCGAAGCGGCGCAGTTCGCAGG
>FSVW01003393.1_pt1 | contig 10186 bp, 13 predicted proteins | sample 1637551 | NCBI WGS metagenome assembly FSVW01 (sample SAMEA3914814, study PRJEB12502) | metagenome | biome: forest; material: soil | place: USA | collected 2011-09-16 | depth 0.1 m | reverse complement strand
GTAAAGGAATAAAGATGACTGCTGAACACAACCACGATCACGGCCAGGGCGACCACGGCCATCACGGCGATGGCGGCCACGACCACGGCACGCTCAAGAGCTACACCATCGGCTTCCTGCTCTCGGTCCTCCTCACCGCCATTCCCTTCTGGCTGGTGATGCACAAGGTGCTGCCGTCCAAGAGCACCACGGCGCTTGTGATCCTCGCCTTCGCGGCCGTGCAGATCGTCGTGCACATGGTGTACTTCCTGCACATGAACACCAAGAGCGAAAACGGCTGGACCATGCTGGCGCTGATCTTCACGATGGTGCTCGTCGTCATCACGCTCTCGGGCTCGCTCTGGGTCATGTATCACATGAACGTGAACATGATGCCGACGATGGAAGAGATGAAAGCAATGCCTTGAGCATGGCGCCTCGCTCCATCAAGGCCAAGGCCATGCTCCTCACGGGCGTGGCCTTTTTCTTTGTGCTGTTCAGCTTGCTCGGCGCATGGCAGCTGCAGCGGCGCGAGTGGAAGCATGCGCTGATCGAGCGGGTTGAGGCGCGCGTGCATGCGGCGCCCTCAGCTGCATTTGTGCCCGATGCCGAGTACACGCACGTTCGACTCGAAGGTCGCTTCGAAGCTACGTCGGTGCGGGTGCAGGCGAACACGGTGTCAGGCCCCGGCCACTGGCTGCTGCAGCCCTTCACCTTGCTCGATGGCCGGCAGGTGCTCGTCAATCGCGGCTTCGTGCCACTGGGATCAACTGGCGCCATCGCTTCGGTGGGGCAGCAAGTCGTCACCGGCCTGCTCCGCTTGAGCGAACCGAAGGGCAGCATGCTGCGCGCCAACGAGCCCGCCACAGACCGCTGGTTCTCGCGCGATGTGACCGCCATCTCCGCACACCTGAAACTCACCCGTGCCGAGCCCTTCTTCGTCGACCAGGACGAGCACGGCCCGAAGGAAGCCTGGCCTCAAGGTGGCCTCACCGTCGTCCACTTCCCCGACAACCATCTGCAGTACGCGTTGACCTGGTTCGCCATGGCCGCGCTTTGCCTCGGTGCGGCTCACGTCGTGCTGCGCAACGACAATCGCGGCCATGCCGCTGACTGATAGCCATCATCAACACCAGTCCGGGTCCCTGCGCGACACCGGGCTGAACAATCTTGAACTGCTGATCCAACTCCGCTGGGCTGCGGTGTTAGGCCAGATCATGGCCATCGAGGTCGTGTACTACGGTTTCCAGATTGCCATCCCGCTGCGCCAGATCCTCACGGTACTGGCCCTGCTGATGGCCTTCAACGCCCTCTCGTGGATGCGCTTTCGCAGCGGGCGCGAGGTCTCCAGCGTCGAGCTGCTGTGCGCCCTGCTGGTGGACGTGGCCGTGCTCACCGCGCAGCTCTACCTGACCGGCGGCACCGGCAATCCCTTTGCCTCGCTCTATCTGCTGCACGTGGTGCTGGGCGCCGTACTCCTGCCACCCGCGGCGGCGTGGGGCCTGGTGGTCGTCAGCATGGCCTGCCTGATGGGCTTGTCGCAGTGGTCGCTACCGCTGGCGCTGGACCACGGCAGTGGCCTGTCCAACGTCTACATCAAGGGCCTGCTGGTGTGCATCGCGCTGAACGCCGCCCTGCTCGTCACTTTGGTCACGCGGATCATGGGCAATATCCGCCGCCGCGACAAACGCCTGGCCGCGGCCCGCGAACGCGCCAGCGAGGAAGAGCACATCGTGCGCATGGGCCTGCTCGCCTCGGGCGCCGCGCATGAACTGGGCACGCCGCTGTCCACCCTGGCCGTCATCCTGGGCGACTGGCTGCACCTGCCCCACTTCACCTCCGACCCCGAGCTGCTGGAGGAAGTGCAGGACATGGAAATGCAGGTGCGGCGTTGCAAGGCCATCGTCAGCGGCATCCTGCTGTCGGCCGGCGGCGCGCGCAGCGAATCTTCGGAAGCCACCACCGTGCACGATTTCTTCGAAGACCTCGTCACCCACTGGCAGCGCACCCGCCCCGCTCAAGCACTCAGTTATGCCAATCTCTTCGGCGCCAACGAACCGATGGTGGCCGACTCCGCACTCAAGCAGATGCTCGACAACCTGCTCGACAACGCGCTCGAAGCCTCGCCGCAATTCCAGCGCCTGGAAGTGGCGCGCGACGGCGAGATGCTGCGCCTGCGCGTCAGCGATCGCGGCCCCGGTTTTGCGCCGCAAATCCTCGCCCAGCTTGGCAAGCCGTACCAGTCGACCAAGGGCCGCCACGGCTCGGGCCTGGGCCTCTTCCTCGTCTTCAATGTCGCGCGCACGCTCGGCGGCAAGGTGGGCGTGCAAAGCAAGCCCGAAGGCGCGGAGGTGACAATCACGCTGCCGCTGTCCGCAGTGAGCCTCATCGATGACTGATCCACAAGAAACGCGCCGCCTGCTGATCGTCGAAGACGACGCCACCTTTGCCCGCACCCTCGCGCGCTCCTTCGAGCGGCGCGGCTACGAGGTGCAGCTGGCCAATGGCCTGGAGCAACTGCAGCCGCTGATCCAGAGCTTCGCGCCGACCCACGCGGTGGTGGACCTCAAGCTGCACGGCGACGCTTCGGGCCTGGCCTGCGTGCAGGCGCTGTCTGCTCACGACGAAGGCATGCTCATCGTCGTGCTGACGGGCTTTGCCAGCATCGCCACGGCAGTGGAAGCCATCAAGCTCGGCGCCTGCCACTACCTCGCCAAGCCCAGCAATACCGACGACATCGAAGCCGCCTTCCAGCGCGGCGGCGATGGCACGACCGAGGTCGAACTGACCAACCGCACCAGCTCGATCAAGACGCTCGAATGGGAGCGCATCCATGAGACGCTGGCGGAGACGGGCTTCAACATCTCCGAGACGGCGCGACGCTTGGGCATGCACCGGCGCACGCTGGCGCGCAAGCTGGACAAGAAGCAGGTGAAGTAGCCCTGCATCGGCTGAAAAGTCGCGTCAGGACTTGCCGGCGTAGTCGCCGTACTCCCAGTCATACGGCACGCCCGTATCGCCGAGCAGGAATTTCATCAAGGCCGGATAGGCCGCCTCTGCGCGCACGTCGTTGGACAGGATCACTGCGCAGCGTTGCGAACCGATCAGGCAGACCATCGTGTTCGCGGTCTGCTCGTCATGGCCGCCTTTGAAAAAACCTTTTCCCTGAGGGCCCTCGAACACGATGACGCCGAGGCCGGCATACAAATCCGGCCGCTGTTTTTCGGGCGGCAGCGCGGGGCCGAAGTTCGGGAACTGGTGCGCAGTGGTGATCTTCAATTGAGGCCGCAGCATCTCGGCGAAGCTCGCCTTGGACAGCCCTTCACCGCGCACCAGGGCCGCGGCGAACTTGGCGAAGTCGCTGATCGTCGTGTCCATCGAGCCTGCAGCCCGAACCTTCGAGCGTTCGTCGTGCTCCTTGGATTCGCCCTTGTCGTTCCAGCCATCGGCCAGATTGGGCCGGAAATCTGCGCGCCATTTCAGCGCGGTCCGCGTCATGCCGAACTGCTTGAAGATCGAGTCCGTCAGTGCGCCAACATCTTTGCCCAGACCCTGCTTGGCACGGCCGTTTTCAATCACGAACTGCAGCAGGATGAAGCCATCGCCTGAATACGAGAACTGCGTGCCCGGATCGAAGTGCATGCGCAGCTTGTTGTCGGGCTCGAAGAAATAGAAATTGCCAAAACCGGTGGAGTGGTTGAGGCACATGCGCGGAGTGAGCTTTCGCCAATGCGGGTCATCGGCCAACTGCTGATACGGGGCGTACTTGCCCTTGTAGATGGCTGCCGGATCGTAGTCCGGCAAGGGCTTGTCAAGATCCTCGGCCAGCGGCGTATCGAGCTGGATCGCGCCCTGGTCCACAAGCTTCAGGGTGGTGTAGGCCATCACCGTCTTGGTCAGCGAAGCGCCGTACATCACCGAGTCCGTCAAGAGCGGATCGCCCTGCCCATTGCGCTTGCCGTAGGCCTGCACATAACGCACACGTCCAGCGTCAATCAAGGCCACGGCCAGGCCGTTCGCATGCGTGTGCTCCATCGCGCGCTGCACCTCGGCGTCGATGGCTGCACCAGTCGGCAAGGCGGGCGGCGCGGCAAGACAAGGTTGCGCCAAAGCGCCGAGCAACAAAGCGATCAGACCGGCAGTGCGAAGCAGCATGAGGGCGTCCTTTGAATCGGGTGGCGCATCTTACTGAGCGAGGCCTGACGCCTTCGTAGGAACTGGCTGACACCCGCTCGGGAAGGCGTCTGATCCGCAGTGCACATGCCGATGTCAGCATGAAAGCTTCTACCCCGACAGGAGCTTGAGATGCAGCATTCATCCTCATCAGCAGCAGCAGCAGCAGCAGCAGCAGCGACCAGCAAGACACTCGTCGCCTTGGAAAACAAGTTCTGGCAGTCCATGGTCGACGAAGACGTTGACACCGCCCTGGGCCTGCTCAGCGAGCCCGCGCTCATGGTCAGCGGCCACGGCACCATCAAGTTCGACCACGCCGGTTATCGCAAGATGGCCGAGAAAGGCTCGATGGTCGTGACGGCCTTCAAGCTCAGCGATGTGGACGTTGTGCAGCCCAGCGACGACACGGCCGTGCTGACCTATCGCGTCCAGCAGTCCGTCGCCCCTCGCGGCCAGTCAGGCGGAACCAAGCAGGAAATGGCGAACAGTTCGACCTGGGTTCGGCAGGGGGAGGACTGGCGCTGCGTGATGCATACGGAGACGCCGTTGGAAAGCGGGCAGTCATAGCCTGAGCCAGGGCCGGCGCGGCCCGGAATTTGTACGTCGAACCTCGGCGTCAGGCGCTAGCGCGTCTTCTCAGACTGTTGCTCGCAAAACGCAGCGCAGGCAGCTTATCGCCGACCCGGAAAAACCCGACTTGTTCGGCCTCATCCCAAGGAGAACACTCGCCCAGGCTTCAACCGGAAGCCACGGGCTCAGCCGGCACCACGCGGCATGGCCCCGCACCACCACAGTGGTCTTGCGAGGTGTCTATGAAGTTGATCGGGATGATGGCGGGGCTGCTTGCCGCAAGTGTGAGCATGGGCGCCTTCGCGGCACCCTCTTTGCCGAGCGAGGGCTTCGACAATATCGCTGCCCTCGCGGCCTCGGGCTGGGTCTTCACGAACGCCAGCACACCTGCAGGCCTGGCCTGGTTCCAGGGCAACAGCGGCATCTTTGCCGCCCAGGCCGGTGCCGACGATTCCTATATCGCGGCCAACTTCAACAGCACGACCTCCGCCACCGGCACGGTCGACAACTGGTTGATCAGCCCGGAGTTCAGCGCCGGCAGCGGCTCCAGCTTGAGCTTCTTCACGCGCGCTTCCGACGTCGGCTTCCTCGACAAGATCGAGGTCCGCTTCAGCAGCGGCGCCAGCAGCGATCTCGCCAGCTTCTCGACACTGCTTGGCACCGTGGGCAGCGCCATCACCGCTTCCTATCCGACCACCGGCTGGATGCAGGTCACCTTGGCCCTGCCCAATGCCGCGTCAGGCCGCGTCGCCTTCCACTACACGGTGGCCAACGCGATGGACGCAAGCTATGTCGGCATCGATTCGCTGATGGTCACCGCGGTGCCCGAGCCCGCCACCCTGCTCATGCTCGGCCTGGGCCTGGCGGTCGTCGGTGGCGCACGTCGCCGCAGTGCTGTCGCCCCGATCGCCCCTCAGCAACCCACGGCCTGAAAGGAGGACAGCACCATGTCCCGAACACTCCATCACGCCGCAGCGACGACGGCTCTGGCCCTTTCCCTGAGCCTCGCGGCTTCACTGCCCGCGAGGGCTGCCGACGCCATGAGAGTCGTCAAGGATCCTGTCTCCGGCGAGTTGCGCCCACCCACTGCCGCCGAAGCCGCTGCCTTCGACAAGGCCCAGGCCGCACTCGGCGTGCGCGGCAAGGGCCAGCCGCAGGCACCGGTCGAAATCCACCACCCCGATGGCAGCGTCGAGACCAAGCTTGGCGAAGACACCCGCATGTACTCGGTCGTCTCCAGCGATGCCGATGGCAAGCTGGCCTTCGACTGCCTGCCTGCGCAGGAAGCCAAGAAATTCGTGAAGGGCAAGAAGCCGCTTCCCTCCAAGACTGCAGCAAAGGTGGGCCAAGATGATCACCAGCATTAAGTCCCTTCGCGCAGGCAGCAGGGCTGTCGTCGCCACGCTCGCGCTCGCCAGCGCTACGCTCGTCGCGATGCAGTCGGCCCAGGCCGCCACCATCGTCATCAACAACCTCAACGCCGCCGGCGTGGGCTTCAACGACACAACACCCGCCGTACCCGTGGGCAGCAACCCCGGCACCACGCTGGGCGAGCAGCGCCTGTTCGCTTTCACCTATGCCGCCAACCTCTGGGGCGCCACGCTGACGAGCTCGCAGCCCATCGTCATCAACGCCCAGATGACCCCGCTGACCTGCACGGACACCAGCGCGGTGCTCGGCAGCGCTGGCGCCACCAGCACCTTCCGCAACTTCCCCAACGCGCCCTTCACCAACACGCTGTACTCATACGCGCTGGCCAACAAGCTTGCGGGCGCCTACCTGGGCACGGCCAATGCGGCGCAGATCAGCGCCAACTTCAACTCCAATCTGGGCTTGAACGCTAACTGTCTGCCCGGACGCGGCTGGTACCTCGGCCTGGACGGGCAGCACGGCAACAACATCGACTTCATCCCCGTGCTGCTGCACGAGATGGGCCACGGCCTGGGCTTCCAGACCTTCACCAACGGTTCGTCGGGCGCACAGTCGGGCGGCGTCCCCTCGATCTGGGATCGCTTCCTGACCGGTACCGTCACCGGCAAGAAGTGGATTGACATGACCAACGCCGAGCGGGCGGCCTCGGCCATCAGCCGTGAAGGCCTGGTCTGGGACGGCCCCAACGTCAACGCTGCGGTGCCTCAGGTGCTGACCTTCGGCTTGGCCAGTGCCACCTTCAGCGGCCCGGCCGCAGGCGCGATGGCCGGCGTGGTGCGCGTGGGCGAGTCCGACTTCGGTCCGGCCCTGGGCACCTCTCCCATCTACGCCGAAGTCATGCCCGTGATCGAGCAGACCCCCGGTGCGGGTGAAGGCTGTGAGCCGCTCAACGCGAACAACGCGCGTGCGGTCAACGGCAAGATCGCCTTCATCAACCTCGGTGCCTGCACGGCGGCGGTGAAGACCAAGAACGCGCAGAACGCTGGCGCGATCGCGGTGCTGATCGGCGACACCGCGGCCGATGGTGGCCTCCAGCCCGTTCCCCTGGGCGGCTGGGACATGACCGTGACGATCCCGGTCGTGCGCATGTTCATGACCGATGCCGCCAAGCTCAAGACTGCCCTGCTCAAGCGCGGGCGCACGAACTCGGGCGTCTGGGCTTCGATGGGCCGTGAGGGCGGCGCGCGCTACGCCGGGGCCGACTCGCTGGGCCGTGCCCTGCTGTTCGCGCCGAACCCCTTCGTCAGCGGCTCCTCGGTCTCGCACTACGACCGCTCGATGTTCCGCAACCAGCTGATGGAACCCAACATCAGCAATGATCTCGGCACCTCCGTGATTCCTCCGCAGGACATGACCCTGCCGCTGTTCAAGGACATCGGCTGGTAAGGCGGACCTGCGCGCCTCATGACAAAGCGGCCTTGCGATGCGGGGCCGCTTTGTTTTTTGGGGTAAGTTTCGGTCCAATGAGAATCAGATACGAAACAGCCCGGCCGACGGCGCAGGCCTTCAAGGTGCTCTACGAAACGACCGGCTGGTCTTCCGTTGAGCGCGACGCCACGCAATTCGAAATCGCGCTGGCCGGCTCATGGGCTCAATGCGCCGCCTACGCGGGCGAGCGCCTCGTGGGCTTCGGCCGGGTTATTTCCGACGGCGTGCTGCATGGCTTCATCACCGAGATGATCATCACGCCGGACATGCAAGGCCAAGGCATCGGCCGTGCGATCCGCGATGCCTTGGTAAACCACTGCCTGCGCCACGGCGTGACCGACATCCAGCTGTTCTGCGCAGATGGCAAGGAGGCCTTCTACGCCCAAGGCGGCTTCGTGCCTCGCGGGCCGACGCGGCCGGGGATGCAGTACGTCGGGATAGGGAGTTAGGGCGTGACCATTGCTGCACCCGTCAAGACCAGCACATTGCCGCCCCACGCACTCCTGAGCAAGTACGCGAATGCTGGCGCATACACGGACTGCTTCACCACCGAGATTGGACGCTCCGTCTCTCACGCAGAGTTCGTTGAGGCGTTCTACACCAGCCCAGCGTTCAGGCTCGAACGGCTCGTCCTCGGCCTGTTCCTTGCAAGACCCTTCAGCAACGCGCAAGCCAAACAGCTCGCGGCCGGTGAGTTGAGCGAGGTTTCAGCGTGGCGCGTGGAGGGCAGAACGGCCAATGAGCTGCTGATGTGCGACTTCCTCGGCCGGACGAGGTCCTGGCTGATGGTCATCCCGACATCGGAGCAAAGCACCTGCCTGTGCTTCGGCTCGGCCGTGGTGCCACGGCGGGGAAAGGTGCCGCCAGGAGTGGGCCTCGTGTCCAAGGCGATGCACTGCTTTCACTTGTCTTATTCGCGGGCGCTACTGAGTTCAGCCCGGCGACGGCTGGAGCGCGAAGGCAGCTGAGCATGCTGGTCAGCAGTTCGCGAGCAGATGCCGCCTATTGATCGGTGCTCTCCTTCTGCAAAGCCCGCAAACGCAGCGCATGCACCAGCGTCGGCACATCGCTCTGCCAGCGCCGGCCAGCGTTCACGGATCGCATCGGGGTGCAGATGCCAGGCGACGGCGACGCAGCAAGGTAGAACACTGAGTCCGCTGCGCTGTCCAGGCGGCGCAGGCCCGGCGTGGCGACGCCCAAGCGGCGAGCGATCACGCCGTCGAAATAGTCACTGAGGAAGGCGGCGATCAGGCAGACCGCGAACGCTTCGGGCAGACCGCCAAAGTAGCCGTGCAGCAGGACCACGGGCGCCAGCAGCGCGCGCAGCAGCGTGAGTGCCAGAGGAATGCTCTTGGCAATGCTCACTTCGAATGAGCCGCTTGCTTCAAGGCGCCGGATGCGTGGGATCCACCCACGCCACATCCTCCGGCGGTTCAGCCGGCGTGATGTCCAGATTGACCGCCACGGCCTCGCCATCGCTGCGGCAGAGCACGCACTCCAGCACCTCGGTCGCGCTGGCATTGATCTCCTGGTGCGGCACGAAGGGCGGCACGTAGATGAAGTCGCCGGGGCCGGCTTCGGCGGTGAATTCAAGCTGCTCGCCCCAGCGCATGCGGGCGCGGCCCTTGATGACGTAGATGACGCTTTCCAGCGGCCCGTGGTGGTGGGCGCCGGTCTTGGCGTTGGGGTGGATGTGGACCGTGCCGGCCCAGAGTTTGCTGGCGCCGACGCGGGCGAAATTGATCGCCGCGCGCCGGTCCATGCCGGGCGTTTGCGCGGTGTTGGCATCCAGCTGGTCGCCAGGGACGACGCGAACGCCGTCGTGTTTCCAATCCGTCATAACGCCCTCTTTCAACTGACCAACTAGAGCCCCCAGCCGCCCCGCGCGGGACGCGGGCCGTCGTTCGCCAGGCAGGAGACAGTCCTCAGGACTGTCTCCTGCCTGGCTCACCCCATGTGCAAACCACCATTGCACGAAAAATCAGCGCCCGTGGTAAAGCCCGAGTCCTCCCCCGCCAGCCACGCCACGATGGCCGCGATTTCTTCGGGCGTGCCGAGGCGCTTGACGGGAATCGTGGCGACGATCTTTTCCAGCACTTCGGGCTTGATGGCGCGGACCATGTCGGTGCCGATATAGCCGGGGCTGACGGTGTTGACCGTCACGCCCTTGGCCGCCACTTCCTGCGCCAGGGCCATCGTGAAGCCGTGCATGCCGGCCTTGGCGGCGGAGTAGTTGGTCTGGCCGAACTGGCCCTTCTCGCCGTTGACGGACGAGATGTTGATGATGCGGCCCCAGCCCTTGTCGAGCATGCCTTCGATCACCTGCTTGGTGACGTTGAACATGCTGTCGAGGTTGGTGCTCATCACGGCGCGCCAATCCTCGTAGCTCATCTTGCGGAACATGCCGTCACGCGTGATGCCGGCGTTGTTGACGAGCACGTCCACATGGCCGTGGTCGGCGCGCACCTTGGCGAAGGCCGCCACGGTCGAGTCCCACTCCGCCACATTGCCCACCGAGGCGTGGAAGGTGTAGCCGAGTGCGGCCTGTTCGGTCAGCCATTTGTCGTAGTCGCGCGTCGGGCCGCAGCCGGCGATGACGGTGAAG
>FSVW01003721.1_pt1 | contig 10195 bp, 7 predicted proteins | sample 1637551 | NCBI WGS metagenome assembly FSVW01 (sample SAMEA3914814, study PRJEB12502) | metagenome | biome: forest; material: soil | place: USA | collected 2011-09-16 | depth 0.1 m | reverse complement strand
CTTCTGGCTGGTGGTGGCGCGGCTGTAGGCGCGCTTGTCGAAGCCCAGGAACACGTCCTTGAACTGGTTCATGCCGGCGTTGGTGAACAGCAGCGTCGGGTCATCGCCGGGCACGACCGGGCTCGAGGCCACGATCTGGTGGCCCTTGGACTCGAAGAACTTCAGGAACGTCTGGCGAATCTCTGCTGCTTTCATGCCGTGCTCTTTTCCATTTCAGCGATGTAAATGCTTGATTTTTCCGAACTTTTGATTATAGAGGGGCGCTCTGCGCGCCGACGGGCACAGGGTTTGCTCCCAGCAGGTAGAGTCACCAGCCGAATTGACCCCTGAAATCCCGGAGCAAGCGCCATGGATACCAAGACTTCCCCCTTGCTGGCCCTGAACGACCCCAGCCTGCTGAAAACCCAAGCCCTGATCAATGGCGAATGGGTGTCCGGCAAGACGACCTTCGCCGTGAACGACCCGGCAACCGGCCTGCACCTGGCCGACGTGGCCAACCTGGCCGAAGCGGAAACCGAAGCCGCCATCTCCGCTGCCAACAACGCCTGGGTCGGCTGGCGTGCCAAGCCGGCCAAGGAGCGCGCGGCCATCATGCTGCGCTGGCAGCAACTGCTGGTTCGCCACGCCGACGACCTGGCCCGCATCATGACGGCCGAGCAGGGCAAGCCGCTGGCCGAATCGAAGGGCGAGGTCGTCTATGGCGCGAGCTTCATCGACTGGTTCGCGGAGGAAGGCAAGCGCGTCTACGGAGAGACGATCCCGACGACCGACAACAGCAAGCGCTACCTCGTCATCAAGCAGCCGGTCGGCGTCTGTGCGGCGATCACGCCGTGGAATTTCCCGATCGCGATGATCACGCGCAAAGTCGCGCCGGCGCTGGCCGCGGGCTGCACCGTCGTGATCAAGCCGGCCGAGGCGACGCCGCTGTCTGCACTAGCGGTGGCGGAGCTAGCGCAGCGCGCGGGCATGCCGGCCGGCGTGCTGAACGTGCTGACGGCCGACTCGAAGCAATCGATCGCGATCGGCAAGATCCTCTGCGCCAGCGACGTGATCCGCCACCTGTCCTTCACCGGCTCGACCGAAGTCGGCCGCATCCTCATGCAGCAGTGCGCACCGACGGTCAAGGCGCTCTCGCTCGAACTCGGCGGCAACGCGCCCTTCATCGTGTTCGACGACGCTGACCTCGACAGCGCCGCCGAAGGCGCGCTCGTCAGCAAGTACCGCAACGCCGGCCAGACCTGTGTCTGCGCCAACCGTATTTACGTGCAGGCCTCGGTGTACGACGCCTTCCTCGAAAAGCTGGCGGCCAAGGTCGCCGGGCTGAAGCTCGGCAACGGCTTCGAGCCGGGCGTGACCGTCGGCCCCCTGATCGAGGAGGCCGCGCTCGTGAAGGCCGAGACGCACGTGGCCGACGCGCTCGCGCTGGGCGCGCGCCTGATCACCGGCGGCAAGCGCGCGACCTCTGTCGGCGCGCAGTTCTACGAGCCGACGCTGCTGGCCGATGCCACGCCGGCAATGCTTTGCTCGCGCGAGGAGACCTTCGGCCCCGTGGCGCCGGTGTTCAAGTTCCAGACCGAGGCCGATGCGATCGCGCTGGCCAACAACACCGAGTTCGGACTGGCCAGTTACTTCTACAGCCGCGACATCGGTCGCATCTTCCGCGTCGGCGAGGCCTTGGAGTACGGCATGGTCGGTGTCAACACCGGCCTGATCTCCACTGCCGAGGTGCCCTTCGGCGGTGTCAAGCAATCGGGCCTGGGCCGCGAGGGCGGGCGCCAGGGCATCGAGGACTATGTGGAAGCGAAGTACCTTTGCCTGGGCGATATCCAGCGCTGAGCAAGGCCGAGTGGAGGCCGAGTCGATTGCTCGGCTATTCAGGGCTTTCAGTTCTTTTCGTTCCATTCGATAGACATCGAGGGCTCCCGCGGGAGCCTTCTTCATGGGTAAATGCGCGCGTTCTTCGACGTCCTCCTGAGGCGTTTAAGGGTCAGGTCTTGCCTGAATAGGTGTCATCGACACAACATCGCTGCGTTTGCGCGATGACCTGATGCAGGCCGCCGAGGCGGCCGAGAAGGCCTCGCTGGCCAAAGCTGCGTGAGCTGCAGCCATGAATGGCCTCGTTGGCGCGCCCCCGCCTCAAGGGCTGCTGCACCTGCTGGGCCGCGGCCCACGGCTGCTGGTGGTCGACGACCAGCCGGTCAACATCCAGGCGCTGAACCACGTCTTCGCCGCCGAGTGCCAGGTCTTGATGGCCACGCATGGCCCGCAGTCGCTGGCGCTGGGCCGCGAGCGCCAGCCCGACCTCGTGCTGCTGGACGTGCAGATGCCCGACATGGACGGCTTCGAGCTTTGCGCACAGCTGAAGGCCGATGCCACGCTGAGCCATATCGCGGTGATCTTCGTCACCGCCAGCAACCAGCCAGCTGAAGAGACGCGTGCGCTCGAAGCCGGTGCCGCGGACTTCATCACCAAGCCTTTCAATCCGGCCGTCGTGCGCGCGCGGGTGCGGGCCTAACTGACCATCAAGCTGCAGGCCGACCTGCTGCGCGAGATGGCTTTCGTCGACGGCCTGACCGGCGTGCACAACCGCCGTCATTTCGATGAACGCATCGCCATCGAGGAACAGCGCGCGCAGCGCGGTCGAAAGGGCCTGGCGGTGCTGCTGGCCGACGTCGACTACCTCAAGAAGTACAACGACAGCTACGGCCACCTCGCGGCGACGACTGCCTGCGCAAAGTCGCCCTTGCGCTCAAGTCCTGCCTGCACCGGCCTGCCGATGTGCTGGCGCGTTATGGCGGCGAAGAGTTCGGCTGCCTGCTGCCCGAGACCGGCCTCGACGGCGCGTTCGGCGTGGCTCAGCGCATGGAGCAGGCGGTACACGCGCTGCAGCTGCCCCATGCCGCTTCCGACGTGGCTGCCGTCGTGACGGTCAGCGTCGGCGTTGCCGTGCTCGTAGCGGGCTCGCGCTGCGAGACCGGCGCTCTCGCCAGCATGGCCGATGAGCAGCTCTATCTGGCCAAGGCGCGCGGGCGGGCGCAGGCTTGTGCGAAAACGCTTGAATGAGGCGTCAGGCCGGCCGCCAGGCCATCAAGCCATCAGGCCAGCATTGGCCGGGCGCTGCCGAGCGTACGCGAGAGTGCCATCAGCGAAGACGCCTGCGTCTTGCCCAGCAGGTTGCGGATGTGCGTGCGGATCGTGCTGAGCTTGAGGCCGAGCTGATGCGCGGCGTCCTGGGCGGATATGCCATCGGCCAGCAGCATCAGCACCTGGCGCTCGGTTCGGGTGATCGCGCATTGCCGGCACAACGCTTCGATGCGGGCGCACTGCGTCAGCTCGGGTGCGTCGAGATTGACCGTTAGCAGCAGGCTGTCCGCCGGCCAGTTGGCGCTGCGGGAGATGATCGGCGACAGCGGGCAGGCGTGCAGCCAGCCGGTCTTGACACTTGGCGCGAACCAGAGGCCGGCGCGGGCGGGATGGCCGTCGCGAGCGAGCTTCAGCAGCTCTTCGAGTTTGGCCGCGTCGAGCTGGCCGACGCGCATCAGCCGGCCGGCGATCCGCTGGGCACGGCCGTCGTCGAACAGGTGCTGCGCCTGATGGTTGACGAAGGCCAGGCTGCGGTCCGCCTGGAGCACGAACATGGCCTGGGGCAGAGCGAGCAGCAGATGCTCCGGCTCGTATTGAAACGATGCTGGCGATGCTGCGGTCGGGCTTGTCATGAGGGCTGCTCCTGGTGAGGCCGACCCTGTGGCGGGAAGGCCTGGAGCGACTTTGCGCCTGCGCGGCGGCAAACGGTCGCGATGCGCAGCTAAGGCTTGATAAGACTTGCTAATCGGGCGAGTGCGCGGCGTGCCTGCGGTCGAGCTTGGTGGCGAGCAGGTGGGCCAGCAGTGCTTCGTCCGTCTTGCGGCCCTGGTCGGCCCAGAAAGCGGCGTCGGGCGGTGGCATTTCGCGAGCGATGAGCTGGTGCGCCTGCTCGCAGGCATGCTGGCTGATGCGGTCGCGGCAGATCTCGCCGCGGGCATGGAACTCATCGCTCGCGCCGAGCAACTGGGCGGCCAGCGCGGCCTGGCCACTGGCTGCGGCCAGCCAGGCAAAGATGTCGCCGCGCGCGAGAAAGATGCCGCTGCCCTGCAGTGCCTCGATCGTCTCGCCGGCCATCGAGCGGGCCTCGTCGAGCCGGCCGCACGCCACCAGTGCGGCGAGGTAACCAGCCAGGGCATAAGCATGGACCAGGCCGCGGCGCGGGCCGGGTTCGATCTGCGCCAGCAGGTGGCGCAGCCGATCGGCGGCACCGGCCGGGTCGCCCTTGCGGAGCTGGACCCACGCCATGTCGCTGCCCAACAGCAGGCAGTACAGCTGCAGGCGGTGGGTTTCGGCGATGTCGAGCGCGCGGCGCGTCAGCCGCAGCGATTCATCGAACTCGCCATTGGCATCGGCCAGCAGCGCCGCGATGCGCAGGCGCCGCATCAGGTCGGCCGGCGGCGTGGCGGCGGATTCGACCTCGACGGCAGCCCTCAGATGCGTACGCGCCGGCTCCGGCCTGCCCGAGCGGATGTGGGCCTCGGCCAGCATCCGGTGGCAGGCATGCCGATGGCGCTGGTTCCCCTCGGCTTCGAACATCGCGGCCGCCCGCGTGAGTGCCGCGACGCATTCGGAATTGGGCAGCCCGCCTTCCATGCCGAAGCGGCCCAGGCGTTGCCAGAAGCGGGCCGCCAGCGGCGCCGGCGTGGCAGCGTCCACCAGGTGCCTGACCTTCTGCAGATTGCCGATCACCTCTGAGACCTGGCCCGCCGTAGCCAGCACCACGGCAATGCTGGTGGCGATCGTCACGGCGGTCAGGCCTTCCCCGGGCGTGGCCACTGCCCAGTCCAGCGCGGTGCGCGCGTTGCTCGTCTCGGCGGCCATCCAGGCGGCGTCGCGCTCGCGCGCGGCGAGCAGGCAGACCTCGCGCATCGCATGCGCGTGGCGCCGTCGCCAGGCCAAGGTTTCGCCCGCAGCATCGAGCCGTTCGAGGCCGAATACGCGCATCGATTCCAGCATCCGGTAGCGCGGTCTGGCACCGCTTTCGATGACCAGCAGCGAGCGGTCGGCAAGCGCGCGCAAATGGCTGACTGCCGCGCCCGTGACAGCCGCGTCGCCTGCGGCTTCGCCGACCAAGCGCTGCGCGCCTTCCAGCGAGAAGCTGCCAGTGAAAACCGACAGCCGGCGCAGCGCCACCTGCTCCTCGGTCGCCAGCAATTGGTGGCTCCACTCCAGTGCCGCGCGCAGCGAGCGATGGCGCGGCAGCGTCGAGCGGGCGCCGTGGGTCAGCAGGCTCATGCGCTCGTCCAGTCCCGCCAGCACGGTGGCCAGGCCGAGCAGCGGCACGCAGGCCGCAGCCAGTTCGATCGCCAACGCGTTGCCGTCCAGGTGTCGGCAGATGTCGATGGCGATGCCGGTGTCCTGCGCGTCGAGCCGGTAGTCGCCCTGCAATGCCCGCACGCGCTCGACCAGCAGGCGGATCGCGCCGAAGGACTCGGCCTGCGCAAAATCCTCGGTCGCAGGAATCGCCAGCGGCGCGACGCGGAAGATCCGCTCGCCGGCCACCCGCAGCGGCTCCTGGCTGGTCGTCAGCAGGTGCACGTCGGCGGCGTGGCGCATCAGCGCAGCGACGAAGGGCGCGACCGGCTCCAGTTGGTGCTCGCAGTTGTCCAGCACGATCAGCATCGAGCGGTTGCGTAGCGCGGCGACCAGTTCCTCCTGTGCCGCTGCACGGCCGGAAAGGGTGATGCCCAGCGCCTGCGCGATCTGCGGCAGCACTTGCCGGGCATCCAGCACCGCCGACAACTCGACCCACCAGGCGCCATGCGTGAAACTGCCCGCCAGCCGCTGCGCGCTGAGCAGCGCGAGGCTTGTCTTGCCGATGCCGCCGGTGCCGCAGAGCGTCAGCAGCGCGGCGCCCGTGCAAAGCTCGGCCACCTCGCTTGCGTGCTCGTCGCGTCCGTAAAGCGGCGTCACGATCCGTGGCAGATTGCCGCGCCGCAGCGCCATCTCGGCCATCTCCGCACGGGCTTGCAGGCCGGCGGCATTGAAGCGATAGCCGCGGCCGGGCACGTTGGCGATCGCATCGGCACCGAGCAGCTTGCGCAGGCTCGAGATCTGCACGGTCAGGTTGTTGTCTTCGACCACCAGCCCCTGCCAGGCCGATTCGATCAGCTCGCGTTTGCCGACGATGCGCTCGCGCGACGCGACCAGCACCGCGAGCACGTCGAAGGCCCGCGAGCCGATCGACAGGACCTGGCCGTCGAGCAGCACCCGACGTTCGTCGGGCAGCAGGATCAGTCGACCGAAATCCAGTGCTTGCATGGGCCCTTCCGTGTCTTTCTATGCCTTGCTCCGCCTTGCCGGGCCGTGCCCGGCGCCCCCTTGGGAACGCAGGCGCTATCAAGCCATTTTTCAGGCGCTGCGGCACGTCTTCGGGCCTGCGAACCTCCTCTAAATTGAGGAGCCGGGCCTGGCGGATCCGTGCCGAAATGCGCCGGATGTCCTGAAACTGCAACGGGCCTGGGGCCGGCGTCGGTCGGTCAATCGACGGCCAGGCGCCAAGAGAATGAAACGGGGAGCAAGGAATGGCAGCACTGCAACTGGACCCTTGGCGGCAGACCGGAGACCCGGAAGCGGATGGCATCGCGAAGGCCGTCCATGAGGGTGGGAGCGAGTTCGGCGGCAAGGGCTTCGCTGCTGTCGCGGCTCTGGTCGGGAAGTGGAATCCGGGTCAGCCCATGGACACCAGGATGCCACCCGAAATGGCCGAGTTCCTGCTGCGACCCTATCAGCTGCCGGCCTGGGCCGACCTCGCGGCCGTGCAGCGCGCGCAAGCCTTCTATGCCTGCAACGATGCCGCCGGTCAGGTCGTGCTGGCGACCTGCAGCCTGCCGGTGCTCTACATCTATCCGGAGGTCTGTACCGCGCTGGTGAGCACCGGGCGGCTGCTGCGCTTCGTGCGGCCCCGGCTGGAGGAGACGCTGGTCTTCGTCGAGCAGGCCATGCGGCCCGGCTCGCTGAATGGGCCCGGCGAGGGCTGGCAGTGGATGCGCAAGGTGCGGCTGCTGCACGCGATCATCCGCATCACCTGCGCCATGCCGGCGCACTCGTTCATGCCTGACAACGCCATCGCCTGCCTGGCCGCGCAGATGTCTACCGAGATGTTGCATCCGATGGCGCTGTGGAAGGAGGCGACTGCCGACAAGCCGGATCACGTACCGCTGAACCAGGTCGAGCTGGCCTTCGTGTTGCAGACCTTTTCATGGCTGATGGTTGCCAGCTTCGACAAGCTCGGCATCGACATGAGCGCGTCTGAACACGTGGATTTCATCAGTGCGTGGTCGCTGGTCGGACACATGATCGGCATCGTCGACGACCTGCTGCCGGGCTCTCTCGCCTTGCCCGACACTGGCGCCGCCGAGCAGATCTACGAGGGCATCCTTGGCGGGCTGCTTGCGGTCGACGATCCGCTGCTGCCCGAGCGGCCGAAGGATCCGCTCAACCAGAAACCCGCGCTGCTCGAAGACGGGCGGATCCTGATGGGCGCGCTGCTGGTGGTGCTCGTCGACATCTTGCGCAACCAGGTGCCCGCGCCATTCCGGGCGTTTGTCGCGCGCTGGCACTGGCTGGATGACGCGGTGCAGAGCCTGCCGCGGATGATCGTGCGCAGGATGCTGGGCTTGCCGACGGCGCAGCTGCTGCGCTTGGGGCGGCTACCGCTGCTGCATTGGATCGTCGGCACGTTGGCCTTGAAGTTGATCGACCTGCGCAAGTGGAATGACGCTTGACGGGCTCATCCCGGGCGCCCACGCCACAAGACAAACAGGCCCCTTTTGGGGCCTGTTTGTCTGATGGAGCGGGTGAAGGGAATCGAACCCTCGTCTTAAGCTTGGGAAGCTTCAGCTCTGCCATTGAGCTACACCCGCGATGCAACGGATTCTAGTGTCAGAGCCCAGGGGTGCCGGCCGGGCTTCTCCCGAGTGCAGGCGGCACGGCTGCACCGATGATGGTTGTGCGCAACCGCGCCGCGGATGCGCCCGAAAACCACACATGCAGCCGGAGACATAACGATGAAGCCACACGCACTGGCGGCCGCATTGGGTGCGACTCTTTGCGCAGCCCTGGCCAACGCCCAGACTTCCAAGCCTCCGATCGACCCCGCCGCCACCGATCCCGCCGCGCTCGGCTGGATGGTCGGCTCGCCGCCGCCGGCGGACAAGACGATCCGTTTCAGCGATGGCAGCTTCTACAAGTTCCCGCAGATGCGCTGGTCCTTCGCGCACTGGAACGAACTGGTGCCGGCCAACGATGTGTGGCGCGGCGAGGGCAAGGTGGCGGAGCTGCCGAAGGCCGAGCACAGCGGGCTCGATGCAGTCAGCTTCCAGTCGCGGGCGAGCACGCCGGCGACGCTGACCTGGGCGCAGGCGCTGCCCGGCAACTTCACCGATGCGGTGCTGGTGCTGCACAAGGGCCGCATCGTCTATGAGCGCTACTTCGGCGTGATGACGCCCCACACGCGGCACATCGCGATGTCGGTCACCAAGTCGGTGTTCGGCACGCTGGCCGAGATGCTGGTTGCCGAGGGCAAGCTCGATGCCGACGCCCCGGTCACGCAATACATTCCCGAGCTGAAGGATTCGGGCTATGCCGGCGTCAGCGTGCGGCAGGTGATGGACATGACGACCGGCATCAAGTTCTCGGAGAACTATGCCGACCCGAAGGCCGAGTTCTGGACCTATGTGCTGGCCGGCGGCATTTCGCCGCGGCCAGCCGGCTACGACGGGCCGAAGAACTTCTACGAGTACGCGATGACCGTCAAGAAGGACCAGGAGCCGGGCCAGGCCTTCGCCTACCAGACGGTCAACGCGGACGTGGTCGGCTGGCTGGTTCGGCGGGCGGCCGGGCGCAATGTCGGCGAGCTGTTGTCGGAGCGGATCTGGAGCAAGCTGGGCGTCGAGCGCGATGCAATGATCGCCGTCGATTCGGGCGGCAACGACTTCGCCGGCGGCGGGCTGCTCATGACTCTGCGCGACATGGCCCGCTTCGGCGAGATGATCCGCCTGGGCGGCCGCTTCAATGGCCAGGTGATCCTGCCGCAGGCGGTGGTGGACGACATTCGCAAAGGCGGCAGCAAGGAGGCCTTCGCCAAGGCCGGCTACGCGACCTTGCCCGGCTGGAGCTACCGCGACATGTGGTGGGTCTCGAACGACGACCATGGCGTGTTCGCAGCGCGTGGCATCCATGGCCAGACGATCTACATCGACCCGAAGGCCGAGATGGTGATCGCGCGCTTCGGCTCGGCGCCGCAGGCTGGCAATGCCGCCGGCGACCCGGTGATGCTGCCCGCCTACCGGGCGATCGCCGACGAACTGATGCGCTGAGGTGGCGAGTTAGCAACGCGGCGCCGCGCGGCCGCTCAGAGCTTCGAGTACACCGAGGGCAAGAACGCCACCGCGCCGACCGGCTTCAAGCCGGTGGCCCAATCGAGCAGCGCGTCAGCGTCCATCGGCCGGGCCAACAGGAAGCCCTGCAGCTCGTCGCAGTGCAGCGCGACCAGGATGTCGCGCTGCGCCTCAGTCTCCACGCCTTCGGCGACCACGCTCAGCCCCAGTGCATGAGCCAGCTTGATCACGCCGTCGACCACCGCGCGGGCATCGCCGCTGGTGTCCAGGTCGTTGATGAAGCTGCGGTCGATCTTCAGCTGGCGGGCCGGCAACTGGCGCAAGTAACTGAGGCTGGAATAACAGGTGCTGAAGTCGTCGATCGACAGGTAGACGCCGAGGCGGCCGAGCCCGTCGAAGGTGGCCTGCGTGGCCTTGATGTCATCCGTCGCCACCGATTCGGTGATCTCGCAGAGCAGGCGCGAGGGATCGATCTCGTGGCGCGCCAACGCGTCGCTGATCCGGTGCACCAGGTCGGGCTGGCGCAGCTGGTAGACCGACACGTTGACCGCCACGCGCAGCCCCAGGCCAACTCCTTGCCACTGCTGCATCTGGCGGCAGGCCTCGCTGATGACCCAGTTGCCCAGTTCGTTGATCAGGCCGAAGCGCTCGGCGATCGGGATGAAGACGTTCGGCCCGATCATGCCGCGTTGCGGATGCCGCCAGCGCAGCAGCGCTTCGACGCCGCGGATCTGCCCACGCTCGCTGTCGAACTTGGCCTGGTAGTGCAG